>Ga0190271_10000313_pt1 | contig 23873 bp, 22 predicted proteins | sample Popmic356T_FD_133747 | JGI IMG/M metagenome (GOLD analysis project Ga0190271, IMG submission 133747) | Populus adjacent soil microbial communities from riparian zone of Weber River, Utah, USA - 356 T | ecosystem: Environmental > Terrestrial > Soil > Riparian zone | place: USA: Utah | collected...
TACAGAATCAGCCCCGTCCGCGAGAGGCCTACGGACCGCTCCGGGGTTTTGGGGAATGGTGTAACGGTAGCACAACAGACTCTGACTCTGTTTGTCTAGGTTCGAATCCTAGTTCCCCAGCCAGCTTTCTCGCTTCGGTAGCGACAGACCGCGCAGAGTTCAGCGAACTCCCTTTCCGCCCGCTCGATCTGCATGATCGGAATTTTGCGTCGCCGGCGATCGCATCGGCCAAGACCCTACGCGCTCGGTTCCGTGCGCCGCCGCGCGAAGAACGTCCGCGCAAACGCTACGAACGCCCGCAGTACGGTCGACTGATCGTCCTTGCGATAGACCATGAAGACATCGGCCGCAGGCGCCGAGGCGCCGAGCGAACTGAAACGAATGTCGCTGGTGGTAAAGCGCGCGATCGACGACGGAACCAGGGCAACGCCGAAACCAGCAGCGAGCAAGCCGGTGATCGACTGTGCGTCAACAACCTCATGCGCAACACGTGGCAGAAAGCCCGCGGCCACGCAGCAATCGCGGATCGAAGTCGCGAACTCCGAACTTTCGGGAGCCAGCGCGACGTACTCCTCGTCGCGCAAATCGCGCAGGGCAATACGCTTGCGCCCGGCGAGACGATGGATCTTCGACATCGCGACGACGACGTCCTCGCGCCAGGCAAGCTCCGTGGCAAAATCGTCGCCCCCCGGTCGCAGCCGGATGAAGCTGATGTCGGTGTTCTTCCCGGCCAGCGCACGCAACTGCAGCTTTGGCGCCTGCTCGAACAGCGTCGTCGTAACGTCGGGAAACTCGTGACGATACGCTGCCAGCAGGTCGGCAAGACCGCCGCGTACGATCGAGCCTGTGGCGCCAATCAGGATGCGCCCCTTCTCGCCTCGACCGACCGAGGCGGCCTCGTTGGCGGCAGCGTCGACCTGCTCAAGGATCGATTTCGCGCGCGCGTGCAACGCTTCGCCGGCCGGCGTGAGTTCGACACGCCGGCTCGTCCGCAGCAGCAGCTGCGTCTTCAGGATCGCCTCCAGGTCCTGGATCTGCTGGCTGAGCGGCGGCTGAGAGATGCGCAAACGTTGCGCGGCACGGGTGAAGCTCAATTCGTCTGCCACCGTCACGAAGTACCGCAGATGCCTCAACTCCACGCTCATCATTCATATCCAGAGCATATCGATTGGTATGAACAATATATTGGACGGATGAATGTCACCTTGCAACATACGAAGCGCCGGGACTGGCCCGAAAAATGCAGCGCCAGGTGATGGACCTGCGCCCGCTGACGGGCATCTGAAAGGATATCGCACCATGCTTGCACGGGGCCGGCTTTCATTCGCATTGACAGGGCTTGCAGTCGCGTCGTTCGCCGTTCTCGGACTGTCGGCGGCGCACGCCGACGCGCTCGCCGACATCATGAAGAGCAAGGTCATCAAGGTGGCCGTACCGCAGGATTTCGCGCCGTTCGGCTCGGCGGGAACGGATCTGAAGCCGCAGGGCTACGACATCGACATGGCGAACTTGATTGCAAAGGAACTCGGCGTGAAAGCCGAGATCATCGCCGTCACCAGCGCCAACCGCATCCCCTACCTGCAGACCAAAAAAGCCGATCTCGTCATCTCCAGCCTCGGCAAAAACCCGGAACGCGAGAAAGTCATCGACTTCTCGGTCGCCTATGCGCCGTTCTTCTCCGGCGTCTACGGCACCAAGGCGATCGCGGCGGCCAGGTACGAGGATCTCGCCGGCAAGACAATCGGCGCCACCCGTGGCGCGATCGAGGAGCAGGAACTCTCCAAGAGCGTTCCCTCCTCGACCGTCGTCAAGCGCTATGAGGACAACAACGCCACCATCGCGGCCTTCATTTCCGGCCAGGTCGACCTGATCGCCACCGGCAACACGGTTGCAGCATCCATCGCGGAAAAAAGCGTCGCCCGCCCGCCGGTGCTCAAGTTCGTGGTCAAGGACTCACCCTGCTACATCGGCCTCAACAAGGAGGAGCCAGCGCTGCTCGCAAAGGTGAACGAGATCATCTCCAAGGCGAAGAAAGATGGCGAGTTGGAGAAACTGTCGCAGAAGTGGCTGAAGGCGTCGCTCCCCGAAAGTTTCTGATCAGGGCGGGACGGAGACGCCGCCATGACCTACAAGCTGCAGTTCGCCGAACTGCTCCCCTACTGGGACATCCTGCTGCACGGGCTGATCTTCACCATCGTGCTGACGGTCATCTCAACCGTCGCCGGTATCGCGGTCGGCACGGCTGGCGCCGCCGCCCGCACGTTCGGGCCGAAATGGCTCGATCCGATCGTGGCCGCGTACGTTGAGATCGTCCGCAACACACCGTTCATCGTCCAGCTGTTCTTCATCTTCTTCGGCCTGCCGGCGGCTGGCGTCAAACTTACCGAAACCACCGCCGCGTTCCTGGCGATGGTCTTCAATCTCGGAGCCTATTCCACCGAGATCATCCGCGCCGGCATTGAGGCGGTGCCGAAAGCTCATATCGAAGCAGGCGAAAGCCTTGCAATGAGCCGCTTGCAGATCCTGCGCTGGATCGTGCTGAAACAGGCCTTCCAGAAAGTCTATCCGGCACTGGCTTCGCAGATCATCATCGTCATGCTGGGCTCGGCGGTGGTCTCGCAGATTTCTGCGGAAGACCTGACCTACGCCGCGAACTACATCCAGTCGCGCAACTTCCGGGCCTTTGAGGTCTACCTCGTCGTAGCCCTGCTCTACTTGCTCCTCGCCATCGCCGCACGCGCAATCTTGCGCGGCGTGGGCCGCATCATCTTCCCAAAGGCCTGACGCATGAACGACTTCAGCTTCTGGGTGATCTTGTCGAACCTGCTGCTGGCGACGCGCTGGACCGTCCTGCTGTCGTTCGTCGCCTTCGTCTGCGGCGGCCTCGTCGGCCTTGCGCTGCTGTTCGCCCGTGTCTCGAAAATCCCGTGGCTGGAAGCCGCCACGCGCTACTATATCGAGTTTTTCCAGGGAACGCCGCTTCTCATGCAGCTGTTCCTGTTCTTCTTCGGGGTCGCGCTGCTCGGCCTCGAGGTCAGTCCGTGGCTGGCCGCTTCGCTGGCGTTGACGTTCTGGACCAGCGCGTTCCTGACCGAGATATGGCGTGGCTGCGTCGAATCGTTGCCCAAGGGCCAATGGGAGGCCGGCGAAACACTCGCCCTCTCCTATACGGAACAGATGCGCTACGTGATTCTGCCGCAAGCCTTCCGCATTGCCATCGCACCGACAGTCGGCTTCTCGGTCCAGGTGATCAAGGGCACGGCGCTGGCATCCATCATCGGCTTCGTCGACCTGACCAAGGCCGGCACGATGCTGAACAATGCGACCTTCCGCCCCTTCCTCGTCTACTCGCTGGTCGCGCTGATCTACTTCGCGCTCTGCTTCCCGCTCTCCTGGTACGCGCACAGGCTGGAAAGGCAACACAATGTCGCTCGTTAGCATTCAGAACGTGCGCAAGAGCTTCGGGGCGGTACAGGTGCTGAAAGGCGTCTCATCGGAGATCGGCCGTGGCGACGTCGTCGCCATCATCGGCAAATCCGGCTCTGGAAAGAGCACGTTGCTCCGCTGCATCAACGGGCTTGAAACCTATGACGACGGCAGCATCACCGTCGACGGCATCAACGTCGGAAACTCGCGAGACAATCTTCGCAACCTGCGCCGCAATGTCGGCATGGTGTTTCAGCAGTTCAACCTGTTCCCGCACCTGACAGCCGCCGAAAACGTGATGCTTGCGCCGAAGGTCGTCAACCGCGAGAACGCGCACGCGACGCACGCCATTGCAAAGGAGATGCTCGCCAAGGTTGGCCTGTCGGAGAAGGCCGACAACTATCCCTCGCAGCTGTCCGGTGGCCAGCAGCAGCGGGTCGCAATCGCGCGTGCGCTGGCCATGCGACCGAACGTGCTGCTTTGCGACGAAATCACCTCGGCGCTGGATCCCGAACTCGTCAACGAAGTATTGCGCGTGGTGGAGCAACTGGCAAAGGACGGCATGACGCTGATTCTGGTCACTCACGAGATGCGCTTTGCCCGCGACGTCGGCACCAAGCTGGTGTTCATGCATCAGGGCAAGGTACATGAGGAAGGCCCGCCGAAGCATCTGTTCGCAAATCCCGGCACGCCTGAGCTTGCGCAGTTCGTCGGAATGCAGCACTAACCGGCCATGACTGCCGCGAACGGGACCGGCGCCGCGCTCGGCGATGAGATCGTTGAGCGTATCGACCAGCTGGCCGCCATCTCCGAGCGCGCCGGCGAGATTACGCGTGTCTTCCTGTCAGCGGAGCATCGCGCGGCGGCCGAGCTGATCCTGTCCTGGATGCAGGACGCCGGCATGACAGCGCACATGGATGCGATCGGCAACGTCATTGGACGCTATGAAGGCAACACGCCACGCCTGCCAGCGCTGCTGCTGGGCTCGCACTTCGACACCGTGCGGAACGCTGGCAAATGGGACGGTCCGCTGGGAGTCGTCACGGCGATCGCCTGTGTCAACGCTCTCAACGGTCAAAGCAAACGTCTCCCCTTCGCGATCGAGGTGGCCGCCTTCGCGGACGAGGAAGGTGTGCGCTTCGCTTCAACCCTGATTGGTAGCCGCGCCGTCGCGGGAAGCTTCGACGAAGGCGTCCTCGCCACAATGGATCGTAATGGCACGAGCCTGCGCCAGGCGATGCGGGAGTTCGGCCTCGATCCTCAACATGTCGGCACCGCCGCGCGCGCACCCTCCGAATTTCTTGCCTACCTCGAACTTCACATCGAACAGGGACCGGTGCTGGAGGCCGAGGACCTGCCCCTCGGCGTCGTCACCGCCATCAGCGGTGCCACCCGTCTGTCGGTCAGCCTCGAAGGCATGGCCGGTCACGCCGGCACCGTGCCGATGGCGATGCGGCGCGATGCGCTCGCAGGCGCGGCCGAATGCATCGTCGCGATCGAGCGGCAATGCCGCGACGACATCGGTCTGTTCGGAACCGTGGGCTCGATCCACGCCGACCCAGGTGCGACCAACGTCATTCCCGGACGCTGCAGCTTTACGGTCGACATGCGCTGCGCCTCCGACCAGCACCGGCGGTTGGCGGTTGCTGCTGCCGTTCGCAGCATCGAGCAGGTCGCAAAGACGCGAGGCCTCCATCCGCAGGTCGACGTGACTTACGAGAGCCGCTCCGTGCGGTGCGCTGACTGGCTGCAGGGCCGGATTTCGGAAGCAATGGCTCGTCAGGGCTTCCGCACGATTGCGCTACCCAGCGGGGCCGGCCACGACGGCCTCGCGATTGCGGAACTTACCGACATCGGCATGATCTTCGTGCGTTGCCGTGGCGGCGTAAGCCATCATCCCGACGAGCACGTTGCGGCAGCGGACATCGGCGCCGGCGCGCGCGTTCTGCTCGACCTGATCGAGCACTTCGAACCAAAACCGCGCCGTTAGCCGATCGCCTGCGCGCCTTCGGCCATCGCGCGATGTTCGCGATGCCAGTGCTCGGCGATCTCGCGCCGTGTCGGCACCCAGACGCGGTCATGCTGGCCGATGTAATCGAGAAACCGCGCAAGCGCTGCAAAGCGGCCCGGCCGGCCGATCAGGCGACAGTGCAGACCGACGGACATCATCTTCGGCGACGTCTCGCCTTCAGCATACAGCACGTCGAAACTGTCCTTCAGGTACCGAAAGAACTCATCGCCACCGCCGAACCCTTGCGCATTGATGAAGCGCATGTCGTTGGCATCCAGCGTGTAGGGAATGATCAGGTGCGGCTCGCCGCGGTACTTGATCCAGTACGGCAGGTCGTCCGCGTAAGAATCGGACGAATAAAGGAAACCGCCCTGCTCGATCACAAGCCGCACCGTGTTTTCGGAGCCGCGTCCCGTGTACCAGCCGAACGGCCGCTGCCCGGTCGCCTCCCTGTGGACGCGGACCGCCTCGGCGATCGCCACGCGTTCGTCCGCCTCGCTCATGTCCCTGTGCTCGACCCACTTCAGCGCATGTGACGCAATCTCCCAGCCGGCCTCGTTCATCGCTGCGACGCAGTCCGGATTGCGCATCAGTGCGGTGGCGACCCCGTACACCGTCGGCCTGATGCTCCGCTGCTTAAAACCGCGCCAAAGGCGCCAGAATCCGGCGCGGGAGCCGTACTCGAACATGGACTCCACGTTCGGGTGGCGGCGCCCCTTCCACGAAGCGGCGCCAAGCACATCCGAAAGGAAAGCCTCGGAACCCGCATCTCCATGCAGAATGTTGTTCTCGCCACCCTCCTCAAAGTTGACGACGAATTGCACAGCGATCCGCGCTCTCCCCGGCCACTTCGGGTCGGGGGGCGTACGGCCATAGCCCCTCAGGTCGCGAGGATAGGCTGACTTGGTCATCTTGCGTCAATGACACAGCTCGTTTCCGCGATCCAGCCTGATGGAACCGCCCAACGGATGGCACGGCCCTTGCGTGTAATTCTGCAACAATACTGTTCAGTCAGAGGCCAACCCATGACCCAAGTGCCGTTCAAGCCCGATCGACGGGGATTTCTGCTCGGCGCTGTCGGCGCCGGCGCGTTCGCCGCTGCAGGGCCTCGGGCGCACGCCCAGTCGCGCAGCGAAACCTTGCTGGTGGTGCAGGAACTCGGCCCCAACTCGCTCGATATGCAGGGCGTCGGCTCCAACCAGACCGTCAATGGACTGTCCTGGAACTGTTACGACCGCCTCTTGAGCTACGCGTCCAAAACCCTGCGCGACGGTACGCCGTCTTATGACCGCGAGAAGCTTGCGCCAGAGTTGGCCGAACGCTGGGTGGTCGCGCCGGACGGTATGTCGTGCACCTTCAGGCTGCGCCAGGACGCCAAATTCCATGACGGGACGCCGGTCACGGCGAAGGACGTCAAATGGTCGTTCGACCGCGCCGTCAAGGTCGGGGGATTTCCGACCTTCCAGATGTCGGCGGGCTCTCTGGAGAAGCCTGAGCAGTTCGTCGCAATCGACGATCACACCTTCCGTATCGACTACATCCGCAAGGACAAGATGCTGCTGTTCAACGTCGCCGTGGTGGTGCCGTTCATTATCAACTCGGAACTCGCAAAGAAGAACGCTACACCCGACGATCCATGGGCGCTCGCCTGGCTCAAGAACAACGAGGCCGGCGGCGGCGCTTACAAAATCGAAAGCTGGAAGCCCGGGACGGAGACGATCTTCGCCAGGTTCGACGACTGGAAAAGCGGCCCGCTGCCGAAGATCAAGCGCGTCATTGCCCGCGACATCCCCTCCGCAGGCACGCGCCGGGCGATGCTGGAACGCGGCGACGCCGATCTGTCGAGCGGCTTCGCGCCGCGCGACTTCGACCAGATCATCAAGGAAGGCAAGGTGAAGGTATCGGGAGTGCCGATCCCGAACGCGCTATGGTACCTGGCGTTGAACACGGCAAAGCCGCCGTTCGACAACGTCAAATTGCGTCAGGCACTGGCGTGGGCGATGCCCTACGAACAGGTCCAGAGCAGCGCATTCTTTGGACGTGCGGTGCCGATGTATGGCGGATCGGCGGAGGTTTCAAAACCGGTGTGGCCACAGGCCTTTCCGTACGTCACCGATCTCGACAAAGCGAAGGCGCTCATGAAGGAAGCCGGCTTCGCGAACGGACTAGAGACGACACTGTCGCTCGACACCGGGACGGCGACGGTCGGTGAGCCGACGATCGTTTTGATCCAGGAGAATCTCGCGAAGATCGGCATCAAGGCTTCGATCGAAAAGATTCCCGGCGCGAACTGGCGTACGACGCTGAACAAGAAGGAGCTGCCGCTGGCACTCAACCGCTTCTCTGGCTGGCTCGACTATCCGGAGTACTACTTCTACTGGAACTTCCACGGCAACAACTCGATCTTCAACATCTCCTCCTACCAGAGCAAGGATATGGATGCGCTGATCGACAAGGCGCGATTTACTACAGACGTGGCCGAATACGAAGCCACGGTGAAGCAGTTCATCGCGCTGTGCATGAAAGAAGTTCCAGTGATCCCGCTCAACCAGCCGATCCATGACGTCGCAACGCAGAAAGCGGTGAGCGGATATCAGTTCTGGTTTCACCGCGAACCGGACTATCGCCAGTTCGCCAAGGCATGAGGCATCAGCCGGCGGCGCTCATCTGCGAACGGAAGGCCCAGCGCGTGAAACGCTGCTCGACCCACGCAAACACAGCGTACATCAGCACGCCCTCGAACGCGAGCAGCAGCAGCGCTGCGTAGACGTTGGCCATGCGGAAGCTCGCACCCTCGAGTGCAATCATGTAGCCGAGGCCGGCGTTCGCACCCAGCGTCTCGGACACCACGGTACCGACGAAGGCCAGCGTGATGGCAACCTTCATCGACCCGAACAGGTACGGTAGCGCGCGCGGGATACCGACCTTGCGCATGATGTCGAGCTTGCCCGCGCCCAAGGCTCGGAGCACGTCCTCGAGTTCCGGTTCGGTGGTGGCAAGTCCGGTCGCCACGTTGACGACAATCGGGAAGAACGAGATCAGGAACGCGGTAATGATCGCCGGGACCTCGCCGATGCCAAACCAGAGGATCAGCAGCGGGACGATCGCCACCTTCGGAATGGTGTTGAAGCCGACCATGACGGGATAGAGCCCGCGATAGATCGTCCGCGACCAGCCGACCACGAGGCCGAGAACGATGCCGAAGCCGACGGCCAGCGCGAAGCCGACCATGGTCACCCATAGCGTCACGTACGAATGATAGAGGAAGACCTTCCAGTAGCGCGCCATCGCGGCGAAGGCCGCGGATGGAGGCTGCAGCACCGAGGTATTGACCTTGAAGACGTAGAAGGAGCCTTCCCAGATAGCGAACAGCGCGATCGTAAAGAGCCAGGGCGCAAGCCGTTCTGCCAGCCGCGAATTCATGCCTGTCGAACCTCGGCAATCCGCTCGCGCATTTCGTGCACGATGTCGGCGAAACCCCGTTCGTAGGTGACTTGAAGATCGCGCGTCCGCGGAAAATCGACCGGCTTGACCTGGACGATACGCCCCGGCCGGGCGCTCATCACGTGAATGCTGTCGGCCAGGAAGGCCGCCTCACGCAGGTCGTGCGTCACCAGAATGACCGTGAAGCGAAGCTTCTCCCACAGGTCGCGCAGCACGCACCACAGTTCCTCGCGCGTGAACGCATCGAGCGCTGCGAACGGCTCATCCAGCATCAACAGCGCCGGCTGATGGATCAGCGACCGGCAGAGCGAAACCCGTTGCTGCATGCCGCCGGACAATTCCCACGGATAGCGCTCGGAGAATCCCTGCAGGCCGACGGTCGCCAGCAGTTGCTCGGCCTGAGCACGAAACTCGGCCTTGCGCCGGCGGAACTGGGAGCGGTGCGGCTGCACGATCTCGAGCGGCAGCAGCACGTTGTCGATCACCTTGCGCCACGGCAGCAGGTTGGCGTTCTGGAAGGCCATGCCGGCCATCTTCACCGGCCCCTTCACCGGCTCGCCGGCAATGGCGACGGTACCTGCAGTCGGCGGGTGCAGGCCGGTGACGAGCCGCATCAAGGTGGACTTGCCGCAACCCGACGGTCCGACCACCGCGGCGAATTCGCCCTGGCGGACCTTCATGCTGATATCCTTGAGCGCCAGCACATCGCCCGAGGCGCCGCTGTAGGTTAGCGTCACACGATCGATGTCGACGAACGCCTGCAACGGCTGCTCCTCGAGGTGCGGACCTCGATCAGTATTTTCGCTCGGTCTGTGGCGGCAGATACTCCGGCGTGAAGATATCGGCCGGCTTCGGCCGGGCGCTCTTGAACTCGTAAGTGACGGCGATCTGCTCGATTGCCTTCGCCATCCGCTGCTCGTCGATACCGCCAATGCCGTTGGCCTTGACCCAGGGTGTGACGAAGTTGTCGTTCAGGGACATCTTCAGCCGGGCCAGTTCGATCGTCTCTTCGGCCGTCTCGTTGCGCTTCATCACCGATTTGACCGCACCTTCCGGGTCCTTGATCGTGTCGACGATGCCCTTGATGGTCGCGCGGACGAAGCCGGCGACGACCTTGGGGTTTTGCTTGGCAAAATCCGGATTGACCATGATCGCGTTGCCGTAGAGCACGATGCCGTGGTCCGACATCAGCATGACCTTGATTTCCTTCTCGGCAATGCCCTTGGTCAGCAGGTTGAAATAGGACGAGAACGAAAAACCGGTGATCGCATCGACCTTGCCTTCGGCCAGCATCGGCTCACGCACCGGGAAGCCGACGTTCTCGATCTTCACCTTCGAATCGTCAACACCGTTCTCCTTCACGAAGGCCTTCCATTGCGCGAAGGCCCCATCGGGAGCAGGTGCACCGAGGGTCTTGCCTTCGAGATCCTTCGGCTTGGCAATGTTCGATTTCGCAAGACTGACGATCGCGAACGGCGGCCGGTCGTAGACCATCATGACGGCCTTGACGTCCTTGTCCGGGTTCTGGTCGCGAAAACGGACGAGCGAATTGATGTCGAAGAAGCCGATCGGATAGGTGCCGGCGGCCACGCGCGCGATGCCGGCAACCGAACCGGGTCCGCTGTCGATCGAAACATTCAGGCCCTCGGCCTTGTAGTAACCCTTGTCGATCGCAACGAAATAGGGAGCCGACGGCCCCTCGAATTTCCAGTCCAGCGCGAATTTCAGTTCAGTCTGCGCGGCGGCCGGCAGCGCCGAGGCCGCGAGCATCGCCGAAGCAACGACGGCTGACCTAAGTCCTTGAAACATATCCCCTCCCGCGAGATTAGCCTCCGATGCAATCATCGAAGAACGAGCAAGCCTCATGCCATGCCGGTGGTCCGCCGTCCCGGCAGACGGCACCTCCGATCCCTTGAGGCTAGGCGGTTTTCGCGGTCGTGGCTATTCCACGCCGGCCGTTATCACCGGAACTCGACAGCCCTCATCGGCCGACCGTGCACTCGATCTGCCCGTGCGGCTCGTCGGTCGGCAGGAACACCTGGTTCTCGTTGTCGAGGCCGAACGGGGCAAGGTTGACCAGCAGATAGTGCTTGTTCGGGCACGCGAGGCTGACCTTGGAAAGCTCCGGCACGGTGGCCAGCGCCGCCTCCCCCATCCGGTACAGGCTGTCCTGGACGCTGGCGCTGTAAGTCATTGCGAACACCTCGAGCATGGTTGCAAGGATAGCGTCGTTGGTCTTGGTGAAGTCGGCGGGGCTGCTGCTCCACTCCCAGCGCGCATCCATGGCGGTCGCGCATAGCCGGTCATGCGTCTCGGGGATCGTCGTGTAACGATCATTGACGTAGCCGGCCCAACCGGACTGGGTCGACTTCATGAACGTGTAGCCCGTTATCCCGGAAGCAAATGACGCAGCCGATCGGGTCGCGTGAACCTCGCAGAACGGCTTGCCGTTCGCATCGAGGACGAAGCTGTGCGGATGCGCGGCGCCACCGACCGCGAGCCTGACCCATTTCGTCTGATGGCCCGAGATTTCTGCGCGCTCAATCTGCGGATAGGACGACAGCAGCTTGTCGGCGACGGCCTTGCAGAACCGCTCGTTGTCGAGGGCAAGGTTCTCCCGCGCGACGACGTTGACGACGTTCTTGATCGTGTCGGTCGACACGGAAGTGGAATTGTCGGCATGGGTGTAGGTGCGTGCGAAATCGCCCTCGACCATCGCATGCACCGTCAGTTCGCGAACCTCGTGGCGTTCGCCGGCGCGGTACAGTCGCATGACGCGGACTTCGCGCTTGCCGTAACGATTGTGAATGAGCGGCATCAAAACATCCTGTCAGTCGAACGAACCCGCTAGCTGCCGCGATAGGTCGTGTAACTCCACGGCGTGACAAGCAGCGGAACATGAAGATGACCTTCCGGTTGGGCGATTCCGAAGCGGACAGGAACAATGTCGAGAAAGCGCGCAACCGATGTACCGTTCTGCGCGGCAAAGTAATCGCCGACGGCGAACCGCAATTCGTAGGTCCCGATCGGCAGCGGACGGGCATGGATCAGCGGGGCGTCGGTCCTGCCATCGGCGTTCGTCACGGCCTTCGCGATCAGCCGGCTCGCCCCCAGCCGCGAAAGCTCGATCAACTCGACCGCAACGCCCGCCGCGGGACGGCCGGCGTGCGTATCGAGCACATGGGTCGAAAGCCGTCCATGCACGGCCAGCGCGTCCGGGCCGTGAACGAGCTGCGCCAGTCGCAATGTCGCAATTCGCGAAATCTCGGCAAGGGCGTGCTGCTCCTCCGCGGCAGGGGTGTTGTTTAGCCGGGCGCCGAACGAGTCCAGGATCGAATCCTTCGAATGCCGACGCACGCAGATAATAAAGGGAAAGTCGAACCTCGCCTTGTAGGCATTGTTGGCAGCTTCGAATGCAGCGAACTCGGCGTCCGTCAGATGATCCAGGCCCGCACCGTCCTGCTCAGCCACCGAGTCGGCGGTCAGCCCTGCGGCACGCTGGGTCTTGTTGGCAAGATCGGGATGGGCGCGGATCAGTCCGAGGCGACGCTCCTGCGGGGCACCGGCGATGACGTCCAACAACGCCTCGCGCAAGGCTGCGAGCGAGGAAAACGGGCGCCGTCCAGCCGCAGCCTCAGCAATCCAGGGCGAATGCTCAAACACGTTCGCAAGCTTCGCGGCAAATTCCGCCGGCGCAGCCGCGTTCAGTTCATCGAGGGAGACGCTGGAAGCATTCATGGTACAAATCGTCCCGGCGATTGCTTATTGTTCATGCACGCCATGTGCCGAATTGCAACTCCTCCCGGCGCGTCATCCTCTTGACGTTTCCGCCAAGCTGCAGCACCAACGGACACCATGACAAATCTCCGCATCAAGGCTGGTCCTTACGAATTTGAAGCAAAGCTCGAGGACGAACTCGCGCCGAAAACGTGCGCGAAATTCAAGAGCATGCTGCCGTTCAAAAGCAAGATCATTCACGTGCGATGGAGCGGCGAAGGCTGCTGGATCCCGCTCGGCGAACTGGATCTTGGGCTCACCTACGAGAACCACACGAGCTTCCCGGCCCCCGGCGACATCATTGTCTATCCTGGCGGCATCAGCGAAACGGAAATCCTGCTCGCCTATGGCGGCGTGCGCTTCGCCAGCAAGGTCGGGCAGCTGGCCGGCAATCACTTCCTGACGATTACCAAAGGCCGCGAAAAACTGACCGCGCTCGGCAAGATGACGCTCTGGCAGGGCGCGCAGGATATCGTGTTCGAACTGGCCTGAAGCCCCTACTCACCGATCAGCTTCGTCAAGGCCGGACCAAGACCGATGCTTGTCAACGGCGGCGCGGTGCGCACGTTGCGAAACTTGCCGCCAGCCGCATGGATCACCGCCTGCGCGCCGGTTTCGACCGAACACAGAAGCGGTACGGCAACGCACGATTGAATGCGTTGTGCGAGCCCCGCCAGCGCCGCTCCACCCAGTATGACGATGTCGGCGCCGTCCTCTCTGGCACAGGCGGTACAGGCCTCCGCAAGCAGCGACGCTGCATCCGGATCGGTCGCGATCTGATCCCCGGTCGGCGCGACGGCGCGGATCCCGGCAAGCTGTCCGGTCAATCCCAGCGTTGCAACGAACTCCTCGAGCATCGGCTTCCACAGGACTCCGCCGGTGACGATGCCGAAGCGCCTTCCCTCGCGCGACGCGGCGACGCAGGAGGCTTCTGCCATTCCAACCACGGGGACGGCTGACATCTCCTTTAGTGCCGCAAGCCCCGGATCGCCGAAGCACGCAAGGTAGACGGCATCACAGGCTTGAGCATGTTCGGCCAGCGCATCCAGTGCAGCATGGGCGGCGATGGCCGCTGCCGCGCGGCTGGAGATGTAGCGTGCACCGAATTTGCCCGTTACCGGTACAAAGGTTGTCTCGCTTCCGACGACCCTGCCGACGTAAGCCGCCATGCGATCTGTGATCGCCGTGGTGGTGTTGGGATTGATAAGGAGGATGCGCAAGTTTGACCGCCTAGAATCCCGCTACTGCCCCGTCGCTACGGGGATCCGTGGCGCCTTCGAACACGCCGTCCGCGCGCAGCACGATTGCGCCCGCGTGCCCCATGGTCGACGTAAACGGTTCCAACACTTCGACGTCGTGACCGGCATCGCGGAGTTTCGCGATCAGCATCGGATCGAACCGACTTTCCAGCTTCAACGTCGTGGTGTCCTCGCCCCAGGTCTTGCCGAGCAGCCAGCGTGGGGCCGTCACGGCTGCCTGCAGCCCCTGCCCGAACAAGGCATAGCGTGCGAAGATTGCCGATTGAGTCTGCGGCTGTCCCTCGCCACCCATGGTGCCGTAAACCATGCGCCGCCCGTCGGCGAACAACGCCATTGCAGGATTGAGCGTATGAAACGGCTTTCGCCCCGCACCGATGACCCGCGGGCCGCTGCCTGAAAGCGCAAAGCTGGCACCGCGGTTCTGCCAGACGATGCCGGAGTTCTCCAGCACGCAGCCGGAGCCGAACTCGAAGAAGATGCTCTGGATGTAGCTGACCGCAAGGCCGCTGGCGTCAATTGCACCGAGCCAGATCGTATCGCCCGGCTGGGCAACGTTCGGCCACGGCATCGCACGCTGACGGTCGATGCCCGCGGCAAACTTGTCGAGCATCGCAGACGCAAGAAAATCCTCTGCGCGCTCGGTCATTGACGCCGGGTCGCCAATGATCCGGTCACGGACAATGAATGCCTGCTTTGTCGCTTCGACGAGGCCATGCACGAACTCGAAACCTTCGCCGCCCTTCACATTGAGCCGCTGGAAAAGCGCCAGGATCATCAGCGATGACAAGCCCTGCGTGGGCGGCGGAAAGTTGAACAGTTCCGCCCCGCTGATGCCGACCGACAGCGGTTCGCGCCGCTGCGCGCGATGGGCGGCGAGGTCTTCCGCTGCGACCGGCGACTTGCAACGCGCCAGGTCGGCCGCAATCTCGCGCGACAGTTCGCCGGTATAGAAATCCATCGGCCCCTTCTCGCCGATCCGCCTCAGGGCACCCGCCAGCGCCGGCAGCTTCATCAACTCCCCTTCGCGCGGCAACTTTCCGTTCAGCAGGAATGTCGCCGTAAAGTTCGGAGAGTCACGTAACTCCGGCAGCTTGGTCTCAGTCAGGTCCTGCTGGCTCGCCGTTACCGCAAAACCGTTCTCGCCGGACCAGACCGCATCCTCGACAAGGCGCGACAGCGGTATTTTGCCGCCAAGCTCCGTGCTGACAGCAAGCGCCTGCGCCCAACCGGACAAGGTTCCGGCGACCGTGTTGGCAGCCAGCGGTCCCCGTTGCGGGATCGCTGCATGGCCAAGCGACGCGTACATCTGCGCGGTCGCAGCTCTCGCCGCGCCGCCGCAGGCATCGACCGCGACTGGCTTACGCCCCGGTGGTGCGATCAGCCAGAAGCCGTCGCCACCGATAGAGGTCATGTGCGGGTAGACCACCGCAAGACTCGCCGCCATCGCGACGGCGGCCTCGATGGCGTTACCGCCCTCGCGCAGCACGCGTACGCCAGCTTGGCTGGCAAGATGGTGCGGCGATGTCACCATGCCACGGCGGGAACGCGGAGTATTCAGCATCGAACAGAACCGGATGGGCGCGAGGAAGGTCGGCGCCCCTCCTCTAAATCACTCCACACCAATCGTCGTCAAATCCTGAAACCAGTGCTGGGCCTGCACGAACTTCTTGACCTTCGGCGAGAGCGCGTGCGGGTTGGTATCGTGGACTACCCATACAAGTACTGCATCGTCCACGATCTGCTGGTGCGCCTGCGCCAGCAATTCGTCCTGTCTGGCCGGATCAAAATTCTGCTTCGCAGCGTCTATCAGCCCATCGACCTTGGGGCTCGTGTAGAATCCCCAGTTCACTCCGACCGGAGCGGCCTGACCGGAGTGAAAGAAGCGAACGATCGCATACAGCGGATCCGAGGTAACGTAGGCAATATTGTTGGACGTGATGTTGGCGTTCATCTCGTCCCTGGCCCCCTTGCGCCAGTGTGTGTAGAGTGTCTCGAGTTCAACCACCTTGAAGTCGATCTCGATGCCGATTTCCGCGAAGCTCTGCTGCAGGAACTCATTCATCGGCAGCGACAGCATCTGCCCGGTGCCGCCTTGTGCGATCACGAAGGTCGTTTTCAGAGGCTTTGCTTTCGAGTAGCCCGCCTCCTCCACCAGCTTCCTAGCCGTGGCAACGTCGTACTTGATGTCGAAGGATGGTTTGCCGAACCACGGGCTTGAGGGATCGACCTGACCCTTCGCGGGCTTTGCAAGGCCGTTCATCAGCCCAACGACAGCCTCGCGGTCGATCGCAAGGTTGAGCGCCTTGCGCAGGCGGATATCGCTCCAGGGCGAGCCCGGAAGGGTGCTCAGGTGATAGTTCCAGACATGCGGCGTCACGTTATCAACGATCTTCATGCCGGCTGATTTCAGTTGCGGCACGGCGTCGGGCGCGGGTGTCTCGATCAGGTCGACCTGGCCGGACAGCAGTGCATTGGTCCGCGTCAGCGCCTCCGGCATTGGCACCAGCACGATCTTGTCAGCCTTCGCCAGACGCGTCTTGTCCCAGTAGTCCGGGTTCTTCACCAATTCCGCCAGTTCGCGCGGCGCGAGCTTGCCGAGCCTGAACGGACCGGTGCCGGATGGCTGCGAAGCGAACTTGTCCCAATCCTTGCCGACCTTCTCGTATTGCGCCGGGCTCGACACCAGGAACCATAGCATCTGGTAGGGGAAGAAGGAGTCGACTTCCTTGGTCGAAATTTCGACGGTGAAGTCATCCACCTTCGCGTAGCTCGCAACCGACGGCAGCCGCGTGCGTACCTGCGCGCTTTGCCGCTTGTCGAAGTGCGGGACCTTGTCGTTCAAAACCTTGTCGAAGTTCCAGATGACGGCATCGGCATTGAAGTCACTGCCGTCGTGAAACTTGACGCCACGCCGCAAGGTAAAGAGCCACTTCTTCTTGTCTGTGGCATCCACCTTCCATTCGGTCGCGAGCCCCGGCACCAGCTTGCCCGGCCGCTCGGCGATGTTCATCTCCCAGGCGACCAACGGGTCATAGAGCGTATAGCCGGTGAATTGATAGCCGCCTGCGCCGCGATCCGGCTGACCGGTGGTCAGAGGCACATCAGCCATCGAGATGGCGTAGCGCACGACAGTTTCGGCTCTCGCCGAGCCTACTGCGGACAGCGCCGCTATCATCAAGGCACCGATTATCGCGTTTCGCAAATGCATCGCTGGGCTCCAACTCGGGGATGTCGATGCTGCAGTGAAGCAAGCCAGGTGCCACGGCGCCCTCACGAACGTGGTGAAACATCGCCACGTATCGTTCTGCGCGAGCATTGAAAGTCACCGATACATACGAACGCCTTGCGGACGTGACCGAAAACGGAGTGTTATCCTCGTCGACTTCGTGCTCAGGCTCACGCGCAAGTGATGGTGCCCTCCAGCCACTCTGTTCGTGCGAGGCGCTCGCGCGTGATGCACGCCATGCAGCATTCGACTTTGGTGTGACTTCGACGAAAAATCACTGCCGCATCTTGCAGCATGTTGCCTGCACATTGATCGGTGATGAGTTGCGCGGCGCGATGACGCAGGCCTCCTTTAGTCGTGTCCGAAGGGGAGTCGTCGGATGACCATGACTTCAAGAGAACCGTCTAAGGGATTGCACGAATTCGAACTATGTGGACCAAAGCCTTTTCACGGCCGCTCCGCTGAGGCTGGCACAACCGTTGCATAACTCTTAGCCACAATCGAGCTGGAGCGATGCCAATGCATACAACGAAGTCCGCAACGAAGAGGCCGACAGCCGCGCTTGCGATCCTGACGGTCGCCGCGTCATTCACCTTGCCGTTGGCTGCGCACGCCGAGACCGTGGTGCGGATTGGCATGACAGCGGCAGACATCCCCCGCACCCTCGGCCAGCCCGATCAAGGCTTCGAAGGTAACCGCTTCACCGGCCTCACGATATATGACGCCCTGACCGCCTGGGACCTCTCGTCCGCCGACAAGGCCAGCGTCGTCATCCCCGGATTGTCTACCGAATGGACCGTCAACAACGACGACAAGACCAAATGGTCGTTCAAGCTGCGCCCAGGCGTTACCTTCCATGACGGCTCCCCGTTCAACGCCGACGCAGTCGTCTGGAACGTCGAGAAGGTTCTTAAGCAGGACGCTCCGCACTTCGATCCAAGTCAGGTCGGCGTGACCGCATCACGCATGCCGACGCTGACGTCGGCGCGCAAGATTGACGACCTGACGGTCGAACTGACGACCAAGGAGCCGGACTCCTTTCTGCCGATCAATCTCACCAATCTGTTCATGGCAAGCCCGACGAAGTGGCAAAAGCTCTACGAGACGGCCGACGGCGCCGATGCCAAGGCGAAATCACAGGCCGCCTGGGCCAGGTTTGCGGCCGACGCGTCCGGCACCGGCCCTTGGAAGATGTCGAAGTTTACGCCGCGCGAACGTCTCGAGGTCGTGAAGAACGAGGCCTATTGGGACAAGGCTCGTGTTCCGAAGGTCGACAAGATGATCATGCTGCCGATGCCGGAAGCGAACGCGCGAACGGCCGCCCTCCTCTCCGGTCAGGTCGACTGGATCGAGGCGCCAGCACCCGATGCCGTCGGCCAACTCAAGCAACGCGGATTTGCGATTCATTCGAACGAACAGCCGCATGTCTGGCCCTGGCAGTTCTCACGTGTCGAAGGCTCACCATGGAACGACATTCGCGTTCGCAAGGCGGCCAACCTTTGCGTCGATCGCGACGGAATGCGCGACGGATTGCTCGCCGGCCTGATGGTGCCGGCCACCGGGACCTTCGAACCCGGCCATCCGTGGCGCGGCAAGCCGACCTTCCAGATCAAGTACGACAAGGCCGCGGCACAGAAGCTGATGCAGGAAGCAGGCTTCGGACCAACGAAGAAGCTGACCGTGAAGACGCAGACATCGGCCTCCGGATCCGGCCAGATGCAACCATTGCCGATGAACGAGTACCTGCAGCAGGCGCTCGCCGAGTGCTACTTCGACGTGCAGCTCGACGTGATCGAATGGAACACGCTGTTCACCAACTGGCGTCGCGGTGCCAAGGACCCTTCTGCCAATGGTTCGCACGCGACCAACGTCACCTACGCAGCGATGGATCCGTTCTTCGCCATGGTGCGCTTCCTGCAATCATCGATGGCGCCTCCGGTCTCCAACAACTGGGGGTTCATCAACGATCCGAAGTTCGACGAACTGGTGAAAAAGGCACGTCAGACCTTCGATCCGAAGGAGCGTGACGCAGCGCTCGCCGAGTTGCACGCTGCTTCAGTTGACGACGCGGCCTTCCTTTATGTCGCCCACGACACCGGGCCCCGTGCCATGAGCCCGAAGATCAAGGGCTTCGTGCAGCCGAAGAGCTGGTTTGTCGACTTCTCGCCGATGTCGATGGCGCCGTAACGCTCAGCAAGGCCCGGATGCGTACTCCTGCACCGGGCCTTGATACTGATTTCGCTGCTTCACATCCACCACCACGCAAAGCAGCATGACAACAGGTGAATTGTGCTCGCTTACGTCGCACGGCGTTTCGTCTACGCGATACCGATCGTTCTGAGCGTTGCGCTGGTTTGTTTTCTGCTCGTTCACATCACGCCGGGCGACCCCCTTGTCGCGGTCTTGCCCGCCGACGCCTCACAGGAACTGGCGGCACAGCTGCGCACCGCGTATGGGTTTGATCGCCCGCTCCCCGTTCAATTCGGGCTTTGGCTCTGGAAGGCAATTCACGGCGACCTCGGCAACTCCATCGCCACCGGCCGGCCTGTTCTTTCTGAAGTCTTGCGTGCGGTTTCCAACACGGTGACATTGGCTATCGCCGCAGCCGCGATCGGCTTCACGCTCGGTCTCTTCTTCGGCCTCCTCGCCGGGTACTTCCGCGATACCTGGATCGACAAGGTTGCGACCTCGATCGCGATCGCGGGCGTCTCGCTGCCGCACTACTGGCTTGGCATGGTTCTCGTCATCATTTTTTCCGTCCAGCTGAACTGGCTGCCCGCTGTCGGCGCCGGTCCCGGGGGTTCAGGGGAGTGGAAGTGGAATTGGGAGCATATGAGTTACCTTGTGCTTCCCGCCATCACCACGTCGGTCATCCCGATGGGCATCGTCACCCGAACGGTGCGGGCACTGACCGGCGATATCCTCTCGCAGGATTTCGTCGAGGCACTGCGCGCCAAGGGCCTGCAGGAGTGGCACGTGTTTCGCCACGTCATCAAGAACGCAGCACCGACTGCTCTTGCGGTGATGGGACTGCAGCTCGGCTACATGCTCGGGGGTTCGATTCTGATCGAAACGGTATTCTCCTGGCCAGGCTCCGGACTGTTGCTGAACTCAGCGATCTTCCAGCGCGACCTGCCGCTCCTGCAGGGCACGATCCTCGTCCTTGCCCTGTTCTTCGTCTTCCTCAACCTCATGGTCGATATCGCACAGGCGTCGATCGACCCGCGCATCAAGCGGAGTTGAGCGGATGACCGCGATCACCGACAGCGCCCTGCAAGCCGCGCCTGCGACCAAGGCGCGCGGCTACTGGGCCACGGTCGGTCGCCGCATCGTGCGCGACAAGGTCAGCATCGCCTGTGCCCTGGTGCTGCTCGCCATATTTCTGTCCGCGTTGCTGGCGCCATGGCTCGGCCTCGCCGATCCCTATCAGGGATCGATGATCCGCAGACTCCGGCCCATCGGTACGCCGAACTATCCGCTCGGAAGCGACGAACTCGGCCGCGACATGCTTGCCCGCCTGATCTATGGCGGGCGCCTGTCACTGCTGATCGGCATTTCCCCGGTGATCTTCGCGTTCATCATCGGCACGTCACTGGGGATCGTCGCGGGCTATGTCGGCGGCAAACTCAACACAGCGATCATGCGTACGATCGACGTGTTCTTCGCCTTTCCCTCGGTTCTGCTCGCGATTGCCATTTCCGGCGCGCTCGGCGCAGGCATCGTCAACTCGATTGTCTCATTGACCGTTGTGTTCGTGCCGCAAATCACCCGCGTCGCCGAGAGCGTGACGACCGGCGTCCGCAACATGGACTTCGTTGATGCGGCCCGGGCCTCGGGCGCCGGCGCGCTGACCATCATGCGGGTGCATATCCTCGGCAACGTGCTCGGACCGATCTTCGTCTATTCGACCGGCCTGATCTCCGTCTCGATGATCCTGGCAGCAGGCCTGTCGTTTCTCGGCCTCGGTACCAAACCGCCCGAGCCAGAATGGGGCCTGATGCTCAACACGCTGCGCACCGCAATCTACGTCAATCCATGGGTCGCAGCACTACCCGGCACCATGATCTTCGCCGTATCAATCTGCTTCAACCTGCTGAGCGACGGTTTGCGCAGTGCCATGGACATCCGGAACTAGGCCATGAGCGAAAGCGCACTCACGGAAACCATGCTCGATCCGGTCGAGGATCTGGGAGGCGCGGCACAACCCTTGCTCAGGGTGGATGGCCTTACCAAGCACTTCCCGATCCGCGGAGGCCTGCTCGGCAAGAGCAAGACCGTACGCGCCGTCGATGACGTGACGTTCTCCATTGCCAAGGGCGAGACGCTCGGCATCGTCGGCGAGTCCGGCTGCGGCAAGTCGACGACCGCGCGGCTTCTGATGCATCTCATGGAACGGGACGCCGGCGATATCCTTTACGACGGCATGCAGGTCGGGCGTGCGCTGTCGCTGCGCGAACTGCGGCGCGGCATGCAGATGGTGTTTCAGGATAGCTATGCCTCGCTTAATCCACGGCTCACGATCGAGGAGTCGATCGCGTTCGGCCCGAAGGTGCATGGCATGGATGATGCCGTTGCCCGCAAGCTCGCCCGCGAACTCCTCGGCAAGGTCGGCTTGCGGCCCGAAACCTTCGCCAACCGCTACCCGCACGAAATCTCGGGAGGCCAGCGCCAGCGGGTCAACATCGCCCGTGCCCTGGCGTTGTCACCACGCCTCGTGATCCTCGATGAGGCGGTCTCGGCACTGGACAAGTCGGTGGAAGCGCAGGTGCTGAACCTGCTCACCGATCTCAAGAGCGAGTTTGGTCTTACCTATCTGTTCATCAGCCATGACCTGAACGTCGTGCGCTATATTTCCGATCGAGTTTTGGTGATGTATCTCGGCGAGGTCGTCGAGCTCGGTCCGGTCGATCAGGTGTGGGACGCGCCAGCGCACCCGTACACGCGCGCGCTGCTGGCCGCGATGCCCTCCTCCGACCCGGACAACCGCACACAGACAGCGCCGATCACCGGCGATCCGCCCAACCCGATCGACCCCCCGCCGGGGTGCCGGTTTCATACCCGCTGCGCCTTCGCCGAGCCGCTTTGCTCGGCCAAAGGTCCAAAGCTCAGTGCAATCGGCGACAGCGGGCACGAGGCCGCGTGTCACATGGCGGTTGCGGGCTCCGGCCACAGCCGCTCCCCAGCCGTAGGGGTGGCGGCATGACCAACCTGGTCGAGGTCGAAAATCTGAACGTGCGTTTCACCGGCGAGCGCACCGTACATGCGATCAACGGCGTCAGCTTCGCTCTCGGCGAAGGCGAAGTGCTCGGCCTCCTCGGCGAATCCGGTTCGGGCAAGAGCGTGACTCTGCGGGCGCTGATGCGGCTCCTGCCGAAAAAGCGGACCGTCATCACCGGCGCAGTCAAGGTTGCCGGACGTGACGTCCTCGCACTCGACGACGATGAACTCTCGTCGTTTCGCGGCGGCGTCGTCTCGATGATCTTTCAGGAACCGGCACTGGCCCTAGACCCGGTCTACACCATCGGGGAACAGATCTCCGAAGCGGTCATGCGCCACGAAGGCAAGAGCCGGACGGAAGGCATGGCGCGGGCCCTGGAGATGCTGGAGGTCGTGCGCATTCCGTCGGCAAAACGCCGGCTCGCTGCCTACCCGCACGAGATGTCCGGCGGCATGCGCCAGCGCGCGATGATCGCACTTGCGCTGGCCTGCAAGCCAAAGATTCTGCTGGCAGACGAGCCGACGACCGCGCTCGATGCGACGGTGCAGATCCAGATTCTTCTCCTACTGCGCGAACTGCAGCGCGAGTTCGGGATGTCAGTGATCTTCGTGACCCACGACATCGGCGTTGCCATCGAAATCTGCGATCGGGTGTCGGTGATGTATGCGGGCCAGATCGTCGAGACAGGCACGCTCAGTCAGCTCGTACGTTCGCCGATGCATCCCTATCCGCGCGGACTGCTGGCCTCGACCACACATCGTGCCATACGCGGCGAACGGCTAGGTACAATCCCGGGCACCCCACCCTCCCTCGACAAGGCGCCGACAAGTTGCGCATTCGCGCCGCGCTGCGCGTCGGCCGAAGCGCGCTGCACCGAGGCGCTGCCGCCTGCGATTGATCTCGGCGCGGGGCGGATGGCCCGCTGCGTTCTTGCAGAGCGCGCGCCGGCTTAAGACGCCCTGCAGATGCGGTTTGCAGTCACCGTCGCAGTCCGGCAACAAGCGCCGCTGAACCAATAACCATTTGATTTTAAAAGAATAATTACTGGCTGCAAACGGGCCCGCAAGACTTCCGAGACCGGTCCGTTTATCAGCCGCCTAAATTATAGATGAACCGGAAATTATCCCGCTGCGTCGAAGGGATACCGAGTGATATTCGGCACAGTTCAGAACGTCCCGGTAGCGGGCCGGACGCAAAGGGAGACTTAAATGCCAATTACCGGAAACGGCGGAAACAACCTGCTTGTCGGCGGTGCCGGGGACGACGAGATCCTGGGACTGGGCGGCAGCGACGTGCTGATCGGCAGCGGCGGCAAGGACACACTGGATGGCGGCACCGGCGCCGACACCATGGACGGCGGCGCAGGCGACGACACCTATCTGGTCGACAATTCCGGCGATCAGGTCGTCGAGTACGAAAACAAGGGCAAGGACACGGTCAAGTCGACGATCACGTTCAGCCTCAACACCACACAGCACGTCGAGAATCTGACCCTCACCGGTTCCTCCGACA
>Ga0190271_10000314_pt1 | contig 23835 bp, 23 predicted proteins | sample Popmic356T_FD_133747 | JGI IMG/M metagenome (GOLD analysis project Ga0190271, IMG submission 133747) | Populus adjacent soil microbial communities from riparian zone of Weber River, Utah, USA - 356 T | ecosystem: Environmental > Terrestrial > Soil > Riparian zone | place: USA: Utah | collected...
CTCCCGGTGCTCGCGCTCCGCTGGATCGGGCCCCGGACCGCGGGCATTGGTCACGCCGTCGTCATCGGCGCACTCTTCTCCCTCTTCGTGGCAAACGCCTGGGTCGCTGTCTTCGGGAGCGAAACGTCACCGGTCATGTTCGGCGTGGTCGTGGTCGCCGCCGGGATCATCTTCGCATGTGCCCTCCTCGCCTTCCCGCCCGTGCAGAAGGGCACTGTCTACGCAGCATGGGCAGTGCCCCTATTTGCCGCCTGGTTCCTCTTCATGACCCCGTCGGGGGATGTGGCACTGGCGCGTTCAGGCGACCTGCCCGAGACCGGCGAGATCCAGAACCCGGTGCCCATCGTGTTGCTCGTGTTCGATGAGTTCCCGGTGGCCACGATGATCGACTCTCGAGGCAATCTCCTCACCGACCTCTTTCCCAATTTCGCCGAGTTGGCCAGTGACGGCGTCTGGTATCGGAACGCGGTCGGGGTCCGGCAACAAACCGAGGAGGCATTGCCGAGCATCCTCAGCGGGGTCGGCGCGGACGAAGGGAGCATTCCCATCTCGTCTGACCATCCGCTCAATCTGTTCACTCTCTTCTCGGACGCATATGACATCGCCGCGGTGGAGACCGTCACCAATCTCTGCCCGGACTTTGCGTGCAGCAACTCGAGCCGGCGGATCGACCCCTGGCCAAAGCGATGGGCCGGGCTCGGTGTTGACTCCGCCGTCGTCTACGGCCATCTCACGACACCGCGCGAAGTGTCGGATGACCTGCCCCCGATCGACCAGACCTGGGGCAATTTCACAACGGGTGAGCGCTCGAGCTTCGACATCATCGACCGCTTCCTGGCCAACGTCGACGACGATCGGAGGCTCGAGGTCGACCGACTCCTCGACACCTTCGAGTTCGACGGGGCGGAGCCCGCCCTCCGCTTCGGGCACTTCCTCTATCCACATCACCCCTGGGAGGTGACTGCCGACGGCCACCGAACGGGTGCCGGCAGCTCCCCCGGAGGTCAAGGGATGGGTTGGACCAACGACGCGTGGCTGGTGGGTCAGGGCTACCAGCGGCACATCCTCCAGACCCAGTATGCGGACACCGTCGTCGGCACGGTGATCGACCGGCTGCGCGAGGAGGGGGTCTACGACGAGGCTCTAGTGATGGTCGTCGCCGACCACGGGATCACCATCGGCCCGGGAGTGGACAACCAGCGTCTGATAACCGAGGACACAATCGGCACCATCGCCGCGGTGCCGCTGTTCGTGAAATACCCCATCGGGCAAGATGGGGTCGAGCCAGGGACAATCGATGACGCCAGAGCCGAGACGGTCGACATCCTCCCCACCATCGGCGATGTGACCCGCACCGACGTTCCCTGGGGGATGGAAGGGCTTTCGCTTCTCGACCCCGAACGATCCGAGCGAACCGAATCGGTCATGGTGGGGCGGGAAGGCCCGGTCTCGATCGGAGTCGGCGGTGAGGAGAAGCTCGCCGCTGCAGGTCTCAAGGAGACCTGGTTCCCTGAAGGCAATCCCTGGCTGCTCACCCCGCCGGGATGGCAGGAGTGGCTCGGTCGCCCGCTGTCTGATGCCGAAGCTGCCAACGACGAGGAAGGGGTCATGTTGACCGTGAGGCAGCAGGACCTGTTGGATGACGTCCCCTCCGAGCCGGACCTACTTCCCGTGTTCTTATCCGGCACCTTGACCCTCGATCGGGAAGCGACGGGTCAGGAGATCGTGGTGGCAGCTGTCGACGGCGTGGTGAGGGCGGTGACCCGCGTGTTCGAACCGGATGGTCGTTCCGCTCGATACGAGGTGATGATCCCGCCCGAGCTCCTGCACCCCGGCGACAACGACGTGGTCCTCTGGCTCGCCGAAGGGGACGCCTCTGATCCTGCATTCGTCCGTTAGCGCTGTCGCATCAACGCCCGGCTCCCGTCACCTACGATTGACGCCCCGACTCGAGAAGGGACATGAGATGGGACTGATGGACACCATCAAAGGATGGTTTGGGTCCGCCAAGGATGAGGGAGCCGAGATGGCCGACAAAGCCGAGCAGGAAGGCTCCGATCTCGTGGACAAGGCCGACCCGTACGTCGACAAGGCCAAGGACTTCGCCGAGGACACCGTGGACAAGGCCGGCGACAAGCTCGATGAGCTCAAGGACACTGGCTCGGAGGCGGTTGACAGCGCACAAGACAACGCATCGGACGCCTTGGACAGCGCTCAGGACAAGGCATCGGACGCGGTTGACAGCGCAAAGGATGCCGCCGGAAACGCCACCGACGCCGTGGAAAGTGCAGTGGACGACGTCCAGGACAAGCTGGGCGGCTGACCGAGCCGGTCGATCGCCCCAGACCCGATGACCAATCACAGGACGATGAAACGCGCCTCAGACCGACTCTCCAGCATTCCCCCTTCTGCCACCCTCGGCATCAGCGCACGGGCCAGAGAGCTGCGCGCAGAGGGCCTCGATGTCATCAGCTTCGGGGCAGGTGAGCCCGACTTCGCCACACCGGAGCACGTCGTGGCCGCCGCGGCCCGCGCCTGCTATGACCCGGAGAACCACAAGTACACCGCCTCGGCCGGGCTGCGGCCACTGCGCGAGGCGATCGCCGAGGACGTCGGGCAATATTCCGGAGTCGAGGTCGACTGGTCGGAGGTGATGGTCACCAACGGGGCAAAGCAGGCCGTGTTCCAGGCATTCGCCGCCCTTCTCGATCCGGGCGACGAGGTCCTGCTGCCATCGCCGCACTGGGTCACCTACCCGGCGGGCATCGATCTGGCTGGCGGAGTCACCGTCTCGGTGCCGACGAGAATCGAGGATGAGTTCAAGGTCGATGTGGAGAGCCTCGAGCGGGCGCGCACCGAGAGGACACGCCTTCTCGTGTTCGTCTCACCCTCGAACCCGACGGGAGCGGTGTATTCAGCGGACGAAGCGCGGGCCATCGGGGAGTGGGCCAAAGCGAACGATGTCTGGGTGCTGGCCGACGAGATCTATCAGCGTCTCACCTATTTCACCGACGTCGCCCCATCGATAGCCGCGGTGACACCCCGATTCGACAACTGGGTCCTGATCAACGGGGTGGCCAAGTCCTACTCCATGACCGGCTGGCGGGTGGGCTGGATGGTCGGCCCGTCCGACATCATCGACGCTGCCAACAGCCATCAATCCCACGCCACCGGCAACGTCGACAACGTCGCCCAGCATGCCGCCCTGGCCGCGCTACGTGGGCCGCAAGACACGGTCGACGAGATGCGCCAGGCGTTCGACAGCAGGCGAAAGCTCATGTTCTCGCTGGTGAGCGACATCCCGGGGATCAGATGCGTGGAGCCCCAGGGCGCCTTCTACGTATTCCCGGATGTGACCGGCGCGCTGAAGGGACGTTGGTCCTCGACGTCGGAGTTGGCGACGGTGATCCTCGAAGAGGCAGGAGTAGCGCTGGTACCGGGCGAATCGTTCGGTGTGCCCGGGTACTTGCGTCTCTCGTATGCCACGGGAGAGGCCGAGATCGAAAAGGGGATGGAGCGGATCGGCAGTCTCCTGGCCGGTTGACCGGCGTGATCTGAACGGGGTTTACACTCGCCGGCGATGGAAGGCACGACAGCGCGGGCCATGATGCTCGTTGAGCCTCGTCACTTCTCGCTCACCGAGTTGCCGGCCAGACCTGGTCTAGACGGGGGCTGGCTCGCAGTCGAGGCAACGGGAATCTCGGGGGCAGACGTCCAGGTATGGAAGGGCGAGGCGAAGGATGTCGTCTACCCATTGATACCGGGGCACGAAGTGGTGGGAAGGATCGCTCGTGGTGCGCCATCTATCCCGTTCCCGGTGGGGACCCGGGTCGTGGTCGAGCCCCGGATCCATTGCGGGGAATGCCATCGCTGCAAGCTCAACCTGGCGACCTGTGCGCGCCGCCGTCCCTCTAACTCGTACGGCTTCATCCCATCCATCGAGCCCCCGGGCCTCTGGGGTGGTCTCGCCGAGTTCCTGTACATCGACCCTGCCGCCCGGCTCCACCCTCTCACAGACGACGTCCCGGCCGAGGTCGGGACCTTCGTCCACCCGCTGGCGGCAGGGCACACCTGGGCCGTAGAGCTGCCCAATCTCCAGATCGGCGAGAACGTGCTCATCCTCGGGCCCGGGCCGCGCGGGCTCGCCTGTCTGATCGCGGCCAAGGCGGCGGGCGCCGGATGGGTGGGAGTCACCGGATTGTCGCACGATCGGGATCGTCTCGAGCTGGCCAAGCGGCTCGGCGCCGACCTTGCCATCGACGCGGAGAAGGAGGACGTCGGCGGCGCCATCGCCGAGGCGATCGGGTGCAGGCCGGACATCGTCTTGGATGTCACGTCTGACGACCCTGAGGCGCTCTTCACCGCGCTCGACCTCGTCCGCAGTGGCGGGCGCGTGATCCTGGCATCGACCAAGGGCAACCGAGCCTTTCATTTCATCAGCGACGTCCTCGTGGCCAAGCAACTCACTGTCAGAGGCGCGATGGGGGCCTCGACAGTCGGGTATCAGTGGGCTTCACGCCAGATCGACACCGACCCCAGGATCGATGATCTCGTCTCCCATCAGTTCCCTCTCGCCGAGTCATCCCGTGCGCTCCAGGCAGCGGCCGGGCTGCTCGGGCGTGAGGAGCTGATATCCGTGGCCGTCACGTTCTGAAATGACCGGCTGAAATGACCGGTCGCGGGACGGCCCCGGGCCGGTTGTCCGTCTGGTCCTGGGTCGTCTACGACCTGGCCAACACCATTTTCGCCCTCGGTGTCATCGGGCTCTACTTCCCCGACTGGCTCACCTCGCTCGACCAGCCCGACAGCGCTCTTGCCCTGGTCGAGGCCGGCGCCGCGGCATTGGTGATATTCCTGGCACCGTGGGCCGGGGCACGCAGCGACGTACGGGGCACCAGGGTGCCCACTCTGGCGCTGACAACGATCGTCTGTGTCGCCGCCACCTCCCTCCTCGCCTCGGGCCCCGTAAGCCTCTCACTTGCCCTCCTCGGATTGGCCCTCGTCGCGTTCAATGTCGGCGCGGTCGTATACGACGCCCTCCTGGTGGATGTCAGCACCCCTGCCAACCGGGGCCGCATCTCCGGTCTCGGGGTGGGAGTCGGCTACATCGGCTCGTTCATCGGTGTCGGCATCGGCGTGGTGACCCTCGATGTGCTCGGCTGGTCGTACGCCGCCACGTTTCTGGCTTTGGCCCTCGCCTTCCTGGTTCTCGCCCTGCCCGCGTTCTTCTTCATCGAGGAACGGGGTGGTCATGACGACGCACCGCTCCCGGCTCCACGGGACATCGGGAGACGGCTGGTCGCCTCATGGCGATTGGCCGGCACCTACGACGGCGTCGTCAGATTCCTCGTCGGCCGGTTCCTGTACACCGATGCGATCAACACACTCATCGGCGGCTTCCTCACCATCTTCGTCATCCAGGAGCTGGGCCTCGACCGCCAATTCGCGACCGGGTTGCTGGTCGTCGCCATCGCAGCCGCCGTCATCGGCGCACTGGTGGCCGGCGGCCTGGTGGAGAGACTCGGGCCGATTCGCGTACTGCGCGCCGTGCTCGTGCTGTGGATGCTTGCGATCGGCGCCGGGATCGCCGCCGCGGTGACCGGTGAGACCGGTCTGGCCTGGGCCATCGGGCCGCTGGGAGGGATAGCACTGGGAGCGACCTGGACCGCGGATCGGGTGGTGATGACACGGGTGTCGCCCCCACGCCACCTGGGTGAGTTTTACGGGCTCTATGCCACGGTGGGCCGATTCGCCACCATTCTGGGGCCGTTGACATGGGCCTTGATCGTTGATGTCATCGGGCTTGGGCGCCGGGTGGCGATGGGGGCGCTGATCGGCTTCATCGGCATCGGCTGGTGGGTGCTGCGACAGGTGGACGACTCGGAACGCGTCTGGCCCGTCGCCGATCTCCCGATCGTCAGTACAGCCCCTGACGCTCCCCTGATATGAGGTGATGCTCCACGGCGTAGGGAATGGGCAGGTCCCGGACTTCGTTGGGCCCACGCACCAATCTCCTCCCGATTTCGGCGAACCATGTGTCGTTGGCGAACGCCCAAGGCCAGGCCCGAATCCCAACGCGAGCCCCCACGATCCCGCCCACCATGGCAGCCAAGGGGCTGCCACCGAGCCTGGCGGCTTGCTCTACCGGGAGGTGTGAGCGGTCCACCACAGGAGCCGATAGGAGCAGCCCTGCCCTGACCCGGTCCCAGGGCGATGGATCACCTCCGCCGGTGATCATGGCGAGCGCCTCGTCACCGTCGCTGACGCCGACGTGCCCGATGATCCGGCGCAAGTCTTCGACCAGATCACCCGGTTCGGCACCCGAGACGTGGTCGGGCTCCAGCTTGGCCGCGGCCGGTTCGGCGATCTCGACGATCCCGGTCATGAGGTCGCGCCCCGACTGTCCGAAGCAAGATGCGGCAACCGCGCCTGCCGCCACCACACCGCTGAGAATCGACTGCGGGTCGTCGTGAAACAGCCTCCCCAGCGCCAGAGCCTGGTCACGGAGACGGCTGGGATCGCGGCGATGGACTACTCCGAGCGGGACAGCCCTCGGCGCGGAATCGAGAGATGGGTCCTCCTCGGGCACCGGCCGCCCGGCCGCCGCCCGGTCGAGCCAGGCGCGGAACTGGGGGCTCTCGGCCCGATAGACCGGCTCCTCCTCGTCGGACCCGTCCAACTCCCGAAGCGCGGTCACCACGGCATCGAGATCCAGTGTCCCGCTCTCGATCAGCTGGTAGGCGATCACAGTCGTCTGCTCCGTGATCGCGCTGTACCCGAGCTCCCATTGCCCCCCAGCGGTGTCGCCGGCGGCGAGGCCGAGCATGGCCCCGTCACCCTCGCCTGACACCAGCGAAAACCTCGGTCCCGAGTCTGTCACGGTGCGGGAGGGTAACGACCAGCCAAGGGTTGTAGGCTCGCTGCCAATGGACCGCATCGTGGTCGTTGCCAATCCCTCGGCGTCGCAGTTCACAGGTGGCGCCCATCGGGCGGTGATGTCGGTCCTGGGAAGGGTCGCGGAGGTCGAGACGGTCTGGCCGGAGACCGCGGCCGATGCCGAGATCAAAGCCGCACAAGCCGTCGAGCACGGCGCACGCGTCGTTGTCGCGATGGGTGGGGATGGCATCGTCCACCACGTGGCGCAGGGCCTCGTCGAGACTGATGCCGCCCTCGGCATCATCCCGGTCGGGACCACGAATGTCATTGCCCGATTGCTCGGAGTGCCGTCCAAACCGGCGAAAGCCGCCCGGTTGATCGTCGAAGGCGAGGTCCCTCTCGTGACGACGGGAACAGCGCGGATGACGTTGACCCGCGGCTCGGTGGAGACGATGCACCACGCGGTCTTCGCCTGTGGGTTCGGCCTGGATGCCGCGGTGGTGCTCGAGGCGGAGAAAGACCCGTACCGAAAATACCGATTCGGTTCGCTTCATTACGCCCGGACCACCCTTGGCGTCGCCCTCAAGGATTTCCCCCGGCGCAAGCCGCACGTTCGGGTGACTCATGGAGACGACGAGGAAATGACAATCGCCGCCCTCCTCCAGTTCCGCCAGATCTACACCTACTTCGGGGCGATCCCACTTCGCGTGTCGCCGGAGCGACCCGACCCGATGACCCTGCTCAGCATCAGACGGCTGCCGCGACGTCGCATCCCGCGCATCGTCACGACGCTGCTTCGCAACGGCGAGCTCGGCTCTATCCCCGACGTGAGCGTCGTCCCGCACGTCAAGCGGATCGAGATCACCGCCGACCCACCGGTGGCCGCTCAGGCCGACGGTGAGGCGCTGGGTCTCGTCGACGGCGGGCTCGTGGAGTGGGTCCCGGGCTCCCTCCGAATCGTTGCCGGGCCCCGACCGGTCCCGGACTGAGCATCAGAGGATGTCGATGCCCTCTCCGGCGAAACGGTTCTTCACTCTTCGCAGCGCCTCACGCTGCACCGACCAGCGCTGCTCGGCCACCGTGGTGAGCCGGGCCCGGATCAGCACGCCGGAGCCGACCAGGTCCTGAACTCCGAGCATCTGCGGCTCCTTTGTGATCATGTCGGACCATGGTGATTCAGCAGACATTCGCGTCAACTCGTCGAGCATCACCTCCATCGCGTTGTCGACATCGGCCTCGTAGCCGATCCTCACGTCGATGGCCGGCGATGCGTAGAGGCTGGTGAGATTGGAAGCGACCGTTATCTGCCCGTTCGGGACATAGTGGACATTGCCCTCGCCGTCACGAAGCACCGACACACGGAATTGGATGTCCTCCACCTTCCCCGTTGTGGCCGCGATCGTCACGGTGTCACCGATGCGGTATTGGTCTTCGGCGAGGATGAAGAAGCCGGCGATCACATCCCTGACCAGATTCTGGGCGCCGAACCCGAGTGCGGCGGCGATGGCGGTGCTCACAGCCAGGAACGGAGCCATGTTGAGTCCCCAGATGTCGACCACCATGAGAATCACCAGCACGATGATCACGATGAGGATGACGCGCCTCACCATCACCCAGAGCGTGGCCACCCGGGCGGCCGATCCTGGGGTCCTTTCCCGGACCCGATCGACGAATCTGGCGCCAATGCCGGCAAGGATCAGATAGAGGACCACGCCGGATATGACGACGATCGCGGTCACGAGCGGTGGGTTCGTGGCCGTCACGTTCATCCCGAGCGAGGCTAGCTAGCCGGACCTCCGCTCCAGATCTCCGAGCGCAAGTGCCAGATCGGTGATCGCCGCATGAGCCCGGCCCCTCTGCACCAGGAGATCCCGGATCGGCCCACCGATCTCCAGATCGACCCTCGCCGTCAGGTCCTCGCGGCCCTTTTTGCCGCCGGGCTGAGCGTCGCTCTGCCTGCGTCTCAGCCAGGACCGCCCGCTCTCTGTGGGAGGGTGCAGGGTGGTGGCGACGCACCTGAGAAAGGCCGCGTGAGTCTCCATTGCAAGGTCCTGCAGGCGATTTTCGGTCTCGCCACCCATTTCGGCTGCGAGATGGGTCACGTACTCGGCCAGATCATGTCCCCCGCCAGCCGCTCTACCGGCGATGGCCAGGTCGACGGCAGACGCCACCTCGTCGGCCCATTGCTTCTCGAAGTCGACGGCATGTGCCATCGAGGAGGACGACACCAGCTGCGAGGAGGCGACGGCGAGGTCGGCGAGCGCCTTGCGATTCACCATCTGGCGCCGATCCACCGCCGCCTCCAATGCTTCGATCAACTGGTCCACGCCATAGGAAGGCCCCGCCACCGGATTGGCCGCGGTGGGTATGACCTCTGGCTCGACGATCCCGTCCTCGCGGAGCGCCCGGACCAAGTCGTCGACTACGACATCCACGTCCTCCGCGTCCAGCCGGTCGATCTGGTTCATTACGAAGAGGAACTGCTCCTGGTAACGGGACATCTTCGAGATGTATTGATGATGAAGAACCGCGTCCCGATACTTCTCGGGGTCCGTGACCCAGGCAACCATGTCGACCCGGGGAAGGAGGGCGTCGACCCGGTGGCGATGTTCCACTTCGACGCTGTCGTTGTCAGGCAGGTCGAGGAGGCACAGCCACGGTGGTCCCTCGTGCTCGACACGGTCGGAGATCCCGAGCTCGTCCAGATACCCGCCGAGGGCGTCGGCGCCATCTGCCGGTACCAGCGCCAGAGGTTCGGAGGTCATCGGGCGGATGCCGCCGGTCAGCGCCACCTCCTCGCCTGCAATCGCATTGACCAGGCTCGACTTGCCCGATCCGGTGCCGCCTGCGAGCGCGACCACGACGATGGAATCGGGATAGGAGAGCCTCACTCTCGTCTCCCGTGCCAGTGCCGCGACCGACTCCACCTCGGTCCGGTCGAGTGCCCCGGCCGACTCCGCCACAGCCGTGTCGACCTTGTCGAGAAGGCCAACAAGTGCGTCATGCATTGGCGAAGGACGACCTCGCGATCACGGCCCACCTCGATGCCCTGACCCGATCGATCGATCGCCGCGACACGGCGGCAACAGACATCCGGGAAACGACGCGGTATTCGGCGCCGGCATAGACGGGGACGAGACGATCGGCCAGGCTTGCTGCCACATCGGGCGCCAGTTCGGAGAGCTCGATCGTCGGCGCCAGGAGCCTCACCACCTCCTCGAGACGCCCATCAGGCATGTCGAAGCAACAGCCCCCCAGGATCAGAGACACCAAGGGTGGGTCGTGCGACGCCGCCACCGCCGGCAGGGCACCGGTCTCGGTCCTCCACCTGGAGACCGCGGTCCGTGTGGCCAGATGGGTGTCGGCGAGGAGGCGCTTGCGATCGTCGCCGTCAATCAGGCCGCCCGCATGTAGTTGCCGGCGGATGTCGGCGTCGACGGCCGCTATCACCGATTCGTCGAACAGGGACAGACTGTTGGCGACTTCGGCAGACGAAGGCAACCGACGACGGATCATCCCCTTGGTGCGAAAACGGCGGAGACCGAGATCCGCCAGGGGCCGGAGGTCGAGCCCCGCCCCCTTCGCGTTCTCGCGACGCACGCCGATCCGTCCCAGATCGACGTCGAGCAGGAGTTTCACATGGGCAGTCGTGAAGCCCGTCTCGTCGAGCAGAGCGGTAGCGTCGTCGATCACCTGGCGGGTCTGTTCGACAGTGGTTTCGAAGACCGAGCGGACCACATCAGCCGCACCGGCACGTCTCGCTTCGACAACCGACACCAACCGGTCCCTCAATTCCTGGATGGCCGGAGGTGGGATAGTCTGAGCGCCCGGACCGATGTGTTGCTCCTGGACGCCCACTATCTCCGACCCCAGCCCCTCGGCCTCGAGTCTCGATGAATAGTCGGCGAGGGCCCCTCGTGACGACCCGCGAATCCGGTTCATCACCTGGATCACCGGGACGCCTCTCGAGTGGGCCCTGCGCAGCACTTCCCAAGGCACCAGGTCGGCATAGCGGAGGGCGGAGTTGACGTAGACCACCACGTCGGCATTGTCGATCATCGTCTCGGCCATGGCGCGGTGCTCGACCGACGTCGAGTCGATGTCCGGGGTGTCGACCAGGATCAACTCGTCGAGTATCGGAGCGCGACCGGTGACCACGTCGCAGTCGACACCACCGATGTGCCGATACTCGTCCGCCCTCGCCTCCGATGACAGAACCAAGGGGTCCTTCGTGGTGGGTCGGAGCGGGCCCGCAAGCGTGTGGGCGGCCCCGGTCAACGAGTTGAGGAGCGTCGACTTGCCGGCACCAGTAGGCCCGGCGAAGACCACGATCAGAGGAGCGGTGGGATCCCCCATGCGGGGAATCAGGTAGTTGCGAATGGTGCGGATGATCCAGTCGCGCCTGGCGATCAGCCTGCCATTCTCGGGGATGTCGGTGATCGGCAGAGTCTCGAGGGACCACGCGAGATACTCCAGATCACCTGCCAGATCGTCTCGGGTCGATTCGTTCACGGCTTCCGGGATTCTGGCACGCGCCATCCCGGTTCCGATGTCAGCTCACCCAGCCATCCTCAGGGCGGTCGAACCAGACATGGACCTGACCGGTGCCGGTGGCGTTCTCGTAGTCGGAGAAGAGCTCGCCCGCTGCCCTGCAGTCACGGCCCCCGATGGCTCCGAGCATCATCAGATAGTGACCAAAGGCGCCTTCCGGCGAATGGGCGAAGTACTCGCCCATTGTGTCCACTATCCGGGCGTGGTCACCGGCGATCATCCACTCCAGCCTCTCCTCGTCCGCGGCCCGCGCCTCGGGAGTGATGATGTGCACTGGATCGGACGCCTCGTGCTTGGTGATCTGCTTCAAAGGCCAGAAGGTGTGGCTCATTCCTCCTGAGGCCAGCACCACCGCCCTTCGATCGAGTCTCCCGATCGCCTCCCCGATCGCCTCTCCCATTGTCATGAAATCGTCGGTCTCCCCGGTCTGGACAACCGACACCGAAACGACGTTCTCGTCGTGACGCAGGTAATGGAGGAGGTTGACCGTGGCGTAGTACACGGGGAGATGATCGTCCTCGGAGGCATGGGTCGGGGTTCCCAACTCCTCACCCAGACTGGCGGCGAGCTTGGCCAGCTCAGGGTCACCGGGGTAGTCGTAAGGGATCTGAGCCATCCCCCTGGGCAGCTCGGAGGACGTGAATATGCCCTGCCGCCGAGCGTGGGCGGACAGGAGGTGCTCCACGGTCGAGAACCAGTGGGAGTCGATGATCACGATCGTGTCGGGCTCGAGCCGGTCGAACACCTCGTCGCGAAGACGGACCAGACCGGGGACCAGGCTGATCTCCTTGCCGTCGTTGATCTCGAGGCGGGTCGCCTCATCGAACATGATGGTGGGGGCATGGCTGATCAGGCCGGCGCCGACGATCTCGCCCATATGATCCCTCCTCGGGTCGTTCGCTACCTAACGAATGGTACCGGCCCGGCTTCACTCGGCGATGAGACGAGCCCCGTCGGCGGTGGCCGTGACCCGGCGCAAGAGCCTGGCCAGCTCCCGGCGCTCCTCGTGATCGAGGTCCGCGGTGAACTTGGCCTCGTAACGATTGAACTCGGGAAACACCGATTCGATCGTGTCGAGACCCCCTTCGAGGAGTCTCACCACCACCCGTCTCCCATCGTCCGCATGGCGCGACCTCTCGACCAAACCACCCTTCTCCAATGTGGTGAGCATGCCGCTCAGCGTGCCCTTGGCCAGGCCACAATCTTCGGCGAGCTGGCCGGTCTCCCGTTCGCCCCATACCCAGAGGACGAAGAGGATGGTGAAGCCGCCCCACGACAGGCCGGCAGGCCCCAGCACCTCGCGCTCCATTCGGTTGCGAACTGCGTTGGCTGCCCGATAGATGTTGGAGACGGCCAACATGGCCTCGAAATCGAGCGCTCGGTCCCCCAATGTGGAACGGATGTCACGCTCCGCCTCGAGGACGACATCCTCATCGTGGTCATGGAGAGGTCCAGGCATGTGCTCCTGCCAGCATATCCTTAGCTAGCTAACGACCCCTATGCCCTCCACCAGAGTCGAGATCTCCGACACGGCCGTGTCCCCTGACCACTTCATCGGGGGCAAACGGGTGTCTTCACCGGCCACTTTCGAAGTGCGATCGCCCCTCGATTGGGACTGGCATCTGGCCGACATCGCCCGTGGCGACCCACTGACCGCCGATCAGGCGGTCACGGCGGCTGTCGACGCTTTTCCGGGCTGGGCCGCGCTCACGTCCAAACAGCGCGCCGAGCCGCTCCATCGTTTGGCCGATCTGATAGACGCCAATATCGGCATGCTGGCCCGCGTCGAGTGCGTCGACATGGCGATGCTGCTCGAGAGCCTCGAGGCCCGGGTAATACACCGCGGGGCGGAGAACTTTCGCAACTATGCCGATCTCGCCGTCTCCTATCAGGGGCGTCGCTGGTCGTCGAAAGGCACTGACAACCAGGTGGAGCGGATGCCGGCGGGACCGGCCGTCATCATCACTCCCTGGAATGCCCCCTGGCTGCTGTCGACATGGAAGCTGGCCCCAGCGCTGGCGGCCGGCAACACCGTGATCATCAAGCCGGCGGAATGGGCACCACTGTCTGCCTCACTTCTGGCCGATCTGGCGACCGAAGCGGGGCTTCCACCGGGAGTGCTCAACATCGTCCAGGGGATCGGGGAGGAGGTCGGCGCCGCGCTCGTCTCCGATCGACGGGTGCGACGCATCTCGTTCACCGGGTCGCCGGAAACGGCGCGCCACATCGGGGTGGCGGCGGCTCGAAACATCGTCCCGTTCACGGCCGAGCTCGGCGGAAAAGGCCCACTTGTCGTATTCGCCGACTCCGACCTGGAGGCAGCCGCCCGGAAGGCCGCCGGCCAGTACGACGATTCGGGCCAGACCTGCCTGGCCGGCACCAGGCTCCTGGTCGAGGAGAGCGTGTCGGCGGAATTCCTGGAGCTGTTCAACGCGCATACCGATGGCCATGTGCTCGGCGACAGCCGTGACCCTCGCACCACGGTCAGCCCCCTGATCCACCCCGACCATCTGGCCCGGGTCGAGGGGTTCGTGGAAAGGGCGCGACGGCACGGTGATCGGGTATTGCGGGGTGGCGAGCGATGGAAGCAAGACGGGCTGTGGTATGAGCCGACGCTGATCGAGCCATTGGGGAACGACTCAGAGATCGTTCAACGCGAGGTGTTCGGCCCGGTACTCACCTATCAGACCTTCGCCGACGAGGAACAGGCGGTCATGCTGGCCAATTCGACCTCGTATGGCCTCTCGGGGATCGTCTACACCGGTTCCGAGGACCGCGCCGAGCGGCTGGGTCGTGCCTTAAGGGCGGGGACCATCTGGGTCAACACCTATCTGGTTCGTGACCTGACCGCGCCTTTTGGTGGCATCGGGATCTCGGGCATCGGCCGGGAGGGCGGCGACTACGCCCTCGATTTCCACTCCGACCTCAAGACGATCCAGATCAGCCAGGGCACTGTTAGCTAGAAACCCCCCTTCCCCGGCTTCGCCGGCACTCCCCCCAACGTCGCTTCGCTCTTGGAGGAGGAAACGCGGTTACCAGCTGGTGGCGATGTACTTGGTCTCGAGGAACTCCTCGATGCCCTCGTGGCTGCCTTCGCGTCCGATCCCGGATTGCTTGACGCCGCCGAAAGGAGCAGCCGGGTCAGATACGAGGCCGCGGTTGAGCCCGACCATCCCCGATTCCAAGGATTCCGCCGTCCGCAGGCCCCGGGCCAAGTCGCCGGTATAGACGTAGGCGATCAAGCCGTGGACCGTGTCGTTGGCCATCGCGATTGCCTCATCGTCGGTGTCGAATCCGACCACCGGCGCAACAGGCCCGAATATCTCCTGGTCGAGGATGGAGGCGTCTGGGGAGACACCCGACAACACCGTCGGCTCGTAGAAATACCCCTTGCGGTCGGGAACCGTGGCCCCCACGGCGACCCTCGCCCCCGAGTCCACCGCCTCCTGGACCATTTTGGCGATGTCGTCACGCGATCGCTCGTTGATCATCGGACCAACCTGATTGCTGCGGTCGATCCCGGGCCCGAGCTTCATCCCCCCCATGGCACCGGCCAGCATCGAAGTGAATTTCTCCGCCACCGAGGAGTGGACCAGAAACCGGTTGGCCGCAGTGCACGCCTCTCCGGCGTTGCGCATCTTGGCCACCATCGCCCCTTCCAGCGCCGCATCGAGATCGGCGTCCTCGAACACGATGAATGGCGCGTTGCCGCCGAGCTCCATCGACACATTCAGCACCTGGTCCGCGGCGACCTTGAGCAGCGTTTGGCCGACCTCGGTGGAACCGGTGAACGAGAGCTTGCGGACCCTGGGGTCATGCAGCATTTGCTCGATCACCCCGGACGAACCCCGGGCGACGACGACGTTCACAACTCCTGGCGGGAGCCCCGCCTCCTCCATGAGATGGACGACGGCGAGCGTGGTCAGGGGAGTGTCCGAGGCCGGCTTGACGATCGCAGTGCACCCTGCAGCTAAGGCGGGCCCTATCTTGCGAGTCGCCATCGCCGCCGGGAAGTTCCAGGGGGTGATCATCACGCTGACCCCGACCGGCTGCATGACCGTAATGATCCTCTTGTCCCCGGCCGGGGCGAGTCGCACCTCGCCGCCTATCCGGGGCGCCTCCTCGGAGAACCAGCGGAAGAACTCGGCGGCGTAGCGGACCTCGCCGAGTGCATCCGGGAACGCCTTGCCGTTCTCGAGAACGATGAGCTCGGCCAAGGTGTCTTCGCGCTCACGCATCGCCTCGAAAGTCCGGCGAAGGACCTCGGCGCGCTCACGTGGCGCCGTGGCCGACCAGGTGCTCAGGGCGTCCGCGGCCGCATCGACTGCATCTGCGGCGTGACTGGCCTCGGCCAGGCCGACATCCACCAGCACGTCTTCAGTGGCAGGGTCGACCACGGCCAGCTCGCCGGCGCCCGATGACCAGGAGCCACCGATGTAGAGACCGGTCTTCCCACTCTCCTTGAGCTCATCGAGGATCGCTGTCATTGACCATCAACCTCCATTGGCACAGTGCGGCGCAGTGTCGTGCCGCCTTTCCATGAAACACCAACCCGGTGGTAGTAGCCACCGATGATCTCTTTTGGCGGCAGCAGCGACAACTCATCTGCGGGTGACGGGAACAACTCCAGCTCGGCCGAACCGCTCCACACATCTCTGATCTCGCCGTCATAACCCTGCATGGTCACCAGCTCGTCGAGCGACTCCGTCCCATCGGATTCGATGGCGGGCCACCATCGATTGTGGAGCATCGGTTGCCCGTTTACGAACCCGGGACTGGCGCCAGGCGTTTGCAGGGTGACCACGGCCTGGGCCAGACGCCGATCCGCCGCCGCCAGCGTCGCGCCGAAACTCCCCCCGGGCTCGAGCCGTGGCCCGGCGCTGCCCACAGTGATCGGACGGGTCATCCAGATGCTGCCCAGTTTCTTGGGGTAGCCCTGGTGATAACCCCGCACCAGTGCGAAGTCCTTGTCGACCCAGATGAACACACAACGGCTCCAGCTCTCGCCCCGCCACGCGCAACGGACTACGGCGAAGCACTCCTTGTACTGGGAGCGCGCAGGGTCGAGGAGCTCCTCGAAGCTATCGCCACAGCTCTGCCAATCGGCCCAGATGAGGGCCACCGCTCCTGGTTCCTCGGAGGCGAGATCGACTCCTTCGGGCAGGAGCTCAGCGACCCGCTCCGGGTCAGTCCGGTATTCGACGGTGAGCATCTCACCCGAGTAGTGCCACGGCGGCCGGAATCAGAGAAGACCGGCCGCTGGGGGTGCGGGGAAAGAGGAAACCTGACATCAGATCGTCTGCAAGCTGTAGATCGCACGATGGTATATGGGCGGATCCGGGGTGGGCGAAGACATCTGACCCGGGCTACCTTGACCCCGATGTCGGGAACTCTCGAACCGGGGCACCAGGAGCACGCCGAGTTGGCGGAAAGCGTCCTTGGCGTCCTGCAGGACTGGTTCGACCGAGCCGACACGATGCAGGCTTCCGGAGTCGAATTGGACGACGACCTGGCGGTTCGTCTGATGGCCCCGCCCACCGAAGAGGGCCGCTCGCTGGAATCGATCCTGGCCGAAGTCGAGGAAGCGGGGCGCTCCGGAGTGTTCCACCCCTCCGGTGGGCATCTCTCTTACATCCCCAATGCCGGCCTCTACACCGCGGCATTGGCGGAGTTCCTCGCGGCCGGGCTCAACCGCTATACCGGGGTCTCGGGTGCTGCGCCGGGCATGAGTGCGATCGAGCACGGGACGGTGCGGTGGATGGCCTCACTGTTCGACATGGGTGAATCCGCGTCAGGTCTGATCGTCTCGGGTGGCTCAATGGCGAACCTGACCGCCGTGGTGGCGGCCCGGACTGCCCGGCTCGGTGACGAGTTCGCCCGTGGCGTGATCTACGTCACGCGGCATACCCATCATTCGGTGGAGAAGGCGGCCCGTATCGCCGGCTTCAGAAAGGACCAGATCCGAGCGGTCGGCATCGACAAAGGGCTGAGGATGGACCCGGATGCGCTTTTGAGCGCCATCGCCGAGGACCGGGCTGCCGGACGTGACCCGTTCCTGGTCGTCGGGTCAGGCGGGACCACGGATACCGGCACGATCGACCCACTTGCCGCCCTGGCCGAAGTGGTCGCGAGCGAGGGTCTTTGGCTTCATGTCGACGCCGCCTACGGCGGCTTCTTCCAGCTCACCTCGAGGGGCCGAGTCGCCCTATCCGGGATCGAGCGAGCCGACTCGATCGCAATCGACCCGCACAAGGGCCTGTCCGTCCCATTCGGGGTGGGCGCCTTGCTGGTGCGTGACGAGTCCCACCTCATCGACGCCAATCAGGGTCGTGGCGCCTACCTGCGAGAAGAGGACCACGATTCGGGGATCAGGGACATTGCCTCGCTCGGCCCGGAGCTGACCCGGCCGTTCCGAGCCCTGCAGATGTGGCTCCCCCTCCATCTCCACGGGGTGGCTCTGTTCCGTGACGCGCTCGACACCAGTCTCGACCTCGCCGAATACGCCTACCGGCGACTGCTGGACATCGACGGTCTCGAGGTCCCGTGGATGCCTGACCTCTCGGTCGTCGCATTCCGTTTCGAAGACGACGCCCTCGGACGCCTCGCCCTGGAGTCGATGAACCGGGAAAGAGTGGTCCACCTATCACCGACGACGATCGATGAGCGATTCGTGCTCCGTTTCGCCATCCTAAATCGGCGGACTACCCGTGATCACCTGGACCATGCCATCGACCTGATCGAGAAGGCCCTGATCGGCTGAGCCAAGGCGGGTTTGGGTCAGTTGTTGGGCGGGGCTTCGCTGATGCTAGCCAGCGCCGAGCCCGGATCCCGCTCCATGGCGAGGTCACCCAGGGTGACTATGCCCACGAGTTGGCCATCGTCGATGACAGGCAGCCGTCTGATGGCACTCCCGCTCATCATCTTGACGGCCTTGGCCACCGGGTCTCCCGATTCGACGGACTCGACGGTGTGATTGCAGACATCGCGAATGACCATCGAGGTCGGGTCGTTCCCTTCGGCGACCACGTTCAACGCGAGATCGCGGTCGGTCACGATCCCGCAAACGCTGCCATCGGGGCGGGTGACGAGGACGTCGCCGATCTTGGCGTCGCGCATGATGCGTGCCGCCTCGCTGACGGGCGCGCTCTCGTCGACTGTCAGGGGATCCCTTGTCATCACTTCATTGATGGTTTGCACCTCTACCTCCTGTTCACCGGTCAGATACCCGTTGTGACCCGCTCCGAAACTGTGCTGGGTGCGCGCAGCGTGAAGAGCAGACCGATCACGAGCACGATCACCATGACGAGGTGGATGACGATGTCGAGCGTGGTGCGTGGGCCCACGGTGAGGAGGAGCGTCACGCCGACGAAGGTGCCCAATAATGCGAAGCCCTGGGCGATGATGCCTGCCCGCCTGGTGGCGTCGGGTCGCACCAGGCTGGTCAACAGGCCGGCCAGGAGGACGACCGCGATGACGCTCTCGGCGATGCCGGCCTCGCGGTCGTAATAGCCGTCGAGAACGACCTCGAAATGGATGAGGGCAGCCACGATGAATATCGCCGCCTCCAAGCCGAGGAATAGACGAATCCGGTTGACCATGCCTCCCCCATTCCACGAAAGGGAGCACGCGAACCAATCGTCGGGTCCGCACCATCAAACGTGGCGCGATTTTGCCGAGGCGAGGGCGAGGACGATGGAGGCCGCGAATAGGGCTACACCGAGAGGCACATGTATGGCGGTGCTCACCGGAAACGGCATGTGCCCGAGTGTCTCCTGGATCCAGAGGGCCACGGGGAGAAGGATCGACCCGGTGACCACCCGTTGGTCGAGACTCCGACGGCGGCGGAAGGCGACCACGGCCGGGGCGATCGCAAACCAGGGAAGAAGTGAGCCGATGATCGTGTGAGCGAGGAGGACCGGCGCCGTGGCGGAGATGAGCAACCCGGCCAATATTGCCTGCGTCAGGATGGCGATGGCCACGATCCAGAGCAGCAACGTCAGGGCGGGTAATGGTTCTCTGAGCGCATCGGCGCGCTCGGTCAGGGGGTGCATCCCGATTTCGCTCATGTATCGCAAACTAAGAGTCTCCGGCCGCCCGGTCATCGGCCCCGGGTCGTTATGCGGATACCACCTGGGTTGTATGACCGTCTCCCGTGACGATCGGTACCGTCCCGAAGGTGACCGCCACTCCCCCTCGCGTAGCACGAGCGCTGTTCGCCCCGTTGGCCCCCGGGTACGAGCGTTGGGCCCGGATCCTGAGCATGGGTCAGGACGGTCGCTGGCGGGCCCACATGGTCGGGGCAATCGCCCCACGCCCGGGAGATGCCGCTCTCGACATCGCAGCCGGCACCGGCTCGATCACACGCCTCCTCCAAGAGGGCGGGGCCACGGTCACTTCCCTCGACCAGAGTGCCCAAATGCTGGGGCCGGCCGTCGCCCGGGGAGCCACCGGGGTACTGGGGTCGGCCGAGTGGCTCCCGTTCGCCGATGCCTGCTTCGACGTCGTCACGTTCGGCTATCTCCTCCGCTATGTGGGAAACGTGGAGGATTCCATGACCGAGATAGCCCGTGTCCTCAGACCCGGGGGCCGGATCGGAATGGTGGAATTCGGCCTGCCGGGGGGCATATGGCGGCCGTTTTGGTGGCTCTACACCCGTCTCGTCCTGCCCGGCGCCGGGCTTCTGGCCGGTAAAGGCTGGCCGGAGGTGGGAAGGTTCCTCGGCCCGAACATCGAGGAATTCGCCGCCCGTTATCCGCCGGAGCGGCTGGGCGCGATCTGGGAGAGCGCCGGTCTGTCCGGCGTCCGATTCGAGCGTCTCTCCCTGGGCGGGGGTCTCGTCATGTGGGCGCAGAAAACGCAGCATTCGGGGGTCGGGGGACCATGAGCGATCGGCGGCCCGCCTTCTATGCGCCCACCGGCTCGCTCACCGGGGACTTCGTATCCCTTCTCCATGTCCCCTACACGTTGTGGCACCTCTCTTACGTCCCCATCGGGGCCGCTCTGGCCGCGGAGCTCGATTGGCTAATCCTCGGCGGCACCATCGCCGCGTTCGCCATCGGGCTCGGGGTGGGAGCCCACGCTCTGGACGAGGTGGAGAGCCGACCGCTGGGGACGCGCATCTCGGACCGGGCGCTGTGGTCGATAGGCATCGGCGCAATGGTCGCTTCGATGGCAATCGCCGTGGTCGGGGCGTTTGTCGTCTCGCCCTCGGTGCTGCTGTGGGCGATCGCGGGCATTTTCCTCGCCGTCGGCTATGCCCTGGAATGGCCGTTTCTGCACACCGATCTCGGCTTCGGCCTCGCCTGGGGCGCCTTTCCGCTCCTGGTGGGCTATTGGGCCCAAGCCGGGGCGATCACGGCGGCCGTCATCGTCATGGCGACCATGGCATGTCTGCTCAGCCTTGCGCAAAGGGCCCTGAGCACCCCCGCTCGTTTTGTCCGAAGGAGCACTCTCGAGTCGGAGACCGTATTCGACGGAGACCGGTCCTGGGACCGGGGACAACTGCTGCAAACCTGGGAAAAGCCGCTTCGCCTGCTGACCTGGACCACGGTCGCCCTCGCCATTGGGCTACTGCTGACCCACCTCTAGGGCGGGGTTCAGACCGTGGTGACCCTGACCGGGAGATGCTTGATCCCGTTGATGAAGTTGGAGCGGAGACGGTCTGGCCGGCCAGTGATCTCGACCCGCGACACCCGGCTCAACAGCTCCTCGAACACGACCCGGACCTCGAGCCGGGCCAACGAAGCGCCGAGGCACACATGGCGTCCAGTGCCGAATGTCAGATGGTCGTTGGGCCGGCGACGAATGTCGAAGGTGAACGGCCGTCCGAACACCTCCTCGTCGTGGTTGGCCGACGGGTACCACATGACCACCCGGTCACCGGACCGAATGGTTCTCCCCCGCATCACCACGTCCTCGGTGGCGGTGCGTCGGAAGTGCATGGTCACCGACGAAGCGCGGAGGATCTCCTCGGTGGCGGTCGCGGAGAGGCCGGCCGGGTCATCCCGCAGCTGTTCCATCTGCTCGGGATGGTCGAGTAGATAGATCAGGCCATGGCTGATCGTGTGCCGTGTCGTCTCATTCCCGGCGACCATCATCAGGGTGAAGAAGTTCTTGAACTCCAGGTCGGTGAGCGGCTGGCCGTCGGGCTCGGCGGTGAGGAGCGCCGTGACGATGTCATCGGCCGGGTCGTTTCGCCGCTCCAACGCAATGTCCTCGGCATAGCGAAAGACCTCGAGGGCGGCCGGGGACCGGAACGGGAGCAGCCGGTACTCCTCCGTGTCCATCTTGTCGATGATCACCGGCGTGTACTCGGGGTCGGCGTTGGAGATCATCTGATCCCCCCAGGCGACCAACTGCATGGCGTCGGTCTCGGGAACGCCCAAGAGACGGCACAAGAGCCTGATTGGCAGCTCCCGGGCGATCTCGGTGACGAAGTCGAACTCGCCGAGCAGCAATACACGGTCGAGGACCTGACCGGCCAGGATCCGGAACGCGCTCTCGTAGGTCGCCACCACTTTCGGAGTGAACCCGGGTTGGACCAGCCGCCGCAGCCTGGCGTGCTCCGGGGGATCGAACTCCATCATCGTGCGTCGCGCCTCCAGCTCGTCGGGCGCCATCTGCTCGATCCTGATCCCCCTCGAAGCCGTGAATCTCCCAAAGTCGCGACTGGCCACCGAGATGTCGGCATGCTTTGTCAAGGCCCAAAAACCCTGGCCATCGCTCTCCTCGACCCAGGCCACTGGCTCCTCGCGGCGCATCCGGGCGAAAGTGGCATGAGGCACAGAGCGCACAAAAGTGTCGTGGGACGTGATGTCGGCGTGGGCCTCCCCCGGATCCTGGTGAAGGGTGCTCATCGACATCTGCCGACATGATCGCAGGCATTGGCTGGGTACCGTGGGGCGGGATGCCGGAATACAGAAGGATCCTCCTCGACGGTGTGGCCACCCACGTGGTCACGGATGGCGAGGATCTCGTGGCGGGTGACGGTCGGCGGGTTGGGGCTGACGAGGCGATCCATCTCCCCCCGGTCGAGCCGTCGAAGATCATCGCCGTCCACCTCAATTACCGCAGCCGCGTGGAGGAGTTCATGACCAAGCTCCCACCGGCGCCCACCTATTTCCACAAGCCGACCACAGCACTCAACTCGCATCGGGGGAGCGTTGTCCGGCCCGCCGGCTGCCGGTATCTCAATTACGAGGGGGAGGTCGCCATCGTCATCGGGAAGACCTGTCGCAACGTCACGATCGGTGAAGCCGAGTCTCGTATCGCCGGCTACACCATCGCCAACGACTTCGGGCTGCACGATTTCCGGGACACCGACGCCGGCTCGATGCTCCGCGTCAAAGGCTCGGACACGCTGTGCCCGATTGGCCCAGGGCTCGTAACGGATTGGGAGTTCAGGGGGAAGCGGATCTCGACCTCGGTCAACGGGGAGATCCGCCAGGACGGGTCCACCGACGAGATGGAATGGGAGATGGGCTACCTCGTGGCGGACCTGGCGCGGACCATCACACTGCTGCCCGGCGACATCATCCTCTCCGGGACGCCCTCCGGGTCAAGGCCCGTGGAGCCCGGTGACGTGGTCACGGTCATGGTGGAAGGTCTCGGGGAGCTGACCAACACCATTGTCGAAGGGCCGGAAGCGATCGACGCAGCCGTTGGGGCGCAACCCAGTGACTCCGAAGAGGTGATCTCGACCGCGCTCGGCGGGGACTGGGAGCATCGCGGCATCCGAGCTCCCCGTGGCCCAGGCTCGACGCATCACGTGTCGGAGCTCGATGCCTGAGAAGGCGGTGCGTGTCGTTGCGCTGCTTCGCGGTGTCAACGTCGGAGGGGTGAAAGTGCCGATGGGCGAGCTCAGATCACTGCTCGCCAACGAGGGCCTAGAGGACATCCGGACTCACCTCCAGAGCGGGAACGTCCTCGTGACGGCGCCCTCCGGCGACCCTGGTGCCGTCGCCGACGTCATCGAGAAGGCGATCAGCGATGGTCTCGGGTTGAGCATCCGGGTGATGGTCCGGGACGGCGGCCAGATGGCACGAATCGTCGCCTCCAACCCATTCCTCGGGGCGGAGATCAACCCCACCATGGTGCACGCGGTATTCCTGGAGGCCACGCCGGCGGCTGACCGGGTCGCATCGCTAGATCCCAATCGCTCGCCCGCAGATCGGTTCTCGGTGGCGGGCCAAGAGATCTTCGTGGCGTACGGGCTGGCCGGCTCGGGGCGCTCCAAGCTCGATCTCAAGTACTTCGAGAAAACCCTGGGTGTGACCGGCACCGCCCGCAATTGGAACACGGTGACACGGTTGCTCGAGATGCTCGAAGAATGAGTTAGACCGACGCGAGAACGGGAGGGCTCAATGCCATCCGGATCTCGTCGCATCGTCGACGGCGTTCGCCAGGAAG
>Ga0190271_10000315_pt1 | contig 23830 bp, 19 predicted proteins | sample Popmic356T_FD_133747 | JGI IMG/M metagenome (GOLD analysis project Ga0190271, IMG submission 133747) | Populus adjacent soil microbial communities from riparian zone of Weber River, Utah, USA - 356 T | ecosystem: Environmental > Terrestrial > Soil > Riparian zone | place: USA: Utah | collected...
CGCTCGTGATGCCGTCGATCGCGGCCACGCCGAAACGGGTCGCGAGCAGTCGATCCGTTGCGGTCGGAACGCCCCCGCGCTGCGTGTAGCCGAGCACCGTGAGGCGCGTCGCGAAGCCGGTGGCCGCCTCGATGGCCTTGGTGACCTCGTGTCCGATAGAGCCCGCGATGGGATTGCCCTTGTCGTCGATCGTCGCCTTTCCCGACCACGACGAACCCTCGGCAGGCAGCGCGCCCTCGGCGACGGCAACGATGGAGAAGTTCTTGTAGCGGTGGCGGTGCTTGATCTTCTTGGCGATCACGTCGATGTCGAACGGCTCCTCTGGGGCAAGAATGATGTCGGCTCCGCCGGCAATACCAGCGGTCACGGCGATCCAGCCGGAGTGGCGGCCCATCAGCTCGACGACCATCACTCGGTTGTGGGACTCAGCGGTCGAGTGCAGGCGATCAATGGCCTCGGTCGCGATGGAGACTGCGGTATCGAAGCCGATCGCCGCGTCTGTGCCGACCACGTCGTTGTCGATGGTCTTGGGTATGCCGATCACAGGCAGCCCCGTCGCCTGCGAGACCTTGCCCGCGGCCATGAGCGTGCCGTCGCCGCCGATGCAGATGAAGCCGTTGAGCTTTTCGTTCTCTGCGGTCTCCTTGACGGCATCCATGCCACCGGGAACCTTGTGGGGGTGGCAGCGAGCGGTGCCGAGCATGGTCCCGCCCACGACGAGGATTCCGGAGACGTCGTTGCGAGACAGCGGCACCGCGTCTCCGCGAATCACGCCCTCCCAGCCGTTGCGAAAGCCAACGATCGAACAGCCGTGCTCCGCGGTGCCGCGCTTGACGACGGCGCGAATCGCCGCGTTGAGGCCGGGGCAATCGCCACCGCCCGTGAGGATGCCGATGCGCATGTGCCTGCCTTCAGTGTCCTGCGGTGCGCCAATCGGCACCGACTCCAACGTTGACATCGAGCGGCACGGAGAGCTCGGCTGCGCCGCTCATCTCGTCCCTGAGAATGGCCTCTACCGCCTCCCGTTCACCGGGTGCGACCTCGACCACGAGTTCATCATGCACCTGAAGTACCTGCCGTGACGAGAGGCTTTCGTCCTGAATTCGCGCGTCGACCGCGAGCATTGCCCTCTTGATGAGGTCCGCTGCGCTGCCTTGGATGGGTGCATTGAGCGCAACGCGCTCGGCGATTTCGCGGCGCTGCCGGTTCGTTGAGGTGAGGTCGGGCATGTAGCGGCGGCGGCCAAAGATGGTCTCCGTGTATCCAACGGACGCCGCCTTCTTGACAGACGCGCGCAGATAATCTCGCACCCCGCCGAACCGCTCGAAGTAGTCGTCCATGAGCGCCTGAGCGGACGCGACGTCGAGCGACAACTGCTTCGACAACCCAAACGCGGAGAGCCCATAGGCAAGCCCATACGACATCGCCTTGACGTGAGAGCGCATCGTGGGAGTGACGTCCGCTGGGTCGACGCCGTACACGCGCGAGCCAACGAACCTGTGCAGGTCCTCGCCGGATTTGAACGCATCGATGAGCGCCGTGTCACCGCTCAGATGCGCCATGATGCGCATCTCGATCTGCGAGTAGTCGGCCGTGACAAGGGTCTCGAAGCCCTTGCCCACGACGAATGCCTCGCGCAGGCGATGACCTTCGTCGGTGCGAATGGGGATGTTCTGGAGGTTGGGATCCTTGGAACTCAGTCGCCCCGTCGAGGCGACGACCTGCGAGAAGGTTGTGTGAATGCGCCCATCGGACCGAACCGACTGCGCGAGGGTCTCGATGATCTGGCCAAGCTTCGCCGCATCGCGATGCGCGAGGAGCGCCGCGAGGAACGGGTGCTGAGTCTTCTCGAATAGGTCGGAGAGAGCCGCAGCGTCCGTCGTGTAGCCAGTCTTGATCTTCTTGGTCTTGGGCATCCCCAAGCGGTCGAACAGCACCTCCTGCAGCTGCTTGGGGCTGCCGAGGTTCACCCTGTCGCCGTCGAGCGCCGTGTACGCCTGCTCCGCGGCGACTTCCGCGCGAGCCCTCGCTTCGTCGGCCAATTGGGCGAGATGCACGGCATCGACGGCCATCCCTGCCGCCTCCATGCCCGCGAGCACGGTCACGAGCGGCAGTTCAAGCTCGCGATAGAGAGGACCCATCCCCCGCTCCTCGACCTCCGGCTCGAGCACCTCTGCCAGAGACAACACCGTGGCAGCACCGTGCGCCGCTCTGGTCGCCTGCGGGGTGCCGAGGCCAAGGTCGAGCTCGCCCTCGTCTGCGCCGGACTCGAGGGCCACGCCCAGGTAACGCTGCACGATCGACTCGACGTCGAAGCCGCGCTGGTCGGGATTGACGAGAAACGCCGCGATCTGGGTGTCTCCGACGACCCCATTGAGCACGTAGCCACGGGCCGCGACTGCGTGCCAGGCCTCCTTTGACGCGTGCAGCACCTTGGGAATCGACGGGTTGGCGAGCCACGCGCCAAGGGCGGCATCCTGCGCCGAGTCGAGCTCGCCGAGGTCCACGCCAAACGCAACCCCCGGCGCAGCGGAGACGCCCACGGCCCACGCGTCAGCGTCGGCCCCTTGCCTGCCTTCAACGTGCACGGCGCACCGCAGCAACTGGGCGACGATGCCATCAAGCGCGCCGTCGGTGATGATCTCGGTCTCCGCGGCCTGCTCTGCCGGTGTTTCCTCCGCTCCGGACGCGAACGGCAGCAACTTGTCCCTCAGCGTGCGGAACTGCAGCGCATCGCACACCGCGTGAATCGCCGCTGCATCGCCGCCCTTGTACTCGAGGTCGTGCACGGAGACGTCGACCTCGAGGTCCGTCAGCAAATGGTTGAGCCGACGGTTGAGTCGTACCTGCTCGAGGTGAGCCCTGAGGCTCTCGCCCGCCTTTCCCGGAACGTCGTCGGCGCGCTCGAGGATCTCCTCGAGTCCGCCGTAGGTCGCGATCCACTTTGCGGCAGTCTTGGGGCCCACGCCGGGGACACCAGGCAGGTTGTCGCTCGTCTCGCCAACGAGGGCCGCAAGCTCTGGGTATTGCGAAGGCAACACCTCGTACCGCTCAACCACGGATTCGGGCGTGAAGTGCACGAGGTCGGACACGCCCTTGCGTGGGTACAGCAGCGTCACCTCGTCCGTGACGAGCTGAATCGTGTCCCGGTCCCCGGAGACCACGAGCACGCGCATCCCTGCCTCCCTGCCGAGGCGAGCGTAGGTGGCGAGTAGGTCGTCGGCCTCGTAGTTTGGACGATCCACCGCCGCGACACCAAGCGCGGCGAGCACCTCGCGAATGAGCGGAACCTGCGGCTCGAAGTCTGGCGGGGTGACATCCCTCGTGCCCTTGTACGAGGGCAGGATCTCGGTGCGGAAGGTGCCTCCAGGGAGGTCGAAACACACAGCGACGTGGGTGGGCTTGTGCTCCCGCATGAGCGTCGACAGCATCGTCGTGAAGCCGTACACGGCGTTCGTCGCGTCCCCGTTGGGCGTGGTGAAGTTCTCGACGGGGAGCCCAAAGAAGGCGCGGAACGCCATGGACAATCCGTCAACGAGTAGCAGTGTTTGCTTGGTGGATTCGCTCACAGGTGCCAACCTATCTCCATGACCGACGACGCAGCCGTTCCCGTCCTGCACGTTGCCGACGACACGCTCATCGCGCGACTCGGCATCACCATTCTGGAGGTAACCGCCGACACGGTCAGGGCGACGATGCCCGTGACGGGAAACACCCAACCCTACGGACTGCTCCACGGCGGAGCATCGGCGGCGCTCGCAGAGACGGTGGGGTCGCTCGGCGCGATGGCTCACGCTATGCCCGACGGAATCGCCGTCGGCGTTGACCTCTCGATCACCCACCACCGCTCCGTCACGGAGGGCATTGTCACCGCGGTAGCCACGGCGTTGTATCGCGGGCGTACTATCGCCACGTATTCAGTGGCGATAATGGATGCTCAAGACCGGCTAGTCGCAACGGCGCGGCTCACATGCGTGCTGAAAACACGCTCGTAACACTTGGGAGATATGGTTGCCCCCAATTGCACTGAGGAGGAGCATGTGAGGCAGGCGACGCTAAGTTCCCTGACACGCAATACGGTTGTCTGGAGAGCACTCGCCATAGCTGTAGTGGTGGCACTCCTGGTGTTCGCGTTCCTTCAGTCCGCATCAGCTGCGGACGTGGCCGACACCGAGAGCGTTGCCCCTGGGACGAACAAGTTCCTGCAGACGGTCATGAAGGGCACCATCTACGGTCTCCTTCTCGCGCTGGCATCGGTCGGACTCTCGCTGATCTACGGCACAACGGGCCTGAGCAACTTCGCTCACGGAGAGTCGGTCACCTTCGGTGCCGCGACGGCGTTCGTCGCCGTGGGCGCAGGGGCACCGCTGTGGCTCGCGATCATCATCGCGGTCGCCGCGGGAGCGGCGTCCGGTTGGTTCCAAGACGTGATCTTGTGGAAACGACTGCGCAAACGCAATGTGCCCAACATGCAGCAGATGATCGTGTCGATCGGTTTGGCACTTGTCATGGTCAACCTGCTCCAGATCTGGATCGGCCCAGACAAGGTCCGCCTCGTCACGAGTTCGCCAGTCGACCGGCAGTTCGGGCCTATTGCCCTCAGCAACTTTGACCTCATCATGGTCGCAATTTGCATCGTCGCGCTTGGCTCGGTGAGCTACTTCCTCATGCGGACCCGCCTTGGCCGCGCCACTCGCGCCGTCAGTGACAACCCTGCCCTCGCGTCGGCCACGGGCATCTCTGTCAACAGGGTGATCCGGGTCGTCTGGATGATGGCAGCGGCGCTTGCCGCCCTCGCCGGCCCAATGCTCGCGTTGTACACCGGAACGCTCAACTTCATGCTCGGCGCGGACATTCTGCTCATGATGTTTGCCGCAGTCACCCTCGGCGGCCTCGGCCACCCCTTCGGCGCGGCCGTAGGAGCCCTCGTGATCGGCATCGTCGCCAAGCTCACCGAGGTCTACTCGCCTGCGCCAGACCTCAAGAACGCCTCGGTTCTGGCAATCCTGATCCTCACGCTGCTCGTGAGACCTCAGGGCATACTCGGACGTAAGGAGCGGGTGGGCTGACATGGACTTCAACGACATCCTGCAGATAGTTGTCTCGCCCGTCACAGCGGCGTTTGCTCTCGCTGCGATCGGCCTCAACTTCCACTACGGACTCACCGGCTTGCTGAACATGGGGCAGGCGGGTTTCATGCTCATCGGCATGTACGGATACGCGATCTCCGTGTCCCACGGCCTCCCCGCGTGGGCCGGCCTCATCATCGCGATCGTCGGCGCCGTGCTCTTCGCATTGCTGCTCGGGTGGCCCACGCTGCGGCTACGTGGCGACTATCTCGCCATCGTGACTATTGCGGCAGCAGAAATCGTCCGCATCGTTGGGCGCAGCCAATGGCTCAAAGAGTGGACCGGCGGAAACACGGGCATCCGCGGCAAGGACTTCAAGGATCCGTTTGAGAGCCTCTCGCCGTTCCCCGACAAGCTCATTCGCATCGGTCCGTGGCAGTTCCACGGCAACGCGTGGTGGCTGCTCACGGTTGCATGGATTCTCGTGGCGCTCTTCGCGCTGCTGTTCTGGAGGCTCAAGTCGAGCCCGTGGGGCCGCGTGATGCGCGGCATCCGCGAGGACGAGGACGCCGTGCGCTCGCTCGGCAAGAACGTCTACTCGTTCAAGATGCAGTCGCTCGTCATTGGTGGCGTGATCGGTGCGCTCGGTGGCATCGTGTTTGCTCATTCACAGGCCGTGTCACCAGACTCAATGAGCCGCACAACGACCTTCTGGATATGGACGGCCCTGCTGCTCGGTGGAGCCGCTACGGTGTTCGGACCCGTTCTCGGAACCTGCCTCTTCTGGGCGCTTTTCGTGCTGATCAGGCAGGTTGGCCCGCTCATGCTTCCAAACCTTGACGGCACCCAAGTCGAGCCGCTTGCCCTCGCGTTCGTTGGCCTCGGCCTGATCCTGCTCATCGTCTTCAGACCACAAGGAATCCTCGGAAACCGAAGGGAGATCGCGATCAATGGCTGAGATCCCCTCGTTCGCCAACGTTGAGGCCAAGCCCGGCTCAACGAAGCCGGACCCCATCCTCATCGCCGATGGCGTGATGCGCTCGTTCGGCGGCCTCGTCGCCGTCGACGTCAAGCACTTCGAGGCGCAGCGCCACTCGATCACCGCGCTGATCGGCCCCAACGGTGCGGGCAAGTCGACATTCTTCAACCTGTTGACCGGCTTCGACATGGCTCAAGAAGGCCATGGCACGTTCAACGGCAGCCCCCTTAAGGGCATGAGCTCTGCGCAGGTCGCGCGGGCGGGCATGGTGCGCACATTCCAGCTCACCAAGGCCCTGAGCCGCATGACCGTCATTGAGAACATGCGCCTCGGCGCCCAGCAGCAGAGCGGAGAGAACTTCGCGCGCGCTCTCCTGTCGCCGCTGTGGAAGGCCCGCGAGCAGGAGATAACCGCCCAGGCAGAAGTGCTCCTCGAGCGCTTCAAACTGATCGAGAAGCGGGACGACTTTGCCGGCTCGCTCTCTGGCGGCCAGCGCAAGCTCCTCGAGATGGCACGTGCACTCATGTCGAAGCCATCGATGCTCATGCTCGACGAGCCGATGGCCGGCGTGAACCCCGCTCTCACGGAATCGCTCCTCGACCACATCGTCGCGCTGCGTGACGAGGGCGTGACTGTGCTCTTCGTTGAGCACGACATGCACATGGTGCGCCGCATCTCCGACTGGGTGGTGGTGATGGCCGAGGGCCGCATCATCGCCGAAGGCGATCCGCACGAAGTCATGAAGGACCCCGCCGTGCAGGACGCCTACCTGGGCGCGCACCACGACGCCGACCTGTTTGAGGAGCGCTCGTGAGCGACGCAGACGTCATCATCTCCGCAGACGACCTCTACGCGGGCTACGTGCCCGGTGTAAACATCCTCAACGGGTGCTCGATGGAGGTCCGCAAGGGCGAGCTCATCGGCATCATCGGCCCCAATGGCGCCGGCAAGTCGACGTTCCTTAAGGCCCTCTTCGGCCTTGTGCCCGTGCGCTCCGGCATCGTCACGTACGGCGACGAGGACATCACCGGCAAGAACGCGAACGACCTCGTCTCGCGCGGCATCGGCTTCGTGCCGCAGAGCCAGAACGTCTTCCCTTCGCTGTCCATCGAGGAGAACCTTGAGATGGGTGCGTACCAGGCCCCCAAGACCTACTCCGAACAGCGCGACAAGATCTTCGAACTGTTCCCCGTGCTCAGGGATCGCCGCGGCCAGCGCGCAGGATCACTCTCCGGCGGAGAGCGACAAATGGTTGCCATGGCGCGCGCGCTCATGATGGACCCGCAGGTGCTTCTCCTTGACGAGCCGAGCGCGGGCCTCTCCCCCGCCCGCCAGGACGAGACCTTCGTGCGCACCCGCGATATCAACCGCACGGGCGTCACCGTCATCATGGTTGAGCAGAATGCCCGACGCTGCCTCCAGATTTGCGACCGCGGTTACGTTCTCGATCAGGGCCGTTCTGCGTACACAGCAACCGGTCAGGAGCTCCTCAACGACCCCAAGGTCATCTCGCTCTATCTCGGCACCCTGGGGGCCTAGCCTTCGTACATAACGCAAGGGAGCGTCGGGCATCTGCCTGACGCTCCCTTTGCCGTTCCCCACACCAAACCGTCTCGAGCACACAGCAAAGGGGCCTCCGGCTTGCGCCGGAGGCCCCTTCGTTAGAGCTGTGTTACTCGGCGACGACACCCTCGACAGCGTCCGTCCACTGGGGAACGTTCGCGTTGTCGAAGACGAAGATGCCGATGAAGGCGCTCGACGGGTCGTTGTCCCCGTTGAACGGGCCAGAACCGGCGACCGTCGTGTAGGCGATCTCCTTGCCCTCTTCGAGCAGCGCGAGGCACTCGGCGAAGCCGGAGCACGCCTCACCACCCGTTGCGCCCGAGACAGCGGCCATCTGCGCCTGGATGGACTCGCCATCCGTGGCACCGGCCTTCTGCGCCGCGAGGGCGATGAGCATGGCGGAGTCGTAGGACTCGGGGCCGTACGCGAACGACGTCAGCGGCTCGGGAGCCACGGAGTTCAGACGGTCCTGGAAGTCCTGCGCGGGGAATGCACCGGGGATCGTGCCCTTAGCGCCCTCAAGGGTGCCGGGGTCGAAGTCCGCGGAGTAGTCCGCCGTGTTGCCGTCAACCATGTAGATGCTGGTGGCAGGGTAGCCGGCCGCGACCAGGGCGGGAACGATGCCCTTCGTCTGGTCGAAGGCGACGATGACGACTGCGTCCGGGTTCGGCGCAAGCGCGTTGCCAACGATCGTGTCGAAGTCGGTCTCCTTGGGGTCGAACTCCTCGCCAGACTTGCCGTAGGCGATGGTTGCTCCGCCGCCCTCGGTCGTGGCCTGGATCACGTCGCGGAGCGAGGTGCCATAGTCATCGTTGAAGACGAGGATGGAGATGTTCTTCTTGCCATCGGCGAGCAAGAGCTTGCCCATGACGTCACCCTGAATGGTGTCCGGCGGTGCCACGCGGAAGTAGAACGGCGAGTAGCCGCTCAGCGCGGTCGAGGTGTTGGCGGGCGAGATCTGCACGATCGCGGCATCCGACACCGTGTCAACGACGTTGAGCGAGACCGTGGACGACGCAGCACCGATGATGGCACCAACGCCGTCACCGATGAGCTTGTCGACGGATGCGCTCGCGACAGCGGGGTTGTCCGCGTCGGAGGAGTCTGTGTGGACAACCTCAACAGGCTGACCGAGGACTCCGCCAGCCTCGTTGATCTCCTCGATAGCCAGGTCAACACCCGCGATCTCGGGCGGGCCGAGGAATGCGAGGCTACCGGTCTGGGGAAGAAGGGAGCCGATCTTGAGGGCCGCGCCGTCGCCACCAGGAGCGGGAGACCCAGACGTACTGGGGTCGTCGCTCGAGGAGCAGGCGGCGAGGGCCAGCGCCGCGACGGCAGCAAGTGCCGAGCCACGGGCGATGGTGTTCCAACGTGCCATGTTTGTTTCCTCCATGCCGGCGCAAGCGCCAGCCGACCGCGCAAGGGACTCTCCCCTGAGCGTTATGGAAACGTTAGCGCGTTAACATTTCATTGATGCGTCGGCTGAATCACGATTTCTTTACCTAAGCCGATCTACGCACAACGAATTACTTGTCGCCCATCTGTTCGATGACGGCTTCGGCCACTTCACGCATGGTGAGGCGACGATCCATTGAGGTCTTCTGGATCCAACGGAACGATTCTGGCTCGTTGAGCTTCATCTTCTCCATGAGGATGCCCTTGGCGCGTTCGACCGTCTTACGGGTCTCCATGCGCTCGTTGATATCCGCGATCTCGAGTTCGAGAGCACGGATCTCACGGAACCGCGAGGCGGCGATCTCGACGGCGGGAATGAGGTCTCCCGGCGTAAAGGGCTTGACGACGTACGCCATGGCTCCCGCGTCCCGCGCGCGCTCCACGAGCTCCGTCTGAGAGAAGGCCGTCAGGAGAACGACAGGGGCTAGGCGATCCTGCGCGATGGCCTCGGCGGCCGTGATTCCGTCCATGATGGGCATCTTGATGTCCATGACGATGACGTCGGGCTTGTGCTCCTTGGCGAGGGCCACCGCCTCTTCGCCATTGGCGGCCTCGCCAACGACTTCGTAGCCGCCCTCGCGGAGCGTCTCGACGATGTCCATCCTGATGAGCGCCTCGTCCTCGGCAACGATCGCGCGGAGGCGACGCGAGCCGCCTGGTGTCTCTTCGGTATCGCTCACAACCGCTAGCCTAGTGGGCGCGCCCCGATAGCCCAACCGGCAGAGGCATACGGCTCAAACCCGTACCAGTGTGGGTTCGAATCCCACTCGGGGCACGACCTGTTGCACACACCATTGCATCGAAACGTCACGGAGCGATGTACTCGCTCATGGGGGCTTTCGAGGGAGACTCCGTGGCAACCAGGGACATCGCGCTTGTTGCGCACGACAACAAGAAGGCCGAGCTGCTCGAGTGGGCGAGCTTCAACAAGGGCACCCTCAGCGGGCATCACCTCTACGCGACCGGCACTACAGGCACCATGCTCGAGTACGAGCTCGGCCTGCCCGTGAAGCGCTTCCTCTCCGGGCCGGTGGGCGGCGACCAGCAAATCGGGGCACGGATCGCGGAGGGCACGATCGACATGCTCGTGTTCTTCTGGGACCCGCTCGAGCCGCAACCCCACGATCCCGATGTCAAGGCGCTGCTGAGGCTCGGCGCGGTGTGGAACATCCCAATGGCCTGCAACGTCGCGACCGCGGACTTTCTCATCTCGTCGCCCCTGTTCAACGATGGGTACCTAAGCACGCGTCCTGACGTCACCCCGCGCTCGTGGGACGAACGCCCGGCGTGACCTAACCGCACATGGTGAGGGGCCCGTCGGGCATTCCCGGCGGGCCCCTCACCTGAGCGCGAAAACTAGCCGCGAACCTGGCCCACCTTGTGAACGAAGAACGAGTTCGTGGTGCCGGGAACGCCAACCGGCGTGCCGGAGACCACGACGACGTAGTCGCCGTCCACACACCGACCCGACTCCTTGAGGAACGTGTCAACGAGGTTGACCATGTCGTCCGTCGAATCGACGTGGTCCACAAGCTCCGCGTGGACACCCCACGAGAGCGCGAGGCGCTTCTGCGTGTGCGCATCGGGCGTGAACGCGATCATCGGGGTTTCCGGACGCAAGCGCGACATGCGCAGCGCGGAGTCGCCGGACTGCGTGAACGTGACGATGTACTTCACGTCGAGAGCGTTCGCGACGTCGGCAGCAGCGTGCGTGATCGCGCCACCGCGGGTCTTCGGCGTGGTCAGGTACTTCGCGATGCGCGTGAAGCCCTTCTCCTCCGTGTTCTTGATGATCCGAGCCATCGTCTCCACGGTGATGAACGGGAAGTCACCGACGCTCGTCTCTCCCGAGAGCATGACCGCATCGGTGCCATCGAGGATGGCGTTGGCGCAGTCGGAGGTCTCCGCGCGCGTCGGCACAGGCGAGTGCGTCATCGACTCGAGCACCTGGGTCGCCACGATCACGGGCTTCGCGTTCGCACGGCACAGCTCGATCGCGCGCTTCTGCACGAGAGGCACGTCCTCGAGCGGAAGCTCGACGCCGAGGTCGCCACGGGCGACCATCACGCCGTCGAATGCGTCGACAATCTCCTCGAGGTTCTCCACGGCCTGCGGCTTCTCTACCTTGGCGATTACGGGCACTACGCGGCCTTCCTCGGCCATGATGCGCGCGACGTCCTCGTAGTCCTCCGCGGAGCGGACGAACGACAGCGCGATGAAGTCTGCGCCCATCGCGAGGCCCCAACGGAGGTCGTCCTCGTCCTTCTCAGAGAGGGCGGGAACAGAGACCGCGACTCCCGGCAGGTTAATGCCCTTGTTGTTCGAGACCGGACCGGGCACGACGACCTTGGTCACCACGTCGGTTTCGGAGACAGAGGTGACCTCGAGACGCACCTTGCCGTCATCGATGAGCAGCGAATCGCCGACGTTGCAGTCACCAGGGAGTCCTTTGAAGGTGGTGCCACAGATGTCCTTGGTGCCCACAACGTCGCGAGTCGTGATGGTGAAGACGTCCCCAACCGCGAGGTCGTGTGGACCGTCCGCAAACTTCTCGAGGCGAATTTTGGGGCCCTGCAGGTCAACGAGCACGGCGACATTGCGGCCCGCCTCGGTCGCCGCCTGGCGAACGTTGTTGTACACCGCCTCGTGCTCGGCTGCGCTTCCGTGGCTACGGTTGATGCGGGCCACGTCCATTCCGGCGGCGACGAGCTTTCGCATGTTCTCGAGCGAGGCGGTCGCGGGACCGATGGTGCAGACAATCTTTGCGTTGCGCATGTTCTCCAACTTAGTGGGGGTTAAGCACGGAGCGCCGAGGTTCGCGCCGTGATTGGTGCCGGCAGCTCGGTGCTCCCGGTCAAGTGTTCGTCGATCGCGGCGGCCGCGGCGCGGCCCTCCGCAATGGCCCAGACAACGAGCGACTGCCCGCGGCCTGCGTCCCCTGCCACGAAGACTCCGTCCTGGGCCGTCGCGAAGCGAGCATCGCGAGCGAACGACTGCCGCTCGTCGACGGTGACGCCAAGCTGGAGGCCGATGAGCTCCGCCTCGGGTCCGGTGAAGCCCATGGCGATCAGCACGAGGTCGGCAGGGATCTCGCGTTCCGTGCCCGGGGCGGGGCCGCGCATGCCGTTGGGCATGACCTCAGTGGTCGCGAGGCGCAGCGCCGTGACGTGGTGGTCCTCATCGCCAACAAACTCAACTGTCGAGGCGAGGAACTGACGCTCGCCGCCCTCTTCGTGAGAGGAGGACACCTCGAACAAGAGCGGGTGTGTTGGCCATGGCTGGTTCCTCGCGTCGCGCTCGAGCGGTGGCTTGACGCCAATCGCGAGAGTCGTGACGGACTTCGCACCCTGGCGCAGCGCGGTGCCGACGCAGTCAGATCCGGTGTCGCCGCCACCGATGATGATGACGTGCTTGCCCGCTGCGGAGACCTGGTTCGGCACGGGGATGCCTTCTGCCTCGTAGTTGCCCTGTGTCAGGTAGGGCATCGCGAAGTTGATGCCCTTGAGGTAGCGCCCTGGGATGGGGAGGTCGCGAGGAATCGACGCGCCCGTGGCCACGAGCACCGCGTCGTAGCGCGAACGCAGGTGGTCCCACTGGATGTCGCGACCGATGTCGACGCCGGTGCGGAACACCGTGCCCTCTTCCTCCATCTGTCGCACACGGCGATCGATGTGGTGCTTCTCCATCTTGAACGACGGCACGCCATAGCGGAGCAGGCCGCCAACACGGTCGGACCGCTCGTAGACGGCGACCGTGTGGCCCGCGCGCGTAAGCTGCTGCGCTGCGGCGAGTCCGGCCGGTCCCGAGCCAACGACAGCAATCGTCTTGCCGGTGTGGCGCTGCGCAATCTTTGGCGTCACGAGACCTTGATTGAATGCCTCGTCGATGATCGAGACTTCGACGTTCTTGATCGTCACCGCGGGCTGGTTGATACTCAGCACGCACGCGGTCTCGCACGGTGCGGGGCAAATGCGACCAGTGAACTCCGGGAAGTTGTTGGTGGCGTGCAAGCGATCGATTGCCTCGCCCCAGTGTTCACGCCACGTGAGGTCGTTCCACTCCGGAATCAGATTGCCGAGCGGGCAGCCCTGGTGGCAGAACGGAATGCCGCAATCCATGCAGCGCCCCGCCTGGCGCACAAGCTGCGCCTTGTCCTTGCCCAAGCTGTCCTTGACGTCCGCCCAGTCGAGCAGGCGAAGCGGCACGGGCCTGCTCGGTGGCAGCTCGCGGTCGCGTGTGGTCAGGAAGCCACGGGGATCAGCCACCTGTCACCTCCAAGAACTCGGCCCAGGCACCGGGCGCGGAAAGGTTGCCGCCCGTCTCCTCGAGCTCGGACAACGCTTCGCGCACGCGGGCGTATTGCGCTGGCAAGACACGCGTAAAGCGGCCCGACGCTGCGGGCCAGTCCGCGAGCAACTCGCGTGCCGTTGGGGAACCGGTTTCGGCGTAGTGCTTCTCGACGAGCGAGCGCACGATGACCTCGTCCTCGGCGTCGAGGGGGCCCAGGACCAGTTCGCCTGCGGCAAGAGCCTCCGCGTTGACGCGTGGCTCCCTGAGGTCGAGCACGTAGGCAGTTCCGCCGGACATGCCAGCGCCGAGGTTGCGGCCCGTGCGGCCGAGGATCACGGCAGTGCCGCCGGTCATGTACTCGAGCGCGTGGTCTCCGACTCCCTCAACAACGGCGGTGGCGCCGGAGTTTCGCACGCAGAAGCGCTCTCCGACTTGGCCGCGGAGGAACAACTCGCCCGAGGTCGCGCCGTAGGCGATGACGTTTCCAGCGATGACGTCTTGCGAGTCGTCGAGCATCGCGGCACGGTCTGGACGAACGATGATGCGGCCGCCGCTCAGGCCCTTGCCCGCGTAGTCGTTGACGTCGCCGAAGAGGCGCAGCGTCACACCCTTGGGAAGGAACGCGCCGAATGACTGTCCCGCTGTTCCGGTGAGCTGCACGCTGATGGTGTCGTCCGGCAGTCCGGTCCCCTGGTATCGGCGCGTGACCTCGTATCCGAGCATCGTGCCAACGGTGCGGTTCACGTTGCGCACGGTGGTCTCAATGGTGACGGGCGTGCCGTCCTCGAGCGCCGGGCCCGCCTGGGCGATGAGCTCGTTGTCGAGTGCGTTCGCGAGTCCGTGATCCTGCTGGGTCGAGTGAGACAGCGCGGCGCCAGCAGGCGACGGTGTGAGGAGGGGGCCAAGGTCGAGCCCCTGTGCCTTCCAGTGGGTGATCGCCTTGCGCGTGCGGAGCACCTCAACGTGGCCAACGGCCTCCTTGAGCGAGCGGAAGCCGAGCTGCGCGAGCAACTCTCTCACTTGCTGCGCGATGAACAGGAAGAAGGTCTCGACGAACTCGGGCTTGCCGTTGAAGCGCGACCGGAGCTCGGGGTTCTGGGTGGCAACGCCCACGGGGCACGTGTCGAGGTGACACACGCGCATCATGATGCAGCCGCTGACAACGAGCGGGGCGGTGGCAAAGCCAAACTCCTCCGCGCCGAGCAGCGCGGCGATGACGACGTCGCGACCGGACTTGAGCTGCCCGTCGACCTGCACGACGACGCGATCGCGAAGTCCGTTGCGCACGAGCGTCTGTTGGGTGTCCGCGAGGCCGATCTCCCACGGCGCACCAGCGTGCTTGAGCGAGTTGAGCGGCGAGGCGCCCGTGCCGCCGTCGTGCCCGGAGATGAGCACAACATCGGACTTGCACTTGGCCACGCCGGCGGCGATGGTGCCGATGCCGACCTCTGACACGAGCTTGGTGTGGATGCGCGCCTCGGGGTTGGCGTTCTTCAGATCGTGGATGAGCTGCTTGAGATCCTCGATCGAATAGATGTCGTGGTGCGGCGGGGGCGAGATGAGGCCGACGCCTGGTGTCGAATGGCGCGTTGCCGCGACCCACGGATAAACCTTTGCCCCTGGCAACTGGCCGCCCTCGCCGGGCTTTGCGCCCTGCGCGAGCTTGATCTGCAGATCCTCTGCATTGACGAGGTACTCGCTCGTGACGCCGAAGCGACCCGAGGCGACCTGCTTGATCGCGCTTCGCCGCGCGGGGTCGTGCAGGCGGTCTGTGGACTCCCCACCCTCGCCCGTGTTCGACTTCCCGCCGAGGCGATTCATGGCGATCGCGAGGGTCTCGTGAGCCTCTTGCGAGATCGAGCCGTAGGACATCGCCCCCGTGGAGAAGCGCTTGACGAGATCGCTGATGTGCTCGACCTCCTCGATCGGCACCGACGTGCGTTCCGAGTCGAACTCGAGGAGGCCGCGCAGGGTCATGAGGTTGCGTGACTGGTCGTCGATGAGGTCCGTGTACTCCTTGAAGACCTCGTATTGGCGAGTGCGGGTGGCGTGCTGAAGCTTGAACACCGTCTCTGGGTTGAAGAGATGGAGCTCGCCGTCGCGACGCCACTGGTACTCGCCGCCCGTGGCGAGACGCTGGTGCGGGGGGCGCTCGCCGCTCAAGGGGTACGCGTCGCGGTGGCGCTGCGCAACCTCTTCAGCGATCACGTCGAGGCCGATGCCGCCGATCTGGCTCGGCGTGCCAGCGAAGTGCTTGTCGACCATCGCGCGCTCGAGGCCGATGGCCTCGAACACCTGGGCTCCGCGGTACGAGGCGATGGTCGAGATGCCCATCTTGGACATCACCTTGAGCATGCCCTTGCCGAGCGCCTTGATGAGGTTCTTGACGGCGGTGTGGTGGTCAAGGTCGCCGAGGTAACCGGTCTTTGCGAGTTCCTCGACAGTCTCCATCGCAAGGTACGGGTTGATCGCGGCCGCGCCGTAGCCAATGAGCAGCGAGACGTGGTGGACCTCGCGGACGTCGCCTGCCTCAACGATGAGCGACACCTTGGTGCGCGAGTGGTTCCGCACGAGGTGATGGTGGACAGAGCTCAGCATGAGCAGCGACGGGATCGGCGCGTGCTCCTGGTCGCTGTCGCGGTCAGAGAGCACAAGGAAGCTCACGCCCTCGTCGACGGCCGCATCGACTTCGCGGAAGATCTCTCCGAGCCGACGCTCGAGTCCAGCTCCTCCCTCGTGGACGCGATAGCGGCCCTTGATGGTGCGCGAGGAGAAGATGCCCTTGAGGCGCGGGTCTGCGTCAACGTGGATGATCTTTGCGAGCTCATCGTTGTCAATCACCGGGAAGTCGAGCACGAGCTTGCGCGCGTGCTCTGGGGTGGTCTCGAGGATGTTCGGCTCCGGGCCAATCGCACCGGAGATCGACGTCACGAGCTCCTCGCGGATCGCGTCGAGCGGCGGGTTGGTGACCTGCGCGAACATTTGCGTGAAGTAATCGAAGAGCAACCGTGGGCGTCCAGACAACACCGCGACAGGGGTGTCAGAGCCCATCGCTCCGAGCGGCTCCGCGCCGGCCTTGGCCATGGGCGCGAGCAGGATTTTTAGCTCTTCCTCGGTGTAGCCGAACGTGCGCTGGCGGCGGTTCACGGAGTGCGAGGAGTGCGCAATGTGCTCGCGCTCCGGCAGCTCCGCGAGGCGCACGGTGTTGTCGCGAACCCAGTCGCCGTACGGCTTGTCAGCGGCGAGGCGGGACTTGATCTCTTCGTCCTCGATGATGCGGCCGGCTGCGGTGTCGACGAGCAACATGCGGCCGGGCTGGAGGCGGCCCTTGCGGACCACCGTCGCGGGGTCAATGTCGAGGACGCCGGCCTCGGAGCCGAGCACCACGAGTCCGTCCTCCGTCACCCAGAAGCGACCCGGGCGCAGACCGTTGCGGTCGAGCACCGCGCCAATCACGGTGCCGTCGGTGAAGGTCAGCGATGCGGGACCATCCCAGGGCTCCATGAGGGTGCCGTGGTACTCATAAAAGGCCCGGCGAGCCGGGTCCATCTCGTCGTTCTTCTGCCACGCCTCCGGAATCATCATGAGGATCGCGTGCGGGAGCGACCTGCCACCGAGGTGCAGGAGCTCGAGCACCTCGTCGAAGGACGCGGTGTCGGACGCAGACGGCGTGCACACGGGCATGAGCTCCGCAACGTTGCCGAGCAGCTCTGATCGCAGCGTTCCCTCGCGCGCTGCCATCCAGTTGCGGTTGCCGCGCACGGTGTTGATCTCGCCGTTGTGCGCGATGAGGCGCAGCGGCTGAGCCAACGGCCACGAAGGGAAGGTGTTCGTCGAGAAGCGCGAGTGCACGAGCGCGAGCTCGGACGTGAAGCGCTCGTCGAGGAGATCGGGGAACACCTGCTCGAGCTGGTACGTGGTGAGCATGCCCTTGTAACTGATGGTGCGCGCGGACAGCGAGGCGAAGAAGGGGCCGCCGTTGTTCTCGGAGCGCTTGCGCACGCGGTAGACCCGGCGATCAAGCGCGATGCCACTCGCGTCGTCCGCAGAGACAAATACCTGTCGGAAGACGGGCATCGACGCGCGCGCAGACGGGCCGAGCGAGTCTGGGTCTGCGGGGACGTCTCGCCAGCCGAGAAGCGTCACGCCTTCTGAGGCGGCCGCCTGCTCAAAGACCGCAACCTGTGCGTCCTCGTTGCCAGGCTCGAGGTAGGCGATGCCCACCGCATAGGAGCCGACGGGAGGAAGCTCAAAGTCGACGACGGCGCGGAAGAACGCGTCGGGAATCTGGGTGAGGATTCCTGCTCCGTCACCCGTCTCCGTCTCTGCACCAACGGCGCCGCGGTGCTCGAGGTTCTTGAGGGCGGTGAGGCCAGCGTCGACGATGTCGCGCCCCGCGTATCCGCGAAGGGTGGCCACGAAAGCCACGCCGCACGAGTCATGCTCGCGCGACGGGTCGTAAAGGCCACCTGCACTGAGGTGATCGCGAAGCTCCGCGGCCATAACACCGTCCTTCTTCGCCGCAGACATGCGTCAACGGCTCCTAGGTTCCGGGACGCCGTCGACCCGTATCTCACACGGGTACCCAGCGTACCGCCTGCACCAACGGCACCCGAATATCCATAGGTCCCGGGCGCGGATTGCTATGTGTCCGTGCGTCCCTGCTCCGGGACATCTGTGCCGTTCGCAGGGGGTTCTCCCCCGTCCTCGGGCTCGGAGGGTTCTCCTCCGTCTGTCGGTGTTGCCGCAAGAAGGTGACGCGGCACGTGTTCGGCGATGCGACGCTGTCGCGCCCCGAGCCAAAAGAAGACAATAGTCGACGCGACGAGCACCACAGCTGACACGAGCGTGTTCACCCGGAAGAACAGAATGTGATTGGCGTCGTCGATGCGGACCATCTCAATCCACAACCTTCCGGATGTGTAGACCATGACGTAGAGCCAGAACACCCTGCCGCCACGCAGATCGAGGCGCTTGTCAAGGTAGATGATGAGCGCCGCGCCGAGCAGGTTCCACACGAGCTCGTAGAGGAACGTGGGGTGGAACGTCGCGTACTGCTCGTATCCGTCTGGCCGGAACTGGGGGTCTACGACGAGGGCCCACGGCAGGGTCGAGGGGCCGCCGAAGAGCTCCTGGTTGAAGTAGTTGCCGAGCCTGCCGATCGCCTGCGCAATGAGCACGGCCGGCGCGGCGGCGTCCATGAACGTTACAAAGCTCACGCCCTGGCGGCGACACCCGATGTACGCCCCGAGCGCGCCGAACGCGACGGCCCCCCAAATGCCGAGACCGCCCTCCCAAATCTTGAGCGCGTCGAGAGGCTCTCCACCCTCGCCGAAGTACGCCTGCGGGGAGGTGATCAGGTGGTAGATCCGGCCGCCGATGATGCCGAATGGCACGGCCCAGAAGGCAACAGAGCCCACAACCTCGTCGTTGCCGCCCCGCTCAACCCAGCGTCGGGTCGTGTACCAGATAGCGAAGAAGATGCCGGCGAGGATGCACAGCGCATACATGTGGACCGTAAACGGCCCAATGCTGAAGGATGACAGCCCGACGGGCGGGGCTGGGATGAATGTGTGGGTCACCGTGCGCTCCTCACGCCGTTGGCAAGTTCTGTCGTCTTGGCGCGCAGCGCGGCAAGCGCGGCTTCTTCGTCCTCGTGATCGAGCAGCGCACGCACGAGCGCGGACCCGACGATGACGCCATCCGCATAGCGAGCAACCTCTGCTGCCTGATCGCCGGTCGCGACCCCGAGGCCGACGCACACATGGGACGCCCCCGCGGCGCGCGCATCGCGTACGACGCGCTCGGCCTGCGAGCCGACGCTGCCGCGCTCCCCCGTCACGCCCATGAGTGACGCCGCGTAGAGGAAACCCGTGTTCCGCGAAACGGTCATGTGGATCCGCTCCTGGGTGGAACTGGGCGCCACGAGGAACGTCGAGTCGAGGTGATGGGAGGCCGCGGCCGCGAGCCACTCGTCGGCGACGTCTGGGGTGAGATCCGGAAGGATGACGCCCGATCCCCCGGCCGCGGCGAGATCGGCGGCGAAGCGTTCGAGCCCGTATTGCAGGAGCGGGTTGTAATACGACATCACAACGGCGGGAGCTCCGGCATCCGCAACCGCACGCACGGCAACGAACACATCGCTTATCCGCGTTCCTCGCTGCAGTGCGGCTTCGGCAGCCTCCTGAATGACGGGGCCATCGAGCACGGGATCCGAGTACGGCAGACCAACCTCGACGACGTCGACGCCGGCCTCGACCATTGCGACCATTGCGCGCGCTGAGCGCTCAACGTCCGGGTAGCCCACAGGGAGGTATCCGATGAGCGCGGGCCGCCCCTCGCCCTTGCACGCGTCCAGGACATCGATAACCGCGCTCACTCGTGACCGCCCAGAATGCCGAACCACTGCGCCGCCTGCTCAACGTCCTTGTCGCCGCGACCAGAGAGGCTCACGAGGATGGTCGCACCCGCACCGAGCTCCTTGCCCAGTGTGATGGCCCCCGCGAGCGCGTGTGCAGACTCGATAGCAGGGATGATGCCCTCGGTGCGACTCAGCAGCGAGAACGCATCCATCGCCGCCGCGTCGGTGACTGGCCAGTACTCCGCACGTCCGATCGACGCGAGCCACGAGTGCTCGGGTCCCACGCCCGGATAGTCGAGTCCCGCGCTGATCGAGTGCGACTCGATCGTCTGTCCGTCTTCGTCCTGCAACAGGTAAGAGCGCGACCCGTGCAGCACACCCGGGCGGCCGCCCGTGATCGTTGCCGCGTGGCGCCCGGTCTCCACCCCGTCGCCCGCTGCCTCGCAGCCGACCAACCGAACGCTCGGGTCGTCCAAGAAAGCGTCGAAGATGCCGATCGCATTCGAGCCGCCACCAACGCACGCAACCACGGCGTCGGGCAGGCCGCCCCACTCAAGAAGCTGCGCACGCGCCTCGAGCCCGATGACGCGCTGGAAGTCGCGCACCATCGCGGGGAACGGGTGGGGACCTGCCGCGGTGCCAAAGATGTAGTTGGTGGTCTCGACGTTGGCAACCCAGTCGCGATACGCCTCGTTGATCGCGTCCTTGAGCGTGCGTGAACCGGACTTCACGGGGATCACGGTGGCCCCAAGCAGTCGCATCCGGGCAACGTTGAGCGCTTGACGCTCGGTGTCGACCTCGCCCATGTACACGACGCACTCAAGCCCCATGAGCGCAGCAGCCGTCGCCGTCGCGACGCCGTGCTGGCCCGCGCCGGTCTCCGCGATCACGCGCGACTTGCCGATGCGCTTAGTGAGCAGGGCCTGGCCCAGCACGTTGTTGATCTTGTGCGAGCCCGTGTGATTGAGATCCTCGCGCTTGAGGATGATCCGCGCGCCGCCAGCGTGAACGGCAAAGCGCGGCACCTCGGTCACGATGGACGGCCGACCGGTGTACTCGCGTGCGAGCCGCTCGAGCTCCGCGCCAAACGCGGGGTCGAGGCGAGCCTTGTCGTACGCGTCGGTTAACTCGTCAAGCGCGGCGACGAGCGCCTCGGGCACAAAGCGCCCGCCAAAGTCACCGAAATACGGCCCCGGGGCCGACTGGAGCGACTCCGTCACGGGCGGACGGAACGCAGCGCGGGATGAGCACCCGCAGCCACCATCTCGGCAACCGCCTGACGGGGGTTGTCATCCTTCACGAGAGCCTCGCCAACCAGCACCGCGTCCGCACCCATGCGGGCGTACTCGACGACGTCGTGGCTATCGCGGATCCCAGACTCCGCGACACGCAGGATTCCGTCCGGAATGGTGGGAGCGACGCGAGCAAACGTGTGGCGATCGACCTCGAGAGTCTTGAGGTTGCGGGCGTTGACGCCAATGATGCGCGCCCCCGCGTCGATTGCCCGGGACACCTCCTCGGCGTCGTGCACCTCGACGAGCGCACACATGCCGAGCGAATGGATCCGCTCGACGAGGCTCTCGAGAGCCATCTGCTCGAGCGCTGCGACGATGAGCAGCACCATGTCCGCACCATGGGCGCGTGCTTCCCACACCTGATATGGCGTGACGATGAAGTCCTTGCGCAGGATGGGGATGTCGACCTTCGAGCGCACAGCGTCGAGGTCCTGGAGCGAGCCGTCAAAGCGGCGCTCCTCTGTGAGCACGGAGATGACCGACGCTCCCCCAGCCTCGTACTCGGTGGCCAGCGACGCGGGGTCTGTGATCGTGGCGAGCTCGCCCTTGGACGGGCTCGAGCGCTTTACCTCCGCGATCACGGCGACCTCGTCGCGGGCAAGAATCTGGCGGGCGTCGATCGCGCTGGGTAGTCGAGAGGCTCGCTCCTTGAGCGACTCCATCGTTGTCAGCTGTTCGCGGATCGCCAGATCCTCGCGGACTCCCGCGACGATGCTGTCGAGCACACTGATGCCAGCCTCTCCCATGCGCCCATGGTAGCGCTGACCTGGCACGGCCCAGACCGCGTGTCGGCGGTCAGGGGGCAAGGTACGGAGCAAGCGGGCCGATGTTCCGCGCAATCGAGAACGCGAGCACCAGCGCGCCAAGACCCCACCACACGGCCGGATGGAGTCGTGGCGCGCGCCAACCGAGGCCCGCGGCGGCGCCGGCCCACCAGCCGAGGGCGACGAGCGTCAGCGGAAGGATGGCGAACACCGCGAGAGCGTTGAGCGACACGGCGTCGGTGAATTGGCCATGCAACAGCTGGTGAACAGCCCGCAGGCCACCGCAACCCGGGCAATAGAGGCCCGTGCCCGCGTAGAAGATGCACGTCGGGAAGGCGCCAGCCTCGAATGGGCTCCGCACATAGGTGTAGATGGTGGCGACGCCGAGCGCGCATGCCGTTGCCACGGGACCCACAAGCGAGCGGGTCTCTGTTCGCACTGCGTGCACGCTCGGCGTCATCGCCTTGCCTTGCTAGTTGCTGAATTGCGAGATGTTGTAAATGGCGCCAATGGTGCCGAGCACAGAGCCGATGATGCCAAGGATGAAGCCGACGTTGCCGAGGTTGCCGTTGGTGGCGAGCCCCTGCGCCTGAGCCTTCTTCGAGTTGAGGCCGAGGATGATCGCGGGCACACCGGCGAGCACACCGCAGCACAGGATCGACACGATGCCGAGCACGAGTGCCCAGACGCCGAGGTTGTTCTTCGAAGCGTTGGGGCCAAACTCACCGGGCGGCGGCGGCACGGGCGGGTACGACGGAGGCGGAGGCGGAGGCGGAGGCGTGACTTCAGACATAGAGGGTTCCCCTTTTCAAGCCGGCGCCCGGGACGGCGCCGGTGGCGCTACTTTAGCGGCTGACCGTGGCCGAGCGCCCGCATAACTCCGCCGGCGATGAGGCCGAGCACCGCGATGCTCACGCCGATCCATGTGAGAACCTGGCGATCGAACGCGATTCCGAACGCGGACACGGTGGCGCCGATCACGAGCCCCACATTGAGAACCCATGCGGCGTTCGTCTTGCCGTGGTTCGAGGCTGCGGGATCTGGCAAGTGCTCTGGCTCAAGCTGGACGCTCGACATGGCGGCTCCTTGGGTCGACTTCGGTGAACACGGGACTGCGAATGCGGAAATTCTAGCGCGCCTACGCGCGCCCGAGCCGTGAGGCAACCCGCACAGCGCGAACCATCGCGGCCGCCTTGTCGCGCGTCTCTTGGGCCTCGCGCTCGGGCACAGAGTCGGCGACGATTCCAGCGCCCGCCTGCACGTGCGCAACCCCTTCGCGAATGAGCGCCGTGCGGATGGTGATCGCGAAATCCATGTTGCCTGCGAAGTCGAAGTACCCCGCGGCGCCGCCATAGAACGCACGCCTCACGGGCTCGATCTCGTCGATGAGAGCGATCGCCCTCGCCTTCGGCGCACCGGAAAGCGTGCCCGCAGGGAACGTCGCCGTGAACGCGTCGACCGCGGTGTACTGCGGTTCGATCCGGCCAACTACCGTGGAGCAGATGTGCATGATGTGGCTGTAGCGGTTGATCGCCATGAACTCCGTGACCTCAACGGAGGTCGGCTCGCACACCTTCACGAGGTCGTTGCGCGCAAGGTCGACGAGCATGATGTGCTCCGCGATCTCCTTGGGATCCTCGATGAGCTCCGCTGCGAGGGCCTTGTCCTGCTCTGCATCCGCGCCGCGCGGCCTCGACCCCGCGATGGGATACGTGCGCACCTGCCCCTGGTTGAGGGCGACGAGGGACTCTGGGCTCGCGCCAACGATCGCGAACTCGCGGCCCTCTCGGTCCTCGATCTGGAAGTAGTACATGTACGGACTTGGGTTGATGGTGCGGGCAACCCGATACACGTCGAGCGGATCGCCGTCGTACGGTATGTCGAAGCGCTGAGAGGGCACCATTTGGAAGACCTCGCCGTCGCGAATTGCGCCCTTCGCGAAGCGCACGGCCTCCTCGAACTCCCCCTCCGCGCTGCGCGGTCTGACCGCCACATCCTCACCGGCAACCATGACGGAGACCTCCCCTGCCGGAGCGCCGGCGAGGGCCGCCTGC
>Ga0190271_10000316_pt1 | contig 23799 bp, 19 predicted proteins | sample Popmic356T_FD_133747 | JGI IMG/M metagenome (GOLD analysis project Ga0190271, IMG submission 133747) | Populus adjacent soil microbial communities from riparian zone of Weber River, Utah, USA - 356 T | ecosystem: Environmental > Terrestrial > Soil > Riparian zone | place: USA: Utah | collected...
CCCGCCACGACGTAGCGGAGGACGTCGTTGTCGGCGGTGCTGATGACCGCCGGGAGGATGAGCAGCGCGACCAGGTTCATGACCTTGATGAGCGGGTTGATTGCCGGCCCGGCCGTGTCCTTGAAGGGGTCACCCACGGTGTCGCCGATGACGACGGCGGTGTGGACGTCCGAGCCCTTGCCGCCGTGATTGCCCTCTTCGATGTACTTCTTGGCGTTGTCCCACGCACCGCCGGAGTTCGACAGGAAGTTCGCCATGAGGGCACCGACGACGATCACCGCGGCGAGGTAGCCACCGAGCGCCACCGCGCCGAGGCCGAACCCGATGACGACGGGCATGAGCACCGCCAGCAACGCCGGGGTCGTCAGCTCTCGCAGAGCCGCGGCGGTGCAGATGTCGATCACCGGGCCGTAGTCGGGCTTCTCGGTGTAGTCCATGATCCCGGGCTTCTCCCGGAACTGCCGGCGGACCTCCTGGACGACCGTTCCGGCCGTACGGCTCACCGCCAGGATGGCCAGCGACGAGAACAGGAAAACCACGGTGCCGCCCACGAGGGCTCCGGCGAAGGTCTTCGGGTCGGCGATGTTGATGAAGACCTGGTTGAAGGTCGCGCCGAGCTCCGCGGCGATCGTCTCCCGGAACGAGGCGAACAGCGCGACCGCGGCGATCACCGCCGATCCGATGGCGAAGCCCTTGGTCACGGCCTTGGTGGTGTTGCCCACGGTGTCGAGGCCATCGAGGATCGTCTCGGTTTCGCCGTGGAACTCGCCGGACATCTCGGCGATGCCCTGCGCGTTGTCCGCGATCGGCCCGAAGGTGTCCTCGGCGACGACGATCGCGGTCGTCGACAGCATGCCGATGCCGACGAGGGCGACCAGGTAGAAGGCGAACAGCGTCTCACCACCACCGAGGCCGAGGGCAGCGAGGATGGCGATGGCGACCGCGACCACGGCCCAGACGGCCGACTCCATGCCGGAGGAGATGCCCGAGAGCACCACCGTGGCTGGGCCGGTTTTGCCCGAATCGGCGATGTCACGCACGGGCTTGTACACGCTCGACGTGTAGTACTGCGTGATCCGGCTGGCGACCTGGCCGAGGACCACACCGACCACCACGGCGAGGAACATGCGCAGACCCACGTTGGACAGCCGCGACGCGGCCGGGTCCCCGACGTAGATGAACGCCACGATGGCGGCGCCGACCAGGGAGATCAGCGACGCGACGCCGAGGCCACGGTTGATCGGCTTGAGGGCGTCCGTCTCGCCCGGACGGGCCCGGACCACGAGGATCGACACCATCGAGGCGAGCAGGCCGATCGCCATCATGGCCAGCGGGAAGATGAGGCCCTTGGCGGCGTTCGGTCCGATGATCCCGATGTCCCGGAAGGCGGTGACGCCCAGGATGATGTTGGCGACCAACACGACGCCGAACGACTCGAACAGGTCGGAGGCCATGCCGGCGCAGTCACCGACGTTGTCTCCGACGTTGTCGGCGATGGTGGCGGGGTTGCGGGGATCGTCCTCGGGGATGCCCGCTTCGACCTTGCCGACCAGGTCAGCCCCGACGTCGGCCGCCTTGGTGAAGATGCCACCGCCGACGCGGAGGAACAGCGCCAGGAGCGAACCGCCGAAGCCGAAGCCCACGAGGATGGCCGCCGCGGTGTTCTGGAAGATCATCACGATGAGGGTCGCGCCCAGCAGGCCGAGGCCCGCGGTGAAGACACCGATCGTGCCGCCGGCCTTGAACGCGACCTGCAACGCCGCGTCCATGCTGCCGGTACGAGCGGCGGCCGCAGTTCGGACGTTGGCCCGGGTCGCCAGCCACATGCCGAGGAACCCGATGAACCCGGAGAAGAGCGCCCCACCGAGGAACGCCAGCGTGCGGAACAGGCCAGACTGCCAGCGTTCGAGACCCTCGCCGCCACCGGGGCTCAGGACCTCGGTCGAGGTCACGAACACGATGATCGCGAGCGGTACCACGATGACCAGGATCGTGCGGAACTGGCGCTTGATGTATGCCATCGCGCCTTCCTGCACGGCCGCCGCGATCTCGTTCATCTCGTCGGTGCCGGACTCCTTGGACAGGACGCCGCGCATCATGATCCAGCCGACGAAGAGCGCCACGATCGAGACGACGGCGGCGAAGATCAACCAGAACCACTCCGAACCGTGGAGTGAGAAGACTTGGTACCCGCCCTCGGCGGCGAAGGTCTGCAGCATTGCTGTCCTCTAGGGCTTTCGAGTCAGGTCGGGGCGCTCGGATGGGCGCGCGTCAGTGTGCGCGGAGCGGTCCCCCGACTGGATGTTTCGGGGAAGTTGACCCGATGCCGGACAGGTGCGTCAAAAGCTCGACCCGGGGGGTCGGGCTCAGCCGACCGGCGTCTCGGAGCGCCGGCGGGACCGGATCACCTCGACCAGGATCGGGACCACCGAGATGGCGATGATCGCCAGGATGGCGATCTCGTAGTTCTCGGCCACGATGTCGATCTGGCCGAAGAAATAGCCGAGCAGCGTGACACCCACGCCCCACAGGAAGCCGCCGAGGACGTTGTAGCGGACGAACGTCGAGTAGTGCATGTTGCCGACGCCGGCCACGACGGGGCAGAAGGTGCGCACTACCGGGACGAAGCGAGCGAGGACGATCGCCTTCGGCCCGTGCTTGTCGAAGAATCCCTGGGCCTTGTCGATGTGGTCGCGCTTGAAGAAGCGGGAGTCCGGTCGGTTGAAGATCGACGGACCGACCTTGTTCCCGAACAGGTACCCAACCTGGTCGCCGGCGACGGCGCAGACGAACGTGCCGAGCAGCAGGACCCAGATGTTGAACTGGACGTTGGGGAGCGATTCCTCGAACACCCCGGCGGCGAACATGCCGGCGGTGAAGAGCAACGAGTCGCCCGGGAGGAAGAAGCCGATCAGGAGGCCCGACTCGGCGAAGACGATCGCGAAGATGAGCAGCAGACCGCCCCTCGAGATCAGCTGTTCGGGATCGATGAACTCCAAGGCGGCGAGGATCGTCGTCAGCACGGCGAGCACGCTACTGCTTGATCCCCGACCGGCCCGGGGTCGATCCGGTGCGGTCGGCGCGAAGGCCTGAGCCGTCGTTCAGCCCGGCGCGGTGGTGTCGGGCACGGTCGTCTCGGGAGCGGTTGTCGTCGGGGCGGTCGTGGCGGTCCCGAGCGCCGAGGTCGCCCTCGTGATCAGGTCCTGGGCCCTTCGGACCGAGTCCTGGTACGCCCCGAGGTCGCCGTTCGACTTCAGGTTCGACTCCGCGTCGGTCAGCAGCTTGTCGGCCTCGGCCAGCAACTCGGTCGCCGTCTGCGGGGTCGAGCCCGGCGTCGTGGTGGTGGTCGACCCGTTCGCGTCGGGCGAACCGTTGGGCGGGAGCGTGGTCGGGGTGGACCCGTCGACCGGATTGCCCTCTTCGTCGGTGTTGAACAGGTCCTCGACCGCGAGCTCGAGTGTCTCGCCGAACCCGGTCCGTTCACCGGAGGCGACGACGACGCGTTGCAGCGTGTACCGGCCGCTCTGCTCCTCCTTGGCGTACACGGGTCTCATGTACAGGAGGGAGTTGTCGAACGGCAGGATGAGCATGTTTCCGAACTGGATGCTGGATCCGCTCCGGCCGACCAGCGTCTGGTACTCCGACACCGGTTGGTACGTCGCCATCTGGTTGTTGGCCTGCAACGGACCGTTCACGTCGGTGTTCTGGTCCGTGCTCCCATCGGACTTCTTCGTCACCATCTCGATCTGCTGCAACGAGCCGTAGGTCCCGGGGTCGTTGCGGGCGATCATGACCGAGGTCAGGTTCCGGACGCTGTCGGTGCTCGATTCCCGCACGAACGGGATGGTCAGCACGAACTCCGACTCACCGCCGGGGCTCAGCGTCATCTGCTGGTAGTACGGCTGGATCCGGTCGAGTTGTGCGGTTGGTTGGACGGCCGCGGCAGCGGTCTCTCGGCTCGTGCTGTCGGGTGGCTGCTGGGCGATGTTCCACCGGTCGGAGTTGGTGAAGAACGTGGCCGGATCGGACTGGTGGTACCGGCCCCACACCGACGCCTGGGTCTCGAACAGCGTTTCCGGGTACCGGAAGTGGGCCACGAGGTTTTCGGGGATCTTGGACTGGAACAGATCGGGAAATGCCTTGGCGTAGGCCCGGATGATGGGATCCTGCTTGCCGCCGATCAGGGTGTCGGTCAGGTACATCGTGACGGTGCCGTCGTAGGCGTCGACCACGGCCTTCACGGAGTTGCGGATGTAGTTGGCGGACGACCCGCGGAAGTCGACGTGCTCGCTGTAGGGGTACACCGACGTGGACGTGTAGCCGTCGATCACGTACTTGATACGCCCGTCGAGGATCACGGGGTACGGATCGGTGTCGAGCGTGAGGAACGGCGCCAACTCCTGGACGCGCTCGCGGATGTCACGCCGGAAGATGACCTTCGAGTCGTCGCTGAGGTACGACGAGATCAACATGTTGGTCTCGCCGAACCGCAGTGCGAACGCGGCGCGGCGGAAGAAGCCGCCGACCGACACGCCGTCCTTGCCGGAGTACTTCGTGCCCCCTGCCTCGGCGTCGGTGGCCTCCTCGCTCTGCTCCGCGATCTTGGTCCCGACGACGGAGTAGTCGGTCATGCCCTCACCGATGTAGATCTCCGGCTTGTCGATCGGCTCGAGCCCCGAGACCTGGACCGGGATGTCGCGGACCACGAAGTCGGGCTGTCCACCGGAATCGACCGCATTGGCCGGCGCCATCGCAGCCGCGTAGCCGTGGGAGTACACGAGGTGTTCCTTCTCCCACGTCGGATCCGGGATGTCGGCCGGGTTGAGCTCACGCGTCGCGATGATGACCGGGGTCTGTCGCTCGGCACCTGCGGGACCGAGCTTGTACCGGTCGACGTCGACCTCCTTGAACGTGAAGTACCCACGCTTGACCTGGAGGTTCTCGATGGTCGACTTCATGATCGACGGGTCGAGGAGGCGCGCGTCGGTCAGGTTCCCGTTCTGCGCCGCGACCTTCTCGACCGTCAGCGACGGGTCGTAGTCGAAGTCGGTCTGCTCGACGTCGTTGAGACCCATGGCGACGCGCGTCGCCTCGATGTTGCGCTCGATGTACGGCTTCTCCTTGGCGAGCTCCGACGGTGTGACCTGGAACCGCTGGATCACCGCCGGATAGATGGACCCGACCACGAGCGCCGTCAGGCCCCACAACGCCACGACGACAACGGGCAGCACCCAGCCCCGCCGCCAGATGTTGATCAGGAGCAGGACCGCGGCGAGCAGCGACACGAGCAACAGGAGTTGGATGGCTGGAAGCCGGGCCTTCACCGCGGTGTAGCCCGCCCCGTCGAAGGTCGAGCCCTCCACGAACGTGAGCTCGTAGCGCTGCAGCCAGTAGTCGGCGGCCTTGACCAGTGCGGCCATCGCGAGCAGAACCGACAGATGGCGCTTGGCGTTGGGCGTGACGCGCTCGCCCATCGGCTGGATGCGGATCCCCCCGTCGAGGTAGTGCACCACGGCGACGAGGATGGTCGTGACGATCAGGAACCCGAACGCCCAGTCCACGACCTGGGACAGGAACGGGAGCTTGAACACGAAGAACCCGATGTCCTCGCCGAACTGGGGGTCGTCGACACCGAAGGAACCCCCGTTGCGGAACAGGAGCCAGTCCTGCCAGCTGGCCGACGCACTGAACCCCGGCACGATCGCGACCACCAACGACACCACGAAGAACACCAGCCGTTGGCGTCCGGTGATGAACTGGCGGTAGCGCTCGAGCATCTCCTCCTCGGCCCCGCCCGAGGGGACGAACCGAGGTGCGAGCCGGTCGGCGATGATCAGGTTCGCGTAGAGGAGGACGAAGAAGACGAGCGTGGTGGCGGCGCCGAGCGTGACCTTGGATCCGAGCAGGGCACGCCACACCGACGAGCGGTCCAGTGAATCGAACCAGAGGTAGTCGGTCCAGAACGTGGCGAGGGCCCGCATCGACAGGACCAGGACCAACAGGACGACGATGACGACTGCAGCGACCGCCCGGGTGCGATTGGGATTGCGGACCTTGTCCGCCCTCTTCTCCCGGCGCGAGCGACGCGGACGACCAGGCATGTCGCTCGGATACCGCACGAGGTCAGACTAGTGACGGGTCGGAACGAGCATGCATCGGCAGCCCGGGTGGGCGGGCGGGAGGACGTCGCCGGTGGGGAACTTGTCGCCCACCTCCACATCGCCCGCCAGGCTGTTGTCCTCCGCGTCAGAGCACGGGAGGCCGCCGTTGTCGGGCAGCCAACACCACACCGCCGTCGGGCCGGCCGCCTGGCGGATCCCCTCGGCGAAGCCGGCCGTTGCGAGGTCGCCCGCGAGCTCGGTCATGGCGCCCGAGCGCCACTCCCGGTACGCCGACCGGATCCGATCGGCGATCTCGGTCAAGTCGAGCCCCTCGGCGTCCGCATCGTCGATGGTGCGCTGGAGGTGGGCTCGCCGAAGGCTGAGGAGATCGGCGACGCGTGATGTCAACGCCTCGCCGACGCCGGGATCGTCACCGACGTCGAGCAGCATCTCGGCGGAGCCGCCGGTCGCTTCGGTCCAGAATTCGGCGCCCGCGGCGACCGCGGCGTCGAAGTCGGGTCGAAGGGCGACGGTGAACCTCGAGATCTCATCCGCCGGCAGCAGGGACTCCAGGTCGGGCCGTTGCCGTTTGGGCGTGCGGCGGAGTGCGTCGAGCACCTCGTTCTGCTCGTCGGACACCGCGCGCTTGAGCAGGCGAGCGAGGCCCTTCTCCGGCGCGGCGAGCAGTTCGTCTCGACGGTCGAGCGCGGCGGTCGCCGGATCCGCGTCCGCGACCGGCCCGGCCTCGACCGAACCAGCCTCGTCGAGCGGCCCGCTGTCATCGGGCAGGCCGCCATCCGACACCGGGACGACCTCGTCGACGTCGGCGCGAATGCGGGCGAACAGGTCGTGGACCGTGGCGTCGGGGCCGTCGGCGTCGGCGCCGTCCTCGATCACGACCTCCTCGGTGGCCGCCTCCTCGACGCCGAGCGCGGCGACGTCGGTGGGCGGTGGATCATCGGCACGAGCGGGATCGGGGACACCGGGAGCGTCGGTGCCGGCGGGACCATCGGGTTCGTCGGACGTGGAGGCGTCGGTGGAGTCCCGGGGTTCGACATCGCCGGCGGCGTCTTCGGACTCGGTGCTGTCGGACGTGGTGTCGTCCGGTGTGGTGTCGTCGGGCGCGACCAGCTCCTCGGTGACGGGAGCGATGGCGTGTTCCGACATGAGCGTCGCTTCGAGTTCGGCGACCACCAGGTCGACGTCATCGACCACACCCGCCGCGGCGGAGTCCGCGGTCTGGCCGACCCATCGGTCGCTCTCGGCCAGGTCGCCGATGAGCCCATCGACCGCGTCGCTGGTCTCGCGGAGCGTCTCGAGGATCTTCGCCCGCCCGGCCCGCGCCCACTCGATCTTCTGGCGAGCCAACTTCCGCTTCTCGGCCAGATCACGCAGCATCCGCTCGCGGACCTCTCGGGCCTCGGCGACCATCTCCCGTCCGACGGCCTTCGACCGTTCGATCTCCGCTGCCGCGGCCGACTCGGCGTCGGCGACGAGACGAGCCGCGTCCGCCTGCGCGACCGCGAGGACGGCCTCGGCCTCGGTTCGGATTCGGGCGGCCTCGGCGTCGGCCTCCGCGGTCCGCTCGTCGAGCACGGTCGACGCGGCGGTGATCAACTCTTCGTGGCGACTGGTCGCCTCGGAGTTCAGACGATCGGCCTCCGTCGCGGCGTCCCCCCGCATGCGGGCGGCGTCGGTGGCCGCCTCGCTTCGCATGGCCTCGGCCGCCGCTTCGGCTTCGGTGCGAGCCGTCATCGCCTCGTCGATGGCCTGCTGGCGAAGGAGTGACGCCTCCTCGCGGGCATCGTCGCGTTCCTTCGCAGCCTCGGTCCGCAACGCGGTCGACTCGGAGACCAGGGCTTCGGCCGTGGCGGTCGAGGTTCGTTCCGCCTCCTCGATCAGAGCCGTGGCGTCGGCCGCGGCCTTGGCGCGCATCTCGACCGCAGCCTCGCGGGCGACCTGGATGATGCGTGCCGTCTCCTCGCCGAGAACCGTGGTGATCCGGTCCTCGTCGAGGTCGCGAGCCTCGATGACCTGCTGCTCGAGGTCGTCGATTCGACTCACAAGTCGTTCGTCTCGCTCGTGCCAGGCCCGCAGGGCGTCGGCCGCCCGCCCCAGCGCGGTGTTCACCTCGGTCGGCTCGAACCCACGACGCACGCGGGTGAAATGAGCACTCGACAGGTGGACGGGATCGAGGTCCGGTGGCTCGGGCAGCGCATCGATCATTGCGTCGATGCTACGGGTGGGCCGACGCCGGAACGTGGAATGTCCCGCGTCCCGCCCGACCGGACCGCGGACCGGCGACGCGACCGGTGTCAGGTCGGCTTCTGAACGCCCTTCGGGGCCAGGACCTTCACGGCGTCATCCACGGTCTTCACGGGATGCAGCGCGACCTCGTCGCCGGCGACCTCGCGCATCTGTTTCTGCTCCGCCTCGTCGGTCGACGCCGGATAGATGAACTCCTTCACACCGGCACGCTTGACCGTCGCAACCTTCTGCACGATCCCGCCGATCGGCCCGATCGTGCCGTCTTCCGCGATGGCGCCCGTGACCGCGACGTCCTTGCCGCCGGTGAGCGATCCGGGAGTGAGCCGATCGATGATGGCGAGCGTCCAGGCCAGTCCCGCCGAGGGCCCCGTCACCTCGCCCGAGTCGACCGAAACGGTCACGTCGCTGCGGATCGACGGGTCCACCGGGTCGATCGCGATCCCGAGGATGGGCCGGGCGGGGTCGTCGGTGCTCGGGGCGAGCGTGACCTGGCGGTCCGACGTCTCCGAGTCGTCACCGATGCCGCGGACCACGGTCACCGTCACCGTCTCACCCGCGGCCTTACCGGCCAGCGCCGTGCCGATGTCGCTCGGCAGTCCGATGGGAGTGCCGTTGATCTTCGTGATCACGTCACCGGGCTCCAACACACCGGTCGACGGTCCCTGGTCGACGACCTCGAGCACCCGAGCGCCCTTCCCCGTGAACTCGGCCTCGTGGCCCACGTAGTTCAGGGCGACCTTCGCGGCGACGAGCTTCGACATGTCCATGCGGACCTGGTTGACCGCCTTGTTCTCCTTGGGCGACTGCGTGCCGTAGATGTCTTCCTTCGACTCGACGTCGATCGCGTCGTCGAACGCGCCGCGGATCAGTCCCGCGATGGTTGCCTGGTCGATGTACACCGTCGTGAACAACACCGCGCCCTTGTCGGAGTCGAAGTCCTTGGTGCCCTTCACCGAGATGCGGGCCTCGGCGGGACGCACCGACCCTGGTTCGAGGAGGTAGAACGGCGTCGGAACGAACAACACGCCGAGCACGGCCCCGATGACCAACAGGCCGGCGGTTCCGAGGATCCACCACCGACGTCGATGACGGCGCGGGACATCGGGGACATCAACCGACTCATCGGTCGATGGAGGAGTGGGGCCCTCGGGGGTGGATACGCTGGCCGTCGTCATGACCGCACTGCTCGTCGGATTCCTACTCGTGGCTCTGTCGTCGGTGGGATTCGGTGTTGCGCTGTTCTGGCATCGACCGAGTCCTCAGGCTGCCACGCCACAGGGGTCGAGCCCTTTCGCGACCGCCGTCGGTCCTGTGTCGGCGCCCAGTTCCGCCGGCCTCGTCGGAGCGGCACGGAGCACCGAGCGGGTCGAGCCCGACGCAGCACTGGTCGACGAGCCGGTCGCTGCCCTCCCGCCGCCACCGCCGGTGGCGGCACCTCGGCGCACCTCCCGATCGGCTGCACGGCGGGCTACCGCCGCTGCCGCGGCCCGCTCCGCGCCCGTCCCGAAGCCCAGACCGGAGCCCGTGGTGGAAGAGGCACCACCGAGGCCTCCGCGCATCGCCGCCCGTCGAGCGGTCCGATCCGAACCTGCGAAACCGATCAGGACCTCGTTGTTCGTCCGCCTGCGCGCGATGGCGCTGCTGGTGGTGGTGGTGCTGGTGATCGCGGCGCTGATCGGCGCCGTACTCAGCGCACTCGCGATCGTCGTCGGGCTGCTGCTGGCCTGAGTTGCCCCGCCCGGTGCTCGACCGGGTCGAGGTCGATCAGCGACCGAACAGACCGCGACGAACCGGCTGGGCCTCCTGGCCGGGCTGGTCCGCAGGCGGGACGGGCGGTGCGGCGTAGCTCGGCTCGGGGCTGGGGGGCGGGAACGAGCCGAACGAGGTGTTCGACGCACCGTTGCCAACCGGAGCCGGCTGCGGTGCCGGCTCGTTGACCGGCGGCTGTTCGGGGACGGGAGGGCTGGCGAACGCGGTCTGGCTGGTGGGCGCACTGCCCTGCGTCAGCGCCTGGAGCTCGACCTTGTAATAGGGCTTGAGCTCGAACTTGATCTCCTCGAGGGCGAACATGCGAGCGTTGTCGATGCCCTGGTCGTTCCGAAGCTTCTCGACGAAACTCACGGCTTCTTCGACCGTTTCGAATTGGTTGTACCCCGGATTGCCGTCGGGGGTTTGAAAGATCACCATGTGCGACACGTTGTGTCCTCCTGGTCGACGCCTTGCCCGGGAGTGTACGGGGCGACCCCTTGCCCCTGTCCAGAGGGAGGTGAACCGCCGTTCCGATGAACCCGCCCCATGCTCAGGAAGATCCCCGTACCCAGGCGGTTCTGGCGGGGTACGCCGGTGACCAGGCAGCAGCGCGCCGACTGCTCGGGCACGGCGATCCCTCGGTACGGGCGTCGGCCCTCGGCGCCCTCGACCGAATGGGTGACATCGACACCGCCGACCTCCGAGCGGGCCTCGCCGACGACGACTCCCTGGTTCGGCGTCGAGCCGCATCGATCGCGGCGCGCCGGAGCGATCTTCCGGTCGAGTCACTCGCGGAACTGCTCGACGACGCCGACGATCGCGTCGTCGAGGTCGTCGCGTTCGCGTGCGGTGAACGCGACGACGCCACCGACGGGGTCGTCGAGGCGCTCGGCCGGATCGCCGCCGACCACACCGACTCGTTGTGCCGGGAGTCGGCGGTGGCGGCGCTCGGGTCGCTCGGCCGGACCGAATCGCTGCCGACCATCCTGGGAGCGTGCGGCGACCGTGCCACGGTTCGACGACGGGCGGTGCTGGCGCTGGCCGCGTTCGACGACCCGGCGGCGACCGAGATGCTGAGGACCATGACCGCCGATCGCGACCTGCAGGTCCGCCAGGCCGCCGAGGAGTTGCTGGCGATCGACGAGGGCGGGGAATGGTGACCCGAAGTCAGGTCCCGCCGAAATCGGGTGGGCGCTTCTCCACGAACGCGCGCATGCCCTCCTGGGCGTCCGGGATGACTCCGGCCTCGGCCATCACGGGCACGGCATAGGCGTACGCGTCGTTCTGGCCGAGCGACAACTGGTGGTACAGCGCCGCCTTGCCGATGGCCCGCGATGCGACGGATCCGCGAGTGGCCCGCGCCAACAGGTCGGCCACGGCGGCATCGAGCTCGTCGTCGGGCACGCAACGGTTGATCAGCCCCCACGCCTCGGCGGTGGGGGCGTCGATCGGGTCACCGGTGAGCGCCATCTCGAGCGCGCGCTTGCGCGACACCGCACGACCCACCGCCACCATCGGGGTCGTGCAGAACCATCCGCCCTTGCCGCCCGGAACCGCGAAGGCGGCCGATTCCGCCGCGACCGCGAGGTCACACGTCGCCACGAGCTGACAGCCCGCAGCGGTGGCGAGGCCGTGGACCCGCGCCACCACGACCTGGGGGATCGACTGGATCGTCTGCATCAGCTCGGTGCACGTGTCGAGCAGCTTCGTGAGCCGTCCGACGTCGGCACCCACCATCTCGCCCAGGTCGTGGCCGGCCGAGAACACCGGTCCCCGGCCGGCCAGGACGATGCCGGTCGCGGCCGTTCGGCCGGCGGAGGTGAAGGCGTCGAGCAGTTCGTCGAGGTGGCGTTGCCCGAGGGCGTTTCGCTGATCGGGTCGGTTCATGGTCACGGTGGTCACCGCGCCGGTGTCCTCGACGGTGATGCACTGGTACCCGTCGTGGTTGGTCCCCATCGGGCCAGTCTCGCGCCGCACCGGAGCGGCCGGCCCCTGGGGGCCGGCCGCTCGGTTCGTCGGGTGCCCGCGGCGAGCCGTGGGCGGAGCCTCACTCGCCCTTGAACGAGTTGGACTGTCCGTTGTAGTCGACCATCTTCTCCTTCTCGACCCATCCCTGGCCTTCGCGCTGGACCACGCGGAGGCTCTCGATGCCCCACGGGTCCTCGGCGCCGTCGGTCTTGATCGTGACGTCGTCACGGAGCAGTCCGAACGCCGGCACGTCGAGGGAGAACAGGGCGTTCATGAGCCCGGCCCGATCTACCGTCTCGGTCTGGCCCAACGCGGTGGCGAAGTTCGCTCCGAAGCCCCACCCGGCCGACGAGATGCCGCCCTGGATCTGGTTCTGGTCGAGCCCCGCCGCCGATGCCTGCTGCACGAATTCGACGACCTTCGGGTTCGACTGGTCGGCGGGGTCGGATGGGTCATAGGTGGTCTGGGCGGCGTACACGCCCTGGTCCTTGCCCCCGGCGAGCGACAACGCCGTCTTGCCGGCACAGGTGATCGAGATGAACGTCATCGGCTTCCAGCTCTCGGGCATGAACTTCAGCGTGTTCGGGCAGGGGGTGCCGCCGATCCCGACGATGAACACGTCGGCACCGGACTGCGACAGCTGCGTCACCGCGGCCTCCGTGGTCGTGCCACCGAGCGGGTTGAAGCTCTGCTCCGCCACCATCGTGATGTCGGTGCCCTCGATGGCCTTCGTGATCGCCTTCTGGTAGGACTCACCGAAATCGTCGGACTGGTACAGGATGGCGATCTTGGCGTCGGGGTTCGTCTTCTCGATGTAGTCGACCCACACCTTCGCCTCGAGGGCGTACGACGGCAGCGCCGAGATGTACCAGGGGTAGGCGTTGGCATCGCCCCACAGCGGTGACCCGGTGCCCAGCGAGACGTTGGGCACACAGTTGTCGTTCATGTAGTCACGGATGGCGAGGCTGGGCTCGGTCCCGATGTTGCCCACCAGGGCGAAGACCTGGTCCTGTTCCACCAACTGCTTCGCGACCGCGGGCGTACGGGCCGGGTCGTACCCGTCGTCTCCCTTGACCAACTCGATCTTGTAGGTCTTTCCGTCGCCCGCCTTCACACCGCCGGCGGTGTTGACCGACTTGAAGTACGCGTCCAACCCTGCGGTGACCTGGTCGTAGATGGCATACGGACCCGAGGCGGGACGAATGGTTCCCACCTTGATGGTGTCGCCGGTGATCCCCTGCGTGCCCTTGTAGTCGGTGCAGTCCTGGTCGGGGTTGATGAAGGCGCCGCTGGCGCTCTCCCCGCCGGAGTCCGAACCGCCGTCGTCGCTGCTCGACGAGTCGTCGTCGCGACCACCGCACGCGGCAGCGACGAGGGTCAGAGCGATCAGGACGACGCTCAATCGTTTCACGGTCGTGTTCATGGATCCTCCTTGATTCAAGGAACTGGGTGGGTACGGGGACAGGGAGTCGGCAGGGCGGAACCGCGATGGGGCGCCATCAGGTCACCGGGGCCGACGACCGGGCACGGCGAACCGCGAGCTTGTGCATGCTGACCTTCCACAGCCCGACGATTCCGCCGGGTGCGACCAGCATCAGCAGGATGAGGATGACCCCGAGGATGACGGGGGTGGCCGGTTTGAGCGACTCCGGGAGCTCGGGCGTGATGATGTCGATGAAGACGCCGTAGAAGACCGCTCCGATCGCGGGGCCGACGATGCTGGCGGCTCCCCCGACCACGACCGCGATGAGGAAGTAGATCGACACCGCGATCGTGAACGAGGACGGGTTCACCCGGCCACTGTTCAGAGCGAAGATCGATCCGCCGATGCCGGCGAGGCCCGCGGACACGCCGAACGCGATGATCTTCACCCGCGACACGGGAATCCCCGAGACCTCTGACGCGGTGTCGTTGTCCCGGATGGCGACCAGCGTCCTGCCGACCCGTGAGCGGATCAGGTTGCGGGACAGCAAGAAGCACAGCGCTGCGATGGCGAGGAAGATGAAGTACTTCCACTGGTCGCTCGCCAGACCGCCCGGCGGGTCGAACCGAACGGGACGATCCCGGATGGCGCCCCGGTACATCTCGGGACTGGTCAGGGAGAGACCCGAGCTGCCGCCCGTGAACGATGCGAACTGGTCGATGGCGAGGGGGAAGAGCGTCGCGACGGCCAGCGTCACCAGCGCCAGGTAGAGGCCCTTGATGCGGAGTGCGGGCAGGCCGATCAGCAGACCGGTGACGAAGCACACGACGGCCGAGGCGACGGTCGCGAGCAGGAGCGGCCACTGCCAGTTCGTGACGATCAGGGCGGTGGTGTAGGCGCCGACGCCGTAGAGCGCGCCGTGACCGACCGAGATCTGCCCGTTGTACCCCGTCAGGATGTTGAGCCCGCAGGCGGCGATGGCGAGCGCGATCCAGCCGCACATCTGCTCGACGCGGAACTCGGCCATCGTGAACGGGAGGATGATCAACACCGCGAAGACCACCACCCAAGCCGCGGCCCGGACCCAGGGGAACCCGTGCGCGGCCGAGCTGAGCACCTCCGGGCTGCCGAGCTCGGGTGCCACGTCGGTCACCGTGTCGACCGCCAATGGCACATCGGTGTGGTCGGAGGCGGGGGGCTCAGTCGCGACGTCGACCGGAGGATCTGCGGGTTCGGTCGTCATACCCGACTCACCTGCTTTCGCCCGAACAACCCGGTCGGCCGTATCAGCAGGACCGCCAGGATCAACAGGAACGCCGGGGCGAGCGGCATCTTCTCGAACCCCGGGACGTACTGCGGCACGACGCTGGAGAAGATGCCGATGATGAAGCCCCCGACGACGGCGCCGATCAGGCTGTCGAAACCTCCGAGGGTGATCGCCGCGAAGCCGAAGATGAGCGTCAGCTGCATCATGTTCGACCCGAGGCCGCGACCGGGAGCGGTGAACACCCCGGCGACCGTCCCGATGGCCGCCGCGAGCCCCCACCCGAGCATCAAAACCGTCGGGACCGGGATGCCGACGAGGCCGGCCGACTCCGAGTTGGATGCCACCGCTCGCATGGCCAGGCCCAACTTGGTCTTCTGGAACAACAGGTAGAAGACGAACGCCAGGATCGCGAGAACGACGACCGCGCCGATCTTCTGCCACGCCACGTCGACGCCGAAGATCGAGACCGTGTCGACCCCGAACAGCGGCGGCAGGTCCTTGTCCAGGGTGCCCCAGACCAGCTGCGCCAGCCCGTTGACACCGATGAAGAGCCCGATGGTCACGATCACGACCGCGAGCGGGCGCTCGTGGGGATCGCCGACCGGTCGGACGGCCACCGCCTGCAACAGCACCCCGATCAGGAAGCCACCCACCATGCCGCCCAACATCGCCAGCAGCAGGGGAACCCCGAGGTCCCAGATCGTCCACACGATGAACGTCGAGAACATCGCCAGCTCACCCGCGGCGAAGTTGAGCAGGCCGGTGGTCCGGAAGACCACGACCAGGCCGAGGCCCAACATCGCGTAGATCGCCCCGTCGCCGATGCCGACAGCGAGCACCTGAAGGAAGTCGGTCATTCCGTCACAGTCCCAGGTAGGCCTTCTGGATGGTTTCGTCGTGCTGCAGATCGCTCGCCGCGCCCGACGCCACGATCGCGCCCGCCTCCAGCACATAGGCGCGGGCGGCGAAATCGAGCGCGAGGTTGGCGTTCTGCTCCACGAGCAGGACCGCCACACCGGTCTCGTTGGTGATGTCCCGGAGGCGGTCGAACACCTCATTGGTGACCAGCGGTGCCAGCCCCAGCGAAGGCTCGTCGAGCAGGATCAGTCGGGGTTTGGACATGAAGGCCCGGGCGATGGCGAGCATCTGCTGCTCGCCGCCCGACATCGATCCGGCCGTCTGGTCGCGGCGTTCGCCGAGCCGTCGGAACATCGTGAACCAGCGGTCGATGTCCTCGTCGATGTCGGCGTCCTTGCGCGAGAAGGCGCCGATGCGCAGGTTCTCCTCGACCGTCAGGTCGGTGATCGTGCCCCGGCCCTGGGGGACATGGGCGATTCCCTTGCGCACGATCACGTCGGCGCGCTTGCCGAGGATCGCCTCGCCGTCGAAGGTGACCACGCCGCGGCTCGGGATCATCCCGCTGATCGCCCGCAGCGTCGTCGTCTTCCCGGCACCGTTGGCACCGAGGACGACGACCAGCTCTCCTGCGTCGACCTCGAGGTCGATGCCGAAGAGGACCTCGACGATCCCGTATCCGGCCTGAAGGCCCTTGACCTCGAGCAGGCTCATGTCCGGCCCCCTCGCGGGCTGCCGGTCATTGCCCGCCGCCCAGGTAGGCGCTGATCACGCGCTGGTCGTTGCGGATCTCCTCGGGCACACCCTCGGCGATCTTGTGGCCGAGGTCCATCACGACCACCTGGTCGGAGATGGCCATGACCATCGACATGTGGTGCTCGACCAGCAGGATCGTGAGCGAGAACTCGTCGCGGATCTGGCGGATCGACGCGCCGAGCGCGTCGACCTCGCCGTGGGTGAGCCCGCTGGCCGGTTCGTCGAGCATCAACAGACGGGGCTCGGCGGCGAGTGCCCGAGCGAACTCGATGCGCTTGAGCGTGCCGTACGGCAGGCCGGCGCACGGTCTCGCCGCGAGATGTTCGAGGTCGAGCCGGGCCAGGATCTCCATGGAGCGTTCGCGGACCCGGCGCTCCTCGCTGCGCACCGGCGGGATCCGGAGGGTGCACGCCAGGAACCCGCCACGGCTCTTGGCGTGAGCGCCGATCATCACGTTGTCGAGCACGGACAGACCCGGGATCAGGGCCAGGTTCTGGAACGTCCGACTGACGCCGAGATCGGAGATTCGGTGCGGTGGGAGCGCCAACAGGTCGGTCCCCCCGAACCGGACGCTGCCCCGGGCCGGCTCGTAGATCCGGGAGACGACGTTGAACATCGTGGTCTTCCCGGCGCCGTTGGGGCCGATGAGAGCACAGATCTGACCTTCGTCGACCTCGAAGGTGAGCCCGTCGAGCGCGAGGACACCGCCGAACCGCACATCGATGTCCTCCACTTCGAGCAGTGGCAAGGCGTCGACCTCCCGGACCCCCGAATTCCCCCGAACACGGGAAGGAGGCCCAACCTATCGAACGACGTCATGGTTCAGACGCCGGTTGCTCGATGACCGCTGAACTGTCGCGACGCTCGCGAGGGTTCGACCATGCCGATCGGGCCGGTCGACGACCTTCAGCGACGCGAGCCCATGAACATGTCGCGCAGTTCCTCGTAGGACTCGATGACCCGCCCGGCGCCGAGCACCACCGACTCCAGCGGTTGACGCACCATGCGGACGGGAACGTCGGTCTCGGCGTTGATCCGGACGTCGAAGCCCTTGAGCAACGATCCGCCGCCGACGAGGTGGATGCCACGCTCGATCAGGTCCTGGGCGAGTTCGGGTGGCGCACCTGCGACGCACGAGATCACCGATTCGACCATCGACGTCACCGGCTCGGCGATCGCGCTGCGCACCTCGGCGGCCGACAGGATCACGGTCTTGGGGAGCCCCGACATCAACTCGCGGCCTCGCACCTCGGCCCGCACCTCGTCCGGTGTCGGAGCCGCGGACCCGATGAGGATCTTGATCTCCTCCGCGGTCTGTTCGCCGATGGCGATCCCGTACTCCCGTCGGATGTAGGTGATGATCGAGGCGTCGATGTCGAACGAGCCCACGCGCACCGCCTGCAGTGCCACCACACCGCCGAGCGAGATCAGCGCGGTCTCCGAGGTACCGCCGCCGATGTCGACGACCATGTTGGCCATCGGCTCGTTGATCGGCAGCCCCGCGCCGATCGCCGCCGCCATGGGCTGCTCGATCAGCTGCGCCTCGGCCGCACCGGCCTTGCGCGCCGCCTCGGTCACCGCCCGCTTCTCCACCGCGGTGATCGCCGACGGGACACAGATCACGACCCGCGGTCGGTTGAAGCGGCTGACTCCGACGCGCTTGAGCAGGAGGCGGATCATCTCCTGGGTGACCTCGAAGTCGGTGATCGCACCCTTGCGCAGCGGACGGACCGCCACGATGTAGCTCGGCGTACGACCGATCATCTTCCACGCTTCGCGGCCCATGGCCAACACGTCGTTGGTCCGACTGTTGAGCGCGATGACGGAGGGCTCGTTCAGGACGATCCCTTCGCCGCGGGCATAAACGAGCGTGTTCGCCGTGCCCAGATCGATAGCGAGGTCGCGTGCCAGGTCAGTGGCCCCGGTTCGATCCCCTGGTCGGACGGGCCGGGCCCGGATCCGAGGGGGTGGAGGTGGACGCGTCGCCCTCCGACGCCGGGTAGTCGACGGACCGCTTCCGGGCCGGCGGACCGTCCGGTGACAGCGCCCGCATCTTCTCGTTGAACTCGTCGATCGACGACATGGTGGAAGTCGGGGTGCGATGGCGCAACCACAGGATCAGCATTCCCACGGCGCTCACCGCGGCGGCGACGAGGAGGTAGATGGCGTTGTTCACGCGCGTCCCTCCGGCTGGGCCGCCCCCACGTGCTGGGCATCGAGGCCCCAGTCCTCTCCACCGTTCCACCGCTCGCGCTTCCAGATGGGAGCCGTCGCCTTCAGTCGGTCGATTCCGTACCGGGCGGCGCGGAACGCGTCGTCGCGATGGGGTGAGCTCGTGGCGACGACGACCGCCTCACCGCCGATCGGGACCTCGCCGGTCCGGTGGATCATCGCGATCCGCCGGACCGCCGGCCAACGAGCCCTGATCTCGGCCGCCACCCGTCCCAGGGCCGGGATGACCTGCTCGGTGTACGCCTCGTAGCTGAGCGACGAGACGTCGGGACGCCCGGGGGCGTGGTCGCGGGCGGTCCCGGAGAAGAGCACGATGGCGCCACAATCGGGGCGGCCGACCCACCGATAGATCTCCGACACCGGAAGGTCGGACTCGGTCACGTCGAGCCAGTCGTCGACGCCGACGTCATCCGCGGTCACACCAGGCACAACCGTCATCGTAGGCGGATCCCGACTGGGCCCACCTCGGGCGGGCACACCGGGCGCGGACGACCGGAGACCCGACCTCACTATCGTCTCGGGTCGTGCACGATCCGGACGAGCTGGAAGACGGTGAGGGCTCACGTCCTCCGGCTCATCCGTTCGACCGGCCGTGGCGTCATCCGAGTGAGGTCGCCCAGAGCGCCCGGCGGAAGGCCGACCGGCGACGGGGACGGGTTCTGGCCGGGTCGATCGTCTTCGGCAGCGTGGGTCTCCTCGTGATCGGGTTCCTCCTCGGCTCCAACCACGGCGCCACCGAGAGCCTGTCGGCCCCGTCCTCCATCGATCCCTTCGACGATTCCGTGGCACGGCTCACGATCGTCGAGGACGACTCGTCCAAGGGAGCGACCGGAATCGTGATGGACGACAACGGACACATCATCACCCGGGCGCGATCGGTCGAAGGTGCCGGAGAGATCTGGGTGTCCTGCGGGTCCGGAGCGTCCAGCCGCGCAATGGTCCTCGCCAGCGATCCGATCTCCGACGTGGCCGTGCTGAAGGTGTCGTCGTCGGATGGTCGCCCCACCGAGGTCGGCGGCCAGCCCCGAATCGGCCATCGGGTGGTTGCGGTGCACAACGTCGCCGGCGGCGAGGCCCGCATCCGCTCCGGCGTCATCGGGTCGACCGGACTCGACCTCATGCGGGCCGACGGCGTGATGCAGAGTGGTGTCTTCGTCGCCGATGCCGAGGATTTCACCTCGGACGACGGCGTCGTGTTCGACGATTCGGGACGGTTCGTGGGACTCGCGATCGCCCTGCCCACCGCCGGGCGCGGCCTTGCCGCGGTTTCGGCGGACGACGTCGTGGCGATCGCCGAGCAGCTGCTGCGGACCGGTCACGTCCCGCACCCGTGGCTCGGGATCAACGGGGTCGACCTCAGCAACACGACAGGCAGGGCGTTCGACCTCACCGGTGGCGCGGAAGTCACATCCGTCGCTCAGGACAGCCCAGCGGCATCGGCCGGCATCCGCGCCGGCGATGTGATCGTGTCGATGCAGGACGAGCCGGTCGATCGAATGATCGACATTCCGATGCAGCTCGGTGACACCGCGATCGGCGACGTCGTACGGATCGGGGTCGTTCGCCAGGGCGTTCGCGTCGATCTCGCGGTCACCACGGCCGACCGACCGTCGACATCGAGGGTCGCCGGACAGTGACCACTCGCTCGCCCGCGCGAGCCGGCACGCGAGGTCGCCCGCGGACAGGCCGCACGTAGCATGAACCCGTGAGCACTTCCGGCCCCTTCGGCTCCACACCCGGTGAACCCGATCCCGACGATCCGTTCGGGGGGATGGGGTTCCTGTTCCAGGACCTGTCACGGCTGTTCTCCGGTGGAGGCGGGAGCTGGGACACCGCGGCGCAGCTCGCCGGCTCGATCGCGACCGAGGGCAGACCCGAGGTCAACGTCGACCCGGTGGATCGCCTCGCCATCGAGCAGCTGGCCCGGGTGGCCGAACTCCAGGTCCAGGAGGTGACCGGCCTCAACATCGACGAACCGGTCCGCCTCGAGGCGCTGAACCGCACCCAGTGGGCCCGGCGCTTCCTCGACGACGAACGACCGCTCCTCGAGGAGCTGTCGGATTCGATCGGCATCGCGCTGCAGGCCCAACTCGGACAGGTCGAGGACGACCTCGCCGAGGACCCCGACGCCCTGACCGGTCTCGCGGGACTTCCCGGGATGTCACCGGAGGCCCTCATCCGCCAGGTGATGTCGATGATGGGCCCGATGCTCCTCGGGATGATGGCCGGCAGCACGGCCGGACACCTCGCCGTGCGGGCCATGGGCCATTTCGAACTGCCGCTCCCCCGTCCCGAGGGTGAGCCGCTGACGATGGTGCTCGCCAACGTGGACTCCTTCGCCGAGGAGTGGAGCCTGCCCAAGGACAGCATCCGGCTGTGGGTGTGCCTGTCCGACGTGGCCCATGCCCAGATCCTCGCGATTCCCCACGTGCGAGCCCGGATCACCGACCTCCTCGGCCAGTACGTCTCGAGCTTCAACTCCGACCCCGACGACATGGAGCGACGGATGCAGGAGCTCGGGGTACCCGATCTGCTCGGGGAGGGTGAGCCGGACATGGCCGCGCTGCAGCGCCTGGCCAGCGACCCCGACATGCTGCTGGGTGCCATGCAGTCCGATCAGCAGCGTCAGGTGATGCCGCAGCTGGCGGCGCTGGTCGCGATCATCGAGGGCTACGTCGACCACGTCCTCGACACCATCGGCGGTCGACTCCTGCCGGACTACGACCGCGTCACCGAGGCGCTGCGCCGGCGACGGGTCGAGGCCGGTCCCCAGACCCGTTTCGTGGAGCGGCTGTTCGGACTCGAGCTGTCCCAGGCGACCTTCGACCGGGGCGCCGATTTCGTCGACGGCGTCGTCGAGCGCGCCGGCGTCGATGCGCTGGCCTCGTTGTGGGCCTCGCTCGATTCGCTTCCCACCCCGGCCGACCTCGACGCTCCGGGCCTGTGGCTCGCCCGTCTCGACATCGAGTCGACGGAGCTCATGCTCGACGACGCGACGTTCGAGGTCCCGGATTTCCTCGATCTTCCCGACGAGGACTGACAGTCGGGTCGTCGTCGCGTCCCGGTGGCGGCCGCTCGCGATGCTGGCGGGCAACGTCACCCGGCCGGCGGGTCACGGTTCGTGACCGACGTTCGGCGGCACGGGTCCGGATCTGGCGGCTGACACCCCGCGCCGTCGGCAGCTTCGGCGGGGCATCACCACGGCGGACCGCCTGCATGCTGATGGCGAAGAAGACGCCGGCCGCGATGGCGAGCGCCATGACCATCGCGCCACCGACATCGGTGGGTATCCGGATGACCACCGGGACAACGGCGCCCAGCACCCACGCGACCTGGAACCGGGACTCGAACCGGGCGAACAAACGGCCACGGTTGGCATCCGGCGCGTCACGCTGCACGACCGCATCGAACGCCTGCTTCCCACCCGAGGCCGAGACCGCCGCGCAGAACGACAGCAGCATCTGGCCGAACAACCCGCCGAACAACAGGCCGGCGAGGCCTCCGGCGGCGGCCACGCCCATGGCCGCCAGGAGCACCATCTCCTCACGGATGTGCCGACGAACGAACGGAGCCGCCGCAGCGCCGAGCAATCCGCCGCCGATGCTCGCCGCGATGACGACGCCGAAGTTCCACGCCGGCGGCCCGGAGGGCGCCAGGTCGCCCGCGGTCACGGTCATGTCGGACACGGTGCGACCGACCGTGGTGCCGAGCGCCGTTCCGCTCGGGGGTACGTCGGATCCGCCCCGCAGCGCGAAGGCCAGCAGGAAGGTGACGAAGCCCACGATCGCCCGGAGGCTGCCCATCGCCGATGAGGCCGACAGCACGGCCGCACTGCGGAGCTCGGCCCGCTCCTCCTCGTCGGGCGGATCCGATGCCACCGTGGTCTTGGGCACCCGGAAGGACGCGACCGAAGCCGCGGCGAACACCAGCGCGGCGAGGAACACGGTCGCAGCAGGCTCGATCAGCAGGAGCACGCCCCCCGGGATGCCGAACGCGAACCCGGCGAGGCCCGAGATCAGCTGGAGCTTCGAGTTGGCCTCGACCAGGCCGGCGTCGCTGTCGACGACCATCGGCACGATGGCCGCCTTGGCCACCGTGTAGGTCTTCGACAGGACGAGCATCAGGAACGCCTCGGGGAACAGCCAGAGGCTGTCGGAGCCGACGCTCGCCACCATCAGGACGCCGACGATGACGCGGCCGAAGCACGACCCGATGAGGACCATGCGATGCCCGCCCCGGGCACGGTCCATGGCCGGACCGATCAACGGACCGACCACGGCGAAGGGCGCCATCGTGAAGACGAGGTAGAGGAAGATCTTCCAACGGGCCCCGGCGGGATCGACGTCGAAGAACAGCGATCCCGCGAGGGACATCGCGACGAGCGCGTCGCCCCCCAGCGACAGCGCGTGGGTCAGGGCGAGGCGGCCGAAGGGGGTCGAGGTGGCGACGCCCACCGACGCGCTGGCCCGCCGCAGCGAGGAGTCACTGATGCGGTACGGAGGCGATCCGCCCCGGGCCGTTCCACGACGAGGCTCACCACCACCCCGGCGATCGTCGGACCCGTGCGTCACGTGCTCATGCTACGAGTCGCCCACGACGGCCCGGGTCCGCCGGTCACTCGCGGGCGACCATCGCCGTACGCCGCCTCCGGGTCGTTCTCGAGGGCAGGATCAGCGCTTGGAACCGGAGAACTTGTACCCGAGGCCACGAATCGTCACGATCCGGGCCGGGTGCGACGGGTCGTCCTCGACCTTGGCGCGAAGACGCTTGACGTGCACGTCGAGCGTCTTCGTGTCGCCCACGTAGTCACTCCCCCACACCCGGTCGATCAGCGTGGCCCGCGGGAGGACGCGACCGGCGTTCTCCATCAGGAGGGCGAGCAGCTCGAACTCCTTGAGCGGCAGGCTGACCAGATCGCCGCTGACCCGGACCTCGTGGCTGTCGGTGTCGAGCTCGATCCCGTCGACGCGGAGCACGTCGTGAGGTTCGACCATGAGGTCGCCGGGCGGCCGCGGTTGACGCCGCAGCACGGCACGCATGCGCGCCACCAGCTCACGAAGGCGGTACGGCTTGGTGACGTAGTCGTCCGCGCCGACCTCGAGGCCGACGACGGTGTCGATCTCGGCGGTCTTGGCCGTCACCATGATGATCGGGACGGCGCTGCGGTGACGAAGCTCACG
>Ga0190271_10000317_pt1 | contig 23758 bp, 26 predicted proteins | sample Popmic356T_FD_133747 | JGI IMG/M metagenome (GOLD analysis project Ga0190271, IMG submission 133747) | Populus adjacent soil microbial communities from riparian zone of Weber River, Utah, USA - 356 T | ecosystem: Environmental > Terrestrial > Soil > Riparian zone | place: USA: Utah | collected...
CAGCCTCGAAGCGGTCGCGGATCTGCAGCAGCGCGTCGGCGCGGCCCAGCGCGATCAGGTCGATGTCGGCGCCTGGAGCAATCGCCGTCAGCATCGCGGCCATCTTGCGCGCGTTATCCGGATACATGGCCATGGCAATGCGCAGCGCCGGTCGCCGTCGCCCCACGGCGCGGATGGCCTCAAAGCTGCCCAGGTGCGCGCCCAGCAGCAGCGCGCCCTGCGACTGCTGATGCTCGAGCAGCGCTTCGCCCTCGATGTCAAAGCTGAACTCCTGCCAGTGATCATTGAGCAGGAATATGCGGTCGTGGATGGTGGTGCCAAAGGTCAGCAGCAGGCGATACCAGTCGGCGGCCCGCGCGGGACGGCCCAGCGCGCGGCTCAGGTAGCGCAACGAATTGCGGCGTGCCGCGGGCGCGAACAGGAAGAAGTAGCAGGCGATCAGATGCAGCAGTGGTCGCGTGCGCCGCCGCCCGAAGCGCAGCGACAGCTGCGCCATGACGTGCAGCAATCGCGTACTGCCCCGCTCCCGATGACGGGTCCAGCCGGCGCGGACGCTGCGACCGGCCGCCGGCAGCTCCGATACCGGCGCGTTCACGAATGCACCGCCAGCTGGCCGCGCGCCACCAGCCGCTGCCGGACATGCAGCGCGAAGTCAATCCGTCCCGACGCCCGCAGCTGATGCGTCAGCAGCACCGCCTCGCCCGGCGCCACCATGCCGTGGAATTTGGCGCTCAGCAGCTGCCAGTGTCCGTCGAGCGTGAGCTGTTGCGCGAGTGCGTGCAGAGTTTCATCGAGCAGCACCACCGCCGGCACCACGGGGTGCCCCGGAAAATGGCCGGCAAAGGCCGGATGATCGGCGGCAATGGGCAGCAACAGCGGCTCGGCAGCGCTCATGGCAAGCCGTGCGCGGCACGCAGCGCCTGCAGTTGCTCGCGCGGAATCTTGCCGTTCGCATCACGCGGCAGACGATCCACCAGCAACAGCGGACGCGGCATGAATGCGGCATCGATGCGCCGTCGCAGTTCGGCAGCGATGGAAGCGCTGCTGCAGCCCGGCGCCACCACCGCCGCCGCCAGGCGCGCATCGCCCACCGACTCGCGCTCGCTGCCCGCCGGATGGAAGAACACCGCCTCGAGCACGCCGGGAATGCTCGCCAGCTGATGGTTCAGATAGCCCAGCGAGCTGCGTTTGCCGGCGATGTTGACCTGATCCGACTGTCGACCCTGCAGCAGGAAGCGCTGCCCCTCCAGCAGCTCGATGCGATCCGCCAGCGGTACCGCAATTTCCACGTGCCCCCCGGTCACCCAGGCCTGCTGGCCCCGCAATTCGATGCGCAGATCGGGACTGAGCCGCCATTCGCGCTCGACGCTGGTACGACGCACGGCAATCTGCCCGCTTTCGGTGGAACCGTAGATTTCCAGCAAGGGACACTGCAGACGCTGCTCGGCCCGCTGCGCCAGAGACTGCGCCAGCGGTGCCGTCGACACCACCACCCGATCCAGCGCCGGCACCACCAGATCGGCGCCCAGCAGCGCGTTCAGATGCACCGGCGTCGTGACCAGTATGCGCGGCGCCGGCAGCGCGGCGAGCCGTGCCACCACATCGGCGGGGAAGAACGGCCGCTCGTCGCATAACAGGTGCCCGCTGTGCATCGGCAGCATCACGGTCGCCTCCAGCCCGAACATGTGTGGCGCCGGAACCGTGCTGACGATCAGGCACCGCGGCCCGGTACGCAGCTCCAGTTGCTGGGCCAGGGCCTGCGCACCGGTCACCAGTGAACCCCAGCTCTTGGCATGCGGTACCGGCGCCGCGGTGGATCCCGACGTGAACACCTGCACCGCCCGCTGCGTGGCATCAATTCGCGGCACCTGCCAGGCGGTGCCGGCCGCCGGCAGCAGCGCAGCATCGACCCGCAGCGTTGGCCATGACACGGCGACATCGGCCGCGTCGGCCAGACACAGCACAGTGCCTTCGCTGGACGCGCGGATCGCCGCTGGTGCGTGCGCCGATGCCAGCAGGCTGGGCTTGCCGGCAATCAGCGCCGCGGCCAGCCCCACCGCGAAGTGGTAGCGGTCGGTGCACAGATTCAGTATCTGGTCCGCTTCGAGGCGCTCGGCCAACGCTCGCGCCTGCGCCACGAACTGCGCGGCCGTGACGATCCGGCCGTGACGACTGGCGAAGGGCGCCGCGGGATCGACATGGACCAGCAGCGGCCATGACGGCTGCGCTGCCATGATTACGCGCTGCCTTGCAGATAAAGACGCAACCACGCCAGCAGACCGGTCCGCTGCGGTGGCGGCAACGCCCGTCGTCGCGCCAGTGCCTCAGCCGCGAACATCATGCCAATGATCAGCGGTGCGACGAAATTGGCGTACAGCGACCACAGCCGCAGCGGCAGCAGCAGGAAGGTCGCCATCAGCGTCAGCGCCAGCATCAGGAACAGCATCGTCCAGACGAGGGTGACGGCGCGCGTGTAGCGCGCCACCGCCTCCGGCAGCGGCCGCTGTACCTGTGCGGCGATGCGCGTGCACAGCGGTATCTGGCCCCGACGCAGCGTCATGCCGAAACCGATGCCCAGCGCCAGATAGGCGCCCAGCTGCTGTAACAGATAAAGCCCTGGATAGTTGCGAGTCAGCAGCGGCCACGCCGCGACAATGACCAGCGCCGCGCCCAGCGCAGCCGCCACCCACCAGACCGGCCGCCACGACCGGCGCAACAGCCAACCCGGCAGCAGCAGCGGCAGCAACGACAGCGTGGCGCCGGCCGCGCCGGAACCCGGGTGCGCATTGCTGTAATGGACGGCCAGTGCATAACCGGCGGTCACCACCGCCGCGGCCAGCATGCCGGCGCCGCGCCACCAGCTCAACGGGTCCTCTTGACCGCCACGTAATCGGCAAAGTGCCGCAATGAGCGGAAGATCTGCTGGTTCTGCTGATCATCAGCGCGGATCTGCACGCCATATCGCTTTGAAACCAGCAGCGCCAGTTCCAGTATGTCGATGGAATCCAGACCGAGACCTTCGCCATAGAGTGCCGTGTCACCGTGAATGGTGGCGATATCCACCGGCAGGTTCAGTCCCTGCACGATCAGTGCCGCAAGTTCGCGTTCGAATTCGTTTGCCGGAGCGCCGGTTTCTGACATCTTCTGACAACAGCTGTTTGGCCGCGGCGAGTATATCGGGATCAGCCCCGGTTTGAAGTCAGCCGCCGCGCCAGCAGCGGCAGGCACAGCAGAAAGGCGCCAAACAGCCGCGCGTGCGTCCAGGTCAGCCAGGCGTTGTCACGCCAGTAGTTGAAATGCGATATCCCGCCCTGCGCCGGACTCAGGTAGCGCACCGGGGCAGCGATATTCAGCAGCCGATGACCGCGCCAGCACAGCCGCACCACCGCTTCAACGTCGAAATCGTAGCCGCGCATCCAGCGTTGCCGGCGCATGAGCATCACCAGCGGCGCGATCGGATAGACACGGAAGCCGAACAGCGAGTCATGCACGCCCTGCCACAGCGTCTCCACGTTGACCCACCAGTTGCAGATCCTGCGTCCGCGCAGGCGGATGAGTGGCGCGCTGGCGTCGAACACCGGGTCGCCGAGCACCAGCGCATCAGGGGCCGCCAGTGAAGCCTGCATGAATTGCGCAATCAGAGGTGCCGGATGCTGTCCGTCGCAATCCATCGTCAGCGCATGCGTATAGCCTTCCGCCAGAGCCTGCTGCAGACCATGCAGCACCGCCGCGCCCTTGCCGCGATTGCGGGGCAGCTGCAGCACCCGCAGTTGCGGATCCGCGGCGGCCAATGCCTGCAGCTGCTCGCCGGTGCCGTCGGTGCTGCCATCCACCACCACCCACACCGGACTCCAGTGACGGCGCGCCTCACGCACCGTCTCGAATACGATGGGGCCCGGGTTGTAGCTGGGAATCAGCACCAGGTGTGTTCCGTGTGGCGGCATCAGCGTGTCACTTCCGGTACGCTGCGCGAGGACTGCGCGAACACCCAGGAAATCGCCAGGCCGGTCGACCAGCTTGAATGGCGCACCACCAGCGGACTGTCGCCGAACACGGCGCCGTCCAGCCGGTCGTAGCGCGCGAAGCCACCAATCCAGAACCGCGGAAAGCGCCGGGTCGCCGAGACCAGCGCCTGCACGCCCGAATAGCCGCCGTCAGCGCGGTAGTACGGACGTTGCGGCGTGACGAACCCTGATTCCACGCCGTAAAAATATTCGTGATAACGGCTGTCGGCAAACAACGGCCCGAACAGCGCGCCCAGATTCCACTGCGCGAGTGGACCGGTACCCTCGAGATCCACGCTGAAGTTCGGCGCGCTAAACCAGCCGATGAAACCCATTCCGCTGCCGAGGGCGAAGGCGGCACGCACCGGTATGCGCGCCCCCAGCCGCAGGTGCCCGTCAGCCGACTGCCAGGCGCGCCACTCCAGCACCGGCCCCAGCTCCAACGCCGGATCGAGGTCAGGCATGCCGGCCCGGGCCGGCAATTCGCCGCTGTTGACCGGCGCGGTGGCGCTGACGCTCAGATTGATCTCGAAGCGCGGCCGCTCCATGAAAACCCCGCGCACGCCATCGCGGTCGGAGCGCAGAAAATCGCCGCGATAGACGAAGTACGGAATCGGCAGCACATAGCTGCTGCTGGTATCAGCGCCGCGATAGTCGCTGAGGGCCAGCACCGTCACACCCAGTCCCGCCTCCCACAGCGGCTCCGCCAGCGCACTGCGCAGCGGACACAGCACCAGAAACAGTGGCAGAACAGCCCCACGCAGATAGTTCATTCGCCGGTCTCATGGCGCATAAACGACTGAAGATACCAGCGATCCGCCGGCGGGACGGTCAGACGAAGCCGCGTCCAGCCTGTCAGGGACCGGGGGCGCGAAAGGACTAGAAGGCGAAGGCGCCGCCCAGCAGCACTTCATACTGGATGAAGAAACTGCCGCTGCCGCGGAAGGCACAGCCGGAGCCGTTGGGGCCGCTCTGGCAGAACATGGCCGAATTCTCGCCGAACCAGGTCAGGTAGCTGCGCGCCTCGAGCCGCATATTGAAGCGCTGTCCCAGCGGTACACGCACTCCTCCACCCAGCGCCAGCGAGAAGTGGGTCTCGTCGTGGGCGCCGGCCACATCCAGCGACAGGCGGGTAATGCCCATAGTGCCCACCACATAGGGCTTGACCGCCTGGCCGCGACCCTGATTCGACACCAGCGTGCCGCCGATGTGCAGGTACTCCACATCGAACCCGGCCCCATCGACGCTGCTGTTGGTGCGCAGCGTGGTGGGCTGGTTCGAATAGAAGAACTCGTATTGCGAGGCGCCGTCCGGCGACACATCCAGGGCAATGGAATACGCCGTATCGCTGCGCAGTTCGGCCCTGGCGCCCGTCGTCTGATGTTCGAAATCGCCGCCGCCGCGATAACCGATGAAGGGCGTCAGCTCGAAGTGCGGCAGCCTCGGCGGCGCAGCGGCTTCCGACAGCGCGGCGTAGGGCAGGCAGGCCAGCAGGCAGACAGCAACACTGCGGCGGCTCATCATCCGCCTTCCGCCGGGCGCACCTGCACCGCCACCGCTTCCAGGTAGGTCACCTCGACTTCCTGGTCCGGGCGCAGGTCCTTCAGCATTTTCCGCGCCTCGGGATCCTGTACTTCGAGCGTGCGGACGATGCCGTCCTGGCGCTTGAAGGTCACGGTATTCAGTGCCGTATCGACGGACTGGATGATTACGGAGGTCTGCAGCGATGTACCCACGGCAGCAGCGGGCTTCTCGCCAGGAAGTGCGGTAACCAGGGCAGTGGATTCCTGCACACCCTTGACGCCCTCGCCCGGCTTCTTCAGTTCGACCACCAGTCCGGTGTAGTAGCTGACGTGCACGCGATCACCCACACGCACCTGAGCGAGATTGCGAACCTCCGGACTGGCGTTCACCACCAGATGTGCGCCGTCATCACCGCGCATTTCGACGATCCGCGAGGTCATGTAGACACCGATCACGGTGGCGGATTTCTCGATCAGCGTATCCCGCCTGTACGGCGCCGGCGGCTCGGTGGCGCAGGCGGCCAGCAGCAGGCACAGGCCCGCCCACATGCCCGGCGTGAAGCGGTGTCTGCGCGGATGGGTGTCGGGCATTGGAATGTCTCCTCTCGACGTGACTATGAAAATGGCGCCGACGGCTGTGTATTGGACCTTGGTCCCACCCAAATGCAGAACACCGTCGCTGTCACGCGTGAGACGATCGGCACCGAATCACCACAAGGAACGTGAGCAGCCTGTGGGAGAAACCGGTATCCACGGCGAGCACCCCGCGATGAAGGCGGACAGTGCGTCGGTCGCGACCGCCAGGCATCCGGCGTCCGCCTGGTCTGCCGCGCAGCAGGCTGCGCTGCTGTTGCGGCTGGCGCCCCCGCTTGCCTGCGCCATCGCCTATTTCTGCGCCGCCAGGATCGGTGAATGGCTGGCCTTCCCGGGCGCGCCGGTGTCGGCCTTCTGGGCCCCGAATGCCATCCTGTTGGCAGCACTGGTGCTGGCGCCACGCGAACGATGGTGGATCTACCTGCTCGCGGTGCTGCCACTGCATCTGCTGGCGCAGGCCCCGGACTTCCCGATGGCGCGCGTGATACTGCAATACATTTTCAATTGCGGCGAAGCGCTGCTGGGCGCCTGGCTGCTGCAGCGCCTGGCCATCGAGCCACGGCGTTTCGACCGGCTGCGCACCACCGCCGTGCTGATCGTCTTCGCGGCCGTGCTGGTGCCGCTGCTCACCAGCATGCTGATGGTGGGGGCCTTCGAGCTCGAAGGCCTGTCCGACCAGTTCTGGCTCACGGTGGCGGCACGCACCATCACCAATACCTTCGCCATCCTGACGCTGGTGCCGCTGATCGTGCATGGTGCGGCCTGGCTGCGCGCCGGCACCCGTTCGGTGCCGCTGTGGAGCGGCCTGGAGGGCCTGGCCGCGGCGTTGCTGCTGGGCGCGATCGGACTGCTGATTTTCGTCATGCCATGGGAAGAGTCACTCAAGCCTCCGGCGCTGCTGTATGCGCCGCTGCCGGTGCTGGTGTGGTGCGCCGTGCGCTTCGGAATTTCCGGCATGTGCCTGTCGGCGTTGCTGCTGGGCCTGCTGTCCACCTGGGGCGTGCTGGATGGCAGCAGCCCGTTCTCCGGGCAGAACCCCATGCACAGCGTGCTGTCGCTGGTGTCCTTCCAGGTGGTCACCTGCATTCCGATGCTGTTGCTGGCCGCGCTGATCGAAGAGCGTCGCCACACCACTCAGGCGCTGCATACCAGCGAGACCCGCTTTCGCAGCATCTTCCAGAACAACATCGTGGCCACGGCGATCTGGTGCGACGCCGGCCACTTCAGCGAATCCAACGAGTCTTTCCTGCGACTGACCGGTTTCACGCGCGCCGAGCTGGAGGCCGGCGCGGTCCGCTGCGCGGAATTGAGCGATTTCTGGCGCGAGTGGGAACAACGCACCGCGGGCTCGCAGGAGGCCGCCCGGATCTTTGGGCCCGCGGAAATCGAACTGCGCCTGCGCGACGGGCGTGTGGTCCCGGTCATGGTGGGCGCCTGTCCGTTCGGCGCTGGACGCGAGGGCGGCGTGCTGTACGCGCTGGACCTGTCGGAATTCCGGCGCGTGGAGGCCGCGCGCCAGCTGGCGGAGAATCTGCATACGGCCGTGCTGACTTCGTTGCACGACCAGGTTGCCGTGCTCGATCGCAACGGCGTGGTGCTGGAGACCAACGACTCCTGGCAGCGTTTCACCGCGAGCGCACAGGCGCCGGCATTCCACTGCGTGCTGAACGGCGACAACCTGGTGCAGGCCTGCATTCTGGCCAACCGCCAGGGAGATCCGGTGGCCAGCGAGTTGCTCGCCGCCATACGCGGCGTCCTGGAAGGCTTGAGTTCGCACCGGCAACTGGAATTTGCATTGCCATCGGGCAACAGCGTGACCTGGTTCGAGTTGTCAGTGGAAGAACTGCGGCGCCCGGAAGGTGGCGCAGTCATTACGCGCACCGACGTGACGGGGCGCAAGCAGGCCGAAATCGAGGCGCGCAATCAGCGCCAGCAGCTGACGCATCTCGGCCGCGCCGCCGTGCTGGGCCAGCTGTCCGGAGCGTTTGCGCATGAACTGAACCAGCCGCTGACCTCCATCCTCGGCAATGCCGAGGCCGGGCTGCGGCTGCTGGCGCAGGACAAGATCGATCCGGTTGAACTGCGCGAGATCCTGCGCGACATCGTGCACGACGATGAGCGCGCGGCGCAGGTCATCCAGCGACTGCGTGCCCTGCTGCGCAAGGGTGAATTGCAGCGACACCCGGTGAGCATGAATTCCGTGGTGCGCGAAGTGCTGTCACTGTCCCGGAGCGATCTGATCACGCGCAACGTGACCGTCCTCAGCGAACTGGATCCACGGCTGCCGCTGGTGCTGGCCGATCGCGTGCAGATGCAACAGGTGATGTTGAACCTGGTCATCAATGCCTGCGAGGCCATGGCCGACATGCCGCCGCGGCAGCGTCGGCTGGCGATTGTCACCCGTTATGTTGCCGACACGGATGTCGTTGAACTGACGGTGCGCGACGCCGGTTCCGGCATCGCCACCGGCGAGTTCGAGCACATTTTCCAACCCTTCGTCACCACCAAGAAACACGGTCTGGGGCTGGGGCTGGCCATCTGCCGCTCCATCGTCGAATCGCACGGCGGTGGCCTGTGGGCCGAAAGCCCGCCCGGGGGCGGTGCGCTGTTGCACCTTACGGTACCGGCCGACGGGGACCTGGGCGCCGCCCAGGATCTGGCTCAGTTGCCGGCATAGGACGAAGGTCCACTTTCGCGCCGCCCAGCGGCGTCGCCTACTGGCGGACACCATGTCCGACCCTCGACCCTACGTTGCGGTGGTAGACGACGAAGAGTCCGTCCGTCGCGCGCTGGTGCGTCTGCTGCGCGCCTCGGCATTCGATGTGGAGGCTTTCGCCTCGGGACAATCATTTCTCGAAGCCCTGCCGGCACGGCGCCCGGATTGCCTGGTGCTCGACATCCAGATGGCCGGCCTGACCGGCCGGGACCTGCAGCGACACCTGGCCGTCTGTGAGGTGCGCATCCCCGTCATCATCATGACCGCCTATGACGAGCCGATGATGCGCGAGCAGTGCCTTGCCGACGGCGCCTACGCCTATTTCCGCAAGCCGTTGCGCGGCGACGCGCTGATGGCTTCGATCAACGCCGCAATTACCCACGGCCCGCGCAACAGCCCGCTGCAGAATGCCGCCAGACCCTGAGCGCCAGGGCGGATTGGACCAAGGTCCGATGTTGGGCGGCCAGGTGCCAGCGTACAACTCCAGCCTTCTCTTATCGGGAGCCCAAAATGAAGCAAGACAAGATGGCCAGACGCACAGCCCCTCTGGCGCTGGCACTGGCGCTGGCGAGCATGGCGTTCGTTGCCTGTACCACCAGTCCGACCATCACGGCGCGCAGCGATCCATCCGCCAATCTTTCGTCGTATCGCACCTACGGATTCCCCGCCACCACCGGTACTGACCGGGCCGGCCTGACGACGCCCGTCACGAACTACTTCAAGGAAGCGATCCGCACCGAAATGAATGCCCGCGGCTATGTATTCGCGGAGAACAATCCGGACCTGCTGGTCAATTTCTCTGCCAATGTGCGTGAAAACGTGGATATCCAGTCGTACGGCGGCAGCTATCCGGGCTACTACGGCTATCGCGGCGGCATGTACGGCGGCGGCGTGTACGGCGGCTCCGATATCGCAACCGTGCGCTACAAGGTGGGCACCGCCAACGTTGATGTGGTGGATGCAGCCAGGAAGCAGATCGTGTGGGAAGGCATCGCCGAAGGCCAACTCAACGAAAGCCGCATGAAGGACCCGCAGTCGGCGGTGGCCCGGGTCATCAAGATGATGTTCGAGAAGTACCCCAAGCCCGTGGTGGCCCCACCGGCCGGCAGCTGAGTTCACCACCAGGGCGGGCGGATGCCGCCCGCCCTGGTTCGTCCGCTAGAAGCGGATGCCTACCTGCAGCGGAATGAACTCGGTCGGTTTGTTGCTGGTTTCGAGCACGTGATAGCTGAGTTCGAAAAACAGCGCTCCGCCGCCTACGCCCAGAGGAAACTCGACGCCGACACCGGCGTTCCAGGCAAAGCGCGTGGTTGACTGGTCCACCAGCACACTCTGACCGGGAATCACACTCGGATAGCAGAAGCCCGACCACGGATCGCAATAGATACCGCCAACCAGGACGGTCTGCGACAGATTGACGTTGCGCTGGTATTCACCGACGCCGGCGGTCAGATAGCCGTGAAAGGCGTCGCTGGGCCCGAGCCGGTACACGCCATTGAGATTCGCACCCCAGACTGTGGCGTCACCGTCATCGATGCGCACATCGCCGGTCGCAGCGCCGCCCAGGTCAATCAGTTCATTGGTGGCATCGTAGGCGCTGTAATGCAGATCAAACCGCAGCGAGAACCGCCGTTCGGCCCAGGGTTTCCAGTCCCACCCGCCGCTGACGATCCAGCCATCCTGCAGAAAATCCGACGTCACGCCCTGGGTCATGCTGTAGCCGGTGGACAGATGTCCGGACAGTGACTTTTCAGCACCAGCAGCCGTCGCCGCATGAGCCCCGGCCAGCACAACCAAAGTGCCCATCAACAATTTCATAGCTTGCTCCCGCGATTTCAGACAATGCTGCAGGGTGGCGGTGCGACCCGTCAACAGCATTGACCCTTGTTTACATTCAACCGAAGAGCCGACGTCATCAAATGTCATCGAGTACGGGAAAAGACTTTCTGCGTGGAGCAGTCCCTGCTTGCGCATCGCTGTGTCGCGGGCGCTCAACCCGCCCGCACCACGCAGCGGAAGCCGATATGGCAGGTGGCAGTGTCGACCATCTGGGGGTAGCGCGCGGCCGGTCGATAGCGGCGGCAGTAATTGGGCGCGCACAGGTAGGAGCCACCTTTCAGAACCTTGCGCGGTATCTTCACGCTGGGCTGCGCAGCGTCGAAACTGTGTTCGATCGAAGGCCCGCGCGGATTGACCGGGATGCAGCAGGCCTTCACTGAATTGGGCTTCTTGTGCTGGTCACGGTACCAGTCCGTGGTCCACTCCCACACATTGCCGGCCATCTGATAAAGACCATAACCGTTGGGCGCAAAGGTCCTGGCCGGCGCCGTGCCTTCAAAGCCATCCGCGCGCAGGTTCTGCCAGGGAAATTCGCCCTGCCAGAAATTGGCCATGTAGTGACCGTCGGGCGTCAACTCATCGCCCCACACATAGTCGGCGCCCACCAGCCCACCGCGGGCCGCAAACTCCCATTCGGCTTCGCTGGGCAGCTGCTTGCCCGCCCAGGCTGCATAGGCTTCGGCGTCCTCGAAGGCCACCTGCACCACTGGATGATCTGCAACGCCCGTGAGGGAGCTGCCCGGTCCCCACGGCGCCGACCAGCAGGCGCCGGGCACATAGGCCCACCAGTGGCGCAGATCACGCAGGGGCACCGGCCGCGACGGCTTCTGGAACACCAGTCCGCCGGGCACCAGCAGCTCGGGTGTTGCGCCGGGAAACTGCGCCGGATCCAGTGGGCGCTCGGCCAGCGTGACATAGCCGGTGCTGGCCACGAAGCGCGCGAACTCCGCATTGGTGACCGCTGCCGTGTCCATCCAGAAGCCATCCACTTGCACCGGGTGCGCCGGCGCCTCCTCGGCATAATGCGCGTCGGAGCCCATGATGAAATTCCCGCCCGGAATCCATGACATGTCCGGACGTTCCGTCAGGCCCAACTCCGCATTCATACTTCCCTGTCACCTTGATTGGACGGACGCGGCTGCCACGGCCAGCGCCCTTCCACTTCGAGAACGATCGACCAGCTGAGAAAGGTGCGGATGAGGACCAGCAGGCCCAGCGCCAGAATGTTGGGCAGCGTCGGTTCCAGCGCCACCGTGCGTACCACGTCGGCAGCCACCAGGAGCTCGAGACCCAGCAACAGGGCGCGCCCGAGCCGGCTGCGGTATTGCTCGTAGTGCACGACAGTGAACTGGCGCCGCTGAATCGAGCGTAGCAGCCAGGTCAGCGTCGCGATCAGAATGAAGCCGATGATGAGGACAACAGCCAACGCTTCGACGGCCATCGCGCCGCGTTCCACCCACACCAGATACAGGGATTGCCCATCGGTAGCCGTCATGAGCCTAGCTTCAGCGGCCAACGAAGCGGCCTCAATAGGTCCTTGGTCCTACGCCAGTCAGCACCGCTGTTGGACCCGCCATCGGCGCTGGACAATAATCCGGCCTCGCCTGGCGAACAGGGGAGCGCCATGGACAATCCAGCCACGGTATTTCTGGTTGACGACGACGACACCATCCTCAAGGCATTGGGCCGCGGCCTGCGACTTGAGGGCTTTCCGGTCCGCTGCTGGAACAGCGCCTCCAGCTTTTTGCTGGAACACGATGCGGCGGCGCCGGGCTGCCTGGTTGCCGATATCTCGATGCCCGGTCTGAACGGCCTGGAGCTGCAGTCGGCGCTGCTGGCCAGCGGTTGCGAGCGCTACATCGTCTTCATCACCGGACAGGGCGATATCCCGATGAGCGTCCGGGCCATGAAGGCCGGCGCCGTCAGTTTTCTGCCCAAGCCGGTGAAAATCACCACACTGATCCCTGCGGTACGCGAAGCCCTCGAGAAGGATGCCGCCGCGCGACAGATCCGACGCACTCGCGCCGACGTTGAATCAAGGCTGCAGGCGCTGACTGCACGCGAACGCCAGGTGCTGGGCCTGATGCTCGAGGGCAAGATGAACAAACAGATGGCCTCGGTACTGGGTACCGCCGAAAAGACCATCAAAGTGCATCGCAGACGGGTCATGGACAAGATGCGCGTCCGCTCCGTGGCTGAACTGGTGCTTACCGCCGCGCAGGGCGGACTGGTGTCATCGCAGGGTTAGGCGCCGGAGACGCGCATGCCTCGCGCATCAGGCCGGCGTATTGGAAGATGACACGGCCAGCTTCATCGACACGCCTGCCCGCGACGCCAGCTGGACCAGCTCGGCCACCGAATGCGCGCCCATCTTCGACATGACACGCGCCCGGTGCACCTTCACTGTTTTCTCGCCGGTGCCCAGATCGGCGGCGATCTGCTTGTTGAGTCTGCCACTGACCACGCGCTCCAGTACCTGTCGCTCGCGTGGCGTCAACGCCGAGACCCGTTGCTGGATCAGGAGGTGGGATGCGCGCGCCGCGCGCTGCGTTGCATCGAGGCTGAGAGCCCGCTCGATGGCATCGAACAGCAGGTACACATCGAAGGGTTTGGTCAGGAAATCGACAGCGCCCGCCTTCATCGCGCTGACGCTGGCGCGGATGTCACCGCGACCGGTCAGGAACACCACGGGGCGGGCGCAGTGGGAACCGACCAGCGCCCGCTGCAGTTCCAGACCATCGATGCCCGGCAACTCAAGGTCGAGCAGCAGGCAACCCGGAATATCGTCATGGCTCTCGGCAAGAAATGCCTGCGGAGACTCGAAGGCTCGCACTTGATGTCCCGCGCTGCGCAGCAGCCGGGTCAACGCCCGACGCACGTCTGCGTCGTCATCGAGGACGAACACGGTTCGCGCCGAATCGCTCATGACCTGCCTCCCTGCACCAGGCTTGCATGCTGGAATCAGTCCGGCGCAGCGGCAATTGGCCATAGGGCGTACTCGCCAATGGCGCCCCCGGCCGGAGTTGAACCGACGACCTACCGCTTAGGAGGCGGTCGCTCTATCCACTGAGCTACGGGGGCGTGTAGCAGCACGGATTATTGCAGGCTCCCTAGGTCAGGGTGAAATCCAGGCGGCCCAGCCTGGAAATCTCGGTCGAGACCCTGTCTCCGGGTTTCAGCCACACCTGTTTGTCGGGTGGATAGCCCGAGATCACGCCTTCGCAAGTGCCGGTAAAGATCACGTCGCCCGGCGTCAGCTGCCAATGTTCGGAGATGTAACTGACCAGTGTCTTGCAGTCGAAAATCATCAGGCGTGTATTGGAGCTCTGGCGCACCTCGCCGTTGACGATGCATTTCAGGTCCAGGTTCTGGGGATCGAGCTGATCGGCGCTGACCAGCCACGGCCCGAGCGGACCCCAACCGTCACCAGCCTTGCCCAGCATCCACTGGCCGCTGACACGCTGGCGCGCTCGTTCGGTGAAATCGTTGCCATTGCAGTAGCCGAACACGTGGGACAGCGCCTGTTCCTTCGGAATGTTCTTGCCGCCACGACCAATGATCATCACGAGCTCCGCCTCATAGTCCCAGTTGGAGCCCTTCTGCTGACTGATCGGAATCGTGCCGCCGTGGCTGTTGAGGCAGGAATCAAACTTGTTGAAGAGGATTGGTTCCTTCGGCTCTGCACCACCGCCCTCTGCGACATGCGCGCGGTAGTTGAGACCGACACAGAAGATCTTCGGCGCGGTCGAAACGACCGGACCAAAACGCACATCCGCCTCCTTGCCAAAGTACTGCGCTGGCGCGCCCGAAGCTGCACTCGCGAGCGCCGCCAGATCGCCGCGCCGGTTGATCACGTCTTCCATGGTGACGGGCAGGCCGAGCTTGCGCGCTTTTTCATACGCGGCCACGTCCAGCACTCCGCGTGTCGTGCGGATGCCCAGGCCCAGGCCGCCGGCGCCCGATTGAATGGTGGTGTAGGTGATGTTCTTCGGATGTTCGCCACCGGAACGGCGCACGCCCTGCGCCGCCGCCGGCACGCCGACGGCGCTCAGACCCAATCCGGCGACCGCGCCCCCAAGGGCAATCACGCTTCTACGACTGGCTGGCATTTCAGACCTCCGGTTGGTTGGTTGGTCATCGTTTCGGTACAAACCTGGTGATATCGCCCCATGGGCCGCCGACGAAGTAGCTGCGGAGATAGACGTTGGAACCGTAGATATTTCCGGCCGCGTCGACCGCCACGCCTTCCATGCCGCTGGGGTCGGCGTCGGCAATCGGTGTCGGCTTCTGCGGAATGAAGGCGGTCACCTTGCCATCACGGACGCTGCCGATGCGCACGCCCCGCAGCCAACCACCGGGATGATTGCTCACGTTCGATTCGGAGTCCGAGACGTAGAGAATATCGTTGCGGATATAGACGCCGCTGGGCCGGCTGAATTGCGTCCAGGTGTCCAGGGACTTGCCGTCCTGATCAAAGATCTGGATGCGGTTGTTGCCACGGTCGGCAACAAACAGACGCCCGCGCGAGTCGAACGCCATCGCATGCGGCGTATCGAGTTCGCCGCGACCGGTTCCGCGCATGCCGAAACTGCTGATGAATTTTCCATCCCGGGAGAACCTGGAGATGCGGGCGGGCGCATCAGCCTGCGGGCTGTGCGATTCCGAAACGTAGATCGAGCCGTCCGGGCCCACCACCACATCGCAGGGCATGGTGAACTGGCCGGGTCCGCTCCCGGCCTGGCCCGGCGTGCCCAGCGTCAACAGGACTTTTCCTTCAGCGCTGAACTTGGTGACGGTGTGGCCTTTGGTCCTGTTGGCATTCACGCCCATGTCCGTGACCCACACGGAGCCGTCGGCTTCAATGAACATGCCGTGCGGCGTGACGAGCTGACCGGCTCCCCAGCTCTTGAGCAGTTTTCCATTGGCGTCGAACTTGAACACCATGTTGCGCCCGGGGGCATCGACGCAGGAGTTCACTCCACAGCGGTCCGCCACCCAGATCGACCTGCCATCCGGGTCGATTTCAATTCCTGCTGAAGCGCCCATGCGTTGCCCATCGGGCAACTGCACCCATTCGGCAATCGTTTCGTAGTTCCCCTGCGGCCGGTTGACCGGCGCCACGTTGACCTGCGCCAGCGCGCTGACCGATACGCCCATCAGGACTGCAATGGCTCGACCCGTCATGGCTGCACTCCTCAAGGCATGCGATTACGGGTCTCGATGTGAATCATCTGATAGGTCAGCGTTTGGCCTGCATCAGGCAAGGTCTGATGCCATGTCATGGGCGGAATCAGGACCAGATCGCCAGGTTTGATCCTGTAAGACTTGGCGCCCCGCAATGGACCGACGGAACCATGCTGACCTTCCGGCGACACATTGTCCTTGGCGGGTGTGCCGCCGAGCAGCTGCGTGCCGGTGCCGGAGATGATCACGTAGATCTGTGTCTTGTCCTCGTGCATCTCGGATTCAGCCACAGCGGGATCGCGAGCGGGGCGCTGGACTACAGACAACCGATAAATCGGCGTCCAGGCGAAATTGCCCATGGTGACTTCTTTGCTGGGGCCAAACGCCTTCTTCATGTCCTCGTTCGACCAGAACATGCCCTCACCGTGGGTGGCGGGCGGACCCGGAGGCAGCGATGTGCGGTTGGGTCCGCTGAACACGCCGAGCTTCGGCATCGGCGCGCTCTGCGCAAACGCCTGCGACGCAAACAGGACCGCGGTCAGACATCCCGGAATCAATATGCGCTTCATAAGCTGCCTCCTCATTTTTGTTGCCCCGTGGCCATCTGCGGATACCACTCGCGCCAATGGTCCTTTATTCCTTCACCATCGAGCCGCTTGAATTCAATGCGATAGAAATGGATGGGGGTCGTGTCGATGTTGTGCGGACGATGCGGCGACTGGGGCCCCATCGTCGAACACATCGGGTACTTCATGTTCGGCGGCGGCCCTCCACGCCCCTGTCCTTCGTTCAGCGGACCCTTTTCCAGATGCTCGTCCTCGACCCTCGCGAATGGCGAATCCATGAAGAACACCGAGGAATAGGGATGGCCGTGCAGGCCGTCGCCTCTTTCCCCGGGCCGGTACATCACCTCGATGAAACGGACATTTTCGTCTTCATACCGAAGCCAGTGCTGCCCGGGGGCGACGGCCACGGAGTCATATGAGTCCGGATACGGAAATCCCTCCGGATTCAAGGTGCGCGCCGTTGCCGATACGGGCTTCGAACTCGGAGCAGCAGCCTGGCCGAAGGGCCTTTCTCCGGACGACTTCAGCCATTCCCAGACGGTGGTCCGCTGCTTAAGGTAGGGATACCAGGTGGCCCACTTGGTCTTGAATTCGTCACCATCGACGCGCTTGAACTCCACCCGATAGAAATGATCGGGAAAGTCGCTGGTATTCTCCGGCCGGTGCGGCATCTGCGGGACCATCGTGGTGCAACGCGGATAGCTCATCCCGGGCGGCGGACTGCCTTCGGTTCTGGGTGCCGGATCCCCCGCGTCCAGCCGGACGTCCCGGCCCGCGGGACGCGCCGACGGAAAGGCAAACACCGACGGGTAGGGGTGGCCATGAAAGGCGTCGCCCACCGTATGCGGCAGATAGGTGACCTCAAGCAGGCGGATGTGGCTGTCTTCATAGCGCAGCTTGTGCTGGCCTGGCGCCGCTTTGACGGAGTCCATCGAATCCGGATAGGGGAATGCGCCTGGATTCAAGGTTCGCGGGCCGCTGAGGTCCGGTCGGGGATTGCCCTGACCATAAGCCACATACGCGACACCCGCTACGCCAAGCGCAGCGAAAACCGACAAGCGGACATGCCTCATAAAAGTACCCCCCCAAGACTGCCAGAAGCCGGATGGTGTCCGCGGACCTTGTTATTTACAAGGGGGCCCGCTCAGGAAACCCGCCTGGATGCTGGCTCAAATCCCGCAACGGAAACAACTGACCGCACCGGCGGATGAAGTGGTGGAGCGGAAGGGGATCGAACCCTCGACCTTCGCATTGCGAACGCGACGCTCTCCCAGCTGAGCTACCGCCCCACACGAGGCGCGGGATTCTAGTGGACTGTCGGAGCCCCGGCAAATGGCCGGGTGATCGCTGACTATTGTTTTGGCTGGCTTTTCCACGCAAGTGGTCAGTGGGGCTTCACGGAGATTCACATTGCCCGGCAAAAATGCAGCCAGCGGCGCATTACATCGCCGTCAGAAATAGCTGCTACACAATGGGTCACCGATAATCCGGCGCGTTCGATTTCTGTTCCCCATGGAGGCTTCATGAACAAGTTGACTATTGCTTCGCTGTCGCTGCTGGCGCTGAGCACTGCGGCCATCGCGCAGAATGCTCCGCCCGGTGGTGGTGGCCAGCGCATGCCGCCCGAAGAGCGCTTCGCCATGCTCGACACAAACAAAGACGGCAAGCTGAGCAGGGAGGAATTCGCTGCAATGCCGACGCGCCAGGGTGGCCCGACGGCCGATGAGCGTTTCGCGGCGCTGGACGCCAACAAAGACGGCGGTGTAACCCTCGCCGAGTTCCAGGCTGGCATGGCCAATCGCGGCGGCGGAGGCGGTGGCGGTCAACCTCCCCCGGGCGGCTGATCTCGGCTGAATTCCCGGAGAAACTCGGCCCCGCTTCACGCGGGGCTTTTTTTGTTGAAAAACTGCTGCCCCGTCCTCATGACGGGTCCATGACGCCGACCCACTCACCGCGCCGCCTGACGCGCATCATTGAATCGGTACCTGCTTCGGACGGCGCCGGCGTCAAGCTGCGCCGGAGCCTGGGTCGCTCGCAGCTCGCCAGGCTCGATCCCTTCCTGCTGCTCGACGAGTTCTCGTCCTATGAAGCCAGCGACTACCTGGCGGGCTTCCCCGCACATCCGCACCGGGGTTTCGAGACCATCACCTACATTCTCGATGGCCATATGGTTCATGAGGATCACCTGGGCAATCGCGGCGATCTGCAGAGCGGCGGCGTGCAGTGGATGACCGCCGGGCGCGGCATCATCCACTCCGAAATGCCACAGCAGCAGGCGGGCCGCATGCGCGGTTTCCAGCTGTGGCTGAACCTGCCCGCCCGCGAGAAGATGAAGCCGGCAGGATATCGGGACATTCCTGCCGGCGAGATTCCACATTTATCGCTGGGCGAAGGCAGCGAGGTGCGCGTGATTGCTGGACGGGTCGAATACGCCGGCACGACGGTGACGGGTCCGATCGCGGGGCTGACCACCGACCCGACCTATCTGGACATTGTGCTGGCGCCCGGCGCCGGATTCACGCATTCGCTGGCTGTGGATTATCACGCCTGTCTCTACCCCTATGAAGGATCGATCGAGGTGATCGCTGGTGAGCGCAGCTACGCCTTGCCGGGTCAGCAACTGGGCGTCCTGTCGGACGGTGACACCGTCGAACTGCGCGCAGGTGCGGAAGGCGCACGGGTGTTGCTGCTGGCAGGCAGGCCCATTGGGGAGCCCATCGCGCAGTACGGCCCGTTCGTGATGAATACCCGCGAAGAGGTCGAGCAGGCGGTACGCGATTTCCAGGCCGGCACCCTGACCGGGCCCTAAGCCCGGGGCGGCAGCCTCGATGACGCTGCCGCCTCTGCGAGCTGGGTCGCATTATGGGCGCCACAGCGAGCGCGCGGGCGCGTCTAGAATGGCGCATGCACACGCCGCCCGATGCCGATCCGCTGAGCACCACCGCCGAAATCCGTCTGCGCGGCGCTGACCGGCGGCGCAACACGCTGCATGCGCTGTGGACGGGAAATTTCCAGACGCGCAGGCGCGGCGCACGGCGGCATGACGATCATCGGCTCACGTCCACCGACTGGCACCACCCACAGTGGCTGGCGGTGGCGCTGCTGATCCTGCTGGCCTGTTGCGCCGATGCATTCCTGACCCTGGCGCTGATCAATCAGGGCGCCACCGAAGTCAATCCCTTCATGCGGCCGCTGGTGCTGGGTGACGGACGCGCCTTTGCGTTGTGGAAACTGGGCCTGACCGCCAGTGGTGTCACGACGCTGATCCTGCTGGCGCGCAGCCGCTTCCTGGGTCGCTGGCTCGTGGGGCCCATCCTGTATGCCGTGCTGCTGGGCTATGCCGTGCTGATCGGCTATGAGCTGTGGCTGCTGGCGCAGCTGCCGGGCGAGGTCTGGCCAGTGGCCCAGATGGCGTTGCCGGGATGACTGCGCTCTCGTCGCAGCAGCTGATGGTGCTGGGCGACGAGATCGAGGCCGCCGCGTTCGAAGACATGTACCGCGCCGCGGACGGCGTTGCCGGTCTGCCGGCCGGTATCGCTGCCCTGCACTCGGGCGACCTGCTGCTGCTGCAGGCGCGCGGCATTCCCACTTCGCTGTTCAATCGGGTCATCGGCGTCGGACTGCATCGTCGCGTCGACGATGCGCAGCTGGCCGACCTCACCGCCCACTATCAGGCGCTGGGCGCGCGGGACTACTGGCTGCATGTGACGCCCACGTCGTTCAATCAGGACCTGGCATCGCGACTGCGGGCGCTGGGCTACGCACCGCCGGCCCGCCGCAGCTGGGCGCGCATGCGCCATGATGGCCCGCTGGCGGAGATTCCCGGCGACCTCGTCATTCGCGCCGCGCGCCGCGAAGAGTCGACCGTCATCGGCCAGGTGGCGACCCAGGCCTTCGGCATGCCACCGTTCATGGAGAAATGGCTGGCCGCGCTGGTCAACCGCCCGCAATGGCTGTGCCTGGTGGCCGAGGATCGCACACGTATCGTCGGTGTGGGCATGTTGTACACGCGGGGCGACGCCGCCTGGCTCGGAGTCGGGGGTGTGCTGCCCACGCATCGCCGACGCGGCGCTCACGCCAACCTGATGCTGGCGCGCGTCAGAGCGGCTCGTGACGCCGCCTGTGGCCATGTCTTCACCGAAACCGGTGAGCCCATCGGCGACGAACCCAACCCGTCGCTGGCCAACATGCGCCGCTGTGGCTTCGTGCAACTGTGTTCGCGGCTGAATTTCGCCGGCCCCCCGGGCGGCGCCTGATCGAAACGCAATGGCCCCTTGGGGCAACTGCGCCGGGCCGGTCCCGGTGTTAGGTTGGCAAGGGTCTGCCCCATACGGAATAACAGGGAGAAACCACATGACCAAGTCAGGCGCCGGGCTGTTGCTCGGGTTGTTGATTGCACTGCCACTGACAGCGGCCGAACCGACCGTCGGCGCGAGCAGCGGCCAGCAGAGCGATCAGAAAGCGCTCGAAGAATTCCGCAGCGACCTGCAGTCGGTCGAGACTGAAGTCATCTCGAAGACCGTCACGCTCACCACAGATGAAGCCGCCCGATTCTGGCCCGTCTTCCAGCGATTCCAGGCAGAGCAGAAGGTCATCATCGACGGCCAGCTGGCCGCCCTCAACAAGTACGCGGCGAGCTATGAGAAGCTGTCCGATCAGGACGCCGTGGCCTATGTGAATTCCCTGCTGGAGCGCGATCTGCGCATCCACAATCTGCGGGCAAAGTATCTGACGGAGATATCCAAGGTTCTGCCGCCCGGCAAGGCCGCGCGGGTGATCCAGATCAACCGCCGGCTGGGGCTGGTGGCGCAGGTGAAAGTCGCCACGTCAATTCCGCTGGTCCGCTGACGGCATCCGGGGCAGCGGCACCTCCGTGCCGCTTCCCTTTTGGTCAGGGCCCGGTAAAGTTGCACCATTCGGACGGAATCCGGGGGCTGCCATGCTGGAACATCGCTTCTCACTTCACGCTGTTGTCGCCTGCGCGGCAGTCGTATTGCCCGGCGCATTCATCGGCAAAGCTGCCGCGGCTGCCGAACCCGCGATCCAGATGCCGGGCAAGGCCTTCACCACCGGATCTGTCGAAGCCGGCGGATTCCGCATCCAGTACGCCGAAGCGGGACCAAGGAACGCGCCCGTCATCGTCAGCCTGCCGGGATCGGCGGGCCTGGAAATGTCGCGGGCCAAGGACGAACTGGCCAAGCGCTTCCGCGTCATCGAGCTGCAGCCGCCGGGCTGGGGCAATTCGCCGGAACTGACGCGCGACATGGAACAGTCCGAGATCGGCAAGATCCTCGGCGAGGCCGCCAACAAGCTGGTGAACGGCCGCTATCACGTAATCGGCACGTCAATGGGCGGCGGCAACGCGCTGCATCTGGTGGCCACATACCCGGACCGCGTGAAGTCGGTGACCCTGGAGGGCGGCATGGCTCCCAGCCGCCTGTCCGACCTGGGTATCCCGATGATCTATCGCGACGAGGTCAAAAAAATGATGGCGGCCCGTGGCGCCGGTGGCGGCCAGCGTCAAGGTGGTGGGGGCGGCAATTACCCTGCTGCGCCGGTGAACCCTGACAAGCCCTGGGCCACCGCCGATTACAACGCCAACCAGATGAACATGCGCTTCCGCATGATGCAGTTCGTGCAGACCGATCAGGGTACGCCAGCGTTGTTCGCCAAGGTGAATGCCTCGAAGGTGCCGGTACTGGGCCTGATCGGCGACAAGGACGGCATCCTCAAGCCGAGCACTGGCGACTACCAGAAGGAAGTGCTGCCCGGCTCACGCTTCGTGCTGATCCCCGGCGCCGGACACGACATCCAGAACACGCGCACCGCCGACTTCGTGCGCGAGGTGACGGCCTTCGTGACCGCCAATGATCGTGACTGAATCGACGCGACATACGGCGCGCCATTGACCTGCTGAAACAGCCAGCCGCGCATTCTTCGCCCTGGCTCGCGCCAGCTGGGTAATCGCCTGCTGCGCCACTTCAGTTCGCCGGCGCTGAATGCCGGGTCGGACATGGCCGGCAGCGACGCCCGCAGCGATATGGCAGGCCTGGTACGCGTCCAGCGAACAAGCGGGCAGCTGGCGGAGAGGGTGAGATTCGAACTCACGAGTCCCGTGAGGGACCGCCGGTTTTCAAGACCGGTGCATTCAACCGCTCTGCCACCTCTCCGCACCACGACTTTGCGCGCGCATGATCCGCGAGCGCTGCAGGTGGGTCAATCGGCGGCGCACTACCCGGCCTTGCCGGCCGCAATGCGCTCGATGCCGCCGAGCCAGGGCTGCAACACGCGCGGCACGGTCAACGAGCCATCCTCGTTCTGGTAATTCTCGAGGATGGCCACCAGCGCCCGGCCCACCGCCACACCTGAACCATTCAGCGTGTGCAACGGCTCAGGCTTGCCGGTTTCGGGATTGCGCCAGCGCGCCTGCATGCGTCGCGCCTGGAATGCCTCGCAATTGCTGCACGAGGAAATCTCGCGGTATTTCTGCTGCGAGGGCAGCCACACTTCGAGGTCGTAGGTCCTGGCACTGGCAAAACCCACGTCGCCGGCGCACAACGCCATGACGCGATACGGCAACTCCAGCGCCTGCAGGATGGCCTCGGCATGGCCGGTGAGTTCTTCGAGCGCGGCATAGGAATCCGCCGGCCGCACCATCTGCACCAGCTCCACCTTGTCGAACTGGTGCTGGCGGATCATGCCGCGCGTGTCGCGGCCATAGGCCCCGGCTTCGGAGCGGAAGCACGGTGTGTGCGCGACGAACTTCATCGGCAGCGCCTCGGCGGCGATGATCTGTTCGCGCACCAGGTTGGTTACCGGCACTTCGGCGGTGGGAATCAGATAGAAACGCTGATCACCGCGCAACGCGAACAGGTCCTGCTCGAACTTGGGCAGCTGGCCGGTGCCGATCAGCGCGGCCGGCGGCACCAGGTAGGGCACCTGCACTTCGGTATAGCCGTGTCTCGCGGTGTGCGTGTCCAGCATGAACTGCGTCAGCGCGCGATGCAGGCGCGCCACAGTGCCGCGCATCACCACGAAGCGCGCCCCGGAAATGCGACCGGCGGCTTCGAAATCGAGTCCGCCCAGCGCCTCGCCCACCTCGACGTGATCGCGCGGCTTGAAGGACAGCGTGCGCGGCTCGCCCCAACGCCGCACTTCGACATTGGCCGATTCATCGCGCCCCTCGGGTACCGACTCATGCAGGAGGTTCGGCAGGCCCAGCTGCCAGGCATCCAGTTCGTTCTGCACGGCGGTCAGCGCGGCATCGGTGTCAGCCACCTCGCGCGTCAGCGTCTCGCCGCGCGCCAGCAACGGGGCGATGTCTTCGCCGCG
>Ga0190271_10000318_pt1 | contig 23739 bp, 38 predicted proteins | sample Popmic356T_FD_133747 | JGI IMG/M metagenome (GOLD analysis project Ga0190271, IMG submission 133747) | Populus adjacent soil microbial communities from riparian zone of Weber River, Utah, USA - 356 T | ecosystem: Environmental > Terrestrial > Soil > Riparian zone | place: USA: Utah | collected...
GTCAAGGTATTCTCGTTGTTTAAATGGCGTGTTTGAATCGTTGAACCAAGTTTTCAAATTGGTATTAGTGGCTTTAACGCTTTCCAAATGATTCGCAGCCACTCGTTTCATGATCTTGTCGTGATTCTTCGACCCAGCAGCCGCGTTAGCTCTGGCCGCCAAGGCTCTTGAGCGAAGCTCAGGAGAAACTGGAGTAGAACCATGCCGATTCATGAATCCTTTAGCAGCAATCTTTCCCGCTTTGGTTTTTTTTTGAAAAACAGGAACGTTCTTGAGTGCACTAACCTTTTGGTTTCTGATTGCATAGATGCTGCCTGCAGCTACTGCGGCGCCAAGACCTATTCCTACGACGACAGCGACACGTTTCCTACGCTGAACAACCGAGTCGCGCTCCGGATCACCAGAAGTTTTCTTCTTTCGAACGCCCCACTTCTGGCCTTTTACTCCGTGGTGTTCAAGATAAACGGCCTCATCGATAATCATTGAACACCTCCTTTTAGTTTCCTCCGAACTTTGCCTTTAGGGCTCGTGCAACCGCAAAAGAGACAGTAGTACCAACCACCGTTCCTGATGCAGCTTTTCCGGAGTTCTTAAGGATCTCTGAAGCGTACTTCTTACCTTCAGATTTCTGAGGAGCATTCAGATCTGTGTATCGCTTCTCAAGCTCCATTCGCTTGATTCGAGCCTTCAAGACTTCGTCATCAAGACGACGAGCTTCCTTTTGATACTTAGGCCCCTTGGCGAATTTGGCTTTACGAGCAGCCTCATTTCGATGCTTTCGGACTCCCCACTTCTGACCCTTAACTCCGTAATGCTTTAGAAAAGCTTCGACATCAATCATGCAGGTTGATCCTCCTCTCTGAAGTTGGTGAGCCGCCATTCATGCTCAGTGATCTGTCTATCCATTGCATCAACAGCATAAGAAGTAGTAGGAGGATCAAACAGCACACGAACCTTCAAATAAATGTAGGTCTTAATCATGTTTAGCTGCTTATGAGGAAGATCAAGACCAGACCACTTGTATGCTTCATCTTCAATTTGAAATCCGGCCTTAGTGCCAATTCCAAGCTGTTCCAGGTTCGTGAACGCTGAGTTGATGAACGTGATCACGTCTTGGTCGAAAGGCGTATAGTTTTCGCCAAGACCGAGAACCTTTTTAGTGCTGATTAGAATGCTATCTTCCATAATATAACCTCCTTACCAAAGTTTGGTGTCTTCAGGGAAACGTTGGATAGCCACCTTGGGTTCAAGGCGATCTTTACCATAGTGAATTGCATTATGCGTGTTGTGCGTTGTCGTGATTAGAAATTCTGGATCTACAATCCATTCTTCGTGGTGAAGAATATCCTCCACACCCATTGGGTTTATGTGGTGAATTAGCGGTGAAAGGTGAATTTCATACCCACGAATGCCCAAATCACAGCCGTTATCCCTGAATATGACATAGTTTCTAGCGTCTTGCCATTCTCTTGACACGTAGAAACGTTGATTAATATGCCGATCGAAACCAAATGTAGCTCGACCAACTCCTCCGCTAAGTCTAAGATAGTCAAATCTTTCGTCAAAGGTTTCCAGCATTTCTAGTTCAGAATATGTTCTAATCATCGTACTGAGGCTCTTGAGGCTGTTGACCAGTGTACGAACGCATGGCTTCGATAGCCCTCTCGTACAGTTTTTCCATGGTCTTTGTCGATGAGATCTGATCTACCTTAGCACTTAGCAGAAGGTTCTCTCTTTGCAGACGCTCCTGCTCAAGTTTTTCCCTTGTCGAAGCGAGCTTCAAGAAGTGGGTAATAACTTGAGAGGAGGCCGTGCCACTAACCAGTTGTTTTTCCGCCAGATCGGCAGCGAGGGAAATGAGTTGACTCTCCCTGCCTTCCGGCGTAGTTGCCGGTCGACGCGGTCTGCGACCGGGGGTCTTCGTTCCCATTTCCCCTCCTTTCAAACGTTAACTCTTAGCCATGAAGTCAATGCAAGCCCACGTTTTAGGACCAACAAGACCATCATAACTTCCAAGTTTGAATACTCGCTGAACCTGAGAAACTCTGGACTGAGTGTGAGGACCAAAGACTCCATCAACCGTGATGTATGCCCCACCCTTAGCCAGAATCACCTTCTGGAGATACTTAACTGCTTCTCCAGTAGACCCAGGCTTTAGATTCGGCTTGTTCGTCTTGTTAGGCCAATCACCGAACTGAACAAGCTTCGGCTTGGTCAAGAAGTCTTTCATCGCCGCAGTTTTGGCACGAGCATAAGAGACAGAACCAAGGAACTCGAAGTGCATAGGGTCAGGCTTCTCGTAGTACCGACCACCCCAACGGAATCCATTTCCTTCCCACAACGAAACGCATTTCTGTGGAATGTTGCAAACAAGCGCAAGCCCAAACGGCCTGGTGCCACGAGCATTCCTTCGATGCCATTCACGAGAAGCATAGGGATTGCTTGGCGCGTTAATATCTACAGCCGTGCCCCAAGAATGATTTGACGGAATCCGAGTGCCACTAATAGGACGATTAGAATAGCCCCAAGTCTCTCCGGGCTTGATGTTATAGCCAGAAAGCTCAGTGAGATCCATGAGCATTGAAATAAGTTCATCAAGCTCACTATGAATAGGAAGCCGAAGCCCATCGCGACGAACAAGGGTTACAATTCTTGGATTCGAAGACGGCCAACCACTACCAAAAGACGAATCAGCCATCGGCGTCCTCCGGAGCAAGATCAGGCGGGTCTTCACCCTGCTCATGATGATCATTGGGAGGCGTATCAGTCTCCTCGTTGAACTCTTCCCTGGTGAAGGAACTTCCCACGCCAGTATCCTCAACAGGCAGAACGCTGCCTGGGGCAGGTTGTCCTGATTCGCCTGGAGTATGAGTGGCAGGCGCCTCTTCTGGCGTCACTTCTGGCTCTTCCTCCGGAGAGGGAGCGGGGGCATCAGGCTCGACCGGCTGAGGGGAAGGGGTTTCGGAATGCTCTTCCATGGTGTTCTCCTTTTTCTAGTTGTTTGGATCGCCACAAGGACCACCACAAAGCTCTTGCTCAATTCTAAAGATTGAAAACAAAGCATCTCGGAGCGCTTCGGGTGATGAACCTAACAGCGCTTCTACTTGAGTATTTGCAGTCTGCAAATTCTCTTCGGCTGTCTTTACTTGTAGACTCAGATCATCTGTCTTTTGTTCAAGATCATTCACTGTGTCAGAAAGCTGAATGCCACGAATTGCTATAACGACAGTAATGACAAATAGAACCACAAGCACCCACAAAATAACTTTCATAAGCTTGTTCAATTCTCGTTGCTGTGCAACAAGAGTCAATTCTGCTTCATCTATAGTAAATTCTTCATTCTCTGACACATACACCTCCATTCACTATTTGAAAAAGTTTGTACCAAAAGCTGCCGCCATAACAATCGTCATTGCAGTACCAACAGATGCCGGTGGTTGATAACCAGGCAAAACCGCTTGAGCAACCATACTAAGTGCCCAAATAAACGTAATGACCCAGGCAAGCTTTTGAACAAACTGTCTATTGAATTTCGGATGATCGCTTACGGGAGTTTCTTGCGCTGAGTCCGGCAACAAAATCTCCTCCCTGTGGGTATTAGCCTCAGCCGTACTTTCCGCAGACAGGCCAATGGGATAGACTCATGGTTGATGCGATGGCGATTTGATTTTCTGCCGAGGTTAGATGTGCGTTCTCTGAATACTGCCTACCGCCATAGGCAACCCACGTTGAATGAGAGAACTGCAAACCTCCGTAATATCCATTACCTGTGTTGATGCTCCATTGAGGAGCGCCAGTTCCTAGACTTGATTCACACATGGCAACGGCGTACCAATCGACTCCACCATTGTTTTGCTTTGGGGGAATTGATTGGGTCGTCGGTGTTGGTGGTATTGTCACCTCCACTTGCATAGTCGTTGTCGTTGTAACAGGTTGAGCTGTCGTAGTAGTTGGCGGTATGGTTGTCGTTGTAGTAGTCTGTTCACTTAACTTGAACGAAGAAACTTGATATGCTAAAGCATCCGTTTCAATGTCCAGCGTTTTGTCATTGTAGTTTCTTGAAACCAGAAGCAATGACAAAAGAATTAGAGCTACAATTAGAATCACCAATACAGTTCTACTATTTCGTCTCATAAATTCCTTTCGGTAAGGCCCGATTAGCGCAAAAATAACGTAAATAGCGCTTTTTCATGGTTTTACCTATCAGGGCCACGGATAACGAATGATGAGAACGCCAGATCCGCCGTTTCCACCGGCGTAATCATCGCGACGTCCTCCACCTCCACCTCCTAGTCCATCTGTTCCTGGGTTACCTGGACCACCACTAGAGTCTGATCCAGCTCCACCACCTCCAGTACCTCCAGCCGCAGTGGACGCAGCGCGACGCATACCTCCGCCGCCACCACCGTAAGTTACTGAAGAACCTGAGATAGAGGATACAAATCCATTACCACCAGCACCAGAACCACTGCCAGCGTTTCCTCCATTAGCCGGAGCTGCTCCACCACCACCAGCGGCTGCGCCTCCTGCAGAAGTATTTCCACCGTTTCCACCTTGGGATCCGGTTCCTCCAGAAAGAGTTCCTTGACCTGCTCCTCCACCACAGCCGCCGTTACCTCCGGGGCTGTTGTAACTTCCTCCATAACCGCCGCCTTCGGCGACGACCAAGGAACCAAGCGAAGTATCGTCTCCCTTGTTACCACTAGCATTGGCAACACCTAGACCGCCTTGTCCAATGATAACAACTTCTGAACCGCTGAGAACAACGCCGGTGTCATAGACAACGCCGCCGCCTCCACCACCAGCTCCAGACGATGGGGTGCTAACTCCGGCTCCGCCTGCTCCACCTCCACCAACCGCTAGAACATCAACAGTTAGAGGCGAGAATCCACGGGGCTTGAACAAACCAGAAGACAAGAAAGTGTGAATACGATAGCCACCACTTTCGGTTACTGTTCCACCAGAAGGATTGATCAAATCTAGAGGCCAAGGATAACGAACGATGACAATTCCTTTGCCGCCGTTCGCGCCTTTTCGAACACCAATTGATGCGTCATCTCTTTGTCCGCCACCACCACCGCCAAGAAAATCAGTTCCTGCAGTAGGGTTTCCGTTAAACGGACAGCCATTCCCGCCGCCTCCAGAACCACCTGTACCAGGAGAACCACCTCGTGTTCCTCCTCCTCCGCCTCCAGCGTAAACTACACTGGATCCAGAAATACCTATAGTCTTTCCAGCTCCTCCGTTTGCACCGTTACCGCCAGAAGAGTTGCTGCCGTTTTGTGGCAGTGCACCTCCACCTCCGGCTCCACCAGATCCAGAACAAGTACCACCATCACCACCGGTTGCGCCTGAACCAGCAGTGGTGTTTATAGTACCACCACCGCCGCCACATCCACCGGCTTGGCCTGCCGTGTTTCCACCACCTCCACCGCCACCGAGGGCGGTAAGCATGGTGCCAAAGTTAGAATCCTGGCCGTTTTGACCGGTTCCTTCGACAACACCAGTGCCACCATTACCAACAGTGACTATTTGAGTCCCGGTAACATCCGTGTTGAACTCATAGATGATTTCGCCACCACCTCCACCGCCACCTGAAGAAATAGTGGGAGAATCACCACAACCACCAGCGCCGCCGCCACCTACGACCAAGATTTCACATTCAAGAGTGTACCCTGCTGCCTTGAAGTAACCATCTTCGTAGAAAGTGTGGACGCGATAGTTGAGAATATCAGTAATTACGCCTCCGCTAGGAAGGCCATCGACCAACATGTGCATAGCAGGACTAGGCATTAGAGGAAACCTCCTCCGGAAAGCATTCCGAACCAAGTAGCGCCTTCATCCACCGTCTTGAACACGTAGATACTAGGCGAATCATAAGTTGGTTCCACTCCACCAGGCCAAAGTACAGTTGCTGGCCAACTTGGATCAAAATCTCCTCGAACAATCAAAGAAAACGTTGTGTCTTTCCCTGCTGGTGCTGGGTTCTCAAATATGAATTCAACATCAGCTTCGAGTGTGACATCAAACATCGAATGCAAAGACGTATCTAGTGTTCCTTCGGGAAGAGTTGAGACAAGCGTGTTGACAACTGACTCAATGCACCCAATGTTAGTCAGGTTGAATTCGTTCGCATCCACATTACTTTGCCAAAGAGCAACATTAACAAAGCCTGCGTCGACTTCTTCCCCATTATGCTTGACGAGAATAAGGTGATCATCTACGAGTGACCCACTAACAATAGCGTTGTCTTCAATTTCCTGCATTCGCTCTGCTGTGAATACGGTTACTGTAGTCATGTCACCTCCTGTTCATGTGGGGAACTTACTTGCTTTCCATCTACTCTAAGCCATTCGTCCAATTCATGAGCAGAAGCGTTGTTGATCAATGATTTTACAGCCCAAAGAACGTTAGAAAACGAAGCTTTCTCTGGTACTCGTCGACTCATCCATGTTTCCCAGATTCGTGTAATTGGTTTATCGAAGTCTCGAGAATCTGGTGATAGTACATACAAATGAAGAACTATTCCTTTTTCGTCTTCATCTATTTGTATATAGGATCCTGGAAGATACGTAATTCGTGCCAAATGATCGGCAATTGGATGGTTTATCAAACCAACGACCTTCATTGTTACACGTATACAACAGAGTCGTCTTCAGTATTTACCCCAACAATAGCTACAATGTCGATACGACAGTAGCCTCCGGAGGAGCCACCGCCGTCGCCTTCGTTACTGCCAATGAAATCTGCTCTGATAGTATGCGCGCCAGCGTCTAGCGTTGTTCCAGTAGTGATGTGCTCGGTGTGATCACCGGCATCGTTGTTAACCACTGGACTAGGAGTTTGAACAAGGTCGCCGTCGATTTGCCAAGTCAATTCACCAGTAACACCAACTGTGCCGATGTATCTCCAGTTAATTTGAACGTTCACCGTAGATCTAGTAAACAACTCAAATGAAAGAGACGTGTCCATGTCGCCTGCCGAACCCAGAGTTGCAGATTCAGTAGTGGAGTAGATATACGTAGCAATTTCATTAGGCGCAGTTTCAACTCCACCGTCCATGACGATGTTAAGTTTACGGATAAAAACTTCACCATAGGTCAAGTTGTATGACCCAGAAGTCTTCACGTCTACTCGAACGAATTCTCCGGCCATGTACATGTTCGTCATTTGAATTTCGGGTCGAACATCTGTCCCCGAAACATGGTCAAACTCTTTTGCTCCACTGGTGGCCGTGTCAGTAATTTTGATTGTGCTATGCCCAGTACCATCGGCTGAGGAATCAACGACAGCATAGGTAAAGATGTCGTAAAACCCAGTTTCGTCGAAGACAAACCGATTGTTGTCATCCGTATCCCAATGCCCCCAAGATGGATCACCATCACTGGTATCCATGATGGTATCGTCTAGCGGCGTTTCAATTCCGCCAGTAAGCGCGAGCGGACTTGCGGCGTCGGTATAGCGATAGAACGTTTCTTCATCAACATTCAAAGTCAGATTACCAATCACACTTACGTCGATCGCGCCACCATCAAACGTAGTCCCATTGAATCGTTCGAAGATGATGTGCCCATCGACAAGCTCCGCGCCAATGACGGCTTGCGCCTCGATCGCCGCCATTCGCTCTGCGGTATACACGTTTACTGTGGTCATGCTGTCACCGGATCCTTGATTAGAACCTCAAGAGGCTCATCAAACAACTGAATTGGCTCTCCGCCTGTGATGCGCTTAACGTCCATGTAACCTCTAGACGCCTCAAGCTCTGAGTCAGCATCGTCAATCGTAAGAATAAGTTCTCCATCGATTCCATCAGTCTCAAAAGAAACTTCAAAAGTCGCGATCAAGTCAGATTCACGATTGTCTTCCTTACGAATTTCGCTTGCAAACGTGTCGTTAGACACATCATACCCAAGAGCAAGTTGGATGATGTTGGTCCGACCCTTGTAGATCCAGAGCTGATTGCTAGCTTGTCCAATCATGAGTACCATCCTTCCTTGTCCAGAGTAGCGAGACGATTTAGATATGCTTTGTACAACGGAGCTATAGAATCGAGCGACCACTTTGCAATTGCGTTCGCTCGGATCTGTTCTCCATGTGACTTCCTAAGAAGTGGAGCAAGTTTACACGCAGCAATAAAGTCACTACGAGTGAAACACTTGAAACCAGAAACGCCGGTTGTCACTGTTTCAGTAAACGCACCCCAATCAACAGTAATAACTGGAACACCAGAAAGCTGAGCCTCAACCGCGACGCCGCCAAATGGCTCAATGTACCCTGTAGGACAAAGAACTGCAGTGGCCTCAGACAGAAGCTTTTTTCTCTCTTCTGGTCCAACTGGCCCTAGATGCTCAGCACCTTCAACGCGCTCATCTCCCTGTCCACAGACGATTACATTTTGTTCTTTTGCGATCTCAGCAATAACTGCCAACCCTTTTCGCGGAGTGAGTCTACCAAGATAGAGAACGTACCCTTTATCATCCCCCAAGGCAAACTGAGACGGGTCAAAAGCGTTTGGAATAACCGCGTCATAGAATCGACCATCGTTGATTCCTTGCCTTCCATAAGTATGATGCATCCAAGCGTATGACTCGAACACACGAAAATCCGCAAACGAGGCCTCGTATCCTACGCCAAGTTCAGCATGTCTGAATTCAGGCAGAAGACGCGCGACCATCTCGTGTGCGTAACCCATTGAGAGATGAATGACGTCTCCCGGCCGTGCGATCTTTCGAATAGCATCAGCCGAGCGAACATTGAGTTCAACCCAACAAGGATCATTTACATCCCAGTGGTCAAACACCTTCTCACGGTAATCTGTCTTGCCGAACCAACGCTCACGATCCTTATAATCGAAAATTACATTATGAGCACCACTGTGGGAGTAAACATCCGAACCATAAACCACAGTTGGAATCCCTTGACCCTCCAACATGTTGGCAAGATGCCTGATCTTCTGAGTGAAAGCACAAGTAGACCACGTCGGATCGATGTCTGTATGCGGAAGAGTAAGAATGTGAACAGTCATTAGAATCCTTAGGGAATGTAGAAAGACACCGACTTGTGGACGATGGTGGTTGGGACGTCCAAGTAATCATCGACAAGATGCGTATCGAAACAGAATCCGTGCAGCGTTGACTCTTGCAATTCCACTGGCACAGGAATGGGGTCAAGACCGAACGGCGACATAGGAATTTGAATCCCATTAATGTAGGATAGAATTCCTGTTCCGTTTGAATAGCCTCCAATAGTTACATCTTCACCTTCTGTAACCGGAAATGCTACTGCACCTACAGGGGCCCATTCTTCTGGCGGATCGCCAAGATCTCCAACAGCAAGTATGCCGTTTCCTGAAACAATAGTCAACCAATAACCAAAGCCGAAGGCATCTGTTCCCGGTGTTACATGGAAAAGAGGCCCACCTTCTGTATGAACAGGAGGAGTCCACAATCCGTTGTAATTACAGTCAATACGAATTTCTGTACTTCCGGTTTCCCTGACAGCGCCACCGATTCCGTAGTAGAGTTCCCCGTCCAAGTCTCCTGGCTCTGTCAATTGATCAGCAGCATAAACGCCAGGACGTGTTTTTGCATCGAGACAAACAACGCCGTGGTTGTAAACGCCTACTGGTTCATAAGAGTTAGGCGCCAGCGTCTTGATGTCGATCCAATCTAGGCCAAGATCGCCGTTGGCGCGACGAAATCCATCGATCCATTGATTAGGACCTGGCCCAACTCCTATGAGTTCTCCGGTTTGTGTAACGATCATGACGCACCTCCCTTTTATCCTGGCGCAGCTACGTTAAGAATTGCATCGACCGTGTTGCTCGCATTAGCTCTTGCGTAACGAACTTCCAAAGTAGAACCTACTGGAGCATTGACCACACCGAATGTTGTTGGCATGATTCCCGGCCACCACGTTTCAGTTGTTTGACCAGCAAAGTAGATGTCGGAAATGATTTGCTCGTTTGGCAATGTTCGGTTGATAGCAATGTCTATCAGAACGCCGTTAGCAGTCAGAACTGTTTGCCCCGCTGCTTGAATAGTCAAAGTGATCGCCGCTACTGCTGCGGCCGTCGATGCTGAGAACGACAACCAAGCGCCTTTCGTGTTCAATGATCCAGGAGCCGTCAAAGCAGTCCCTCTTGACGAAGCAGTAGTTACGCCATACGAGGTCACACCACCAAACGCCAACCCAAGAGTTTTCTTAGGCAGAAATTCGTATAGAAATGACACTGCCTTGACTGTAGTTGCCGATCGGGCTCTTGCTGTGACTCGTGTTCCCGCTGCAAAGTGTCCAGGAAGGATGTACGAATAAGGTTCTGTGATGTAACCTACGCAAATCGTTTGTCGTAGTACCTCTGAACCCGAACCACCAGTGTAGATCTCAAGCAATGTCGAAGAATCTACACCTGAGGCTGCCGTCTGAGAGACAACAGTGATCACCAAGCCATCTGAATCAGCCGACAACGAAGCATCAAGTACTTGAAGCGTTCCATCTCCAGCATGTGGAGTAGCTGATGCTACGCATGGAACAGTGTTCCGGTTCGAAGATCCAGCAGCAACGCCATCATTCATCAAATCTGTTGGGTAATTCATCCATGAGCGAGCTGGATCGTACGTCATACGATAAACCAGTTCGTTCCGTCAGACACAAAAGTACGAGAAGTGTACTGAACACTGATTGGATGAGTGGACGCTCCATCAATTGTTCCTGAAGCTGGAGTGACAGTGATAGCATTGGCTGAGGAATCAGTCTTCTTCACAGTCACCATTGCATTGATAAGGACAGCCGGAAGAGTTAGCACCCAAGCTCCACCTGATGCGGAACCGAGCACAACTTCACCGTTGAGCGCTGTATAAGTCGTCGTCTTTGTCTGCACCGATCGAAGCACGACAACTCCAGCCGCGTCTGGCATCGTAATAACTTTATCAGACGCAATACTGCTTGGAGCAGCTAGGGCAACATGATTCGTGCCGTTACCCGTGAGTTCCTTGAACGACAAAATCGACGGGAAGCTCCCACCCGCCACATTCCATCTGCTAGCAAGATCCGTCAGTGCAGCATTTAGCGGTTGAACAACGGTCGAGTTTACCTGCACCCACGTTCCTGGTGTTCCTGCTACTGTGCAACGATAAAGAACTCCTGCATCATCACAGACAAGTTCACCTTTGACGTGAGCACCAGTGCTTGGAGCACCTGAAGCTGTACCTCCGGCAAGAATTGATGGGGTAGCAGTAGCTCCAGTTTTTCCGGACGCAATAAAAGATGCGGACTGGAACGCATCACGGTTAGACACGACAAGTGCTGATCCGCTATCGGCTATCGCCCCTCCGGCTGTAGTTCCATTGGTGAAGAATAGAGCACCTAGACCAAAGAACGACAATGGAGCACCGATTGCGACACGAGGCAAAGTGTCACCGCTACGATATAGACCGAAAGTAGGCGTGTCTTCGGCAGCGTCTTTAACGATCAGCACCTTACCGTCAGCCCCGTAGTCCCACTCGTGATCTCCGGTCCACTCTTTGTTACCAGCAATACCAGTTTCGTTGCCTGTCTTATGCACGACTGACGTGGCGTAGTCCCATTTACCTACAACCTCGGAGACATCTTCACCTACTGCCCAAATGGGGTCAATGGTTGGAAGATCGCTCACTTGGACATACGAACCGGTAGGTCCAGTAGGGCCGGTAGCCCCTGCAGGTCCAGTAGCTCCTGTTACTCCAGTAGGGCCAGTTGGTCCATTAACACCAGTCGAGCCAGTCAATCCAGTAGGGCCTGTTGGACCAGTAGCGCCAACGCCAGTAGGACCTGTAGGACCTGTTGGTCCTGTCGGGCCTGTGGCACCGATGGAGCCACCCAATTCATCGTAATCATCTGTAACTGGACTCCAGATTTTGACCATCAGGTAACTCCTCTCATGCGTAGCCATTCACAACCGACACGACCTACTCCAACTTGGTTGACGCCAAAACCAATATGAGTTGGATCACCACCAAGTGTAGTATTGATGTCCAGGTTAGAACCAACTTGAGTCCACCCAACACCGTCAAACGATGAATAGAAATCGTAAGAGGAGTCAGATTCCTTGACAATCTTGTAGAACACGTGCGGACCAGCAGGACGCTGGAAAACTGGCGAACCAGTAACAAGCGAACCAAAGTTGTCTGCGTCCGAGTAATAGGTCACGTAGAAATACGGATCGCTGTACCTTGTAGGACTGAACGCAGCATTCTGATGACCACCAAAGATAATGTATCGCCCGTTTACTGAGTTGTGAAGCACAGCAATCGCGGCGTACGAATCGCCAGAATCAGCAGTATTAGCAGACCACAAATGCATGAAAGCTTCGAAGGTGGTTGTCGCCGGAATGGTACGAACCACCGCATGAATGTTGGAATCATCGCCAGGACTACCTGGATGATCAATGAACCCAGCGCCGAAAAGGTTCTTGAAGACAGATGTGTCGCCGTTTAGAATTGACCAATCTGTCGGGTAGGTATCATCTGCAACACCAACACCGTCAAACTCCTGGTCATAACCTTCGTCTGGCCCAAATTCTTCTTCAAACCAATAACGAGAGTCAATACCAGAATACATTGAGCCTTGTTCTGGGATGGACGGACCGCCAGGCCCTCCCAGTTCACCAGGAATCCAGGCATAGACTTCGTCAGGATCAGCAGTTCCAACAGGATCTGTTTCACCCAAATACAGTTGACCAGTGACATAGGTGCCAGGATCGTCTGGATCCTCGATGTTGACACCACCTGCTCCACCAGAACCCGAAGGGCCAGTAGCACCTACGGCTCCGGATGGGCCCGTCGCTCCGGTAAGGCCAGTAACTCCAGTAGGTCCAGTAGGACCGGTAACGCCTGCCGCGCCAGAAGGACCAGTACTACCAGCAACACCAGTAGCACCAGTAACTCCTGTTGGGCCTGTCGCACCTACGCCTCCGGTAGTACCTGCTGGCCCGGTGGCTCCAGTTGGACCGGGAACAGTTGAATCTGCGCCAGCAGGTCCAGTAGATCCAGCAGGCCCGGTAGCTCCAATAACACCAGTAGGTCCAGTAGGACCAGTTGCTCCGACGGCTCCTGCGGTTCCGGTTGCACCTGCAGGGCCAGAAGCTCCCGTAGCTCCGATTGCTCCATCATTACCTGCAACTCCTGTTGGTCCCGTGGGTCCTGCGATACCTGTAGGGCCAGTTGCTCCAGTGACACCAGTAGATCCGGCTGGACCAGTAGGGCCTGGAACTGTTGAGTCGGCACCTTGAGGCCCAGTAGCCCCAGTGGGTCCGGTCGCGCCTGCAACACCTGTAGGTCCTGGAACAGTAGAATCAGCTCCAGCAGGGCCAGTAGGTCCAGCAGGTCCAGTAGGACCTGGTACAACAGAAGGCGGTGCGCCAGGACCAACTGGCCCAGCGTTCACCACCGTAGTTCCGTTCAACGGATCAACCACAATCCTCTGAGTCCTAGAAAGGACTTCAATTGCTGTCATACTTCCTCCCTAGTCTCGGACGATTATTGGGTTGTCAAACTCGCTTAGCCAAATAGATGATCAAAAGAATAGCGATAAGGATGATCAAAAGCGTTAGAAGATTCATCTGTACCTCCTTTGAGGAAAGCCTATGAATGCTGGGATCTAAAACCCCCAATTCTAGGGCTTTTAGACTGTCCCTTTTGTCCCAAATGTCCATTAACATTACACCCGATGTTCCTCCGGGGCAAAAATATGGATCGAGGCGATGCATAGGGGGGGTATATCTTGCGACCCCCCTCCCCCCCTACACAAAGCCTTTCCATTACTCTTTTGAATCTTCGACTTCTCGTGTCACTCTTTTGTAATTGTCAGTTACATCATTCGAAACAATTTCTTCAATCACAATCTCAATCGCGAACTTCTGATCTTGTTCAGAAAGTTCATGACCTTGAGCCACTAGTCTGGCGAGGTAGGATGGTGTATGGTAACCTTTTGCTGCATCCCACCTAAACCATTCATCGTACTGCTCAAAAGGATTGTAAGGATTGTCTTTAGTTGTGAGCATAGATTCGATTGCCATTACTCGTATGCTCCTTCACTATTCAATGATGAATCCAACGTACTGATAGAGACACCGAGGGCAGCCGCAACTTCTGATCTTGTTGCACCACTAGCAAGCATAGCTCTAGCACGCAATGTCTTAGACCCGGACATCTTCAAAGAAGAGCGGGGGGTGGCAAGCTCACGAACTCTATCAATGTCAGCATTCTTTAGGATCTTCTCCAGTTTACTGTTACTGATAGCTCCAGCTTGAATGGCATTCCACTCATTGTCTTCAATGATGATGATGTCTTTCTTGGCACCGGTTCTGATGCGGGCTTCTTCAAGGGCCTGGAATCTAATCTTCTTGAGGGTGTCTCCTTCAAGATTAGGATTAGTATCTCGCTTAGCTCTGATCGTTGCATTACCAATGATCTGTGCCTGCCTCTCTCGAGGGGCATTGCGCTCGGCGAGTGCCAACTTAGAATTGAGGGAGGCTACTTCTGAAGAATAAATTTTCTTAGCAGAAGGCGAATACTTTAGAGGGGGGGTCTTTAAAGATTCAAGCCTAGCCTTGTTGGCCATTGACTTCAGGTTATTGGAGTAGCTAGCATAGTGTCTCTCTATGGGAGTGTTAGCATCAGACACCAAGGTTCGTGCATCGTTGGTTTCCCTTAGCTTCTCAGACTTCTCCTGCCTAGGGGTACCCTTCTGATTCAGCCTGTTGGTAGGTACAAAGACCTTCTCACCAGTAAGCCTATCAACAGGGCCGCCTTGAGATTGGGGGCGGGGCTTTCTTTGATCAACACGTTTCTCAGATGTAGCTCTAGAGATTAGTGTAGATGCACCACGCCTTGACCCACCTTGATACTGCTCTTTAAGTTTAGCAATACCATTGTCGATGTACGATTGCTTGTAGTTAAGCTCATGCTTCTCAGCATCAATGACTACCATTGAATGCCTAACTGCCTTAGCAATCTCATCATGAGACGCACCACGAATAGTCATGTCAGTAATCAAGTTGGACACGTTGCCCATCTCATGCTGCTTAGTAGCACCACTCATTACTGGCATACCATCATACTTAGGGTACGCTCTTTGTGGATCGAAGTCCTTCAATTTTTCTAGGGCGGGGGTAATTTTTACCTTACCACTATTGTTAGGAATTACAACAACAGTATCACCATCGAAGTCTGCGCCAGAGAGACGCTCTGCTACAGACTTATGAATGCCGATGGCATCAGGTGCATCACCCAACAAACGCTTAGCTTCCCTGTTCCTGTTGTTAACAGTGAGCTCAGGGATCTCGAATGTACCACCATGTGGATACCTAACGAGAACCAGTCGTTCGCCATCCTTGTAGTTAGGCGCATAGACTTGAGTCGGCGGCATTGAATCTACTGGAAGAATCACATGCCATGCTTGACGACGCGACAAAGCAGCAGCCTCGAGGTGTACTGCTGCTGAATCTGTATCTTCAGCAAAGTTATCAAGCAATGATTTCTTAACAGTAGGGTTAGTAAGGGCCATGATTTCAGCGAGATCTTTTTCTCGCCTGCCCTGAGCCTTATCAAGTTGTGCCTTAGCCAGAGAAGGACTCTGCTTAGACAGGAACTGAGTTGACAAGTTCTTAGACCAATCAGTCCAGTCACCTTGCTCGTTGACAATATTCATGGCCGACTTGGCGCGTTCATTAGGCGTGCCTTGATCAGCGAGAATTTGCCTACGAATTACGGCACCAAAAGGAAGTGAAGGATCATTGTCACTGATCTTCTTCATAGCATCCAGTTTGTTACCAGTTGAATCCTTGTTGGTGTTGAACACCAGGTCTACGCCAGGAGGGAGATCATCCTTGTACATTGCCATGCCTTTGAGGTAATGATTCTCACCGACCTGAACTCGAACCTGTGCATACCTAGCACCACCAAGAGAGATGTCATCTTTTCCTTCTCTTACAAAGATAACACCATCTGCATCTTTACCACCTTCATTAGCATACCGAACAGAAACTCTTTTTGGATCTACAGCAAGAGCATCGTGAATCTTGTTAAAGCTTCTGCCACCATCCTCAGAGAATTCGGTAACTGACTGGATTTGAGATTGATTCCTTTTCACATCACCCCAAGTCGTTTTAGGGGGGGCCAAAACTTTGACTTGTGTATCCTTTCCTGTACCAATTTGCGGAACGGGAATAGAATGCACGACGTAGCCTTGTTCTTTTAGAATAGCTACAGCAGCACCAAGTTTGGTCTGGCTGATTCCAAGGTAGTTCTCAACACCAACACCAACATCGACGAATTGCTTCTCATCGACTTGACGTTTGAGCATGTCTGCGGTTCCTGTAAGAATCGCGTTCTTCTCTTGTGCATCATCCTTGATAAGAGATCGAAACGTTGATTCAGGAATACCCATTTGTGTGGCAGCCGCGACATTAGACATTCCTTTGTCCTTAAGACGAAGGGCTGTCGCGATTTGTTCTGCCTTCTGTTCATTCCTTGCAATAGTACGTGCAGCTCGGAGTTGTGTAGTTGAAGGACGGAAGTTTCCTTCTCTGTCAATACTTCCGATTCCGAAAGCAGTACAAATTTCAGGATCAGTCATTCCTTGCTTGCGAAGATCATCAGTAATTTGCAGAAAGGAACGGTTGATTGTGTTCTGGTTTCCTCCACTACCCCATGGATAACGGCCAGAACGTCGGAGGATCCCATAATGTGATAGATAAGCTTCTTCGTCCATTACTACCATCGGGCCTCCTTTATGTTTTCGATTTGCTGGTCAAAATCAACAATCTTATCCATAATCTCCAGGATGGCTTCAGGCTCTGGAACATGAACTCTTGTCTCATCTCTTTGGTAAATACGAAGCTCAATGTTAATATCAAATGGAGATACACCGTATTCCAAACAGAACAAACCAGCGTACACTTCGAGTTGTTTAAATGAAGTAGCTGAAATACCTGTCTTAAGGTCATGAATCCTAAGCCAGTTACGCCGGAAAGAAATTGTATCACATGTACCAAAGCAATTATCCGAATAGAACAGCATTTGCTCACAAGACATCTTATAGCCAATACCATCAGCTACATAAGAGGCTAGCGCTTTGTGAGCTCTTGCGAGTTTAACTCCAAGCCTAATGGATTCGTGAGCATGAGCATGTAGATCCTGACCTCGACGTGCAGACATAACAGTATCAAAGCGAGCGGCTAGTTTCTGATCATCATAATTCAGCCAATGATAATAGCTCGGACTAAGAAACGCATGTCGAGAGTGCAGGTCTTTGGGATGCCTATTGAATATCATGCTGACCCCCTACAATTATGACATCGAACAACGACGATCCAGAGGCCTTCTCCATAGTCTTCCATTTCGCCAATCTCATTACGAAATTTGAAAGCCCATGGAGGAGTTGCATTACGCTCGTAGTGATCGCCCTTGCCGATTTCATCGCCGCATTGACAAGTATGTGATTTGGCGGCTGTACGAATTTCATTAAAGACACTAGCACCCATCGTATTCTAGTGCAAGTTGTGTCGGAGAACGGAAGAAGGTTTGAAGCTGATACAATACCTCTTCTTCATTTTCCGGATAGATAAACGAAGCAAACGACATTTGGTTGAACAGGTTCACCATATGAATTTGATTAGGTTGAACTGAGTCTTCCTTAGACCGTTTCACTTCAAGCATGGCCCATGATGAACCAAACAAAATGAGAAGATCAGGAATCCCTTGATGGCGCGATGGATCATTCTTTGCAATAAAGCAATCAGGGAAAATAGTCTGGATCTTCTTGATTAGTTTCGCTTGGTAGGCATTTTCCAATTTCATTCTGCCTCCAAAAAGAAATATGGGATGAATAGTCTGCTGTAGAGACTTTCTCCTATAGTAAGCGATGTTTTGCGAGCGAGCTTATACCCTTTTATCAGTTTTCGGGGTGAGAGGAGGTGGCTTAAGATGGGTACCGCAGTTACTGCAGACGAGTGATCCATCAGGCATGATCTTTCTATACGGGTGCTTTGCTTTCGCACACAGACGACGTTCCGCTCGATTAGACATTGACATTTCCTCCATTTACTTCAAAGATGGACCCGGTTGGGAAGATAGGATTACCCATGTAAGTAGACCGCCAGATGTCGACAAAGAGAAGACCTACTGACATGCCGGCATGAATAACCGAATCATATTCCTGTTCATAGATTTTGTCATAGACATACAAGTTCTGATATTGAAGCGGTTGCTTCTCCTTCAATTGACGAGTGTACTTCCACTCAAACCATCTAGGACGCCACACAAGGTTCTCTGCTGCGACGTTATCCAAATTGCCATCAAGTATCACGACGGCATCACAGAGGATGTTAGGAGGCAATACAAAGCACTCTGCGACGATCTTAGCAACACTCCTGGTAAAGCGCTCAGACGACCAATCGGATCGCAACGTGATCTTAACATGACCATGCGGTGTGTGACTGGTCTTCATGATCTTCTGAGTTCGGTTGTTGAACACTCTTCCAAAGCTACTGATGTTGTACATAGTGAACTCAGGAATAGTTACCCACTCTTCTTTCATTTCGCTCCTTTCTCTTTAGCTGGGTCATCATGGCCTCGAATCTTATATCGACCATCATCCAATCGCCTTGGCATGGTCTGTTGCCGCATCAAACACTTACAGCCAGATTCTTTACAACCGTTAGTGTTGTGCCTTTTCCTAGTATGTGCACAATTCGGACAAATATCGTCCCACTCTTCATCAAACGCATTAGTCATGTGTCTCCTAAGTGAGTGTGTCAAATGTCACAGAATTTCGATAGTAAAAAACCTCTTGGGTATTCTTACCCCTATACCCCTTTACGCGGACGGAAGAAAGAGTATATGGGTAGTAAATGTCTACAGGGTTTTTAGGTCTAAAATCTGTGACATTTGACACACTCCGTTTCCTTCTCGTATCCACCCTTTTAGCCACATATACAGTGTCTTTTACTGGTATTTCGGTACACTCCATCATGTGTCATATTTTGTCAAATTTGCCCACGTCTCCATACGTTCCGCAATTTTCGCTCTCAGAAGGGCTCCGATTCCAACATTTCTTCCATGAACTTACGCTCATTGAATGCCCGTTTTGCACTAATTGCTCCACGGATGGCTCGATCGGGAATAGAATTTGACACAAAAATGTAGTAGTACAGCGACTGGTACAAAGTGTCCAAACGGTCTATTCTACCCTGCACTTGTTCGAAGTTCTTATAGCTATATGTCAGGCTATAAAGAACCATAGCATCAGTAGCCGTGCAGTTCCAGGCTTCAGCTCCTGCCACATACTGCACGAGATAAACCCATCGTTCTTCATGCTCAAATTGGGAATTATGTACCTTTCTATGTCCATTCCACTCGTAACAAGGAATATCATCATTTAGAGTCCTTAGTATGTCGAGCTCGTAGTTCCAGTTGTAGTAGATGATGAGCTTGGGGTGTGCTTTCATCAGGTATTTGATGAGCTTCAGCCTACTCGGATCAGAGTTCACGATCCTGCGCATGACTCTGAAGAGCTCAGCCGCGTCCTTAATCGGCCGGTCTTCGTATACATGCCAGCGATCCTTGTAGGCCCGAAGCATCAGTTCCTCATCGTACTGAACGTCCATCCAGTTGAGAAAGCGTGTGGTGTGCTTCTCATATGGCATCTCTACCAGGATGTCGTTACGCAACACCTCTAGCTTTTGCTCACCTAGATAACCGCGAATCTTCGGATACCGAACGTACGGTTCGTACAGAACGTGCTTAAGCTTGAACTCCGTTGTGTTCTTGAAGAAGCCGTTCGCGACGAACACTGGCGCATAGTCCATCCAGGTATCCCCTGGCGTAGCACTCAGCATAACCCATCTGTTCTTCTTCGCTATCTTCTTGAAGCTCTTTACCCATGCTCCTGATCCGACCAATCGCTGCTCGTCGAAGATGAAAAACATGTCCTGGCAGTCTTCATAATGTCCGATGTTGTTCCAAGAATCGACTTCAATGATTCCAGCAACTGTTGCAAATTCCTCAGTGCCAATTCCAAACTTTGCAGCTTCACGTTCCCAATCAAGCGAGTCTCTTTTCTTTGCTGTAGTGATTACCTTGATGTGAGCGGGGGCTTCTTTCTTCATGTAGTACCCGAGCACCGCTGCGCTTTTGCCAGACCCTACGCCTCCATAAAGGATCTTGCCAGTATCCAATCGGTCGATTACTTCGAGCTGGTGCTCCATCAATTCCATAACTCACCTCCTAAAGAATCATCACGTTAAGCGTTTCGTATTGTCTCTCTTTAACAATCATTTGGATTCGATGCTCAAGCTCGTCAAACAAAGAGTCGTCTAGATCGTCCTGATCCGAGTTGTGTCGTGAAACATGCCCGGTAATTGTGATACTTCGTGTGTCCCAACCCATCATTCACCTCCTAAGTAGTCGTCGAATAATCCTGAAGCGAAGACCAGTCTCTCTATTGATTCGCAGCCCAGTATTAGCCAGCTCGGCCAACACATGGAGTTCAGCCTCAGTCATTCGATCAACAGTTTTTACCCATGTCTCATTGTTCTCTGCGGCAAAGTAATATTGGTTGTCTTTGTTCCGGTATACTCCGAAATGTCGAAAGATCTTCCATGATTCCATAACTCACCTCCTATCGTTCGTTACTTGGCGGCTGTGGTATCCTACTGAAGTTCAATAGTTTTGCGTCGCTGTTGTTGCTATCGAAGTTAGCGTAGATATGCCCCCAACCATGTTCGTCACTTCCGAACAAACCGTTGATAATGCCTAGAATACCGACTTCCCAACCTGTGCTTAGATTGACACCGCGTCCTACTTGTACCGTGGGGTCATCCGCAACCAATTGATTACATGGAACCCGATGGAAAATCAGACTCTGCATAACCGTAGGATCGGCTTTGTGAATTCGATTTAGAACTTCAATTGCCTGATCTACTGCATCCATAACTCACCTCCCACTACTTTGGTATCTGTACAGAACGTCAAATCCATATGCCTGCGCGAACGGATTAGTTGGGTATCTGTAGTAGGTGTTGACCTTAAGTGGAGTCAAAGGATCAACGTCGTCAATCTTATATGAAAGAAATCTTTCACTTGGGTCCAGAATCTTGAACGTGTTTGTTTTATTTGGAAGATTGCCAACATCAACAATCGTTCCTTTATTCGGACCGTCAACGCACAGTCCCTTCATATCTCACCTCCAAGGGTATATGGTACAAAAAAGAGATGCCACGTATGGCACCTCCTTTTGGGTCTACTCCGTCACCACGGCTTCCATGATGATGTCCGAGTTCTTCTTGAGCTTCCGAGCTTCGATCCGGTCCTTCACCGCGAACGTCACGCGTCCCACGCCCTTCCCGACGAAGTAGCTGCATGTGGCAACTCCAACGGCGGTCAGTGCGAGGACGGCGACGCCGACTGGCGAAAGCACGGTCTCTTCCTCGGAGGTCTCGATGATTTCGGTCATTTCGGTCTCCTTGATTGATGGGTGTATCTCCTATTATACACCCTGTATTTCTTGCGAAAAACCTAAGCCTTGTAGGGCCTAGGTCTCTTGAGCTAGCTGTTCATCTCCACGAAGTACTCAGGGTTGTAGTACTCGATCGGGTCGATGCCCTTCGTCTCCAGGAACTGGTCGAAGGCGCGACGGTTCGACTGCTGCAGTGCGATGGCGCCGAGGGCGACACCGGCCATTGCGTAGCCGAACTTGTTGTCCTTCACGTGGTTCTTGACGGTGACGAGGGCTGACTTGATGCGGTCCTTCATTTCGTTGTCTCCTTAGTGGTGTGAATAGTTCTCATTACAACCCATGTAATTACTGCGAGAAAAAGGGGGAGGCCATGTAAGCCCCCACCCTTTTTAGTTGTTGTCTTCTGGCTTCTGCTCGAACACGTTCTGCTTGATCTCCACCGGGCCGAGTTGCTTACGGAATCCCGGGAAGAACTTCACAAGAACGGTAGTGCAGTCCTTGCAGAAGAACATCTCAGGAGAGGCCGTCTCGTCTGGCCCATGATCATGGAACTCTCCGTATCCGAAATGAAGCTGGATGTGGAGTGCGTCGATGTACTGGGTTCCTTCTTGACTGTCGAATACCGGCTCTAGCTCGGCGTCACAGTTGGCACAAATCAAAGCGCGCTCACAATCTGTACGTAGTTGGCACGCCGCGCGATCTCCTTGTTGAACTCGGTCGCGTCAACGTCTGGATTGCTCAGGCCTGAGATCACGAAGTGGAGAAACTGGTTCTCCATGTTCAGGAGCTCGATCTTCGACCCTTGGGTCTTGGTCTTCTTGTGCAGGATCTGAATGCTCGCTCCCACAAGGCAAATCCCAACGGCCTTCAGGAGCTTCCTGTTGTTCTTCAAGAAGTAGGTCCGCACTCGCGGCGCGACCTGCTCCTCGACCTTCTCTTCCACCACAGTTTCGAGGTCGGTGATCTTCATTCGAACCTCGTCGATGAACTCTTGCCTTGTCTTGTGCTCTTCCATTATTCTTCCTCTTCTCCTAGTGGTCCGTCTAGAACCTCGATGTGCACAACGTCTTCTGGCTCGATACCAAACACTCCGGTATCGTCCTCAAACATCACGCGCCCTTCTGCCATGCTTCCAGCCGTGCCCCAGTCCCCGTCCTCACTGATCAGAATCAGCGCGTTCTCGGAGGTAACCTTCATCACAGGCTCGTCATCGGCCATCAGAGTGCAGACTTCCTTGATCTCCATGCCTTCATGCTTACGCGTCAAGATTACTTTCTTACCCACCGGTGTGATGTCTCCTTTAAGTATGTGATTATGGCTGACACCTACGTATTGCTTAGTCATCCTCTTTGAATTCCTTCATGAGCGACTTGTAAAAGTGCTTCAGCTCTCGAATGCACCACAAGACGGTAAGAAGGCCTAGGATGATGATGACCCACCATTCCATGCCGGTCAAGTTGTCACGATCCTTCCGTCATTCCGAAGATCGTAGATCACTCCGTCCTTCGTGAAAGCAAGCCAAAGGCCGCCTCCATCACGGAAGACTGAGTCCTGTCGCTGGTCTGGTCCCATGTCCTTCCACCCAAGGATAAGGATCTCTCCTTCCTCAAGCATTCCACCAAATCGGATGATGTCGGTCTCATCGATGTCACCGAAGAGGAACCACTCACCTGGATTGATGTGATTGACCTTGTCCTTGCCGAGGTACCAGTTCAGGTTCTTGTATCGATAGTCGGACATGACACGTCCGTTGGAGATCCTGAACCTGTCACGAATCTCTTGCACTCGCTGATTTCCTGGGAACATGATTCTCCTTAATTAAGTTTGTTTCGGATGGCTTCCAACAGGTCTACATCGAAGTACTTCGCGCCGTTGAACCAGAGATCTCGACCCTCCGCCCGTGGGTGGTCCTCTAGAAACTTCCAGAGCTCGTCTTCGGTGGATGCGTTGATCTTGCCCCACATGTCTAGGTATTGGCTCATGGCCCCAACCTTTCCCCACAGCGATCGCATTCCTTCCACGAGCCCCAAGAGAAATGCACCCAGTATGTGTGATGCCCGATCACTCGGCACAGAAATCGTTTGATCATTATGTCTCCTTAAATTAGACGACGTCGAAATGCTTTCCTTGCGTTCTCCACTTGCTCATTCCGTCGCTATGCTCTACCTCAGCATGGCCACGTATTCGATTGCACACTACAGGAATGCTCCATGGCTTGTCTACCAACGTGGTACGGGCCCCACA
>Ga0190271_10000319_pt1 | contig 23630 bp, 21 predicted proteins | sample Popmic356T_FD_133747 | JGI IMG/M metagenome (GOLD analysis project Ga0190271, IMG submission 133747) | Populus adjacent soil microbial communities from riparian zone of Weber River, Utah, USA - 356 T | ecosystem: Environmental > Terrestrial > Soil > Riparian zone | place: USA: Utah | collected...
GGACGCCGACGCCGCGCCAGATCTCGATCGCCTCCTCGTCGGGACCGAGGCCGAGCTCCTCGTCGCCGCCGAACACGGTCACCCAGATCCGCTCCGGGTCCATCCCGAAGCCCGCGGTCGAGAGCTCCCAGCCCCAGGGGATCGACTCGGCCTTGAAGTAGTCGCCGAAGCTCCAGTTGCCGAGCATCTCGAAGAAGGTCATGTGCCGGGCGGTCTTGCCGACCTCCTCGATGTCGGTGGTGCGGAAGCACTTCTGCACGTCGGCGAGGCGCGACGCGGGCGGCTGCTCGCGGCCGAGGAAGTAGGGCTTGAAGGGCTGCATCCCCGCCGTGGTCAGCAGCACCGAGGGGTCGTGGACCGACGGCACCAGCGAGGCCGAGGGCACGATCTTGTGCCCCCGCTCGGCGAAGAAGGAGAGGTAGGTGTCGCGGATCTCCTGTGCCTTCATGTGAGCAAGCCTAAATATCCGCGGCCTCCGGTGGCGCGGCGACCCGCCGCCGCCATCCCCCGGTTGGACCTGACGCCAGCAAGCGAGCACCGTTGGAAGGGGGAGTCGGTACTCCTAATCTTGAAGGGATGCGCCAGCGTGCAAGCGACGGCCGTAGATGAGCGACGAGCGTCTCGTCCGGCGCGCCGCGGCCGGCGACGAGCGCGCCTTCGCGGCGATCTTCCGCCGCTACAACCAGGACCTCTACCGCTACTGCCTGGCGATCCTCGGCAACCCGGCCGATGCCCAGGACGCGCTGCAGAACGCGATGGTGAAGGCACTGCGGGCGCTGCCCGGCGAGCGACGCGAGATCAAGTTGAAGCCCTGGCTCTACCGGGTCGCCCACAACGAGGCGATCGAACTGCTGCGGCAGCGCCGGGAGGAGCCGCTCGACCCGGAGGCGGCTGCCCCGGACCCGGGCGTTGCCGAGACGGTCGAGGTGCGCCAGCGCCTGCGTCGCCTCTTCGCCGATCTCGGCCAGCTGCCCCATCGCCAGCGCGGGGCTCTGGCGATGCGGGAGCTCTCCGGACTCGGCTTCGAGGAGATCGGCGCGGCACTCGACACCTCCGCCGCGGTGGCCCGGCAGACCGTCTACGAGGCGCGGCTCGGCCTGCGCGAGATGGAGGCAGGGCGTGAGATGAGCTGCGATGCCGTCACCCGGGCCCTTTCCGACGGCGACGGGCGGACGCTGCGCCGTCGCGACGTCCGCGCCCACCTCCGCGCCTGCCCGAAGTGCCGCGACTTCCAGGACGGGATCGAGCGCCGGCGCCGCGACTTCGCGGCGCTCAGCCCGCTGCCGGCGCTGGCGGCCGCGGCGCTGCTGAAGGGCGCCCTGGGGTCGGCGGCGAGTGGCGGGTCGGCGGCGGGGGCCAGCCTCGGCGGCGGCGCGGCGGCCGGGGCGACGGCTGCCACCGCTCCGGTGACCGGAGGCGCCGCGGTCGGCGCAGGTGCGGCAATGACGGGCGCGGCCGGTGGCGCGGCCGGAGCTGCCGGAGCGGTCGGCGGCATCGGCGTCGCCGCGAAGACCGCCGCGACCGTCGCGGTGGTGGCGGCACTTGGCGTCGGAGCGGCGGACAGGACCGGGCTCGTGCGCGTAACCGGTTCGGACGGCGAGGGGACCGCCGAGACGGCCCCGGCCCCGGCGGCTGGCGCCAACGCTCCCGCGGGGGGCGACGCGACCGGATCGACGGGACCGGCCGAGCCGGCGAGCCAGCCGAGCGGTCCGCCGCGCTCGCCGGACGGCGCCAGCTCAGGCGCGCCGGCGAGCAAGGGAGACGGGGACGAGGGCGACGCCCCGAGCCCCGCTGCCAGCGTGCGCGGGGACGGCGGTCGGTCCGGAGGGCAGGGCGGAAAGGCCCACCATCCCAACTCGAACGGCACCGACAACTCCGCCAAAGGCAACGGTCCCGCGCCCAGCGGCCGCGGCAGCTCAACCGGAGCAGGTCGCTCCCCCGGCAACGGAAAGGGGAGCGGCGGCAGCGCTGGCGAACGCGGAAAGGGCGCCGGTGGCGCCGGCAGCGGAAGCGCCGAGCACGCCGGCGCTGGCGAGCCGAGCAAGGACAGGGGCGGAGCCGCGCCGCCCCAGACCCCCTCGGGCAAGCAGAGCAAGGGCGGTCCGGCGAACGGATCGGCCCCAGCCCCCGGTGGCAAGCAGACGGCACCGAAGGCCGAACCGCTCCCCGAAGCCCCCGCCCTGCCCCACGGGCAGGCAAAGCAGGCCGAATCGCCGGCCCCCGAGCGTGGGGACGCGGGCCCACCCGCAGGCGCAGTCGAAACTTCCCCCTGACGCCGCCCACCCTCCGCCGTTATAGGCGCGTAACCGAGAAATCGAGCGCCTCGCGCAGGGGCGCCGGAGCGAAGGAGATCCGATGAGAGCTCGTCTGAAGTTCGCGCTGGTGGTGGGAGCGCTCGCCCTCGCGGCCGCCCCGGCCATGGCGCTGGCCACGAAGCCCGCGGAACCGGGCGGCGGCCATGCTCACAGCGGCGCCGAGAACGGCCAGGGCAAGGGCCCGAGCTACGTGCCGGCCCCGCCCTCCCCGCCCGGCCCGAAAGACGGCCTGCCGGAGAAGGCGAAAGCGTACGGGCGCTACTGCCAGGACCAGAGCAAGAAACACGTCGAGGGCCAGAAGGGCACGCCGTTCAGCCAGTGCGTGACGGCGATGGCGAAGGCCGCGACCAACGAGAGGATGGCCGCCAAGCGCGCCTGCAAGGCGCTCAGCAAGAAGCACGTCAAGGGCGAGAAAGGCACGCCGTACTCGCGCTGCGTGGTCGCCGCCAACAAGCTCCGTCAGGAGCAGCGACAGCAGTCCTAGCTTCCCCCAAGGAAGGTCCGGCGCGGCGCCGTCAGCTCATCGGGAAATCAGGTGGCGACGATCGTGCCGTGACCGACGACCGCCCCCTCGGCCAGCAGCACAGCCGTCTGGCCGGGGGAGGCGGCCGTGAAGGCCTCGCCCAGCTCGATCGAGAGCCGCGGGTGACGGCCGGCCGCGGCCTCGACCCGCGCCGGCAGCGCCCGTGAGTGGTACCGCAGGCGGACAGCGTCGACGCGGTCGCCGGCGCGGTGCAGGACGGCGTTGCGGACCTCGATCCGGCGCGTCTCCAGCTCGGCCTTGGTCCCGACCGTGACCGTGTTGGCGGCGGCGTCGGTGGCGATCACGTAGAGCGCCTCGTCGGCGGAGACGCCGATCCCACGCCGCTGGCCGACGGTGAAGTTGTGGTGACCGCGGTGGCGGCCGAGGGTGCGCCCGGCCCGGTCGACGACGGCGCCCTCGCTGTCGCGCAGGCCGCCGTGGCGGCGCAGGAAGCCGCGCTTGCCCTGGCCAGCGAGGAAGCAGAGGTCCTGGCTCTCGGCCTTGCGGGCGACCGACAGCCCGTGGCGCTCGGCAACCTCCCGGACCTCGGGCTTGGTCATCTCGGTGAGCGGGAAGGAGAGCCGGCCCAGCAGCTCGGTCGGCAGCGCCGCCAGCATGTAGCTCTGGTCCTTGGCCGGGTCGGCGCCGGAGACCAGCAGCGGGCCCTGCTCGTCCTCGACGATCCCGGCGTAGTGGCCGGTGATCAGCTGTTTCGCCCCGAGCCGCTCGGCGAGATCGACCATCGCCGCGATCCGCACCTCGCCGTTGCAGAGGATGCAGGGGTTGGGCGTGGTCCCGCCCGCGTAACCGTCGATGAAGCGGGCGACGACGCGGCGGCGGAATTCCTCCTCGAGGTCGAGGGTGAAGTGCGGGATGCCGAGCGAGTGGGCGAGCCCGCGGGCGCCCAGGACCGCCTCCGGCGAACAGCAGGCCTTGGCGCCGTCGGTCTCCGGGTCGGCCCAGAGCTTGACGGTGATCCCGACCACCTCGACCCCGCGCTCGCGCTCGAGCAGCGCGGCGACGGCGCTATCGACGCCGCCCGACACGGCGACCGCGACGCGCTCGCCGTGCTCGCCGACGGCGAGCGACAGATCCGACGCGGCGACGTGCGAGAGGGCCCGGTGCAGGGCGTCGCTGGCGAGCTGAGCGGCGTGGCGCTTGGACGGAATCAGGCCGCCGAGCGCGGCGGCGACATCGTCGATCGAGATCAGCGCCGCGTCCAGCGGCGTCGCGCCGTCGACCATCTCGGCGACCGCCGCCGTGGCGGCGCGGGTCGCCCCGCAGCCCTCGGCGTCGAAGCTGACCTCGGCGATCCGGCCGGCCTCGACGCACAGCGAGAGCCGCGAGTAGTCGCCGCAGGCGGCGCCCCCGGCCGCCCCGGTGAAGGCGCCGTCCGCCGCCGGCCCGAGCCGGCTCTCATCCTCGAAGAAGTGCTCGAACAGCTCGCGATCCACCCATCAAGGGTAGGCGGTGCTACGTCCAGCCGAGCAGCTCGCGTAGATCCGCCACCACGGCATCCGGTTCGTCCCGCAGCTGCCGCCAGGTCACCCGCATCGTCCGCCAGCCCTCGGCCAGCAGTTCCCGGTCGCGCCGCTTGTCGCTCTCGAAGGCCGCTTCCCGGGCATGAACGGCGCGCCCGTCCAGCTCCACCGCCAGCCGCTGGCGCGGCCAGAGGCAATCGACCTCAATGAACCGCCCGCGCAGTTCCGCGTCACCCCACCCGGCTCCTCGGAGCTGACCGTCCGAGCCACGCAGGTCACCGGGATCCCGTCGATGACCTCGATCTCGTCTTCCGCCAGCGCCTTCGGTAGGTCGCGATTCCCGTCCGGTCGCGGTGGCCTGCCGGCCTCGTCGCCTCGAAGAGACGAGGCGAGCCGGGAAGAAGCCGCCAGACCTCGGCAGCCGAGCGATGGCTTAGCACCGAGCCGGGACCGCAGGCCAAGACAGCCGCCATCCGATGGGCGCGGCGACTCATGACCCGATGTCCCACGACATAGACGCCGTGATGAAGCCGATGCAGTCGACCGCGCGCCAGCCGAACCTCCACCGCTTTCGGCGCCACGACCTCGGCAAGCTGCTGTCGCCGCGTCACCATGCGCCCCAGGCTGACGAGCGGCGGCGCATTTGTGGTGCGCACTTCGTGCCAAGAGCGTGTCGCCGGGAACACAAACAAGGCTCCAGCCCGCCGTTACCGCCTCTGGCTTTGATCCCTTCAAGTGAAGGTGGGTGCCTGCTCCCGGGCCCAAGGGACCAAGGAGACGGTGGCTCCCGCGCCGTTTGTGTTGGGTCAAACGGTGAGACGGCTCTCGTACGGGCTCGAGCCTTGGCCGAACCGTAGCACCCGTCAGTACTCGTCGAGATCGAGGTTGGAGAGGAGCAGCTCGGCCTCGCTCCAGCTCTCGGACGGGACGCGCAGGGCGATGTCGCCGTGGCCGAAGCGATCGAGCGGCCAATCGGCGGTCAGGACCGCCTCGATCCCGGCCTCGGTCAGGGACTGGTGCCAGGCCCGCGCCGTTTTCACGTCGCCGAAGTCGCGCACGACCTCCCAGGAGTCGTAACGAGGTTCGTCGACGAGGACGGGCGTCTGGCCGGGGCCGGGAGCCGGGCGCCAGCGGCGCGGCAACCAGTCCCGCAGGCCCATCAGTGCCCCGGCAGTTTGCGCTCGTGGATGCTGACGCCGACCTCGCGCAGCTGACCCGCCTCGACGGGCGCGGGGGCGCCGGTCAGCAGATCGAAGCCGGAGGCAGTCTTCGGGAAGGCGATCACGTCACGGATGGTCTCAGCCCCGGACAAGCGCTGCACGATCCGGTCGACGCCATAGGCGATGCCGCCGTGCGGCGGCGCTCCGAAGCGCAACGCCTCGAGCAGGAAGCCGAAGCGGGCCTCGGCCTCCTCGGCGTCGATCCCCAGCGCCGCGAAGACCGCCTGCTGGGTCTCGGCGTCGTGGATACGGATCGAGCCGCCGCCCAGCTCCTGGCCGTTCCAGACGACGTCGTAGGCCTGGGCGCGCGCCGCCCCCGGGTTCTCGGGGTCGAACTCGCCGGCCGGCGCCGTGAACGGGTGGTGCAGGGAGTCCCAGCGCTGCTCGCCCTCGTTCCACTCCATCAGCGGCCAATCGACGATCCAGGCCAGCTGGTGGTCGTCGGGGTCGATCAGGCCGAACTTCTCGGCCAGGTCGATCCGCATCTGTCCCAGCACCGCGTCGGTGACCTTGCGCTCGTCGGCGACCAGCAGCAGCAGGTCGCCCTCCTCGGCGCCGAGCCGGGCGTTGAGGTCGGCCAGCTCGGCCTCGCTGAGGAACTTGGCGGTCGGCGAGCGCCAGCCGTCGCCCTCGCGGAAGGCCCAGACGAGGCCCTTGGCGCCGAGCTCCTGGGCGCGGGAGATCAGGCCGTCGAGCTCGGAGCGCGGCATCTCGCGCTTGCCAGCGTTGAGGCCGCGGATCGAGCCGCCGCCGTCCAGCACCGAGCGAAAGACCTTGAACTCGGTCTCGCCGAGAGCGTCGCCGAGGTCGACCAGCTCGAGGCCGAAGCGCAGGTCCGGCCGGTCGGTGCCGTAGCGGTCCATCGCCTCGTCGTAGGCCATCCGCCGCATCGGCAGCTCGATCTGCGGCCCGCCGACCTCCGCGAAGACGTGGCTGAGCAGCCGCTCGTTGGCGTCGAGCACGTCCTCGACCTCGACGAAGGACATCTCGACGTCGAGCTGGGTGAACTCGGCCTGGCGGTCGGCTCGGGTCGACTCGTCGCGGAAGCAGCGGGCCACCTGGTAGTAGCGCTCGAACCCGGCCACCATCAGCAGCTGCTTGAAGAGCTGCGGGGACTGCGGCAGCGCGTAGAAGGAGCCGTGCTGGAGACGGCTGGGGACGAGGAAGTCGCGGGCGCCCTCCGGCGTCGAGCGCGTCAGCACCGGGGTCTCGACGTCGAGGAAGCCCTCCGCGTCGAGGAACTCGCGCATCGCCCGGGTGACCCGATGGCGCAGCATCAGCGCCTCGCGCATCGGCGCCCGGCGCAGGTCGAGGTAGCGGTAGCGCAGGCGGGCGTCCTCGCCGACCTCGCCGGAGAAGCCCTCGATCTGGAAGGGCGGCGTCTCGGCGTCGGCCAGCAGCTCGGCGGCACCGACTCTGAGCTCGACCGCGCCGGTCGGCAGCTCCGGGTTGACGGTGTCCTCGGAGCGCCGCACCACCGCGCCGCTGGCGCTGAGCACGTCCTCGGCGCGCAGCTTGTGGGCCAGCTCGAAGGCCTCGCCGGAGCTGTCCGGGTGGAAGACCAGCTGGACGATCCCGGTGCGGTCGCGGAGGTCGATGAAGATCAGGCCGCCGTGGTCGCGACGGCGGTTGACCCAGCCGGCGACCCGCACCTCGGAGTCGACCCGGTCCGGCAAGACCTGGCCGCACCAGGCGTCCCGGAACCCGTTGGCGCTCAGCGGCGGCGCCGCGCTCTCCCCCGTCCCGCGCACGGCACCCTCGCTCTCGCTCACGATTCCCCTCCAGTCATCTCGTCGACAAGGTTGGCGGTATCGGCCGGGCGCTGCTCGCCGCTGGCCATGTCGCGCAGCTGGGCGCTGCCGTCGGCCTCGAGGATCAGCACCTGGCGGGCGCCGATCCGGTTGGCGTGCTTGAGCTGGCCCTTGAGGCCGCGGCCGGCCAGGTCCACCTCAGCCGAAAGGCCAGCGTGGCGCAGCTCGGTCGCCAGCGCCATCGCCCGCTGGCGCTGCGACGGGTCGGCAATCGCGACGAAGGCGTCGCGGCCGGCCGGCTCGGTCTCCTCGTCCATCGCCAGGAGGATTCGCTCGATCCCGGCCGCCCAGCCGATCGCCGGCGTCGCCGGGCCGCCGAGCTGCTCGACCAGGCCGTCGTAGCGGCCGCCGCCGCCGATCTCCGACTGCGCCCCGAGCCGGTCGCAGACGAAGGAGAAGATCGTCCGCGTGTAGTAGTCGAGGCCGCGGACCAGGCTCGGGTCGACGACGTAGGCGATCCCAGCCGCGTCGAGCAGCGCCCGCACCTCGGCGAAGTGCTCGGCGTCCTCGCCCTCGAGCTGAGCGACGATCGTCGGCGCGCTCGCCATCACCCCCTGCGTCCCCTCGTCGTCGGAGTCGAAGGCGCGCAGCGGGTTGACGTCGATCCGCTCGCGCACGTCCTTGGAGAGCTCGCCCTCGTGGGCGTGGAGGTGCGCTTTCAGGTCCTCCAGGTAGGCGCGCCGCGAGTCGAGCGAGCCGAGGCTGCCGAGCCGCAGCTCGACACCCGGCACACCGAGCTCGCCGAGCAGGTCGGAGAGCAGCATGATCGTCTCCGCGTCGGCCAGCGGCGAGGCGGTGCCGATGCACTCGACCCCGAGCTGGTGGAACTGCCGGTAGCGGCCGGCCTGCGGTCGCTCGTGGCGGAAGAAAGGGCCGAGGTAGGAGAGCTTCACCGGCTGCGCCAGTTTGTGCATGCCGTGCTCGACGTAGGCGCGGCAGATCGGCGCCGTGCCCTCGGGCCGCAGGGTCAGGCTGCGCTCGCCCTTGTCCTCGAAGGTGAACATCTCCTTGCGGACGATGTCGGTCGACTTGCCGACTCCGCGTTCGAAGAGCTCGGTGTCCTCGAAGGCCGGCGTCGCGATCGGCTCGTAGCCGGCGCGGGCGAAGATTGCCGCCGCGGTCGCCTCCAGACGGGCCCGCGCGTGCCCCATCTCGGGGAGCACGTCGAAGGTCCCGCGGGGCGCTTGGTACTTGCTTGCCATGGTCGCGGCGACCTTACTTACCGCCGCCCCAAATCGCCTAACGCGTCAGCGAGGCGAGGAACGGGTTGGAGGCGCGCTCGGCGCCGAGCGTGGTCAGGCCCATGTGGCCCGGGTGGACGACGGTCTCATCGGAGTGGCTGTCGAGCAGTCTGCCGATCGACTCGATCAGGGTCGGGCCGTCGCCACCGGGCAGGTCGACGCGGCCGACCGAGCCCTGGAAGAGCACGTCGCCGGAGAAGATCGCCTCCTCTCCCCGCACCGAGTAGGTGACGTGGCCGGGACTGTGGCCGGGGGTGAAGATGACGTCCAGCTCCAGCCCGGCCAGCGAGAGGGTCTCGCCGCCGGCGACCGTCTCGTCGGCGTCGTAGCTCTCGTAGGGGCCGAAGCCGTCCCAGGGGACGAAGGCCATGATGTCGGCCAGGACCGGGACCTCGATCTCCGGGCAGTAGACCGGGGCGCCGGTCGCCGCCGCCACCGGCGCGACGGCGCCGATGTGGTCGAAGTGGCAGTGGGTGAGGAGGATCGCCTCGACCTCGCCTCCCATCTGGTCGACGGTGGCGAGGATCCGCTCCGCTTCCTCGCCGGGGTCGACGATCAGCAGCCGCTCGCCCCCCGCGGGGCGGACGACGAAGCAGTTCTCGGCGATGGCGCCGACCGTCAGCATCTCGACGTCGAGCGCCACGGCGCTATCCCCCCTGCGAGCGCATTCGCTGGCGCTCGCGGCGGCGCCAGAGGGTCATGTCGATGAAGTAACCGGCCGGGATGTAGAAGGCGAGCATGAAGGCGCCGAGCATCAGCGAGACGCCGACCGGGCGTTTGAAGATCAACATCAGCAGCACCGCGAAGACCACGGCGGCGATCAGGCCGCGGGTGATCGCGCCGCGCCAGGTCGGCGGCATGTCGCCCCTTTTTGCGGCGGGCTTGCGGTTGGAGCGGGCGCGGGCTTTCGCCTCCTCGCGACTGCGGGGACGGCTGGCGCGGCGCTTCGTCTCGATGCTGCCGCCCTGGGTGCCGCGGCGCTTGCGTTGGCGCTTCTTCTTCGTCTGAGCCATCTCGTGAATTTAGCCGCTCGCCGCCGCCAGCCGTCGCTCGATGACGTGGCGCTCGGGGTCGAAGCCGCGCATCGGCACCTCGGCGGGGTAGCCGGCGAGGGCCGCGGCCGGGACGAGGCCGACCAGCTCCGCCTCCACGGGCCGGGCCCCGAGCGGCGCCGCCAGCTCGCGGACCTTCTCGACGACCGTCCCCAGCGGCACCGCCAGCGGGTCGTGGACGTTGGTGGAGACCTGGCCGCGACCGCTGCCGAGCAGGAGGCCGATCGCCCGCACGCCGGGCAGGCCGCCGCCCGACTCGCGCAGGCCGGCGGCAACCGCGCGGGCCAGCTCGAGGTCGTCGCTGTCGAGCTCGACGTTGAAGGCGGCCAGCGGCGGCCGCGCCGTGACCAGGGTGGCCCCAGCGCGCCGGTGCGGCAGCTCCGGGCCGAAGTCCGGCCGCAGCTCGCCCGACTCCATCCGCAGCCAGAGCTCGCTGAGGCCGCCGTTGCGGAAGTAGGCGCGCTCGCCCCGGCCCGGGGCCCGGGCCAGCTCGCCGTAGAGGAAGACGGGCACGCCGAGGCCGCCGATCTGGGTCGCCGCCGCCACCGCCTCGGCCCGGGCGGCCTCGCGATCGGCCTGGTCGAGCCAGACGACCGGGCAGACGTCGAGGGCGCCGATCGCCGGGTGGGCGCCGGCGTAGCGGCTCATGTCGATCGTCTCCAGCGCCTCCTCGGCCCCGGCGACGAGCGCCTCGACCAGCGGCCCCGGCCGGCCGGCGAGGGTGAAGACGGTGCGGCTGTGGTCGCCGTCGGAGTGGCGGTCGAGCAGGGCGGCACCGCGGCCGAAGGCGACCTCGAGCCGCTCCAGGCGCTCCCGGTCGCTGCCCTCGGAGACGTTGGGAACCGCGAGCAGCTCGGGCATGGCGCCCAGGCTAGAGCAGCAGCTCGCCACCGTTGAGGACCGTGCGGCCGTCGATCTCGACCGTCGGTTCGAGGATCACGCAGTCGAGGTGGACCGGGACCTGGACGGTGCCGCCGATCGCGGCCGAGGCGCCGAAGGCGACGTGGGCGGTGCCGAGGATCTTCTCGTCCTCGAGGATGTTGCCGGTCAGGATCGCCTCGTCGTTGGTGCCGATCCCCAGCTCGGCGACGTTGGTGCCGTCCTTGCCGTGCTCGGTGAGCAGGTTCATCAGCGCCTCGCCGTCGCTGCCGGTGGCCGCGGTCAGGTGGCCACCCTCGACGGTCAGCGAGACCGGCGTGTCGAGCAGGCCGACGCCGGCGATCGAGCCGTCGATGACGAGTGTGCCCTCGCCGGTTCCCTCGACCGGGGCGATGAAGCCCTCGCCGCAGGGCAGGTTGCCGAAGGCGCCGCGGGTGCCGAGTTCGCCGCCGTCGGCGATCGCCATCCGGCCTTCGAGGCCGAGCCGCAGGTCGCTGCCGTGGGCGCAGGTGATCCGCGCCTCCGAAGCGTCGTTCATCAGTTCGGCGACCGCCCAGCTGAGCCGGCGCGTCTCCTCGAGGTCGCCGTTCATCAGCCGCGCCAGCATCTCCTCGGTGACGCCCGGCAGCGAGCCGATCCGCACGCCGGCTTCGCTGGCCCGCTTGCGCGCCGCCGTGTGCGAGAGCGACTGGATCGTCGCCGCCAGCACCACGTCCGCCCGTTCCATCGCCGCCGCGACCGTGTCGGGCGGCTCGGCGGCGGCCGAGTCCCGCTCGGAGATCACCGCCAACGTCGCGTCGGCGCCTTCGCCCTGCGCCTCGATCCGCATCAGCGCCCCGATCTCTTCCGTCACCGGGTTGCAGACGACCAGCACCTCCTCGCCCGCGGAGATCCCCATGCAATCCCGGATCACCGTCCGCACCGCCATATCGAGGTCCGCGCCCACGGCGCAACCCTAACCAGCCGACATGACCGGTGTGAAAACTTTTCCCTGCAAGCAAGCATCGCCACCCCGAGCAGCCGGCAGCGTCCGCCCCACCGCTACCATCTCGTCCCCCGCCGGAGTAGCTCAGCTGGTTAGAGCAGCGGAATCATAATCCGCGTGTCGGGGGTTCGAGTCCCTCCTCCGGCATCGCTTTCCCCCTGGAAATCGGCACTTTTCGCTTCCTCGGGGTGGTCCTCGGAATAATCCGGTGAATCCGCGTGTGGTCGAGGCCGACTATCTCGCTGATCTCACGCAGCGAAAGGCCGTCCTTCTGGGCTTGGGCGAAGGCTTTGCGCCTCGCCTCATGCGCGGCCTTGCTATCGCGCTCAAATTGCCTCTGGGCTGCGCTGACAGCTTTGCTGGCGGCTACGCGCTTGGAATCGGCGGGCATAGATCTGACGCTACTCCTCGTCATCATCGTCGTCGCCGTGGAAATCCCTGGGGCGCCAGCCGCCGACGTATTTGTCGATGAGGGCAGCAAAGTCTTCGTCGATCTCAAGCTCTGATTGCTTCAGCGCCTCGATTCGAGCGAGCAAGGTCGCCTCGTCTCCCAAGAGGTCGGCAAGGGGCTCCCATGCCAGGCGCCCCGATCGGCGCACGGCCCGAGATCCCTCCGTCTGGCTCTTCGTCTCTGAGCGAGCGCTCTTTAGAAGGGCCAGGGTTACAGCGGGATCGTCGGGAACCTCTAGCGTCGGCTCCTCCTCGGAAGCATCCCTCTGAGCCCAGATCAAGATTCTCGCAAGGTTGTCCTCGTTCACCAAAGCCTCAGCCGACGCGGCTCGAACCTCTGCTCGCCACTCGGCCGCCAGTGCTCGGGCCGCATCTTCAGAAACGAGTTTGTGCCCGGCGCCCTCCCGGTACCCAAGGTCGGTTACTACCTCCCATTTTGCCGACAGGGTCTCAATCTCAGGGAGGATTTCCCGCGCAGCTCGCTCAGCCGCGTCGGGATCGGGAAGTGATCTGAAAAGCCGAAGCGTGACCCGCCCCACCGTGATCCGGGCGTCGAAACTGAACATGCCGCGCGGCTTTTCCGGTAGCCCGGGTGCCATGTTCCAAAGCGCAATCGTGGTGGGAACGACCTGCTCCGGCCGATAGTCCTTTTCAAAGGCCTCCAGGGCACTCACAACGTCCTCGCGCTTATCGGGTGGCAAGGTCTCGAAGAAGGCTTCCAATGCACCGCGGTCGGTCATCAACTCCCACGCCCGCTCCGCGTCGTAGAAATTGGTCAGCTGTTCACCTGCAACGCGCTCTAGATATAGGCGCAGGATTGATTCATGCGCAATCCGGCGCTCGCGCAAGTAGGTCTTAGCCCAATCGGGTCCGTAGTTAGTTCTGCCAATGTGTCGCTCAGCGAACGGAAACAGGCGCTCGATCAGGGCGCGGACGACATCGCCACGCTCACCTGCAGCCTCGACCAGCGCTTCGATCTGTTCCTTCAGGGGCGTCTCGTCGGCTCCGCGTCCCAGCCCGAGCGCGGGCGAAGGCGTACAGAGCGCATCTATTGAAAGCCGCAATCGAGCGAACACGTCTGGCAGGAAGACGCGGATCGCCTCCAGCCCAAGAAGGTCGGCCAGCGCAACCTGTCCTCTCAGGGCATCGACCGTTCCGCTGACTGCGGCCGCGTACCGGCGGACGTCCCTCATGTTGCGGATCAGCGGCCTAATGACCTCCATAAAGACGTCGGGCCAGACGCCGTCGTCGATATCGGCAGAGTCCCCAAGCACCTGGTTGAGCAGAGCGAAAACCTGTCGATTGAGAACCTCGTCTGGAACAGCGGGGAGGTCGATCGCGACCTGGAGGATCTTCTCCAGGTAGTCCCGCCCCGGAACCCCGTCTTCTCCGAGTGCCTGCTCAACTCGGACCCTGTCGAAGGCGAGGACGTAGACCATGTTTGGAAAGCTCGCGGTGAGACGAACGAGCTTGAAAACGTCCCGAATCTCTGGCGATGAGAGGCGGTCGATGTCATCGAGGACGACGACGATGGGGTGCTCTAGTCCGCGGAGGGCCTTGGCGAGCTTTTCGCGCCTACCCTGGGTTCCCTCACGGCGGCGACTCAGATACTTGCCCAGAACCTTTGCGGCCCCTCTACCGCGCTCGATCCACGGCCCGACCATCGGTAGCCAACCAAGACCGGCGAAGGCCTCGCCGTAGTCGGCTAAGTCGTTCCCGATCTCCCGCAGGCCAGGACGTAGCCTCAGTTGGGAGGACAGCTCTACGAAAAACGACTCAACTAGTTGCTCGGCCCCGCTGAACATCCATGGGTTGAAATCCAGAATGGTCGCTCCCGCCGAGTCAAAGTCTGCGCGGGCCAGGTTCACGAAGGAGGTCTTGCCTGACCCCCACGGCCCAAGGACGCCAACCACGACCCCTGACGATGCGTCGAGCGAGAGCACCTGTCGAGCGAACACCTTGGCAGCGGGTACTCGCCCTAGGACATCCTCCCTTGCACTCTGAATCGGATGGTCGCCAGAAACCTTCGCTGCCTCCTGGTCTACGTTATTTCCCTCCACTGTTCGCCTCGCTCAAGTAAACGATGAACGCGCCAGCCCAATGGATCGCGAGATCGACCAGTACTTGCGGAACCGAAGCGGCACCCGCCGCCTTGCCATGTGCATCACCGTGAGAGCTCCGAAGTGCTCCCGACCGACCTATGAGAGCGTCGAGCGCCTCCGGGACGCCCTTTAGCTCGGCCGGTATATCAGCGGATTTCTTGAAGTCCTTCGTCAGCGGCCCGAGGTTCGCACCCTTGAAGCCAGCCGCCTTGAGCGCAGCCTCGACGGCGGCATTGGCGGAGGTTAGGGCGTCATCGTTCTCGTCATCTCCTCCTCGCTGGTGGTCGATGGCCTCACGAAACGACCGCTCCACCTCCTCCCATCCGGGGCGCTGGCTTGCAAGTAAGGCAGGGCCTATCACCAACTCGCTCAGAGCCGGGGAGCCGACTTTCACGATTTGCCCCTCGTGGAGTCGATAGCCGAAGCGATGACGGTCGAAGAGAGCATTCACTATCTCCGGTGCCTTGGGCATTGGGGTGCCGCCTGAGCCGTCTGAGTAGAGGTGTCGACGCGCAGCTTCCTCGGAAAATATTTCGACGAAATCGAGGAAGCTGTCTAGCTCTTTGTCTCTGACTGCCTTCCGGGCAGTCATCTGACTGGGCCAGCCAAAATGTTTGACGCACATATCGTGCAGGTTTCTTTCAAACAGGGGATTACCCGATTCGGCTTGAACGACCAAGTGCTCTAATGCGTTCCGCAGCCCTGGACTTGGCTCGTCAGCCAGAGGGCCCAGTGAGCCTCGTTCAGCAATGGCTTTGCGCTCGGAATACCGAAGTTTTCGCGTCACCCACGGATCACATCAGACGCACACGACAGCTAGGGCCGTTATGCGACCGCTCCATGCCGCCCACCTACGGGCGTCCAGAGAACTGCCTAGCTGGATGCGCGCGCTGGCTCACGCACCGTGCGGCGTTCGACCCGCACGCCCGAAACAAGACCAACTCGCAGTCAGCCAGATGAAGAGGTACCTCCTCAAGCCAGCTAGCGATTTCGTTTGGGGGTCGCTTCGCCAGCAGCGATTCGCTCCACATCGGCACGTCGGTGTCGGGGTCTTCGCCTGCGAAGTGCCGCCCGTTGACTTCGAGGAACAGCCAGGCAGAGAGGAAGGCGGCGCGCTTGTTGCTGTCCGGCAGGGGGTGGTTGCGAGCCAGGTGCTCGACCAGGACGGCGGCCTTCACCTCCGTCTCTATGCCGGAAAACGCGACCAGCCGTCGCCGAGGCCAGTCGCTCCGCTTCGGCGCCAGCCCCGGTTCCACCAAATGTGCGCAATTTCGCCGCTCACCGCTTCGACGAACACCTCCTGGTGCCCGGTCTCCTTTGAGGCAGCACTGATCCAGGTCACAGACTGCTCTCCAAACGGCAGTCCGAGTGAGTGGAATACCGGCTGCCAGCCGTCCTCATAGCGCCACCAATTGTGTAGGACCTCGCCACGAGGCATCAGAGCAAAGACCTCAATATGGCCACGGCCAACGCTCGCAGACGCGAGACCAATCGGCTCTTCGTCGACGATCCCCACTTCCGACCAGCCGGTCCAACGCTTCCCATCGTGGGCCCGGCACTCGATCCGCTCACCGTGGGCTCGAAAGACCCGATAGGACGAACCCTCGGGCCCCACTGCGGCGACGCCCCCGGGCGGCGCCGGAACCAACTCGGCTCCGTCGTAATCTGCGCTGCGCCGCAGCGCAGGCAACTCCTCCAGGCCTCCGACCTCTAGCCAATCGCTGCCAGTCTTGTCGACGGCGCAGCCAGCTTTCTCTAAGCGATTCGCCAGATCGTTAAGCCCCTTGGGGGCCCCCGTTAGACGGACGGTGTTGCGACCACCAAGATCGGATATCGGCCGGGTCAGGCCGATCTCGACTAGGACCGTCTGATCCTGGTGGCTCTGCAGTGCCATTCCGGCCTCAAGGATGACGTTGAGGCGTGGCTGCGCCCCGTCGTCGCTGCTCGCGTCATCGCCATCGATCAGCTCGGGGTGCAGCACACCGATCTCGTCCGGAGTGAAAAGAACGACCACCGCCTGCGCAGTTTCAAACGCCGCTTCAACAGCCTCGCCACTGTACGGCGTCGCTTTTCCGGTCAGCTCGACTAGCTGGCCCCACTCCAGCGGCACCAAGCCGATACGGCGCAGCCAGTCGTACATCCACTGTCGCGCCCGCAGATCGCGCCCGTGCATCACCGCGACTTTGCGCGAGTCACGAACTTGCTGCGTCGCCGGCTCGGGCTCAGCCGGCTCTGCCTCGGGATTGAATCTCCTCACAGCCTCTTCCCTGCCTTCCATGGAGAGCGAGAACACCCTCCTCTTGTTCGCAGACGGCTCGACACGCAAAAATCCGAGTTCGCCAAGGTCATCGATCGTCTCGCCAGAGGGAACCGCCCACGATCTATCCCAACAGCGGTGTTCGATCTCGCCATGGGGCGACTCGCCGGAAAATGCGAGGCGAAATGATTCCGGCGCACGACCTTCCCTTTCCAGCGTGCTGTCAGCTTCGAAGATCCGGCGCAAAGCGTCTTCGTGTCTCGGTTTCACGCCGGGCATTCTGCCGCCCCTACCGGCCGTATCAATCAGACTGGGTGCCGCCTAGGACTCGGACTCGACAAGAGATCGCTGATTCCAAGCCGTGCCCCTTGCACCAAGCCTTAAAGCGCCAGAGGAGGCTCGACTTGAGCTACTTCCCCGGGCGGCGGTCGCCTCCCCCGGAGGACAGCGCGACCAATTTGAAGTAGAGCGTGTATCTCGGCTGGGTCCGAATACCGAGTCTCCTCGCCATCCCGCGTGGGAATGGAGACATGGTTAGCCACCATCTTGCCCGCTGAGACGGTTCCCTTCACCACGAAAGGCTTGCCCTCCTCGCGCTGAGGGGGAACGTAGATAAAGGCCACACCGAATTCTCCGCCGTGGTCAACCGCGAGGATCTCCAGGCCCTCGACCCTAGGTTGAACTCTCGCCCTGACCAAGGCTCGGTACTGAACCAGTTTGACCCGGCTCAGGTCGACATCGCTGATCGAGGTCACCACGTCGCTACCACCCCGCCGTTCCGTCCGGGCACCTATCACGATCAAACCCCCGGCCTCCGAATTAGCGAAAGCGGCAACGTCCTTGGCCAACTCCCATTTGCCGGCCTCGTCGCTCAACACATAGGGCGATCTCTTGCCGTCGAACCACCGCCCCTCGGGTTGGCCAACCAGTACCCCAGCGTGGCCGCCGCGGACGAGATCGACCGTCGCCCGGAGGTCGAGCTGCCCGCCAGAGGCCGCAGCCAGCACCGCCTCCGCCTCCGCGCCGATCCTCAGGGCCTCGCCGGTCGTCTTCCCCCGAACCGGAACGTCGAAATACACGGTCGCGTACTCGGAATGCTCCGCATGGCGCTCGATCCTCGGCTCGCTGCCCCGGTGCCTTCTCATCACGCCGGTGAGCAGCTGCCGTATCTCCACCTCCCGATCCTCATCCGACTCGTCGGCCTCGGGTCGCTCCACTTCCACCCCCACGGTCATGCGACTGGGCGCCTCCGAGAACTTCAGGTGGACGTCCAGAAGATGGTTCGGGTACTTGGCGTCAAAGCGATCCGGGGCGTCGGAGCTGATGTAAAGGGTCTTCGCCTTGTCGTCGGTCGCTCGGGACATCGCCGTTCTCAGCTGACTGAGCCCGACATCCTCGACCCAATCCCGCGGCGCAGACAGAATTCCGTACTTGTTGGTGACGAAAATCTGCCTGTCCGTGCCGATCCGGAAGCTGTCGTAACCGAGGTACCGGATCCCACTCCTCATTCTCCGTCCCCCATCACGAAGCGGACGGCCTCGATCGGGGAGAACGAAGCAGAAGCCTTGAGCGAGGCTGCCGAGAGACGGGCCATCTGAGCGAGGTCTTCCTTGCTCGGCGCAACCTCGGCAACGATCTTCGGAGTGCCGCCGGGGGCCTTGAACGAAGCCAGCTCCCCGCCGCGAAATGGGCCGAGGCGCTCGCCGGCGAGGCGAAGTGCCTCGATCAGCGGCTCGCGGGCGCGGTCGGCCTCGGCTGAGGCGGAGGTCGAGGCATTGAGCGCGACGAACTCGTCGAAGGCGGCATCGCCGTTGGAAATCTCACGACCATTGCCGCCTTCGTCTTCACCGACGAAGCGCCAGAAGCCCCGCGAAGCAACGGTGAGACAGCGACCGGCCAGCGTGCGCTCCGGCTCGCCTCCGTCGAACCGCTCGCGCTTGCCGCGAACACGGCTCTTGAGTTCTTCGTCCAGGTCGACGCAGATGGCATCGACGAAGGCGTCGAGCACCGCCGAGGGTGCGTTCGCGCCAGTGAGCGGCGGGTGCAGATCGGCGATGCGCATCGGCGCACTCGAGCCGAGGCGGCGGCACGTCTCATCCCAGATCGCCTGGGCCGCCTGCAGGGCCGAGCGCTGGTCCGAGGCCCTGATCGTGATCGCCAGCTCGGGCCCCCGCATCAAACTCGGCGCAGTCGAGTAAGGGAGCACCGCTGCTTCGTCAAGCCCGACTATCTCGCGAGCGACCTCGTCGATTCGGTGGGCCACGGCGGCCTCGACCTCCAGATAGACGGTGAAGCCAGGGGCGCGGTCATCCAACTCCCGGGAAGAGACATGGATTCGCAGCCACTCGGCAGCAAGCGGTGTCGGAGCGATGGCTGCCTTCCCGGGCGACCTTGACGGCGCCAGCGTCACCCGTCCCTCCCGCTCGAGCAGGCGGGCCGGTGCAACGAGGGCGGCGGAGTCCACGTGGCAGGCCCCGCCGATAGTCTCAAGGGACTGCTCTTGGCCGGCAGCAACGATCGCGATCGTCATCAGGCGCGCGAGACGCTCGGTGTCCTCGTCGCGGAAATCCGATGCCGGCTCACCCTCAAGAGCCGAGTAGAGAGTCTGACGCGCAAAGCCGCTCAACCTCTGCACCTCGGCCATCGTCAAGGCCAGGGAGCGACTGAGCGGCAGCAAGACCGCGAGTTGGTCGGTGGAACGAGGATTGCCGGCGGCAACCAACTCACGCCGAATCGCCGTGGTGGCCAGCTCGCGCCCGCTCAGATCGCGGACCCTAGGGGTAACAAGGTGCCTGAAAGCTGAGATATCAATGTTGTCCAAAACTAGACATCCTTAATTGTAGAACTAGATAACTAGATGTCTAGCTTAGCAGCGTGGACTTCTTTAACCAAAGCCAGGGCTGGAATTGTCCGGGTCGGTCAGCACTTGAAGCCGATTCTCGGTACGCGAGCCCGAGACTGGCCTTAGTTCCTCTGTGGTGATCTCGTAATCGCGAGTTCTGCCCGAGCTAGGGAATCTGGGTTGCAGCTAATCCCCCTTATAGCTAGCGTTATCGCTAGATTTTAGTTATTGCTATCGATACCGATAGGTTTAAGAGAAGATGCAGCTGCTATCCATCCCACAAGCGGCACGAGAACTGCACGTGAATCCCTCACGAGCACGATCGCTGGTGGCTTCCGGGGAGCTTGCAGGCGTCAAAGTTGGAGGGCGTTGGCTTGTTGACGGCGCTGCGGTCGCTGATCGTCGGCGCAGCGCTCGTCCCCCTGGTCGACCCCTATCGCCCTCGAATGCCTGGGCTGCCCTATTCCTCGCGTCCGGAGAAGAGGCCCCATGGCTGGGACCGCAAGCTCTCTGGCGCGTACGGCAAAACCTCAAGGCGCGCGGGCTCAGCGAGCTGCAACCCCGCCTAGTGCAACGAGGGGAGGCGAGGCGATTCCTCGCCCATCCCGGTGAGCTCAAGCGCCTCGGGAGCCGCCCCGCCTTGGCGAGGTCGGGAATCAGCGCCGCTGCCGATCATGGCATCGACCTCGTCGCGGGCGCTGAGGTCGACGGCTATGTGCGGGCAGGTGACCTGGCGGCGCTTGAACGGAAACACGCCCTCGAGCCGGCCGAAGGACTGGAGGGCAACGTCCTCTTGCGTGTCGTGCCCGACCCTGCCTGGCATCTCTCGGAACAACTCGCTCCCCTCGCCGCCGTCGCGATCGATCTCTCCGAAGAAGCCGACGCTCGCTCGGTCAGAGCTGGCAAGAAGGCGATCGAGCACATCGAACGGAAGCTGAAGCGAGCCCTGTGATGGTTTCGCCGATCGAATCCACCCCGGAGACGAGAGCGCGAGGAAGCTCTGGGAAGCCGTTGAAAAGCTGACCCGCCACCTTCCGCAAGAAGGCTGGTGCCTGGTCGGAGGCCTGATGGTTCAGCTACACGCCTTCGAGCACGCGGCCAATCCCCGCCCACCGCTGACATCGACCTGCTCGGTGACGCGAGGGTCAGGCCGAGTGTCACCGAGCAGGTCGGCAAGATGATCGACGAGCTAGAGGTCGGTGGTTCGAAACCAGCCGTGCCCATCAGAGTCGTCCCTCGGCTCTACTCCCCCCAGATGGAGACCAGTTGCACAGGCGCCCACTCCGGCCAAGCGGCGGCGCCGATGGGCGACCCGCCAAAGAACTCCCCTACCTTGGCCGGCCCCGCGTTCCGCGAGTTGTCATACACGACAGCCCTGTCCGCAGCCGAAACAGCTCGCGCGACGAGTCCCCACAAGCGGCGGTAGCGCTCGCGGATTTTCTGCTCCGGAACGTCGTGCCCACCCGCTCTCACCCGATACTCAACGCGCCTGACCGCCAACTCCTCCGGAATGATCATCACATGCAGCACCACCTGATAACCCTCTTCTTGGGCTGAGCGAATCAGGTCGAGCTTCGATGGATGGGAGAAGACGGTCTCGGCGATGAACGACCGGCCTTTAGCGATCAGGTGCGCGCGAGTCTCCTCAGCTATGTGGGCAGCCTCGTAGGCGTGCGCGGCCGGGTCGGAGGGCCATTTGGCCTTGGCGATCTCGTCCGCATTGACGTAGGCGAAACCCGGCAGCTCCATCGCGAGAAACTCGGTGACGAACGTGGTCTTGCCCGAGCCATTGGGCCCGACGACCAAATGCAGCTGCTTCAAGCGGGCGAGCTCGTTCCGTCAGGCCGGTACTCGGTCAGCTCGCCTTGGTCGCTCAGCGCCACGGTGGTAATCCCGCGTGCGGCGAGCGCCTTGCCGAGGTCCGCGTTTCGCAAACGCTCATCCAGCCGGGACTGAACCTCGGAATCGAAGACGACTCCCTCCTCGTCGGAAAGTTGCTCGAGCGGGAGGGTCCCTGCTAGGGCAGCTTCCACCCGATGCCTGGAAGCCGTCTGTCGCGCACAAACCGACCTGCCGACACGCGCCCAGTGCTCGAGCTGCTGCTTGGCCGAGCGATTCTCCTTGGCGCCCTCAGCTGCTGCGCTGGCGAGCAGGTCGGATGGAACTCGCGTGGGACGATCGGCGGTGGTAGCCATGAGACGCTCCTTGGTAGCAGACTGTTACCAAGCGTATCAAGATGATACGAGGCCTGGGCTTACCAGAGCCTCAAAACGCGGGCGCTCGATCGCCGAAACCAGCACGGGGAGACGCCAACGCAGAGTCGGCCAGGGCAATGCGAGGCAGTCGTGCGATCTGCTCCGGCGTGGTTCCAAACACCTCGGCAGCGATGCGGCAGTAGTCGCCGAGCGTGACGTAGTAGACCTCGGCCATTTGAGGATGCGACCGCAACGTCTCTTGATGCTTCTTCATCGCCGCGCGAAGCTCAGGCGGAAATAATTCGGTGCAGCGATGGGGGATGGGCGTGGCCGACCTGATCTACAGCGCACGGCTCGCCTTCTGCCCGCGATCATTGACTAGCTGCGTGGAGCCGGCTTATTGGACCGCCCTTCAGCCCGCACCCCGGCACCGCTCCTCTCCGGGCCGACTGCCTTCCCGGACGCTGATGTCTTGCTGTGCGTCATCGGCCTCTCCTCCACTCCTCGACGGCTGATCGCGTCGTCTCGGCGCTTCCCGCGTTTTCCAGGTTCCTTTTGTTCCTTCCCTGCCTCTCAAGCCCAACGCCTCACCGGGCTCCGCTCACCTTCCCGCCGCTGCCCCTCGGCCCCTCTCGCACCCTGCCCGCGGAGTGCATCTGACCACGGGCGCTCACATCGTGAGGGTGCGTGGTCAGATGCGCGGAGCGGGCTCGTCCCTCGGCCTGGTGCCGAGGGGCTGCGGCGGGCGCTGCCGGGGTTTTTGCCGTAGGCGCGGCCGAGTACTGGGGCGCTTCGCGGCGGTGGCTTGAGCAGCTACCGGGGTCGCAAACGCAAGCGCTGCGAGCGCCATGCCGGCCGGAAGCATGAGGTTCTGGTGGCGTTAATACCCTCCTGTGAGTAACCCCAGGCACGCACCGGGGTGCGCCGGGGCAATCAGGCCTGCCGCCGGCTTCAGCCCTTCGACCGTCTCTGCTTGCGCTTCCGGCGTGCACCCAACCGTGCACCCAACTCAGCTGATCTGGGCGAATTGGGTGCACCTGATCGTGCCTGAGAACCGCTTGCAGAGCCAGATTTACCCTGCGTGTACCCCCATCATAATCCGCGTGTCGGGGGTTCGAGTCCCTCCTCCGGCATGCATTTCTCTCTGCCTTCTTCCCTCGCTGCTCGGTAACCGCCAAAGGCGATCCCGAGCGCCGCGAGCAGCCCCAGGAAGCACGGGAGCTGGACCGTACCTTCGATTGGGAAGGTTCCCCAGAGTTCTTGCAAGTAGCCGAAGTTGGGCGGGTCGAGAATCCGGAACAGGATCAACAGCGCCGAGACGGTTCCAAGGGTCGCAACCAGACCATGGGCCCGAGAAGGCAGGCGGACCGCGTTGGTGAACCGTAGCGCCGCCACGCCGAGCGCCGCCGCGATCGCACTCACGAGAACGATCCATATGTAGTCGAGCGCTTCCCAGGCATTGCGCCCGACGCTGAGGAGCTGCAGCTCGCCGGAGTTCTTGGTTCCAAACCAGCCGAGAGGCATGAAGATCAGGAGCAGGACCGCAGAGCCGGCCGAGATCTTCTCGCCCCTACTGAGCCTGCCCATCCGCCCACTCCCCCTGCCCTCAGCGCGGGCAGTCGCGATCGCCGCTGATGGTGGCGTCGGTGGGGAGCGAGGTGTTGCAGAGGGTGGCCCACTGCCAGGGGCGGTCGCCGGACTCGTCGTCGTCCCAGTTGGATCCGGTCAGGGTCGCCTCGGTCAGGTTGGCGAGGAACAGGGAGCTGCGGCGGGCGCGGCGGGGGTCGGAGGAGACGGCGTTGACGCGGGCGAGGTTTGCGTCGGCCAGTCGGGCGTAGCCGAGGTCGACCTTGTCGAAGGCGGCGTCGCTGAAGGTCGCCCGCCGCAGGGACGCCGCGGCGAAGGTGGTGTCGGCGATCGTGGTCCCGGCGAAGTTGGCCTCGTCGAGGTTCGCGGCGCGCAGCTGGGCGCCGCGGAGCAGGGTCTTCGGCAAGGTCAGCTGCGGTGCGAAGGCGTCGATCAGCGAGACGCCGTTGAGGTCGGCGCCGGTCGCGACCGCGCCGCCCAGCGCCGCCCCGTCGAGGACGACGCCGCTGAGCCGGGCAGCGCCCAGCGTCGCGCCGCTGAGGTCGGCCTCGCGCATCGGCCCGGACAGCGCCGCCTGAGTCAGCACCGCGCCCGGCAGGTCACAGAAGTCGTAGGCGCCGGGCGCCGGAGGCGTGGGGCCGAGCACGAGGTCGGAGCAGTCGCGGCTGCCCACCCGCCCTCGCCCGGGAC
>Ga0190271_10000320_pt1 | contig 23576 bp, 33 predicted proteins | sample Popmic356T_FD_133747 | JGI IMG/M metagenome (GOLD analysis project Ga0190271, IMG submission 133747) | Populus adjacent soil microbial communities from riparian zone of Weber River, Utah, USA - 356 T | ecosystem: Environmental > Terrestrial > Soil > Riparian zone | place: USA: Utah | collected...
AACAGCACATACACCGTGGCGCGGATGCTCATGGCGGCCAGCCCCCGCCCTGCGTCGACTTCAATTGCATCTGCGCGCGCTTCTCCTGCGACATGGTTTGCGCATCGCGCATCTTCGCCTGCTGCGCCGCCTGCGCCAGGCTCGCCTTCTCGGCGTCCGCCTGCCGCTTCGCCGCCAACTCGATCATCTTGGCCTGGTGCGTCTCGGCGTCCGCCCGCGCCTTCTGCTGCACCTGCTGCGCCTTCATCGCGCCGTCACCCTGGCGCGACTCGATCTCGAGCAACTTGATCTTCTCGTTGGATGCAACCTTCATCTTCTCGTGGCTGTCGCGCATCATCAGCTCTTGCTGCTTCAGTTGCACGTCGGCCTGGTCCTTCGCCTTTACCGCGTCGGTCTTCATCTGCTCGATCTGCAGCGCCGTCTTGTTCTGCGCCGTCACCTGATCGTCGCCCTTTACCTTGTCGGCCTCGGTCTTCATCAACTCGATTAGATTATCGATCGCACCGTCCATCGTTCTCCCAACCCGGAACGGCGCCATCGTCCACTTGAGCAACTCCCCGCAAAACTCCGCACTCTGCGGCGTTGCCGTCACCATCGCGCCAATCTGCTGCAGCATCGGCGTCAAGACCTGAACAAACTCACCGCGCCGCTCCTTCTCGCCGTTCTCATCGATCATCACGGTCGAGTCGGTCTCGATATCGAGCGTGAACGCCTTCGACTTGTTGTTCTTCAGGAAATACAGCACCTGCTCGATCGTCGCCTTGTCCTGCATTTGCTTGATGGCGTTCTGCCCGGCCTCCATCGCCTTGCGGGCCTCCTCCATCAGCATCTGGACCTTTTGCGGATCGGCCTGCTGCGCCTGCGAAAAGCGCGGATCCTGCTGCGCCTGGTCGATTTGCTGCTGCTGCACCTGCATGTTCTGCGTCAACTGCATGATCTGCTGCTGCTGCATCTGCTGCGTCGGCAGTTGCGTCTGCGACATCTCGATGATGGTCACCGGATCGAACACCTCGGTGATGATCTCGCTGGTAATGCCAACCAGATCCCTGGCGATCCGCACCAGCTCGAGCTGCTTGTCGCGCACCCGCGACGAACCGAACTGCGTCTTCAGTTGCTGCGCGCCCAGCGTCTCCCTGGCATCCGTCGCGCCGCGCATGATGTCGCTCAAGCCGGTAATCTCGTAGATGTCGTTGATCATCTCCTTGCGGTTCATGATCAACGTCTGAACGACCGTCGCAATCTGGTCGATCGGCAGCCAGATAATCACGTCTTTCGAGCCGCCGAACGCCGCCCAGTTGCTGATCGGCACCATGGTCACGCCCGACGTCTTGAGCCTGATCGCGGTCTGGATCGCGTCGCCGACCTCTCCCGCGCCCGCCGGGTAGAATCCCTTTACCGATAGCGCCTCGGACAGCGCGTGAATGCGCCCGGTGAGCGAATTCACCTCGTCCAATTGATCGTGGTACTGCAGCACGTCCGGCACCGGGATCAGTGACCCCGGCTGCACCGTCCCGTAGGCGGGCTTGGGGCACGGAAAATAGTCTTGCAGCTTGAGATGCGGCTCACCCTCGTCAAGGATCTCGTCGCAGCCCTTGGCGACCCACACCACGCGCCTTTCGCTCTTGTGCCAGATTTCCCAGAACTTGGCCCGCTCGCGATTGTCACCGCCGCCGATTTCCTTAGCGTCCTTGTCAACCTTGTACTCGGCCTCCTGATAGGCATCGCCCGAATGCTTCTTGAACCGGTCGCGCGCCTGCGCGCGGGTCAGATAACTCGCGCCGGCAACCCACTCCACCTCGCGCCACGACCGGCTGATCGAGTGCAGGAAGTCACGCCTGTGCTTGTGGTCAATGCAGACCTTCTCGTAATCGTAGTCCTCGCTGCCCTTGTCCTCGTAGCGCACCCACGGCACACCGCGGCCGTGCATGACCACGTCATCGCGCACCAGCAACATCAATTCGTTGATGTGTGCCAGATCGAACGCCACCACACAGCATCTCTCCATGACTTCGCTGGCAGCCTGGTAAACCGGGCGCCGGTCCTTGAACTTCGGCACCACCACCGGGATCGGCGGCTTGGCGTAAATACTAGGTTTTAATACCTCGACGTTGGCCCAAAACATCTGGAATTCGCGGTCGCGGTTCATCATCCCAAGCCGCTCGAGGTTGGCGAACTTCCGGTCGATGAGATCGCAATGGTCGTTCCAGTCCTCGAACGCGTCCTCCGCCTCCTCCAGCAGGTTCAGCCACGCCTTGGCGCTGCCGGGCTCGAGCGCCGGATTGAATTCAAGGTCGTCGTGCCGGACGTCGTCATCGGCCGGAATGATCGGACGATCAGCCATGCCTTGACCCCTGCGCAAGCTTGTAAATCTCGCGAATAAACACACCGACATGCACCGGCTCGACGGGCAGCGGGATCACCGGCATTCTATCGCGCATCTCCCTGGCGAAACGCTGGCTCTCCGAACGCGCCCACGCACGCAGCGCCTCGGTTTCACGCCATTCCTGCAGCGCCGCCCTGCCCCACGCGGCGCGCTCGGCGGCGAGTATCGCCTGATACTCAGACTCGACCGCAGCCTCTTGCTCGACAGCGCTCAATTTCTGTCGCGCCTTCCAGGCGCGTTGACTTGCGATATTGTCGTAGCGCTCGTTCTCCCGCTCGGCCTCGAGCCGAGCCGCCGCCAAGGCCTCACGCCGCTCCGCCACGCGCGAGCCCGCAATATTGGCGTAGCGGCCCTCCTTCATCAGGCGCCGCAATGGGCTGGATGGATGCCGCAGCTTGCGGAACGCCTTTGCCTCGATCTGGCGAATGCGCTCACGCGAAACGCCATAGCTTGCCGCAATGGCGTCCAGCGTCGTCTCATCGCAATTCAGCCCAATGCGCAGCCGCACTGCGCGCTCCTCCCGCGGCATGAGCCGCAACAGCACACGCGATACGTCCAGCCGGTCTTCACGCTCGAGCAATGCCTCCTCTGGCGTTGGGACAGGGTCGAGGATCACAGCCGCATCCTCCGGTCTTCCGCCGGCGGCGGGATCGTCCAGGTCGACGACAGCTGTGGCCGCAGCAGCTTGATCACCCGCGCGGGCTGCTGGCGCCAGCCCATGCTCAGGTAGCGGAATGCGTCGGCCGGATGCGACGTCCAGTCGTGTACAGCCGACGCACGAAACGCCTTCTTGTCGTCATCCCATTCGCGCCGATACTGCTCGAGCGCCGAAATGCCGCCTTCCTCAGTACGCGGATGGAATACGCAGCGCGGCAGCGTGCGGCGAACCGCGTTGATCCCATCGTCGACGCTATGATTGGGAATAGGCGTCGGATGAAGCCCCATGTTCGCCATCGTCTCGACGCGCGTGCGCCCGCTCGTCCACTCGCGGATCTTGGCGTCGTGCGGAACGAAGTCGGCGCCCGCGGTCCAGCCGTGCTCACGATCGATCGCCTCCAGCCTCTCGCGCCACCAGTCGAGACCGACGCCGCTCGTCGCCGTATGGGCCAGAATGTAAATCTGGCTGCCGGCCATCTGGAACTGCCACACGCTGGTGTCGTCGCCGATCCCCAGGTCCCAGGCCCGGTGAACCGGCTCGCCGGGCAGCGCCTCGACCGGCGCAATGCGCCCCTCGGCGCGCACGTTCGCCATCTCGATCGCATAGAAGCTTCCGAGCACCGATGCGGTCCAGTCACAAAACAACTCCTGGCGATAGCTCGCCATGCCCTGGTCCTCGCCGTAGAGCTGCTGCATTTCCGACAGCGTCTCGGCGAGCGTCGCGTCGCTCAGCATCCCGGTATCTTTAGCGGTTAATAGTTCGCAAAACCACGACGGGGTTTTAGAGGCATATTTAAACATCTCGAACGCATGATTACGGCCGCGCGGGGTCGTGATAAATATTGCCCAGCCGTCGTTCTCCTCGAGCATCGGGCGCGCGTATCCCCAGACGCTAGGATTAGAGAGCGCGTATTCCGAAAATGTTAATCCTGCATAACTCGAGCCGACAAGCGAGGTATCGTAGGTATCCGAGCCGAGCACGCACCAAGTCGAGCCGTTGATAAACCGGATTGACATACTCGTGTCGTTGCGGCTCTCGCAAATCTCTGCCGGGAATGCCTCGTCGATACGCCGCTTGCCGGTGTGTGGATTAACTGCAGTCCAGATAGACCTGCGGCCCTGCAGAAACTCAGGCAGCACGTGACCGTAGTTTGCTGGCCGCTCCATTGCGGCCCACGCTGCGTGATGCAGGCACACATCGTCTTTTCCAGCGCGACGATGCCACACCGCAAACGCCCGCTTGCCGCCGCCGCGCAGATAATTCCAGAGCGCCATCTGATGCACTCTCGGAGTCCATCCGCCGTGCGGCAGCTTAATCTCGCTCATTTCTGCGGGGCTTTCGATCCTTCAGTAATATGCCGGAGTACGATCTCAAGCGCGGGCTTGCCTTCCTGCGGGCCAACATTAACGTCCTGCGAAACCTTGCCCCAGCCGCGATCGAACAGCATTTGCAATGCCTCTAGCTTGACCTTGGGGTCGGGGTGCATCGTCGCAAGGCCCCCCAAGATTTCGATCCCCTTCTCGGTATAAGCGCGGGCCAGAGATCCGATTTCAGTTGGAACTTTCGACACTTAGCGAAGGCCCCCTCTCCTGCTTTAACTTATCAACGTCCTTACGTAACTCATCGATTACGTTATTAACTTTCTCGAGCTCGATCGAGAGCTCGAGTGCGAGGCGTGTCAGGCTTTGATCGATCATGCGCCTTGAGCGGGCGATATCGTGATCGATCATGGAGATAAGTTTGGCGTTTGACATGACGCAACGTCCCGCGCGCGGTTAGCGAACCTGCGCGCGAAACTAGACAATTGTCAAGTATCAGTGGGTTAAGGGTGTTCGGCTACTACTGGCAGTGAGCGCTTGGGCGCGTATGGCCGGATACCGGCCTCGAGCATCCATCGCACCAGGTAGACCATGGCGACCGGGATATCGGTCTCGCCGTCGACCATGCGGTGCATGGTTCGCTCGGAGACGCCGAACCAGCGGCCTGCGGCCGCGATACCGAGCCCGAGTGCAGCGATCGAGCGCTGCAGCTCCTTGGGCGACATGGCGCGATTGGTCCAATCCATGGGGCTAATGTAGCCACCCAAAAATAATTGTCAATCTGACAATAAAAGGTGTTGACACCCTGCCAGATTGGCAGTACATTCGCGTCATCAGAAACGGAGCAAGCAAATGAAACTCTTCATCGTCACCATGCAGACCGGCCCGGACTTCTTCAAGGAACTGATTTGGGCCGAGGACATCGCCCACGCCGAGTTTGCAGCAGAAATCAAGTTTGACTGCAAATGCGTCAACTGCCGCCGCGCAGCCTGCCATCCCGGCCGCTAACCCTCACCCAACGGAGCACCCCAATGACCAACCTGTCCCGCATCATCGACGACCTCGGCATCCTCAAGGCGCAGATCGCCGAGCTGGAGCTGCAGGAAAAGGCACTCAAGGCGGCGCTGCAGGACCTCCCCGCAGGCGCTTACGAGGGCGAGGTTTTCCGCCTCTCCATCTCGCAGTCCGAGCGCGAGACGCTCGATATGGCGGCGGTGCGCGAGCACCTGTCGCGCCAGTTCATCCAGGCGCACACCCGCGTCACCCCGGTCCGGACCGTCAAGGTGTCCGCCCGCAATGGCAAGCAGGTGGCGGCATGACCAACATCACCTACCTGTTTCCGCCCAATCAGCTGGTTGAGGGCCGCAACTGCCGCGACCTGCGTGAAATCCGCGAGTGGATCGACGCCTGCATCGACGCCGAGGGCAATGTTGCCCTCGACGTCCCCGTGTCCCTGCGTTTGTGGCAGAAGATCCAGCCCGACACCGGCATCGAGGGCTACGATCTGGAAATCACGCGCGGCTAGTCATCCGCCCCGTAATCCCGGGGGTCGGCCCTGAGCTCCTCGCTCAGGGTCGGCCCGCGGTGCTTTTGCAGCAGGGTCAGCACCGCCTCGAGCAAGGCGTCCGCCTTGGCCCGCCTGTCCACCGCCTCGTCACGCTCGCGCTGGTGGCGATCCATCTCGGTCATCGCCCGCGTATGCGCCAGATTGACCACGTCAAGCTCAGCCCGCACGCCGCGCAAGTCGGCCTCGGCCGACTGCAGGGCGCCGCGCAAGGCCTCGCGCTCCTGCTCGGCCTCCTCGATCGCCCGCATGCCCGCCTCGACCCGCAACGAGCGGCTCGGTGTCGGCTCGACCGGCTGCGGCTTTCGCTCGGCGCGCTGTTCGGCCAGCGCCCGGTCGAGCACAGAGAGGCCCGCCAGCCTGGCCCGTGTTTCCGATGTGTTCGGGTTCCCGTTGCCTTGTGTCATCGCTTGCACCTCCATGAGTTTCCGCTCCACACAGTACGCATATTGTGCCGTAGGCAGGTCGCCTGCGCCGGGCGATTGTCTGCGGCCAGCCTCGTCGCCCTTGGAACCGGCTCCTGCGACCGAATCGGGTCGTGGCGCAGCCTGTTCCCCGCCACTGGAACGATCCCTACGGCCTCTGGGAGCCCCGTGGGCGCGTTTTGCTCCACAGGAGCCTGATTGGGCGGCCAAGGCGCAAACCGATCGCTAGGCGGGGGCTGGTTGCTGATCCAGCGGTCTGCCGCCGCGGGACCGAACCAGCGCTGCTCGAACGAGGGCGTGATGGGGATGGTCCGCACGACGCGCGGGGCGTCGGCGTCGAGCTTGTCGGCCTTCTGCGCCAGGGCGGGACTGAACGCCATGGCGAGTGCCGTTACGACAATCAGGGTTCTCATGCGTACCTCCTGTCAGCCTCGGCGAAGAAAACTTCCGCAATGATGAAAACGGCAGGCACGGCATCTTCCGCCCACTGGGCGGGGCTACGCTCGTCATAGGCATCCGCGGAAGCGGGTATGCTGTAGGCCGCCACCAGCAGCCGCGCTGCCAGATCGTCAATTTTGGCACTTCGTCCGTGCGGTCGTGAGATGCTCATGCGTCTTGCTCCGTTGTCCACAGGTCATCCAGGGCGTCATCGAGTCCTGTGGGGTGCGCGATGACGTCGAGCGGGTCGGGCACATGGCGGCGAACCTTGGTGACGGTTGCGCCCGGGAAGATCTCTTTCGCCTTGAGCACGAGGTCGTAGTCCGCCACCAAATGTGCGATTTCTTCCAGCGTATAGACCACCATCTTGCGGCCGTCGGCGCGGGCGTAGGCGCGCCGTGCGTCATCGGGCTCGCCCACGATCGCCAGCACCGTTCCGGTGATCAGGGCGATCTCCATCACCTCGGCATCGATCGGCGAGGCCCCCGACGCCTTGGCGGCGCCGTCCAGCGCGTAGTAGGCGGTGCGCATGCGCTCGGCTTCGCGCCGCACCGCCTCGAGGGGGCCGAACTCGATCGCCTGCTTGAACAGGTAGCGCTGCCGGTCGAACTTCTCGCGCAGCTCCCGGGAGACCAGCAGGCGGAGGCGGTCGGCACCCCACTTCTTTTCCATCTCGATCGCCAGCGCCTGCGCGCCGTCGATGTAGGAGCGCCCGGTCAGGTAGGTACCGTGGAGGGCGTCCCATTTCTGGACCGCGTTAGGCTGCGGTTTGCTTGCCACGCTTGACCTCCTTGGCGAGCAATTTGCTCAGGCTTTCGATCTTGCGCTCATAGGCCCGCATGCGCTGGGACAGCTCTCGGCGTTCATTGCGTTTTCCGCCCCACTCCTCTGCGATCGCCAGCAACTTGTCATAGGCGGGCTTGCGCCTTGCGCCATCGCCAGGCTTGAAGGGCAGGGTGCGCCTGATTTCGTCCTTGGCTCTCTCCTCCTCGATTTCGACTGGACGCAAGCTCTCATTGAGGCGATAAACATCTGCCGCCAGTTCACTGACCAGCGTCCGAAGTTCCGCTACCTGTTGGCGATACCCTTCTCGATCCTCGTCGCTCATCGCCATCGATGGAACTTCTCTTTTGCAATGCGCCATTTTGCGCAATGGCACTGGCCGTTCCCTACGGGACACAGGACACCTCTGTGCCGCTTCAAGGCACAGAGTGGCGCGCTTGCGCCACTGTGTCCCGTAGGGACGGCCGGAGCGGAGTGGCGCGGGGCAATACGCGCCAGTCCCGCTCCACTCATTTTTGGACTGACGCACACTTTTTTGTCCTCACATTCTATCGTATTGCGACGCAGCATCTGGCCTGTTTTTAGCGATGACCCGGACCCCCTTTCGGGGCTTGCGCTGGATCGGGTCGTCATAATCGAATGTCTCCAGCACGTCGTTCTTGAGCCAATCCTTGATCAGGTTCTTGGCCGCCTCGTCGGTGCAGCCGAGGTGGCGTGTCAGCACCCGGCCCGCCCATCGGCTTTTGTCCGATGTCGTCGCCAGGGCGCTGTAGAACTGCTTGGTTGATTTGCCGTCTTCGTCGACCACGCCGCGGGCAATCTCGTCGAGGGCCATTCCGATCGTGTGCATCGAAACTCCATCGAGCGCGCCCGGCGGCCGCCACGGCACCAGCACGCCAACATCGTCGCCCGGTACCAGTCCGGTGCCGTTATTGAGCGTAACTGTCTTCTTCTCGAACCAGCGCACCGCCTCGATGCGCGAGTGGTTCGCCTTGGCGTCGTCGAATCGGACGTAGCGCAGCCGGTCGTCTGGTGTGACGTTCATTGCTGCCGCCTCGTCCTCGGTCATGGCAAACAGCGTCGAGAGAATGCGCGCCGTCCCGATCAGGGCGCCCCCGCCGCGGCTCGCGTCCGCATTGCCGGCCATGTCGCCCGCGTACTTCTTGGTGTGATGCACCAGCAGCAGCGCACAGGCCGCCCTTCGGGCAACCTCGCGCCACAGGATGCCCGCCCACTTGACTTCGGAATTGCTGTTCTCGTCACCCTCGAAGGTCTCGGCAAACGGGTCGGCCACGACCAGCTCGATCCCTTCGGCCAGTACCGTTACGACCAGTTGCTCGCCTAAGGGAGTACGAATGATGGTCTTGGTCCTGGCGTCCATGCGCGCAATGACGATTGTCTCGGGTGCGTCTGCCAAGAATAACCGGCCATTAAGAAGGGCGTGGTCGACCCCCATCTCCTTCGCTGCCGCAAACAGGCGCCGCCGCATCTCATCGAGGTCGTCCTCGGCATTGATCACCAGCACCTTGACCGGCCGTCGCGGCGTCCAGCCGCCCCAGGTCATGCCGACCGTGGCCGCGATCGCCAACTGCAGCGTGAACAGGCTCTTGCCCGAGCCGGGCGGGGCTACCAGCACCGACAGGTTCCGCAGCAGCAAAAGACCGGGCACAATCCAATTGCGCGTCGGGATCGACGCCTCGTCGATCGGAAAGGCAGACACAAGCGGAACGCCGGGCGGCTTTTGCTCCTGGAACTCAGCCGCAGGATCGGCCTGGGGTGGCGGCTCCGAGGCGCGCGGTCCGGCCGGCTCGATCGCCGGCGCCGGCTTGGCCGCCTCCGCCACCATCTTCGGCGACCCCCACAGCCGCATCAGGCGCTTCCACTTGCGGAAAAACTCGGTGGTGCCGCGGCCCTCGCGCTCGAGCCCCTCGGTCTTCTCCATACCCTGCAGGCGTGACGTCACCTTCAGCTCGTAGCCGACATAGGCCTGCGCGGCGGCGAGGCGCCAGTCGGCCTCGGGCGGCATGATCGGCGCGGCGCGGTAGAGCTCGAGCACGGCGTGCCAGACGGTATCGCGCATCGCCTGCTCGCGCCCGTCGATCACGGTTCCAAACTCGTTCAGGACCTGTTCGCCGTTCCCCCTATAGGTGCCCTCCGCGGTGCCCATCGTAATGGCCGATTTAGATGGGCCGCCATGCGCCTCGGCCAAGTCCGTAATGGCCTCCAGCAGCCACGGCTCGGCCGCGGCAATCTCCAGTTCCCACGGGCCCTGCCCCGGCAGCCAATCGTAGTGCTGGCCGCTCTCGTGCAGCGAGGGTGGCAACACCGCAAAGCCGCCCTGGCCGCGAATGTCGACGCCAATGGACGTCTTGCAGGTCGGGATGACGTAATCGACCGGCGCAATGAACAGCAATTGCCGCCCGCCCCCTCCGGTGCGCTGCTCCACCGTGAAGGGCTCCAGCCCGTTGTTCTCCACTTCCAGCACCGCATTCCACCACGCCTGCGCGGCTCCGTTCTTGTGCGTGTCGAGGTCCAGCACCAGCACCTGCGAGGAACAGCGCCCGGTGATTAGCCCCATGTTGGGGCGCGCCGCATACTTGCCCTGCGGGCCGTACCAGGCCGCGAACGTGGCGTCGGGAACCAATTCCTCCTGCAGCGGCGCCCACTCGGCCAGCAGCGGGCGCTTCCACGACCCCTTGCCCTCGCCCGGCATGTAGCCGGGAATGACCTGGAACAGCGTCTGCCGGTACATCGCGGCCCACTGCGCGGGCGAGGCGAAGTCGGGGTCGAAGTCGGGAAGGGGCTTGCTCATGGCGCCCCGGCTGCTAAATTCATCGGAAGACCTGTGCTCGTTCGAGGCGACGCAGGTGTCAGGGGCCGGGCAGGGCTACCCCCCTCCCGGCCCCGATCGTTTCAAATCAGCCGAAGTCGGAAGAAAAATCCGCCGCCTGGGCCTGCTGCGGCGCTGGCGCGGGCGCACGCTGCGCACCCGTGGCAGGCGCGGCGGCTCGAGCCGCTCCATTACCTTGAACGGGTTGCACAGCCGCAACGGGCTGCACAGCTGGAACGGATTGTGGCTGTGGCACATAGGCGAGATCCCCGCGCGGCGCCCACCCCACGATTTTAAACCTGGGATGATAGTTGGTCGACTGATGCACCCCCCCGGTCGTGACCGGCATCGGCTGCCCGTCGAACATCAGCACGGGCAGCTTAGCCCCCTGCGCCTTGTGCTCGCTGTCCCACACCCCGACGATGTGCTCGAAGGCATTGCGGAACGCCTTGCTGGTGCCGGAGATCTTGCGGATCGGCTCCTCGCCCCCGCACTCCTTCGCCAGCTTGAGCATGAACTGCAGGCCGTACTTGTGCTGCTCGGACGGCTTCGGCGGCAGCATGGCGCCACGCTTCACCACGATGATCGAGGGCGCCACGCCGGGCGTGAAGTTGAACCAGCCGACCTCGATGTTCTCGAAGTCGCACAAGCCCTTGAAGGTGCCGGTGATAACGACCGGATCGGTGGCAAAGCCGTTGCCGGTATTGACCCGGTCCATCCGGAACAGGCGCCCGGCGCGGGCGTCGTACTTGACGATCGGAACGATGTCGGTGCCGGTCGTCTCGGCGGGAAAACCAAAAATGCTCATGGTCTGCTTCCTTTTGCGCCGCTGTCAGGCCGCCGGCTTGCCTTTCCGGATGCTCCCGGAATTGGAGTTAGATGTGTTTCCAGGTCTTTCTGTTGCGGATGAGACTGATCGTCGTCGGATAGACACCTGTACGGCGCGCTATCTCATTCACGCCAAGCGGTGAGGCTCGAATTGCCAACACCTCAGCTTCGGTAAATCTTGCAGTGGCATTCATCTCGCCGCGTGGTTGCCGATTTTTGGCAACTTTGTCTGCAACGTTGTCGGCGTGCGTACCAAGAAAAAGATGGTCTGGATTGATACACAATGGTGTATCGCATTCATGCAACACATTCATTCCAGCCGGGATTTTTCCATACGCTAGTTCATAGGAGGCCCTGTGGGCGTACATGTCGCGGCCGTTTACGCTCATGCGGCCATATCCCATGTTACTTGGCTTGCCTCTCCAGACGACGCACGTGCATCCTGCAAGCGGAGTACTGTTTTTTGCAAGACGTTTTTCAACACTCAAGAATTTGTATGTTCGCGCCATCACAGCCCCCATATTTCGTATGCTCTTTGTCTCAACTGGGGGTCCTTCCAATAGAAGTCATCGAGATTAGGAAGTGCATGCCACTTCAGCTCTTCAGGATCACCGCTCTGTGAGAGAAATTTTTCAACCGATTTTCCAATAAGCGCTAATCCGTTGCGGTGCTGCCTGACATTCTCCAAGCGATAAACTTCTATTCTACGCGGCGTCACATAAACCAAGCGAGCGTCGATATTGTCGGATACTGCGTAGTGGGCAACCTGACGCGCGTGTGAAAACTTGATGCTGCCTGGAATTTTTTCGGTTGTTTTCAGATCCACAAGGATACCGTGGTCGTCCCACTGGTAGTCGTAGTAGCCGATGACCGGCAATAGCAACCCGTCCGGCTGCCACTCCACCAGCCCCTGCATGCCGGTCGGGCGCCCGTAGGGGAGCAACGCGTCCAGTGCGGTCTTGACCATATCGGGAATGGTGGCGCGAACCTTCTCGCGCCGCTCGTCGCTGAGGAGTGCAGTGCGGGCGTCGTAGGTGGTAAGGGCGACCTTGGCGCATTCGTCGAAATCATCGGTGTCGAACGCAGTGAAATGCATCAGACCGTGCGTGACGCCGTCCTCGACGGCAGCGCCGCGCGACATCGCCACATTGGTCGGCTGCTTCTCGCCTAGCACGTACTCGAGATAAAACATCGCCGGCGAGGCGACGAACAGGTTCAGCTTGCTCGGCGAGTGGCGTTCGTAGCCTGCGATCATTTCAGTGCGCCCCAATCCTTGAGAAAAATAATCGCGTCGTTGAGATTGCGCGCCACCGCGTAGTCGTGGCCGAGCCGGTCGCAAATCTCCTCGAAATTCTTCTGTGCCGCACTCTGCTTGCCCGCGCCGTCCTTCAGCTCGAGCCATGCCGCCTTGCCGCCCGGCAGCATGACGCACAAATCGGCGACGCCCGCGCGCAGGCCTTCGGCCTTCATCCGCGCCGCCAGCATCGGCGTGCGCTTGGCAGCGTTCGGAATGGCAAAGACATAGACATCCGGGCTCGCGGAGACCGCGAGATACGCCAGCACCATGGCCTGCAGCCGGTGCTCGCCAGCCCTGGTCTTCAGGTAGTCGGCCGCCTTGATGACGCGTTGCTTCATGGCGTGTCTCGCCCCTCGCGGCCGGTTAGCGCCTGACGGGCGATGTCGCGGGACAGCACCAGATCGCTCCGGTCGCTGCCGCTGCTGAAATCCCCGCTGTCTGCAATTTCCTTCAGCGCAGCGCGCAGACGCTCGATCTCTAACGTCTGGATGCTCTCCATGTAGCCGGACTGAGCCTGCAATTCGGCAACACGCTCACGCAGCATCTCGATCTCGGCCACTTGCTTGTCGCCATAGTCTGCACAAGCATCCAAAGCGGCTTGCAGCCGCTCGATCTCGGCGTCAGCGTCTCGCCAGCGGCCCTCCCAGTAACGATTAGCCGTGCCGCTCCGCAGCCGCTCGATCTCGTCGGCGGCCTCGTGCAGAAAGTCCTTTGGATGAAACCGTGCGGCGTTCTCGCGCAGCCGTTCCACGATGTCTAAAGATGCTGCCATTCATGTCGTCCTTCATGTCGGGTTAGCCCGCGCTTCGAATACGCCACGCAATAACGATGCAGCGCCAGCCCAGCCGCAGCATTTCCTTGGCGCTCATGCGGAATTGGATGTGAGCCTCAGGGTTGAGGTCTGAGACCTTGAGCATCCCGCCGCCGTAGCTGATTTTCGGTCCTGTCGGGTGCCAGTAAATTGTCGCATCCTTCGGCCACGGAATGCCGTGTTCAGCGAATGCGTTTTTGAGATTGGCTGCTGCACTCATCGGATCGTCCTTCACCGCCATTTGGCGTAGACCGTGTGGAAGTGCTCCCTGCACCAGGCGCTGCCCTTGGCCGTCCTCTCGCCGCAAAAGGAATAGGGCGGCTTGTCGCCGAATGGGTAGTGGCAGGTGTGCCGCTCGAGCTGGTAGATCGTCAGCTTGCCGCCCGGCGCAGGCGGCAGCGCCACCTCCCAGCGCGGCAGCACCACCGGGACGGGCTCTGCCGGCAGCGTCGGCTTGGGCGCGCGCCGCTTGCGCTGCGGCTTGGGCGGATTGACCCGCGGGCGGGCTTTCAAATCCATGCGGCGCGCCTTTCCGATGCAGGCGTTTTTCGTCAGCGTGACGTCAAATTCGGCGCTGAGCTGCGCGGCGATCTCGCGGAACGGCAGGTCGTCGTCGGCGTGCAGCTCGGCCAGCCTCTTGAGTAGGTCGTCGGTCCACACCACGTGGTTCGGGTTCATTTGATCCTCCGCTTGATGTAGGCGCGCACCTTGTCGATCGTCTGCAGCGTCGGGGTGCGCCCGCGGCGCAGTCGCGACAGGTAGTTGCCGTCGTTCATGCAATCGATGCCGAACGTGGTTGGGTTCATGTCGTGGCGGTGCAGGAACCGCTCGATTTCGGCGAGGAGCTCGCGCGCGGTGGGGTGCTGCTTCATGCGGTTATCTCCGCAAACATCCCGGCATCGTTGCGAATGCGGCGCTCTGCCATCGCAACATAGTCCGGGTTCAGCTCGATCAGGATCGCGTTGCGGCCGAGCCGGTCGGCGACAAGTCCGGTCGTGCCAGCACCGCCGAAAGGGTCGAGGACTGTGCCTCCCCTTGGGCATCCGGCGAGAATACACGGCTCAATCAGCGCGGACGGAAAAGTGGCGAAATGGGCCTCCGAGTAAGCGTTGGTGGCTATTTCCCAAACTGAGCGCTTGTTGCGGGTTTCGCGGATAGCTTTGAACGACCCGTCGTTTCTCGATCCATCGCTCGGGGCAGACCATTTCCCATCGTAGTATCCCTTCACTCGTTCTACTTCGGTAGATTTCCCTGGAGCGTATATGGAGGGCTCGGCAATCGCCTCCGCATCGTAGTGATACCGCTCGCTCTTGCTCAGCAAGAACAGGTACTCGTGGGCCTTAGTGCAGCGGTCCCGCACGCTCTCAGGCATCGGGGTTGGCTTTGACCAGATGATGTCCTGGCGCAGATACCAGCCATCGGCCTGCAGGGCGAAGGCAACGCGCCATGGGATGCCGATCAAGTCCTTTGATTTTAGTCCATAGTTTCTGTCTTCTCCGGCATATTTGGTTTTTGCGGCTTCGCGCGCCGTATTGCCTATCTTGCTTGGGTTGACGTTTGGCCGATACGTTTCCTTTACATTCACCGTTCGCTCATCCGGGACGTTCCATGCGCCTTTGCCGCTACCAGAATAGCTATCTCCCAGATTGAGCCACAGCGTTCCGTCGTCCCGCAGCACACGGCGCACTTCTTGGAACACGGACACCATCTCAGCCACAAACGCGTCAGGCGTCGTCTCCAAGCCGATCTGCCCGGCAACCCCGTAGTCCCGCAGGCCGAAGTACGGCGGCGAGGTCACGACACAATGCACGCTTTCGGCTGGCAGGGTCGCCAACACGTCGCGGCAGTCGCCAGTGATAAGCTTTATGCTCATTCGCCCGCCCCATACACCGCCTTGAAATCCTCATCCCCGTACACCGCCAGCTTGCCGTTCGCCTCGCGTACGATCCAGTCGCCAATGCCCGCCGCAGTCAGGCCCATGTCGGTCGGCACGAAGGCGCAGCGGTGCTGCGGCGAGTACTGCACGCTGGGCACGTGGTCGTCGCGCGGCGAGTCAAACGTGTCGCGTGTGATCTGCACCGCCATGGCGTAGGACTTTTTCTTCATGGCAGACCCGCCTGATAGGGCCACGCCGTGGCGCAGACCGGGCACCGCAGCATCAATTCGGTCCCATTGCGAAACACCGTCTTGGCGGCGCGGCTGTCGCACTTGGGACAGACCCGGTTCGGGCGCGGGGTGGGGGCGCCTTCGCGCGGTGGAGGCAGGGCATCGCCGGCGCCGTACCATGCGCCAACCTGCTCGGTGGCAGGCTTGGCCGCAGCTGCGGGCGGCAGCGGCTCGAGCAGTGCCATCGGCTCACCCAGCGGTTCCGGCATCATCGCCAAGGCATTCGACGCCTCGAGCAGCAGGTCGGCGGCGTCGGTGAGCAGGCGATCTGGATCAGCATGCTCTCGATTTGCGAGAGCCGCCGCGCAGGTTCGCATCCGGTCGGTGAGATCTGACATTCGTTAATCCTTCCTTCACCAAATAGCCAGAAAGCTATTGACGCGTCAAGTGCGCGGGCGCATCCTGTGCGGGTCGGGGGCGCACCAACGCGGGCCGGACGGCAAGCGAAGATAAACCCGGTGGGCGCGCAAGCCGGACGCCCATCCCCCGGCGTAGACAACGGAGCACACGCCAATGACCATTCTCGCCGCCATCTCCTGGGGCCTCGCGGTCGCGCTGCTGATCGCGATCATAAACCTGTGCATCGCCGCCGAATTACGCGGGCGTCTGCGCGATGAGTAGCCTCATCACGGCCATCCTCGCCGAGGGCATTGCCGTGCTCGGCATCTTTCTCATGCTGGCTCTGTATCTTCGCGTGCTAGTGTAGCCGTGCGTATTCACCCCAACCGGAGTTACCCACCATGAAGCGCTATCTACTGGCTGCCGCCATGTTCGGCGCGCTCGCCAGTCCTTCCAATGCCATCGAGCTCCGCACGCTTGGCGGGATTGACTGGAACATTGAACAGGGGACCACCCTGGATTTCAGTGCCGCCCAGCCCCCGGGCAACCAGCCGCAGAACAACCCCTGCATCATCTGCGGTGCGAACCAGCCCAACCAGACCAACACGGCACTCGGGTTCGGCTACACGGACTTCAACAACAAGGGCAATCTAGAAACCGCCCCGTTCTTCTCGTCCGGAATCCTTCGCGACACGGTTCTTGCCGCGGATACCATCTCGGCCGTGAACTACAGCGGCGCGCAGTTGCAAGCCGTTGTGCTGGCGATCAATGCTCTGGCTGGTTTTAACGGCAGCACGCAGTTCTCCATCGGCATCGACGTGAACGACACCAACAAGGTGCAGACCCTGGAGTCGTTCTTCTTTCTCGACGTGACTCCCGGATCATTTTCGGTTTTGGCGTCATTCTTGCCCGGACTGGATGATGGCATCAATCTTCTGGCCCCCAACAACGGGACGGGATTTCCGGACTTCCAGCTAACCGGACTGGATACCGCGAACCTCGATCCGACCCACCAGTACGCATTCTTCGCGCGTATGACGAACCTCAACGACGGCCCCGACTCGTTCTTCCTCACCGCGGCCGTTCCGGGGCCAGTGGCCGGAGCCGGTATCCCCAGCCTGATCGCGGCCTGTGGCGCCCTGATCGCGCTGGCGCGTCGCCGGCGGCAGCAGACGGTCTAACTCGCGAAAACGCCCCGCCGGGACTTATGCCACAACCGGCGGGGCGTCTTTCGGTGACAAACGGAGCGGGGTCAGCCTATACGACCCGGCAGGAGGCGTAAAGATGAGCCGCCGCACCACTGCATGGAAGCTGTTCCCGTACCTGCCCGCCCGGCGCGTCGGCGAGTACCCGCCGCTACATGCGAATGGGCGTCACCACGCCGAGCAGTCCGGCGATGATCCAGACCACGATCAGCACCACGATTACCACCAGCAGCACGTGGATGATGGTGTGAAACGGGGCCGGTAACGGGATCATCGGCAGCAGCTGCTGGATCGCCCAGATGATCACGCCCAGCACAATCAAGAGTAAGACGATACTGATCAGTGTTCCGATCACGGCTAGCCTCCTAGTCTTGTTCCACCTTCACGATCACACCTGGCGGTGCCGAGATCCTGATCGTGACGGTTAGCGGTTCGGGCACCGCCTCGAGCTCGATCACCGACGCCTGCAGGGCGGACAGGAAGTCCGCGTGGTAGCCGGCAATGATCTTGCCAATCGATACCCCGCCCGACCAGTTCGGCACGATGTGCTTGTCGCCGTTGATGATCTCCCTGGCGCCATAGGCGTCGTCGATGTCCTCATCGAAGTAGCGGATGAGCGTTTGCTTGCCGGCCTTGTCGCCGCGAAACCACCCCTCGGTCATGCCGATGAACATCACGTTGGCGGCAATCGAGGGGTCGAGCGCACGCTCGGCGTGCCACTCCAGGTCATTGGCGCCGTCGAGGTCGAGCTGCTCGGTGGCCTTGCGGTAGTTGTCGCGCCAGGTCAGCTGCACGAACCCGCGACCGTAATAGGTTTGTCCGGTGGTATTGTCCTTTTGCCCATAGGGCTGACCCTTGCCCTTGCCGTACTCCTCGATCGGCAGCATGGTCGAGGCGGTCTCGTGCATCGTGGTCGCGAGGCAGTAGGCAAGATGGCGCAAGTCGTCAGTCGGCGGGTTGAATTCCCACGCCGCCAGAATGAAGTTCTGCCCGTCGACCTGCTCCTGGGACAGCTTGCCCCCGAAGGGCTTCTGGCGCACCTCGTCGAAATAGATGTCGCGGTCGAATGTCATCTCACGGCCTCGTCGGCGCGATGTGCAGTTCCCTGGTCATGATGTCGATGATGCGCCGGATGCTCTGTTCGTTCTTGTCGATGTCCTGTTGCAGCTTGGCGATGGCAAGCTTCATCTCGTCCATTCGCGCTACTGTGTAGGTCGCTCCGCGGGTTTCCATCGTGTTCACACGGGTCTCCAGTTTGACCGCGTAGGCCAGGATCGACGCCGCCCCGGCGCCGAGAGCCAGGAACTGCGCAATCAGGAAGTACATTAGCGTGGCGTGTTCCTTGACCCACGACTGTGTCATCATCTGCCGACCGTGTGCGGCCTGAGTCGCCCAGCTTGCCCGGCAACCTCAGTAAGGGCGCTCATGCGGGCTATATTCCTGCGACAGCTTTGCCGATCACGCTGGTTTTGCGGCCGGGGTTCCCTCCAATTCAGCAACGCGCTGTCTCAAGGCTTTTAACTCCTGGAGAATAACAGGAATATATTTCGAGTAATCGACCCCCCACCAATCCTGTTCTGCGAGATGCGTTACCGCTTCGGGATAGACCTTGCTGGCTTGTTGTGCGCTTACGCCGTAGGACCGCTTGCCGGTCGTCTTCCAGGCAAAGTTGTAAACCAGCGTATCATCGACAATGCGGCCCGCATCGAACGATTGCAGGTCTTGCTTGAGCCGGTCATCCGATGACGTGTTGTAGGCAGTGGTGGTGCCCGTCGTGGAGATCGTGCCGACGACAACCGCATTGGCTGCATCGACGAATAGCACAGGGGTCGAGCCATCCGCCGCGGGGCGGAATGTCAACCCAAACTGACCGCCTGCGGCGTAATCGATCTCCGCTCGCGTATTCTGGCTGGGTGTGCCTGTCCCGATATCAAGCCCCAGACGTGCGCTAACGCGGCCATTGCTGCGCGTAATGCCGAGTGGCGTATCGATCACGGCGCCACTGCCGTCGTCGCAACGGCTCAGCACGAAATCAGAACCGTTGTTGCCGCCGCTTTCCGTTGCACCATTGCCGAGTTGCATGACCCAGCGACTAATACCGTTGTGCCCGCCGAATATATTGCAAGGTGTCACGCCAGTCCCTTGCAACACCAAGCTCGGATTTGTTGGCGTAGCAATGGACAGATTGCCGGTCATGGTGTCGCCAGCCAGTGATACCGTTGTCGTATCCACATAGTTCTTGCTGGCGATGTGACCGGCTGCTGTTGGTTCAGGAACAGTGGTTCGCGCGGTCGCGCGATCAATGGATAGTGCCGTACCGGCAACAACGCCATCAGCGTCGCAGGTGTACAGGAAAAGCGTATTATCCCCGGTGCGCTGTAGGAACCTGTGCTGACCTCCAGTCTTAAAATCGAAGTCTGTATATCCTGAAGCCGTCATATCGTATGAAATGGTAAGTGCGCCTGTGGGGGCAAAAAATGAAGAGTTTCCGTTCTTGGCTACAGAAAACAACGTAGGGCCGCCTGTGTCGCTCTCCGCATCGACGAAAAAATATGAATTGGGGGCAGGGCCGTTGAGGCCGAATGACATGTCGGCAAAGTCATTGCCGATGAATGACTTATTGCCCGTCGTCACGGACGTCGCCATCTCCTCCCACGCCTGCCACACGCCGCCGATCTTCTGCCGGGTGTAGACGACGCCGCGCGGTGTGGCGCTGTCCTGTATGCGCGCCACAAGCGTGATGTAATTGACCGGATCGCTGGTCAGCTTCTGGCAGGTGCCAACAAAATAGCGGCCAGCGACCGGCGCGCCGGTTGCACCCGCATCCGACGAGAACGAGCCGTTTTCCCAGCTGTGGCTGTTATAATTCGTAACAACCTGACCGGCCACCTCGGCGTCGAGATTGTCGCGCGCCGTCATCGCGTTGTTTCCGCCTGTCCCGCCCGCCACGATGGGGCGCGGCTCGTTCAGGTCGGTCTCGATGTCGGCGATCGTGCCATTGTGCACGATGCTCTCGATCGTGGTCCCGTCGACCACGTCGGGGAAGGGCTTGGTGTAATTGCCGGTTCCGTCGCGGGGCATTGTTACGGCTCCACTGCAGAGCGCTCGCCTTGTAGGGCAAGCAAGCGCGCAATTTCGTTGCGATAAGGAAGGGCGCCGATCGAAGGCTGTGCCGCTGTGGGGTTGGCGTGGCCAAACCCGATGACGTTGGGCGCGCGTGCCGCAGCAATTTCGGCCTGGCCATAGGGTGAGCGCGACAGGATGTTGCGCTCGGCCGCGCTGGCGGCTTGACGTGTTAAGCCGCTCGCGCCCGCCTGTGACGTGGCCCCGCTAGCAAAGAGCATCGCCGCGGTCATCGGATCTCCACCAGCAGCGAGAAATGACCCGCCAACCGGCAATCCGGTAAATACGCCAGGGCGTGCCGTGCCGGACAAGCCACCCGCAAACCGCAATCCGCGCTCCCCCAGCGACTGTGGCGCAATGACCTTGCCCACGTCTGCAAGATCTTCCGGGCTCATGAACCGCGTCGCGCTCTTGTTGTTGGCAAGGTTCTTGAACTGCCGGACAATCTCAGGCCCCTCCGCCATCATTGTGATTGGGTTAACGGATGTCTTTGCCGTTGTTTCGGCTGCGGTACGCCGCTCGGCGACCGTTTCAGCGGTTCGCCCGATGCGCCAGTTGTTGTTCGCCCGCTCAAGATCCTGATAGACGTTAGCCGACTGCCCCCGTCGTGTCAGAACCGCACCTGGCGGCGGTCTTTCAAGAAAATGATCGATCATATTCTTGGCGTGCAACGCTGCTTGCCCTTCGGCACTGCCGGCACCAGCGCTATTGATTGTGTCCTGCAGTTGCTTGCGCGTGTTGTGCAGTGTGGCGGGGTTGGGCGGCAGGTTGTTGATGTCGGCGAGGATCGCATGGGTCTGTGTGGCACTGCGCGGTGTGGCAATCGACTGGGCGTGGAAGTCGCGCCGGATCAAGCCAGCCAAATTGTCGATTGCGTTGGGATCATAGCGAGCGCGCTGGCCCAGTGATGTGTAGCCGGCCTCGGCTGCGTAGAGCGCACCCTGCGGGGTCAGACGCGGCCGTGGCGCGGCGATGCCAAGACCGCGCCCCACCGCGCCAGCTGCTGAACTGATCGCCTGACCGAGCGGCGCGAGGACGCTACCGAGTACTGGACCCGCCCCGCCGATGAATGCACCCTTTGCTGTCTCATGCGGATCGCCGCCGCTGCGGATTGCGGCATCCGCACCGCCCCAGCCAGCGCCCGCTGCGGTTTGACCGCCAAATGTAGCACCGCCGAACGCGCGCGGCGCCGCGCGCATAGCCGGAATGCCCATCACGGCGCCGCCAAGTCCGCCTATTGCGGCTGCACCGGGATTGTCGCGTTCGTACTGTTCTTGGCCGCGCTGCATCTTGCGATAGGTTGCAGGGTCGCCCCCGGCAGCAATTCCGGTAAGCCCCTTCTCGACCAGCGGGCCGACCACCGGCAGCATGCCCTTGATGATTGCACCAGTTTGCGTGCCAGTTGGCGGCTCATCGTCATAGCGCACGCGCGGTGGTGCGGGCGGACGCTTCGAGTTCATGATCGCCTCGAGCGCGCGCTCGGCAAAACCGCCTTGCGGTTCTACAGGCTTCTCATCGTCGTAGACGACGCCCATCACTCGATCCTTCCGGTACGGCCGCTGGGCAGGCGGAAGCGCTTGACGCCGCGCGCGATAGCGTCGGCCTCGGACGCAACGTCGACAATCGGCGTATCAGCCGCAGATGTTCCCGCACTTGACAGCGGCATCCCCGCCGCTGCCGGCTCGCGCACGCCGTAGATCGATTGCAGCGACGGAAGCGCGTCGGGATGCTGACCTTTGACAAGCGTGTCGAAAGTCTCCCGGTGCTCTTTCAGGTTAGCATTCGACGTGCGCTCCGCGATATTTATGATGCGCTCAGCGCTGTTCCTATCCAACGCCAAGTTGCCGCCTGCGATCGAGCGGATAAACTCCAATTCCTGCTTCGACACGTCCTTACCCGCCAGACCTTTGACCAACTGCTGGATCAACGGACCCATATTTGATTGGAAAGTTTGGCTCGCTTCAACGACGCGCTTGGAGTGCTCGTTACCTGCCACAGCCGCAGCCTGATACGGGGCAAGTCTAATTGTGGCGCCCGCGCCAAACACGGCATGCGGCATGGCCTGCCGGGCGTCGCGCACGGCCTCGAGCGCAGTAACAGACATTGCGGCTTTTTCTTTACTTGCATCGAGCACCTTGGAAACCGGATCGGGAAGGTCACCATAGGTGCGGCGGTGCGCTTCTTTAGCCTGTGCCGCCGTGGCTTCCGCCGCGCCTTTATCCAATTCTATTTGTGTCTTCGGCGCGCTCGTGACGGCGCTTTCGTGGGCGGTCTTTCGTCGCTCCCAATCCTTTAGCTTAAGATTGTCTATCGCTTCCTGGCGCTTCCACGCCGCATCGCGCTCCCTTTGTCCCTGCTCATGCGCCCGCTCGAAAAGCATTTTTGCGCGCGGCTCCTGCTGGTTTCTTTGCCACAGGGTCCACGCATCCCGCTCCGTTTTCGTCATGCTGTCATTGCGAACCGACGGCTGCGGCATTGGGCCAGGGTCTTCGGGAATAACCGGCGCAAGCGTGCCGCCAGGTGCGGCAGACGGCCGGAGCGGCGCGGCCGGCGGCCCAGCAGGTGTGCGCCCCGGCAGGCTGCCCGCCTGTGCCATCTGCATTGGCTTAATTTCATTGGTAATGATCGGCGGGTTGGGTCCGTCGAAGACTGTGGCGCCCGTATCGCCCGTATCCATCGACGCGTTCCGGGTGACGAGCGGGCCACCCGCCATGGGCCCTGCCGGAGCGGGCGGTAATGGGCTTGGAACAGCGCCGGGCGGAGGCAAGCCGGATCCCGGCACCAGGCTAGATGCGATATTCCCTGTCACCGTCTCTGTTGCGGCAGCGACAGGCGACGCCACACCGCTAATGCTGTCCCTGACCGGGGCGCTCTCCCTTTCAAAGCGCTCGTTATAGGCCTTCTCGCCGCGGCCGAGCTGGATTGTCTCGAACGCATCGGCGAGGCTCTCGCCGAAGTACGTCATGCCCTCGCCGATGGTCTTGGGGAAGTCGCGCCGCCGCGCGGCGAGCGCAGCCGCAATGGCGCGGCGCCGCTTGATCTCGTCCAGCGACATGTTCGGGTTGCCGAACGACAGCACGGGATCGAGAAACCCGCTCTTGGCGACCGACGTGATCGGGATGTCATAGATGTTGTTGGGATCGGCCATGTTACGCCACCCTCAGGATGTCGCCCATCACCTTGCGCGGGTAGATATGCTTGACGCCCTTCTTGGTCGTCACGGCGTCCGGGTCGATTTTCTCGACGTCCTGCGCCATCGGGCCGATGTGCTGCATGCTGTCCGGGTCGTCCTTGTAGGCGTAGGAGTAAATCGGCAGCTTCTTCGGCTCGTCGTGCTTGCGCGCCGCGGACACGGTGCCGACACGGTGAATGTCTCTCTTCACGACGCGGTCTGAGGCGTAAGCCGT
>Ga0190271_10000321_pt1 | contig 23571 bp, 24 predicted proteins | sample Popmic356T_FD_133747 | JGI IMG/M metagenome (GOLD analysis project Ga0190271, IMG submission 133747) | Populus adjacent soil microbial communities from riparian zone of Weber River, Utah, USA - 356 T | ecosystem: Environmental > Terrestrial > Soil > Riparian zone | place: USA: Utah | collected...
ACAATAACTACGAAGGAGGGATGTGGCCTCTCGCAAATGTGATCAGTGCGGCGCGGGTGTCGCGGCCGACGAACAATTCTGCCCGAACTGCGGTTCGTTCCTCGATCCGTTGGAGCCGGATGCCCCGAAGGGCCGGGAAAATGTGATCTCGGTGACCTCCGACGGCAACTACGAGGAGTTCGAGCTCGGCGCTGCCCCACCGACCTCTGAGCGGTCGAGCCCGGGCCGCGGCGAGGTCACATGCCCGTCGTGCGGGGCCAACAACCCGGCCAACAACCGTCACTGCCAGGAGTGCGGGGCACGGCTCAGCCAGGGCCCGCTGCCCACCGCACCACGTCCGGCGGTTCAGGCCACCGCCGGGGTACGCGCCGCCCTCGCCATCAGCGCCCTGCTCTTCGGCGTCGTCGTGGTCGCTCTCCTCTTCAACATCTTCGGCGGCGACCCCCAGGCGGCCGTTACCAGCACAACCACTGCTGCCAACACCAGCACCACCATCGCCGAGCTTGCCCCGATCGACATCCTCGATGTCGAGTGCAACCAAGAAGGAGTGGGCTCATTCGTCTGCGACAACCTGATCGATGGCACAGAGACCGAGTACCAGTTCGACTACGAGGCCGTGCCCGAGGGCGAGGCGATCACGATCCGTCTCATCTTCGACCGACCGACCGTGGTCCAAAGGATCGACTGGGTCAACCTCGAGGATGCCACCCGTCTCAAGCGGAACTACCGGGCCCGAGGCATTCAGATCGCCGCCGACAACTCCCTCCAGCCGGTATTGGTCCAACTCGAGGACCTGGCTGGCAGCCAGCCCGTCGCTTTCGCCGCCCTCGACGCCACTTCGATTGAGATAACGATCGAGAGTGATTTCCCGGCGGAGGTGGTCGACGAAGAGAGTTTTACCGAGATGGCGATTCAGGAGATCAGGGTCATTGGCCGGCCCGGCAGCATCACCAACGGGACCAACGGGGCCACCCCGACCACGGTGCCGGGGGCGACGACGGTGCCAGGTTCGACCACCGTTCCGCCCACCACCGTGCCTCCCACCACGGTGCCGCCGACGACCGCTGCCGCCGGCTGATCTCGCGTCCGTTTCGACTCAGGGCGCTGGAATTCGCTTAGCGGTAGCTGCAACCCTGGGTTCGGGGTTTAGCTGGCTGTGATGGCCAGCTTGAGGTTCTCCAACCCGCGGAACACCAATGAGTGGATTCGCCCTGACGCCTCCCTCAGCTCCACGCCGGCAACACGAGCCGCGAAGGTCCCGAACGCAGCCTCCAGCTCCACCCGGGCCAGGGGCGCGCCGACGCAGTAGTGGAGACCTGCGCCGAATGAGACGTGAGGATTGGGCTGTCGGGTCAGATCGAGCCGCTCCGGGTCGCCAAAGAACTCGGGATCGTGATTGGCCGAGCCGAAGAGGAGTCCGACCTTGGACCCTTTCGCAAGGAACGCACCGGCGACTTCGGTGTCGACGAGGACCCAGCGCTCGAACATCTGAAGCGGGGAGTCGAAACGCAGCAGCTCATCGACGGCCGTCTCCACACCGGCCTCTCCCCGATGCAATAGCCCGTATTGGACATCGTCCCGAGCCAACGCCAACAGACCATTGCCGATGGCATGGACGGTCGCCTCGTGACCGGCGTTGAGAGTCAAGATCGAGGTACCAACGATTTCCTCATCGGTCAGGGTGTCGCCGGCATCCTCGACGTCGACCATCGACGAGATCAGGTCTTCCCCTCTGTGCTTCCGCCTCATCTCCACGATCTCTTGGAGATAGGCGACGAAGTCCCGGGTGGCAGATTCGGCAGCCTCTCCGTCGGTGTCGGCGACGTTCTGGTCGAAGACCTTGACGATCGCGTGGCTCCAATTCAGGACCTGTCGATGGTCTTCTGCCGGGAGACCCATCAACTCGGCGATCATCGCCACCGGGATCGGCGTGGCAAAGTCCTCGATGACGTCGAGCGTGCCCGAGTCGATGGCCCGGTCCACGATCCCGGCTGCGGCCTCCTCCAGTCTGGGTCGGAACGCCTCGGAGGATCGGCGTGTGAAAGCCTTGGAGACGAGACGGCGAAGACGGGTATGCCGGGGTGGTTCGAGGTCGATGAATGACTCCCGGATGTATCGAGTCCACGCGGGCCACTGTGGCGGATATATGCGGCGGTATAGATCCGGGTCGACCTCATCAGGCTCGAGCCGGTGGCGGATGTCACGTCCGAACCTATCCCGATCTTTGAGGATGGCCGTGACGTCCTCGTGTCGGGTGAAGAAGGTGAGCTCCCACGACGGGTCGTGAAAGACCGGGCTCTCCTCACGCAGCCGGGCGTAGGTCGGATAGGGATCGTCGAGGAACTCGGGTGAGTACGGGTCGAACATTCGCCTCCGGGCGAAGCCCTACCGGGCCTCGCCCTTGGCGTATCGGGCGCCATCCGCCGCCGGCATTCGAAGGTGTTGCGATGCCGCCGCCAGGACGAGGAGCGTGATCACATAGGGCAAGGCGGCGAGCAGCTGGTTGGAGACTTCCACCACCTGCAGGTAGTAGACGAGGAAGGCGGCGCCGATCACGATCTGGATGATTGCGGCGCGCAATCTCGAGCGAACGGCGGAATAGGCGCCATAGGCGATCAGCCCGATGGCTACGGCGAGGATGAACGATCGCACCACCTCGGGTCCACGGAACCGAAGCGAGTCGCCAAAGCCGAAGACGAGGGAGCCCCCGAGGACCCCGACCGGCATCCAGTTGCCGAAGATCAAGGCGCCGAGACCGATGAAGCCGCGGCCCCCGGTCATCCCCTCCCTATAGATCCCGGCCTGGACCAGGACCAGGAAGGCGCCGGCCAGCCCGGACAGCATCCCGGAGATGATTACGCCGTAGTACTTCATACGCAGCACCCGGACACCGAGGGACTCGGCCGCCCAAGGATCCTCTCCGCAGGAGCGCAGACGAAGACCCCAGGGCGTCTTCCACAACAGCCAGGCGGTTATCGGAACCAGGGCGAGGCCCAACAGGGTGAGCCAGTTGATCCCGCCGGTGAATCCGCGGAGTATCCCGGCAATGTCGGAAAGGAAGAACAGCTCCAGGTTCTCCAGCCACCCGAAGAAATCCGGGCTGTTCCAGCCAAAGAGCTGCCCGCCGGCGAGGAAAGGCAGGTCGATGTTGGGGAGACCGTCGATCGGGGGCGATTGGATGACGGAGCCCCCGGTTTCCGGCGTGTAGACGATCGAGGAGAGGAATCGCATGGCACCGAGCCCGAGGATGTTGATGGCGACACCAGAGACGATGTGGTCGACGTTGAATGTCACAGTCGCAAGGGCGTGGAGGAGGCCGAACACGGCGCCACCCAACACGCCGAGGATGACTCCCTCCCACGGACCGAACATCCAGGCACCCCATGCCGCGAACCAGGTGCCGCTGATCATCATGCCCTCGAGACCGATGTTGACCACCCCGGAGCGCTCCGAATAGAGACCACCCAATCCGGCGAGAAGGATCGGTATCGCCAGCCGGAGGGCGGCGCTGGCCGTGCTGCGTGAGGTCAGGTCGGATGTACCGGTCACCAACTCGGCAAGGGTCATGACCAGGACTGCAGCCACGGCGATCACCACGACCCGAACTCCCCGATCGGCCTTCCGATAGCGGTCGACCAAAGTGCTCATGCCGCCTCCGCCGACGTAACGGGGTCGAAGTCGGTCGCCGCCGCCGCCGAGGCGATGACGCGACGCTGGACGTACTTCGAGACGACCTCGTAGACGATGACCACGGCGAGAACGACGATGCCCTGGATGATGGTGACGATCTCCTTCGGCACGTCCCTCAGGTCCAGGATCAGTGCCGACCTCTGCATGAAACCGAACAGCAGGGCGCCGAAGGCCATCCCCACCGCGTTGTTCCTTCCCAGCAAGGCCACAGCGATGCCGTTGAAACCGAAGTTGCGGGGGAAATCCTGCGGGTACTGATGATAGAAACCGAGGAGCGGCGCGATCCCGACCAGGCCGGCCAGCCCTCCCGAGATGAGCATCGTCCTGATGATCATCTTCTTGGGGTCGACCCCGCTTGCGTGGGCCGCCGTCGGGTTGATCCCGCTCGCTCGGAGGTCGTATCCGAAACGGCTCTTGTTGACCAGGTAGTGGTACCCGACACCGAGGGCGATGGCGATGATGAGGAACCCCTGGAGGTTCGCCCCGGCCCTGACCTCTATCCCGATCGCTGCCAGCAGCGGGGTGAGGGAAGGTATCCAGCCCGTCTCGGGGATCAGATCGGTCGCAATGGTGAGACCGGCAGTATCCGCCCGGAACACATTCAGGAAGAGATAGGCGCTGAGGGCAAACGCGATGTAGTTGAGCATGATCGTGGCGATCACCTCATGGACGCCGCGCTTGACCTTGAGATAGGCAGGGATCCATGCCCAGCCGGCGCCGACGAGGACCGCCACCAGGAGGATCGCGGTCACATGAAGGACCGGCGTGGTCGAGATCTGTGCCCCGACGTACGCGGCGAACAACGAGGCGAGGAGGTAGGTGCCCTCGACGCCGATGTTGAAAAGGCCCATCTTGAAACCGACTGCGACGGCGAGCGCGGATACGAACAGGGGGATGGCGTTGTTGACGGTGATGATGAGAGACTCGGGCGTCGTGCCGAAAACCCACATCTCCTTGTACGCCGTGAGCGGATCGATGCCGACCAACAGCAAGGCGATGGCGGCGAAACCGAAGGCGATGATGAGGGCGATGGCCGGGGCCACCACCGAGGTGAGGAGCCTCCCGGACTTCACGACGCCTTCTTCTCCCCTGCGCCGGTCATATATGACCCGAGGATCTCCGGGGTGATCTCAGACGGATCCAGCTTGGCCACCAGCTTGCCCTCGAAAAGGACGTGGATCGTGTCTGAGAGTCCGATGAGCTCGTCGAGGTCGGCGGAGATGAGCAGGATTCCCATTCCGGCGGCCCGGGCAGTCTTCAGCTCCTCCCACACCGCGGCCTGCGCGCCAATGTCGATGCCACGGGTGGGCTGCGCTGCGATGAGAACCACCGGCCCGGCCATGATCTCCCGCCCGACGACGAGCTTCTGCTGGTTCCCACCGGAGAGGGCAGTGGCGGGAACGTCGACGTTGGGAGTGGCCACGTCGAAGCGCCGCACGATCTCGGCGGTGTGCTCCCGTGTCCCCTTCTTGTCGATCCAGATGCCGTTGGCATAGGGCTCTTTGTATTGATGGCCCAATGCGGCGTTCTCCCACAGGGGTGACGGCAGAAGCAGACCCTGGCGATGACGATCTTCGGGGATCAGGCCGATTCCGGCTGCCCTCCGCTCTCTCGTCTCAAGGCCCACCATCGACATTCCGGCCAGGTTGATGCTCCCGGTCGACGTTGGCGCCAGACCGAGCAAGGAGTCGACCAGCTGGGCCTGCCCGTTGCCCTCGACGCCGGCGATCCCCACGATCTCACCCTTTCGCACGACGAAGTTGATGTCCTCGAGCACCGGGCGCCCGCTCTCAGAGAGGAGTGCGAGGTCTGAGACGTAGAGGAGCACCTCTTCCTGCACGGTCGACTCCTTGGTCTCCGGGGAAGGCAGCTCGGACCCGATCATCATCTCGGCCAGCTGGCGTGCGTCGACCTCAGCCGGCGTGGTGTGCCCCACTGTCTGCCCGTCCCGCATGACCGTTATCCGGTCCGCAATGGACAGCACCTCGTCGAGCTTGTGAGAGATGAAGAGGATGGTGTGACCTTCTTCCCTGAGGTCCCTGATCGAGTCGAACAGCTCGTTCACCTCCTGGGGGACGAGCACGGCCGTGGGCTCGTCCAGGATGAGAATCTGGGCGCCCCGGTAGAGCACCTTGATGATCTCGACCCGCTGCCGCTCTCCGACTGACAGCTTCTCGACCTTCTGGTTCGGCTGGAGTCGAAGCCCGTAGCTCTCACCGAGGATGCGAAGTCGCTCCGAGGCACCTTCGAAATCGATCATCACCCCGGACCTTGGCTCGAAGCCCAGGATGACGTTCTCCAGGACGGTGAGGTTGTCGGCCAGCATGAAATGCTGGTGCACCATCCCGATCCCGGCGTCGATGGCGTCTTTTGGGGTTCGGAAGTTGGCCGGTGCGCCCTCGATGGTGATCGTGCCCTCGTCGGGTCGGACCATCCCGTAGATGATCTTCATCAACGTCGACTTGCCGGCCCCGTTCTCCCCCACGATGGCGTGGACCTCACCCGAAGCCACCGTCAGCTCTACGTCCTTGTTGGCAACTACCCCCGGATACCGCTTCGTGACGCCCTCGAGCTGTATTGCGGGTGCCTGAGCCATCTCCCAGTCCAAATAGAACGCCGGGCCCAGGAACCTGGGCCCGGCGCAAGTTAGCAGGACGCCTTCTGTCAGGCCCCTGGCTCTGTGGGAACTTCGATCTCCCCGGAGATGATCTGCTCGGCATATCCATCGAGGTCGGCAGCGATGTCGTCCACGAAACCACCGGAGGTCGCGTAGCCGATACCGCCCTCTTCCAGCCCGAGACGGACCGAACCCGGCGTGAACTCGTCGTTGAGGAAATCGACAATGGCCTTGTCCACGGCCACGTCGACCCGCTTCAGCATCGATGTCAGGATGTGCTCCTGGAGAGCCGGGTCGCTCACGGCGTTGTACTGGTCCGAGTCGACGCCGATCGCCCAGAGGAAGCTGTCGTCGGTCGACTGCTCGACAGCCGCCTCGAACAGACCAAGTCCGGAACCACCAGCGGCGTGGAAGATCACGTCGGCCCCTTGGCCGTACAGAGCCAGCGCGGCCTCCTTGCCCTTGACGGGGTCGTTGAACCCGGTGAAGTCGGGCACCTGGGTCAGGTAAACGGCAGGCAGGATCGTGATGTCAGGGTTGGCTGCCGCTGCTCCGGCTTCGAAACCGGCCTGGAACTTCAGGATGAGCGGAACCTCGACGCCTCCGATGAACCCGACGGTGCCCGTGGTGCTCTTCAGAGCCGCGGCGACACCCATCAGGAATGCGCCCTGCTCCTCAGAGAACTGCATGCACCGGACGTTTGGCATCTCCACCACGGTGAAGGTGTCGTCCTGCGGGCAGTCGTCGGTGATGGCAAACAGGGTGTCCGGGAATTCGGTGCCTACCCGCCACACGTTCTGGGCGAACGCGAAGCCGTTGGCGATGATCAACTCCATGCCTGATTCCGCCAGAAGACGCAAGTTCTCCTCGCGGTTCTCGCCACCGGCATCGGGCGCCAATTCCTCGCCCGTGACCCCATAGGTCGCGATCGCATTGTCGAAGGCAAGAGCGGCCAAGTCGTTGAACGACAGGTCGCCACGCCCGCCGACATCGAAGGCCATGCCCACGGTGCGGCCGGTGCCGTCCGGTGCGGCGGCTGCCGACGTCGTCGTGTCTCCGGCAGCGGATGTGGTCGTCTCATCACCCGCCGTGGTGGTGGGCTCGGCGGCGGCGGTCGTTGTGGCCTCGCCCGCCGTAGTGGTGGTATCCCCGCCTTCTTCGCCCCCACAGGCCGCGAGCACCAATGCAAGGGCGGAGATCAAGGTGAGATACCGCAGATAGCGTTTCACGCTGATAGTCCTCCATGTATTCGAAACGGCAGAGAACCCCCTGCCCGACGAGTCACATTAACGACCATTTTGGGCGTAAGTAGCCGCCAGCGGCTCGGGTCGGACCCAGTAGATCCAGGGGATCGAGATCACGGTGACCAGCGCCTTGAACACCACATTTGCCCCGAAGATCGACCAGGCGACGGAAGGTGGGAAGATCCCCAAGAGGGTCGCCAATCCGACGAAGATCGCGGAGTCGACCGGAATCGCTATCGCATTGCTGAACAGGACGCGGCCCCATTGCTTGTCCTCGCCGAACCGCGAAACCCAGCGTGAATATGCCTCGGTGTCGATCAGCTCCGAGGCCACCTCGGCGATTATCGAGGCCGCCACGATGCCCCAAACCGGGGCAAGCACTGACCCGAACTCGAGTTGCGGCCCGGTGATCTGATCCGGGGGGAGCCGCGCCACTAGCCAGAAGAAGCCCGCCATGAACACATTGATCCCGGCGGCAAGGAAGATCAGCGTCCTGGCGGCCGACTTGCCGGCGATCTTGTGGACCAGGTCACGCAGGGTGAAGGTGAATGGGTAGATGAGGGTGCCGGCGTCGACCACCCAGCCACCTATCTCGATGATCCGCAGACTGGCGATGTCGGCCATCATCTGCGCGGCGACATAGGCACCCCCAACGATCAACAGTGATCGAACGCCTCGGTTCACGGGGGGAAGTTACCGGTGTTCCAACCGCGAACCTGAGGTTGCGATGAGCAACCGCCTACTGGACGACTTCGAGGAGTTTCGGGTCGAGTTGGCCGTAGCCGGAGCCGGGGAAGATGGAGTCGGTCACGCCGGCGAACTCCCAGTGCCAGGGCTCCTGGGTGCTCATGCCGCAATGCGCCCAGTCCGGGTGGACCCAGCCGAAGCGATGGGCATTTCCCTGCATCCAGCGAAAGGTCTCATCGGAACAACCGAGGATGCCGTTCCCGTCGGTGAAGTCGACGGCGCGGCCCCAACCGTGGTTGGAGTAGCCCGGTCGAGCTATCGGCGGGCCCGAGCACGCGCGGGCCGACGTGACCCCGGTCTGCATGGTGGCGCCGGTCAAGGGATCGACTCCGAAAATCGGAGTCTCCGTGACGGGGCACCGGGAATTGTACGAAGAGGCCTGGGTGCCGAATGACCGGTAACAGTCTTCGTAGCTGAGAGAAACACCGTCCTCCTCAGCGGCCTCCATGAGGAGCGCGTACATGTAGGCGGCATCGCGCTCCAGGGTGCAGCCGTCGAACGACATCAATCGGTCAGCGGGCATGGAACCGTTGACGTAACCATCGACTTCGAGGTCGAGCGTGTAGGCCTCGTCGTTGGCCGGGACATATTCAGCCGTGGGCAGGGGGGCCAGCGCTGTTGAGATGGTGAATATGAGTGCGAGTAGGGGCATGCGACCGAGAGTTCGTTTGCCCGAGAATCATCGGCCGAAAGGCCTTCAAGCTTTAACGGTCAATCCTGACCGGCCATCTCCGGTTGTGGTGTCGCGTCGGTCGGATCCGGGGGCGCAACCGCCTCGAATGTGAGCTCGTCGTTTTCGGCATCGAGCCCAACCAGGATCGTGCTTCCAGCCCTGAACTCTCCGAGCAAGACGCGCTCGCTGAGGGGGTCCTCGAGCAGACGCTGGATCGCTCGCCGCAGGGGCCGGGCACCCAGCTCAGGGTCGTAGCCCCGGGTACCGAGGAACACCTTGGCATCGTCGGTGAGGACCAAGTCGAGATGCTGGGACTCGAGCTGCTCTCGGACCCGATCCAGCATTAGATCGACGATCAGCTTGAGCTCGTCCATGGTCAGTTCGTGGAACACGATGATCTCGTCGAGCCTGTTGATGAACTCGGGCCGGAAGCTCTTCTTGAGCTCCTCGGTGACCCGCTCTTTCATGTGCTCGTAATCCATCTCCGAGTCGCCTGCGTGGAATCCGACAGCCTTCTTGTGCAGGTCGCGCGTCCCCAGGTTCGAGGTCATGATGATGACGGTGTTCTTGAAGTCGACGGTCCGGCCTTGGGCGTCGGTGAGACGTCCCTCCTCGAGGATCTGGAGCAGGGTGTTGAACACGTCGGGATGGGCCTTTTCGATCTCGTCGAACAGAACGACCGAGAACGGCTTGCGTCGCACGGCTTCGGTCAGCTGCCCGCCTTCGTCGTAACCGACGTATCCGGGAGGTGATCCGACGAGACGACTGACGGTGTGCTTCTCCATGTACTCGGACATGTCGAGCTGAATAAGCGCGTCTTCCTGTCCGAACAAGAACTGGGCCAGGGCCTTGGCGGTCTCGGTCTTGCCGACACCTGAAGGGCCGAGGAAGATGAACGAGCCTGACGGCCGGCGAGGGTCTTTGAGCCCGGCCCGGGTCCGTCGAATCGCCTTGGACACCGCGGTGATGGCGTCGTGCTGGCCGATGATGCGCTTGTGCAACTCGTCTTCCATATGGACGAGACGGGCAGTCTCCTCTTCGGTCAGACGGTGGACGGGGATCCCGGTCCACTGGGCGAGGACCTCTGCGATCTCCTCCTCGTCGATGACCCAGCCGGTGTCACCTTCACTGGCTTCCTTGACGGCACGATCGCTGAGCAGCCCACGCTCCTCGTCCCGGAGGTTGGCGGCACGCTCGTAGTTCTCCCGGGAGACCGCGTCCTGCTTGTCCTGACGCAACGTGGAGAGTTTCTCGTCGATGGCGGTTATCTCGGGCACCTCGCTGGTGCGGTGGATGCGCTGACGGCTCCCCGCTTCGTCGATGAGGTCGATCGCCTTGTCAGGGAGGAAGCGGTCCGAGAGATAGCGATCGGCCAGGTTGGCCGCCGACACGATCGCCTGGTCGGTGAAGCGCACCGAGTGATGCGCCTCGTAGCGGTCCTTCAGGCCCATCAGGATCTGAATGGTCTCGCTGACCGACGGCTCGTCGACCTGGATCGGCTGGAACCGGCGCTCGAGAGCCGAGTCCTTCTCCAGATACTTGCGGTACTCCTCGAGGGTGGTGGCGCCGACGGTTTGCAGCTCGCCCCGGGCCAGCATTGGCTTGAGGATCGAGGCCGCATCGATGGCGCCTTCGGCGGCTCCAGCACCCACCAGGGTGTGGATCTCGTCGATGAAGAGGATGATGTCGCCCCGGCTCTTGATCTCTTTGAGCACCTTCTTGAGACGCTCTTCGAAATCGCCTCGGTAGCGGGAACCGGCGACGAGGGCGCCAAGGTCCAGCGAGTAGAGGTTCTTCCCCTGGAGATTGTCCGGGACTTCCTTGGCGATGATCCGCTGGGCGAGACCTTCGACGATTGCGGTCTTGCCGACGCCGGGCTCACCGATCAGCACGGGATTGTTCTTGGTGCGACGGGAGAGGATCTGCATCACGCGCTCGATCTCACGAATCCGGCCGATGACCGGGTCCAGCTTCCGCTCTCTGGCCAGCTGGGTGTAGTTCCTGCCGAACTGGTCGAGGACGGTGGAACCACCAGCGGCCGACTCCCGTCCCCCGCTCCCGGCGGGCTCTGAAGATTGCTGCTCGCTCCCGGCAGGCCCGGAGAGCAGCTGGATGACGGTCTGGCGAACCTTCTGCAGCTCGGCGCCCAGCTGTTGCAGAACCTGCGCCGCTACGCCCTCACCCTCCCGGATGAGGCCGAGGAGGATGTGCTCTGTTCCGATGTAGTTGTGGCCGAGTTGGAGCGCCTCACGAAGGCTGAGCTCGAGGACCTTCTTCGCCCTCGGAGTGAACGGGATGTGGCCGGAGGGAGATTGCTGGCCCTGGCCGATGATCTTGACCACCTCTTCACGGACCGAGGCGAGGTCGATGTCGAGGCTCTCCAGCGCCTGGGCGGCGATGCCCTCCCCCTCGTTCAAGAGGCCAAGCAGGATGTGCTCTGTGCCGATGTAGTTGTGGTTGAGGAGACGCGCCTCTTCCTGGGCCAATACGACGACCCGGCGGGCACGATCTGTGAAGCGCTCAAACACTGTTGGCTCCCAAGCCTGGCATATGCAACTTTACCACCGGGTGATCCTTGACCTTCAAGCATGGTTCTCGAGCGATGCGCACGTAATACCATCGTCACCGATGGACGACCTCCAAAGCCTCATTCGGATTCCCCGGGTGTGGGATTCCCTGGCCCGTGTCGAGGAGCGTCTCCTCGAGGCGGCGTCTGCCGACGATGCTTATCTGACCAAGATCGCCCAGCACCTCCTTCTCGCCGGCGGCAAGCGATTCCGCCCTCTGCTGGCCCTGCTTGCGGCCGAATTCGGGCAAGCCCGCGACCACCGCCCGGTGGAGGCAGGGGTGTCCGTGGAGCTGATCCACGTCGGCTCCCTCTATCACGACGATGTCATCGACGAGGCGGACGTGAGACGAGGCGCCGCGTCCGTCAACGCCAACTGGAGCAACACCGTCGCCATCCTCGCCGGCGACTTCCTCATGGCTCGCGCCTCGGAAGTGGCAGCCACCCATCTCAGCCAGGAGTCGGTGCGACTTCTCGCCGCGACCTATGCAGCGCTCGTGGAGGGCCAGACCCGCGAGCTTCAGCTCGATTTCAACCTCGGACATGGCGTCGCCGAGTACGAACAGGTGATCGCCGGCAAGACAGCGTCACTGATCCGGACCTCTGCCCGACTGGGGGCGATGGCCGCCGATGCTGATGACGACATCGTCGAAGCTCTCTCTGAGTGGGCGTGGCAGCTGGGGCTGGTCTTTCAGATCGCCGACGACGCTCTGGATCTGGTCGCCGACGAAGAGACGATTGGGAAGCCCGCCGGATCGGACATTCGAGAGGGCAAGTTCACGATGCCGGTGCTCGAGGCATTGTCCGGGCCCGATGGCGATCGAGTGCGGTCCCTCCTCGAGAGCCCCCATCCCTATGCCGACAACGTGGTCAAGGACGTCATCGAGATAGTCCGAGCCGGAGGACATGTCGACGCCTCGCTGGCTGAGGCGTCACGGCGTCTCGAGCTGGCCTCCGGGGCTTTGGGTCGTGTCCCCGACAGCGAGCCGAGGGAGATCCTCGACGGTCTCGGCACGTACCTCCTCGGCCGCGTGGACGCGGCAAGGGTATAGACCCCGGCTTCAGGCCTCGGGTCGCAACGTCGGGAAGAGTATGACTTCCCGGATGTGCGCCTGGTCCGTAAGCAACATGACCAGACGATCGACTCCAATGCCCAGGCCACCGGTGGGTGGCAAGCCGTACTCCAATGCCAGCAGATAGTCGTCGTCGACAGGATGCGCCTCCTCGTCCCCGGCGGCACGTGCGGCGGCCTGCTCCTCGAATCTGCGTCTCTGGTCCTCGGCGTCGTTCAGCTCGCTGAACGCATTGGCGTACTCCGAGCCGGCGATCACCAGTTCGAAGCGGTCGGCAAGACGGGGATCGGTGGCACTGCGACGGGCCAAAGGTGAGATCTCGACTGGCTGGTGGGTGACAAAGGTCGGATCCCAGATCTCGGGTTCGACGATCTCTTCGTAAATCTCGGAGATGATCCGGGCCTCGCTCCATCCGTCCTCGATTTCGATGCCTCTGGCATCTGCCAGCGAAGCCAGATCGCGGGCCGGGGTGTCGAGACCGACGTCTTGGCCCACGCTCTCCGAGACCAGGTCGATCATCGACGCCTGGCGGAATGGCCGAGCCAGGTCCAGGTCCCGCCCCTGGTAGGTCAGGCTCGTCCCGCCGGTCACCTGCCCGGCCAGGTCGGAAACGACCTCCTCGGTGAGGGTCATCATGTCGGTGTAGTCCGCCAGCGCCTGATACGCCTCGAGCATCGTGAACTCCGGGTTGTGGCTCGAGTCGATCCCCTCGTTTCGAAAGATGCGGCCGATCTCGAATACCTTCTCCATGCCCCCGACCACCAGGCGCTTCAGGTACAGCTCCGTCGCGATACGGAGGGACATGTCCATGTCCAGGGCGTGATGGTGTGTGGCGAATGGCCGGGCATTCGCCCCGGTCGCCTGATGGAGGAGGACCGGGGTCTCGACTTCGACGAAGCCCCTGATCTCGAACTGCCGACGGAGCTCACTGACCACTGCGGCCCGTGTCTGCGCGACCCGCCTGGCGTCGGCGTTGACGATCAGGTCGAGATAGCGCCTTCGGCTCCGCAGCTCGATGTCCTGCAGCCCGTGCCATTTCTCGGGTAATGGGCGCAGGCTCTTCTGGAGGATCGTGAAATCGTCTGCCCTGACGCTCAGCTCGCCCTTGCGGGTGGTCATGACCGTCCCGGTGGCGCCGAGCCAGTCACCCAGGTCAACCCGGGCGAATCCGTCTCCTTTCTCGTCTCCGATGGTGGACCGGTCCACGAAGAGCTGGATCGTCCCGGTGGCGTCCTGGAGCGTTCCGAACTGCAGCTTTCCGAAGGAGCGGTGCAGCATCAGGCGGCCGGCGACCGTGACCCTGGTATCGGTCTCGGACCCGGGAGCGAGACCGGCGAACGTCTCGTGTAGCTCGGCTGCCGAGTGGGTGCGCTCGTATCGGTGGGGGTAGCCACCCGACTCCAGGATCTCCTGGTGATGCTCCCGTCGCCCGGCGACGAGTGGGTCCATGCCCTGGTCGGATGTCTCGCTCATGTCGCTCGGGTTGCTGGGTCTGGGCAGGGTAGTGCTCGGGCGGCTGGGCTCTATGTGAGCCGGCTCGGCTCGCCAAGGAGCAACCCCCGGTCTGGAACCGGCTTCTCGCCCACCCAGTCGAAGGTGACATTGTCGATGAGACGCACCCCTCCGACATGGGCTGCGACAGCCAGCACCGATGGCCGGTCCAGCTCACTGATCGGGACCATGGTGTCCTGCGAGGCCAGCGTCGCATAGTCCACTTCCAGTCCCTTGAGAGAGCGGCGAACTGTTCCCTCGAGACGCTCGCCACGCCGCTCACCGGCGTCCACCTGCTCGGCTGCCTGGAAGAGCCCCCGGCTGATGGCCAGGGCACGTTCGCGGTCGATGCCTGACAGCCTCACGTTCCGGCTGGACAGCGCCAGGCCGTCGGGCTCTCGTACGAGTGGGGCATCGATGACCGCCACCGGGAACCTCAAGTCGCGCACCATCGACTTGAGCACCGCCAGTTGCTGGGCGTCCTTCCGGCCGAACATCGCGATGTCGGGTTGTAGCCCGGCAAAGAGCTTTGCCACAACGGTGGCTACGCCGGTGAAGTGACCGGCCCGGTACCGGCCCTCCATCTCCTGTGAAACGCCGCCGACCTCGACGATCGTGGTCTCGCCCTCCGGGTACACCTCGTCCAGTTCAGGCACAAAGAGCAGGTCGACGTCATGCTCGTCCGCGAGCCCGGCGTCTCGCTGGGTGTCTCTCGGATAGGCGGCGAAGTCGTCCTTGTCATCGAACTGCGTCGGGTTCACGAAGAGGGAGACGACGAGTGTGTCGCATTGCTGGCGCAACAGGTCCATCAGCGCCAGGTGGCCCTCGTGAAGGAACCCGAGCGTTGGAAGGAGCCCGACGGTGCCCTTGTACTTCTCCCGGGTTCCGGCAAATGTCGCGGTCAACTCCATTGCTGGATGTCGCCCTTCCGACCCGCGCGAATCGCGGTGGCCTCAGCCATCAACCTGTACTGCTCGCCAACCGACTCCGACGTCTGCCGGGCCGCCTCGAGCTGGCCGACCACGGTCGAGATGTCCCCCCGGGCGATCGGACCTGTCAACGGTGATTCAGCCACGATCTCATAGAGATTGGCCACTGCCTGTTCGACGAGTGGACGGGTGACCACCGGGTCGATCCGGGCGGAGACCATCAGGTCTTCTGCGGTGGCGAGCGCGGTGATGACGAAGTTGGCCGCGGCCGCCGCACCTGCGTGATAGGCCGGTCTCGACTCGTCGGCGAGAGGGAATGGCCTCATGTCGAGGGAGGCAGCAAGCTCTGTCAGGGTGTCCATCGCCCGGTGGCCACCACCGATCCCGACGAATGAACCGGCCAACGCAGCCGCCCCCCGTTCGGAGTCGGGAAGTGTCTGGAGTGGGTGAAAGCCACCGGTGGCGACTCCCACAGCAGCGAGCTCGTCGAGGGCGGCGACGGGGGTGAACCCAGACATGTGGGCCGCCACCGGGAACGATCCGGCGTGGAGTGAGAGACGGGTCGACACGTCTTCGATGGCGTCATCCCGAACCGCGATGAGGAGCAGGTCAGACTCGGGCCACGAGGTGTCCCATGCCAGGGTGGGCCCGTAGGGGTTGTCCCCGGATCGGGAGAGCACCCCCACAATCTCATGACCCGAGCGAGCAGCGGCAACGGCTATGGAGCCTCCGGCCCTACCCGGGCCAGCGATTATCAGTCTCACACGTCTACCTCGGCCGGCGTGGCGGCGAGGCTAGCCAGGGAGCGGCGCAGCCCAATCGGGTGACAGACGGCGTCCGGTCAGGCCTGATCTTCGAGCTGGTTGGGGGTGATCACGGGCCAGTTCGAGTCCATCTCGGACTTCATGTCGTGGTAGGCGGTCCGGCGCTTCCAGAACTTGGTCTTCCAGACCCTGAATCTCCGGCGTTTCAGATCTTGTGGGTCGGCGAGATGATTTTCGTGATTGTCCCCGGTCCCCCTCACCTCCGGCACGACGACGTCATCGGGGTCGTCGGTCATGTGCAACATCTGATGGGTGTGATGTCGCACGGCACGATGCTGCTGCTTGCGCTCTTCGCGTGTCGGGCGGCCGTCGTTGTATCCGGGGATGTCCTGGCGATGCTCCCGCGACCGTTTTGCCATCTAGATCGTTCCTCCTGTCATGGACCTTGCTGATTGTCCTAACCAAGAGGAGGGCCGCGGCCGCTTCCCATGACTGGAACCTAGCACGGGCCCGGCTGTCCGTGTGAGGTTCGGAGGAACAGGGTCAGCGATCCGGCTCGTCATCCCGCAAAACCCCTGCCAGACGTGCCACTTCCTGTTCGGAGACCAGCGTCCTGGCGGTCGCGGCCGTCAATCCTTCGGCCACGACTGCCTCCGGCCATACCTCACACAGAGGTTCGAGGACGAACCGGCGCTCCGCTGCCCGAGGATGGGGGATATCGAGGCCAGGAACTCGAACCGGCCCTCCGTCGCTGGCGACGATGTCCAGATCGAGGGTGCGTGGGCCCCAACGGACCTCTCGAACCCTCCCGTGGTCAGCCTCGATCCGATGGAGGGCCTTCAGCAGGTCGTGTGGCTCGGATGTCGTGTCGAGAATCGCTACCGCGTTCAGATACGGGTCCTGAGCCGGGCCGCCGACCGGTTCGGTCTCATAGACGCCCGAGACCGCATCGACTGAGCCCAACCGCTCGAGCTCCGCCACGGCTCGACGGAGATGGTCCAGCCGGGCTCCGACGTTGGAGCCGAGAGCGATGGCGAACCTGGTCATCGGGATCGGTCGATGGTGACAGCCACATCCTCGAACGTGAGCGGGATCGGAGCCTCCGGCTTGTGCACCGTCACGGTGACGCGCTCCACTCGGGACTCTGCGAGCACCGCGGTGGCGATCTGGTTCGCCACCGACTCGATCAGGTCGTGGCTCTCTCCCTGCACCAGGTCGTGGGTGATCTGGGCCAGCTTTCCGTAGTCCACGGTGTCAGTGAGGTCGTCGGACGCGCCGGCGGTGGACAGGTCGAGATATAGCGTCAGATCGATCCGGAAGATCTGAGGATCCTGCTTCTCGTGCTCGAGCACCCCATGCCGGGCGAGCACTTCGATTCCTTTGAGCTCGATCCGATCGGTCACGAGGCGGCGGACGCCGGGATCAGCGAGCGGCCCTCTGGCCCCAACGCACGTCCCAGAATCTGCTGAATAACTGCCAGGGCAAGGATCGGATCGTTGACCAGCCCTGAAGCGACGAGGTACCCACCGAGCAATCCACCGACCGTGTCGTCGATCGCTTCTCGATGCACGAGGACTCGTGAACGTCGCTTGGCGGTCGCCTTCACCAGGGTCGCGAAGAACTCGTCGACATCGTGAGTGGTGAGATCTGCACCAATGGGCACCGAGAATGTCGCGATTCCTGCCTCGCGATAGGCAAGCAGGTTCTGGTTGCCCGGAAGCATCGAGACCACCGTGTTGATCCCGGCCTCCTCCACGAGCCAGGTGATCTCTTCCTCGCGTCGCACCCGGCGGTGCTGGAAGCCGGAGCCACCGACGCGCTCCGAGACAGCGAGACGATCGGTGATGACCCAGGTGAATCCCCGGGGCTTTAGTCCTGCGACCATTCGTCCCATTGCTGGGGATTCACGATAGCGGCGGCCAGGCTCAGCGCCGCTCTTGATGAAGCAACGTCGTGAACCCTAAAAACCCTTGCTCCACGCTCGAAACCGAGGGCGGTCGTGACCGCGGTGACCGCGTCGCGCTGGGTCGCGTCTTCGATGCCCGCGACCCGTCCTAGAAACGTCTTGCGCGAGGTACCTAGCACGACAGGGAAGCCCATCCCCGCGAGCTTCCCAAGCCCATCGATCAGCTCCAAGTTGTGGGTAACGGTCTTGCCGAATCCGATCCCCGGGTCGATCGCGATCGAGGCCGGGTCCACCCCGGCCTCGGTCAGCTGTAGGGCCCTCGATCCCAAGAACTCCGCAACTTCGCCCACGACATCGTCATAGGTCGGGTCGCGTTGCATCGTTCGTGGCGTTCCCTTCATGTGCATCAGGACCACCCCAGCGCCCCACTCTGCGAGGACATCCGACATTCCGGGGGCAGCGGCGGCGGTCACGTCATTGACGATCTCGACCCCGGTAGCAAGGGCTGCCATGGCGACCTCCGGTTTCGACGTGTCGATCGACACCACGGCGCCGTCGGCGACCAGGGTCTCCACCACCGGCAGCACCCGACGAAGCTCTTCGTCCACCGGCACGCCATCCGCACCGGGCCGTGTCGACTCGCCACCGATGTCGACCACGTCTGCTCCCTGCTCCATCATCTGGCGTCCGGCGGCAATCGCCGCGACCGAATCGAGATGGAGCCCACCATCCGAGAAGGAATCCGGGGTCACGTTGATCACCCCCATGATCAATCCCCTGGAGACGTCCAGCTCCCTGGTCCGCAGTTTCCAGACAGTCACACCTAGAACCTAGGACTTACCACTCAGAACAGCGAGCGCAGCGAGCTACCGAGCCGTGCCAAAGAGAAGTGACATGGCCTCGGCTCTCGTGGCCGGTTGCGACTCCATGATCCCGCGTACAGCCGAGGTCACGGTGGTGGCCCCCGGCTTCTTCACACCTCGCATGGACATGCAGAGGTGCTCCGCCTCGACCACGACCATCACACCGAGGGGCTCAAGTCGCTCAGTCAAGGCGTCGGCCACCTGGGCCGTCAGCCGCTCCTGCATCTGGGGGCGCCGGGCGAAACCTTCGACGAGCCGAGCGAGCTTGGAGAGCCCGGTGACCCTTCCCTTGGGGATGTAGGCGACGTGGGCTTGACCGTGGAAGGGCACGAAATGGTGCTCGCACATCGAATAGAAGGGGATCTCCCGCACCATCACGATCTCCTGATAGTGCTCCTCCCCGAAGAAGGCATCGACGACATCCCCCGGATCACGATGGAGGCCATCGAACACTTCTGCATAAAAGGCGGCCACCCGTTCCGGCGTCTCGATGAGACCTTCCCGGTCGGGGTTCTCGCCGAGAGCCTCGATGATCTCACGCACCGCCTTCTCGATACGGCCCCTATCGATCGTTGTCTCGACTGTCGGTTCGATCTCACTCATCCCCGAAGAAAATAGGCCGACTGCCGTCTCCTATTCCGTCAAACTCCGAAATGACTTGACAGAGATGTCATATTGACATTAGGATGATGTCATCATGACATCGTTACGATGTCGCCATAGCCGAGAAGGAAGTCACACAATGTTCATTCACACCCCCGATGATCTGGAGCGGAGGTTGGGGCAGCGAATCAGGCGAGTCCTGAGGAAGAAGAGCCGGGATCCGGTCGATCCCCCAACCCGAACCATCGTCAACGCAGCCCGCTGGACCCATCCGACATAGGATCCGGCGATGCAATTGACGCAGACGGCCCATGTGATGGAGGCGGCGGTGCAGGCCCAGTTGCGACTGGCGGATCCCGAGCTCGCCGCCCTCGGATCCGACCTCCTCGAGGTCCTCCGCCCTGCGATCAGGCTGACTCTCATGGAAGTGGTGGAGATGGCGGCCCAAGAGGTGAACGGGCAGCTCGCCGGTCAGCGCGTCGAGATCCAAATGATCGACGGCGAGCCCGAGCTGACCGTCCGTCGCGACCACTCGGCAATCCCTCCCCCACCACCACCCCCTCCATCGGGAGAGCCCATCGATGCCGAAGCCAGGATCACTCTTCGACTCCCCGGCTATCTCAAGGATCTAATCGCCGAGGCCGCCGAAGGCGCCGGCGATTCGGTCAACGCGTTCGTCGTCGACGCCCTGCGGTCTAAGGCGTACGAGAGGGCTCCATCCAGCAGCGTGAGACGGACGATCGATCTGTGATCGACCGTGAGCTCGCGGTCGATGACAACCCGACGATAAGGATCACGATCAGGTCGGGCCGGGTGAACGTCGAAAGCGGCGAGCCCGGGTTGGTCCGGTTCAAGGTCGACACCAACGATCCGACATTCGAGATCCGTCAGGCTGCCGACGCCATCGTCGCCTCCGGCGACCGGGGGGGCCGGGTGTTCGTGACTGTCAGTGTGCCCCCGTTGACCGACATGGAGATCGGAACGGCCAGCGGCGACGTCGACATCGATCCCCAGCTCGGCCGTCTCGATGTGACCACCGTGAGCGGTGAAGTCCAGTTCGAAACCGTTGAGCGACTTCAAGCCAGGACCACCAGCGGCGGGATTCGGGGCCGACGAGTGGAAGGTGAGGCCTCGTGCGTCACGACATCGGGGGATATCAAGGTGTCAGAGATCATTGAGGGCGCCGACTTCTCCACCCGGTCGGGATCGATAATCATCGGGAGCTGCTCAGGGATCGTTTCGTGCGCGACGCTGTCGGGCAACATCCGGATCGAGGAGCTGAGCGGGCCAACAGGGAGGATCAAATCGATGTCTGGGGGAGTCCGGCTGGGGATCCCACCCCGAACCCGGGTCGAGCTCGACGCGAATACCTTGTCCGGCAAAGTCACCTTGCCCATCCCGAGCCCGAACCCCGAGCCACCCGAGCGCGAGATCAGCCTCAAGGTCCGTCTGGTATCAGGAAACCTGAAAATCGAGAGGCTGTAGTACCGCTAGCCGGCGTCGGTGGCCGGGCGGGTGGAGCGGCGAATTTTGCGGTTCAGTTGGAGGGACTCAGTGACCGGTTCCTCCTCCTTCTCCGCTTCCTCGGCGGCCGCGATCTGCTCCTCGCGGGGCTGAGGGATCACGGGGTTATCCGGATACTTGAGCCGCATCGCCCCTTCCGAGGTGTGCTCCCACTTGGGGACGTCGGAGAAGAGCTCGGCGACCGCTTCCCGGTCCACTGTCTCCGTCTCGAGGAGAGCTGCGACCATGCGCTCCATCGCATCCTGGTGACGCTCCAGGATATGCCTCGCCTCTTCGTGGGCGGCATTGATCATCTTGCGAACCTCGTTGTCGATGTTCGCGGCGACCTCATCTGAGTAGTCCTGCTGTCGGGAGTAGTCACGACCCAGGAACACCTCGCCATTGGGCTTGCCGTACTGCATCGGGCCCAGGATGTCGCTCATCCCGTACTCCATGACCATGCGCCGGGCGATGGCAGTGGCTTTCTCGATGTCGTTGGCGGCACCGGTGGTTGGATCGGCGAAGATCAACTCCTCGGCTGTCCGGCCACCGAGCAACATCGCCAGCTGATCCACCAGCTCCGAGCGACGGACCAGGTACTTGTCGTGGGTGGGAAGCGCAAGGGTGTGGCCCAGCGAGCGGCCCCGGGCCACGATCGTGACTTTGTGCACCGGGTCGGAATTGGGTAGGGCATACCCGACCAAGGCGTGACCCGTCTCATGAAAAGCGATGAGCCGCTTCTCCTCGTCGGTCATGACCTTGGTCTTGCGCTCGGGGCCGGCGATCACCCGGTCGATTGCCTCTTCGAGCTCGAGCATCCCGATGTCCTTGCTGCGGCGCCTGGTCGCCAGAAGTGCGGCCTCGTTGATCAGGTTGGCCAGATCGGCGCCGGTAAAGCCCGGGGTCCGCCGTGCCAGCACCATGAGGTCGATCTCATCGTTGAGCGGCTTGCCCTTGGAATGGACTTCGAGGATGGCCTTCCGACCTTCGACGTCCGGTGCGTCGACCACGATCTGACGGTCGAATCGCCCGGGTCTGAGCAAGGCAGGGTCGAGGATGTCAGGACGATTGGTCGCCGCCATCACGATGACACCGCTGTTTCCTTCGAAGCCGTCGAGCTCGACCAGCAACTGATTCAGGGTCTGCTCGCGCTCGTCGTGACCGCCACCCAAGCCGGCGCCGCGATGCCGGCCGACTGCATCGATCTCATCGATGAAGACGATGGCCGGGGCGCTCTGCTTGGCCTGGTCGAAGAGGTCACGAACACGGGACGCTCCGACGCCGACGAACATCTCCACGAAGTCCGAGCCCGAGATCGACAGGAATGGGACTCCGGCCTCTCCGGCCACGGCCCTGGCCAGGAGCGTCTTGCCTGTCCCCGGAGGGCCAAACAGAAGGACGCCACGGGGGATCTTGGCCCCCATCTGACGGTACCTGTCGGGGTTCTGGAGGAAGTCCTTGATCTCCTCGAGCTCTTCCTTGGCCTCGATCAGCCCGGCCACGTCGTCGAATGAGATCTTCGGCTGTTCCTTGCCGACGAGCTTGGCCCGGGACTTGCCGAACTGCATGACCCGATTCCCGCCGCCCTGCATCTGCATGAAGATGAACACCATGAAGCCCAGCAAGAACAGCCACGGGAGGAAGCTGATCAGGACCTCCCAGAACCCGGGTGGCTGGGGATCGGAGCTGAACGCCGTGCCCGACTCGCGGATCACGGTGACGAGGTCGCCCTCGGCGCCCTCGGGATAGCTGGAGACCTGGTCAAAGGCCTCTGCCGGCAACGTCGAGTTGGCGAGACGGCCCTGGAGCTCGTTCGAGCGCGCCAGCATCTCCACCGCCGTGTAGTCGCCGGCCTCGACATTGTCGATGAACTGGGAGAGCTCGATGACCTCGGGGCCCTGGACCTGGTCGAACCACCACTGGGCGAGGATGGCCAGCATGATGATGGAAAGCCCGTAGACAACGAGCGTGCGCAGCGTTCGGTTCACTGAGACCTCAAGACAAACTCCGGGGAAGACTCCGAGACGTCAATGCTACGGGAAACCCCCGGATAGTCGAACCCCTTCCCGACGTGGGCCAAGGAAGTCGAACCCGTCTCAGGCCTCTGCTCCCATGACGCCCACATAGGGCAGATTGCGGTACTTGCCCGCATAGTCGAGGCCATACCCGACCACGAACTCGGGACCGATGGGGAATCCCACGTACTTGACCTCGAGTGGGACCCTCTGGATGCCTTCCTTCAGGAGAAGGGCCGCGATCTCGAGGGAAGCAGGCTTACGCACGTTGAGACTCTTCATCAGGTAGTTCAAGGTCAGACCCGAGTCGATGATGTCCTCCACGATCAGCACGTGCCGGCCGTCGATCTCCTCGTCGAGATCCTTCAGGATTCGGACCACACCCGAGGTCTGCGTCGAAGCCCCGTAGGACGACACAGCCATGAAGTCGAACTCAACCGGCAGATCGATGTGGCGGGCCAGGTCGGCCATCACCATGAAGGCACCGCGGAGAACCCCGACCAACAAGACGTCCTTGCCCGCGTAGTCCGCCGTGATCTGCCGGCCGAGCTCGGCGAGCTTGCTGTCGATCTCCTCGGCGGTGATCAGGGGCTTGATGTCCATCCGCTTTCCTCTCTGGCGAACACGGAAAGGTAGCCGCTGGTCCCGGGCTCATACCAGGCCACCGGAAGCCGTCGCTCCCCCGGCAGCCATGCGGTCTCGTCGTTGGCTGCAACCACGAGTTGGCCACCCGCGCCGACCCGAGCCGCAAGGTTCACATCCGGGGGAAAGACCGCCGACCACAGTCCGATAGGCGCCACCCGGCAGGGTCGATCGACTTGCTCGACATCTATCCGGAAGCTGCCCACCGCATTGGCCCCAACTTCGAGGTCGACCCGGGTCTCGGA
>Ga0190271_10000322_pt1 | contig 23561 bp, 32 predicted proteins | sample Popmic356T_FD_133747 | JGI IMG/M metagenome (GOLD analysis project Ga0190271, IMG submission 133747) | Populus adjacent soil microbial communities from riparian zone of Weber River, Utah, USA - 356 T | ecosystem: Environmental > Terrestrial > Soil > Riparian zone | place: USA: Utah | collected...
CTTGTAGCGCATGTCGACCTCGTGCTGGGAGGGGCCGACCTCGTGGTGGGCGTACTCGACGTGGATGCCCATCTTCTCCAGCGCCAGGATCGTCTCGCGGCGGACGTCAGAGCCGGCGTCGAGCGTGGTCAGGTCGAAGTAGCCGCCCTCGTCGAGCACCTCCGGAACGCCGTCGGCGGGCTTGGCGGATTTGAAGTAGAAGAACTCGAGCTCGGGGCCGACGTTGTAAGCGTCGAAGCCCATCTCCTCGGCCCTTTTCAGGGCCCGGCGCAGGATCCAGCGCGGGTCGCCCTCGTAGGGGCCGCCACCGGGAACGCGGACGTCGCAGAACATCCGGGCGACGGCGTTGCCCTCCTCCGGGCGCCAGGGGATCAGCGCGAAGGTCGAGGGGTCGGGCATCGCGATCATGTCCGACTCCTCGATCGGGTTGAAGCCGGTGATCGAGGAGCCGTCGAAGCCCATGCCGCCGTCGAAGGCGTCCTCGAGCTCGGCGGCGTTGATCGAGAAGCTCTTCAGCTGACCGAGGACGTCGGTGAACCAGAGGCGGACGAAACGCACGTCGTTCTGCTTGACCGCGTCGATGACGTCGGCGGCACTGCGTGGTTGGTCTGCCATTCCGGCCTCCTTGGCTTGTCCGCGAGAAGGCCGCAACGATAGGCGAATGAACCGCCGGGGTGCATAAAGCCGTAAACCGGGTAGCAAGCAGAGAAATCGGGCCGCTTGCGGAGGCGACCGAAAGCAGGTATAACTTACTCCTCGTAAGTTAATGGCTGAAAGTAAAGTAAAGGCCACGTAAAGGCTCTGTAAAGCGGAATTGCCACCCGCAGGAGCTGGAGGCAAGAGGCGACGTGACGGTCAAAACCGCAGTAAGCAGATTCCATATCCACGACGAGCTGACGGCGCCCGACGAGAGTGCGCCGCTGATCAAGACCATCCAGGCGACGGGCGGCGCGGTGACCAAGTTCATCGGCGTCCTGGCCGGCTCGCCGGCGGTTCTGCGTGCCTACACGCGGATGCGCTCGGAGTTGCGCGGCGGCGTCCTGCCGCAGGCGACCCGCGAGCGGATCGCCCTGGCGGTTGCCGAGTACCGCGAGGACCCCTACAGCATCGCCCAGCACGCGAAGTCGGCAAAACGGGCCGGCCTCGGCCTCGACGAGGTGTCGCGGGCGCGGAGCTTCGGCTCCGCCGACCCGAAGGAGGAGGCGCTGCTCGTCTACCTGAAGGCGGCGCTGGTGGCCGACGGGCCACCGCCCCTGCACCTCCACGAGGAGGCACGGGAGAGCGGCTGGACCGACGAGGAGATCCTCGAGGCGGTCGGCCACCTGGCCCTGAACGAGTTCCAGAGCCTGATCGCCGGCGCGGCGGCGCTGCCGAAAGACCAGGCGACGCCGAGGGTCCTGCCCTCGGCGGCCGCCTGAGCGGTCCGGATCAGCGACCCTCGGTGAGGGTCGCCGTGTAGAGCAGGCGGGCGGTGGAGTAGCGGCAGCCGTAGGTTGCCCTACCCCCCACCGTCTCCTGCGCTTCGCCCTGGCGGATGTCGGTCGAGTTGGTGCACTTGCCGGGCCCGCGGCTGGCCCGCCAGACGCTCGTCGAGGGCAGGTCCTGGGCGAAGGCCGGGGCCCAGGTCGGCACCGAGATCGCGACGATGTCGCCCTTCTCGACCTTCAGCGAGGAGCCGAACTTGACGGTCTGGCCCAGGTAGGGAGTCAGCACCTTGATCGAGCCCTGCGAGCGCAGCGTGTAGCGGGGCGGGTTGGTGTCGGCGACGCGGCGGAGGATCGAGAGGCGCGCCTCTGGGGGCGTGCCGAAGAAGCCGTTGAAGAAGGAGCGCTGCTTGTTGGTCGGCTGGGCCAGGGTCAGGCTCCAGGCGGTGATGGTCCCGTCGTGAGGGACGATGAAAGGCGAGCGGGTCTGGCCGTTGCTGACCTGGAAGCCGGTGACGCTGCCGATCGCCTGGCAGGGCAGTCCCGGGCAGGACGGGTCGGGGGTGCTCGCGGTCTCGCCGAGGACGACCGTCGTCGCCGGCACCTGGGCGGCGTTGCTGGTCACGACTCCGGTCGCCAGCACCAGGGAGCAGCCCGTCAGCGCCGCCAGCGCGAGCCGGCGCGACCGGCCCGCCGCGTCGGCGGAGAATGCTGCTCGGAAAGACCTCGACATGCCGCTGCTCCTCTCGTGAAAGTTCCTGCTTTGCAGGGGAGAGTAGCCGCCACGGCGGCCCCAACGGTGGCTGGCCGAGCTCAGCGGAGGGGGCCGGGACGGGCGTATTCGAGGGCGATCGCGTAGCGGACCTTGCCGACGCCGTCGAATTCGAGCGCTTCGCTGGCCGCGGCGGTGAGGTCCCAGGCCCGGCCTTTGACGAAGGGGCCGCGGTCGATCACCGCGGCGACCACGCTGCGGTCGTTGTAGGTGAACTTGACCGGGGTCCCGCAGGGCAGGCTGCGGTGGGCGACGCCGATCGTGGTCGCCCGCAGTGTCTGGCCGCAGGCGGTCTGGCGGCCGTAGAGGCCGGGGCCGTACCAGCTGGCGCCGGCGATCCGGGTCGGGCCGAAGGCCAGTTCGCTCCCTTCGGGAGCTTCGGCGGCGAGCCCCGAGGACGCGGAGGCGCCACCCACCGCGGCCTGCGCCGGCAGCGCGGCGACGGCGATCAACGTCAACGCGATCAGCGCCGAGGCGGCGAGTCCCAGGCAATGCCGCGGTGCAATACCGCGCAAGGGCGCTCGATCCAGATCGGTTTTCCGCGCAGGGCGGCCTTGAGATTGGTGCATGTCTCTTTCCATGCGCTTGCGGGGTTAGCTGACGGGCTCGCGCTGAAAGAGCTGCGCTACGCGGCAGATGCCGGCGATTCGCCCCAACTGATTGGGCCCCCCGCTCCTCGCGATATATGGCGAAGATTCAGCGGAAGTTGGCGGCAGGTTAGCAAACGCTAAGACAGCAAATCGTGTCGAGGTCGCGACGGCGCCTGCGGAGGGACGCCCGGCGAAATGGGAGAGGCCCCTCGCGGGGCCTCTCCTTTAGCGGGCCTGTAAGCCGGATCCTGTCTCGAGCGGCCATCTATCTATGCGGCCTACCTGGACCTCGCCGAGCCGGGTCGACGGTCCTGCTTGGCCTTGCACCGGGCGGGGTTTGCCTGGCCGCCGCGTCACCGCGGCGCCGGTGCGCTCTTACCGCACCATTTCACCGTTGCCTGTACGCGACTCACGTGTGGCCGCGCCATCGGCTGTGTATTTCTGTGGCACTTTCCCGCGGGTTTCCCCGGGTGGGCGTTACCCACCGCCCTGCCCTGTGGTGTCCGGACTTTCCTCGAGGGGTTTTCTCTCCCCCCGCGGTCCGCTCGGCCCGCCCCTCGATGGTAGCTCTCGACCCGCGGTTGGCCAAGCGGCGGCGGGATATGGTGGCGAGGATGCGGACGGCGGTCGTGACCGGAGCGGGCGGAGGGCTGGGACGGGCGATCGCGATCGCGCTGGCGGGGCGCGGCTACGCCGTCTGGGCGACCGACGTCGAGGCCGCCGCCGCTGCCCGCACCGCGGCCGAGATCGGCGGCAACGCGCAGGCGGCCACCCTGGACGTGCGCGACGAGGCCGCTTGCCGGGAGCTCGCTACCGCCGTCGCCACCGAGGCCGGCTCGCTCGATCTCTGGGTCAACAACGCCGGCGTCCTCGCCACCGGGCTGGCCTGGGAGCAGGACGAAGCGACCCGTGGCGCGATGCTCTCGATCAACGCCGCCGGCACCATGAACGGCACCGTCGCGGCCTTGGAGCGGATGGTGCCCGCCGGCCGCGGCCACGTCGTCAACGTGATCTCCCTCGCCGGCATCGTCGCCGCCCCCGGCGAGGTTGCCTACTCGGCCAGCAAGCACGCGGCGATGGCCTTCACGCTCGGCACCCTCTTCGACCTGCGCCGCGCTGGCCATCGCGGCATCGACGTCTCAGCGGTCTGCCCCGACGGGATCTGGACCCCGATGCTCGAGGACAAGCTCGACGACCCGGACGCCCGGCTCCTTCTCCGGCCACCTGCTGACGCCCGAGCAGGTCGCCGCCGCCGTCGGCAAGCTGACCGAGCGCCCACGCCCGATCCTCATCCTCCCCCGCTGGCGCGGCCCGCTGCTGCGGATCTTCGACCTCTTCCCCAGCCTCGGCCTGCGACTGCTGCCGGCGGTGATGTGGGACGCCAGGAGACGCCAGCGGCGCTATAAAAAACTCATCGAGTCCGGCCGCTGGCCCTAACGGGTCTTCAAACGCTGCGGAAGACGCCGATGACGCGGCCGATGACCACGGCCTCGGTGGTGATGATCGGCTCCAGTTCCTCGTTCTCGGGCTGCAGCCGGATGTGGTCCTTCTCGCGGAAGAAGCGCTTGACCGTCGCATCCTCGCCGATCAGGGCGACGACGATTTCGCCGTTGACGGCATCGTCGCTGGGCCTGACGATCACGTAGTCGGCTTCGAGGATGCCGGCGTCCTTCATGCTTTCGCCGCGAATCTGGAGGATGTAGTCGCCGTCCTCACCGCCGATCACGTCGGGGATCTCGATGTACTCCTCGATGTTCTCCTCGGCCAGGATCGGCTCGCCGGCGGCCACCTGCCCCACCAGCGGCAGGCCGCTGCCGGGCCGGATCGTCCGCTTGGCTTTGTCGAAGAGCAGCTCGATCGCCCGCGGTTTCGACGGATCGCGCTTCAGCAAGCCGATCTTCTCCAGGTTCGCCAGATGCGCGTGCACGGTCGAGGACGAGTGCAGCCCCACCGCTTTGCCGATCTCCCGCACGGTCGGCGGGTACCCCGTCTTCGCCGCGTACTTGCGGATGAAGTCGAAGATCTCCTTCTGCCTTTTGGTCAGGTCTAGATCAACCATTGCTATCCCCAGTTTCTCCCTTTTGCCGGGCGCCAAGCACGTTCGAACACCTGTTCGCAGAGTACCGCCCCCGCCGGATACCTGCAAGCCACCGGCTCCCGCCGGGCGCGAACATCTAGAATCGACCGCCCTCAAGCGGCTGTGGCGGAACTGGTAGACGCGCAAGGTTGAGGGCCTTGTGGGTGGAAACACCCGTGATGGTTCGACTCCATTCAGCCGCATGATGGACAACGGCTCTGCATCCCTATTGCAGAGCCGTTTTCCGCTTCTGGAGCCGGAAAGGCTTCCCACGTTTTTCCCATATCGACCCAGGCAGGAAGGCCGACGGGCTAGGTCGGCGCAATTGCGCCAGCGAGAATCCGCTTCTCATCCTCGGCGTCAAACGGATAGTCGATCCGCTCCTCCTCGCAGCGCCGCCGAAGCTCGGAAAGGATGTGCAGCCAGTCCCTGGGACTGATCGGCTCGTCCTGGGGCTCGGACACGACTCCCCCAGCTTCCCGCTCGATCACGGCGTTCATCAGATCGACCTCGAAGCCAGCGGGGCGCCAGTGTTCGTAGATCGCCATCGTCTGCGGGTCCTCCCAGCCTCCCCACTTCATCACCAGGGCGGAAGGCATCCCGTTTGAGATGCACCAGGTACACCAGGCGTGGCGACAGTCGTGGAAGCTCAGTGCGACGTAGGGCTCCTCCCTGTAGCTGCCGTCGCGCTGCTTGTAGGGGCGCATCTCGACCGGCCGGATACCGCTGCGGATGACGGCCTCCTTGAATCGTTCATTGAGAGAGGAGGCGTCGAGCTCGGCGCCGTCGACCGGATGACCAAAGACCAGATCGTCCGGCCGGTCCCGTGGGGTCGTCCCGTAGTGGGCGAGCAACGCCTCCTTGACGATGTCCGGCAGTGGGGTGACGCGGCCCTTTTTACCCTTCGGCAGTTTCGTCTCACCGCGCACGTGCCCTTGGACGACATGAATCCAGCCGGTCTTCCAGCGGATGTCCTTCCAGCGCAGGGCGATGATTTCCGACTCCCTCAGCCCGCACCTGGTGGCGACCAGGACGACCAGGTTCATCAGGCGCCCCATCTGCGTGTCCTCGAAGGCGTCGCGGACGGCGGCGATGTCAGCCGTCGTCATCACGTCGATGTCCTCCTTCCTCGGAACGTAGGGGGCCTCGGTCTGGGCGACGACGTTCTCCTTCACGACCTTTCTCTTCAACGCAAACGCCCAGATCGAGTTGGCGACACTGCGCCAGTTCTTCACCGACTTCGGAGAAGCCGTCTTCAACTCCTTCGCCATCCAGTCCTCGAAGTCATCCGAGGTGATGTCCGCCATGTAGCGGGAGCCGAACTCGGGCTCCAGGTGGACCCGGATCGCAACGTCGATTGCCTTCATCGTCGTCGTGCTCCGGTTCTTCGATTCTTTGTGGGCGACGAACTTGGGACAGAAGGCCGAGAAGGTGATCCGGCCGTTGGGGCTCGGCGCCTCGTAGGCACTGCGACGTTGATCGAGCTTTTCAAAGGCTTCGGTTTCGGTGATCCCGTTCTCGGGGTCAACTTCCTTGCGGACGCCGAGGCTCACCCATTTCGGTTTGCCTTTGTGATGGAACCGGCCTTCCCAACCGCGTCCTTTCGGACGCACGGAGCCGGTCCTGTGAGGGCGCTTTTGAGTGCGACGAGCTTTACGGTTGTCGGGCATCTAGTTGCCGCCGATCTGCCTGGCGATCCAATCCGCGATGTCGGAGCGCCTGATGAGGATCTTTGGCCCTTTGCGGAGGTGCCTGAGATACCGGGGATCGCCCTTCGGCAGGCAACAGAGCTTGCGAACACTCTTGGCTGAGTGGCGCATCACGGGCGCCGCCTCATCCGGGGTCAGCATCTCCTCCAGCGAACCAGCCACTCCGTCAGCACGGGGCTCCCCAAGCTGGCGTCGAAGGTCTTCGGCCTGCTCATCGGTGACCTCGATGCGGATGCCGCCCAGGATCAAGGGAATCGGCCGGGTGGGCGAGTGCGACCGCGCGGCGAGCGCAACCGGATCGTTAGGCCGCGCGCTCATCGCGGCACCGCCTTGAGGATGGCGATGAAGTCCTGGGCTTGGGCATTCGCGACGGCCCGCTCGACGGCACTGCGAGTTTGACCCGGCTCGCAGAGATAGTGGACCTCAACCACGGTGCCAGCGGAAATCGCCCGCCGCCAAGCTCGGATCAGAGTCTCAAGCCGACGCGGGGCCTTCGGCGTCAACTCCACCTCGACCGCGACGGTGCCGCCGTCGGCGAGGATCGCCAGGTCGGCGCGATGCATTCGCGGCTTTCCGTCGGGGAGGCTGCCGACCTCGGCGCTGGCAATCGGCCGTTCGGCGATCTGCTCGGCAAGGACGATCTCGCGCTCGGTGAGAACGCGCTCATCGCCGAGCTTCTTGGCGATCTGCAGCGCGGTCGAAGTGCAACGCAGCCAGTGATCGACCGTGCCGGGAGAGATTTCGGCAACGGGCAGGCCAAGGCCGGCGTAGCGCAGACCCTCGCGGCTTGCCCTCAGAAGGCGCGGCTCTGAACGAAGAAGCTCGATGCCCTCCAGCAACCCGGCATCGACGCAGGTGGCCACGCGGCGATAGGCCGCCGTCCTGCCGACCTCCATCGCCTCCATCACCTGCCCGATTCGCACCAAGCCATGACGGCCGACGAAGCGGGTCAGCTCTCGGTCGCGATCCCGACACCTTCCGGTCCCGGTCAACCTCGCTCGCCTCTCCATCACGACCGCCATCCAATCCCAAGACGAAGCTCGTGCCCAATTCGCTCCTGCCCTGCCTCTGAACCCTCACCATCAACGCCCCCGGCCGCTCTCGCCGCCACGCCCCGTCCACAACAACTTGGTCCCCCGGTAAACCAAAGTCCCCAGGCAGCCGACCACGAAAAATCACACTGAACGCAAGTGAATGGTGAGTTATCGTGGTCGGCTGCCTGGGGACGCCTGCAACCGCATCGCAAAGCCAAGTTGTTGTGGACGGCCGATCCACGGTTTCGTCCACACCCTCGTCCACCCTCCAAGCCGGTCCCGGTGGTTCCCTGCTCCGCCGACCTACCCGCAGATTTAGCGCTGCGTCCGGCAGCAGTCAAGGGCGCATCGCGCCCGACCCCTTTAGGGGTTGACGGCTGCCGGTCGCTGCGCTTTTTTTGCAGGTAGATCGGCGGGAATGGGTGTATCGCCCAGGTTCCCTGAGAAGTTGCCCCAACCGCTTCTGTCCCCGCCCCCAGCTTCGCTCGCATAGACGAAGCCGAAGGCGGCGCGTAGCGGTGCCAAGCTAGCGGAGGCGAAGCGAGCGAAGCTGGGGGCGAGTACACCGCTGAGCACAAAAGGTTACGTGCTGACCTACGCGATTCTCGGACGCTTAATGCCTCCGCAACGCCGAAAAAAGCCGGTGACAAGCGACCTGGAATCACTCTAGACCATCCACCAAATAGGCCGATTCGGCTGTCGGTCCGCGTTGATCTTCACCACGCTCGCTCGCTTCCACACCCGCCCGGCACGGCGTCTTGACGCCGTTGGCCTGACGGCCGGGCGGGTGTGGAAGCGAGCCAAGAGACAGCAGATCGCTTGTCCTCCCTCTTCATTGGATGCTCTCGGCATCTCCCTGCTTGTCGTGGGGACTGAGAGAGGACCGCTTGTCCCCCGCGACGTAGAAGCGGCCAGGACTGACCCCGGCCGGGGACCAGGACAGGCCGTCGAGCAATTCGCAGGGATCGACTTCGATCCCACCCGCGAGCTTGATGAGCGTGTCGAGTCGCGCGAGGCGTAGTCCACGCTCGACCATCCCGATATGGGTTCGATGCACCGCCGCTCGGATTCGCAAGTCCTCCTGGGATAGGCCCGCTTGCCGCCGCGCGCGGAAGACGTTGCGCCCAAAGCGCTCGGCCACCGCCGCGTGGGTGTCGTCACGGCGCGCCATCAGGCAATCGGCAGCCGCGCGAAGCAAAGCGCCGCTCGGGTCGGCAGGACCATCTGATCCATGCGCCGGACGAGGCCCGCGCCGACGAGATCAAGGACTGCCCTGCGGGCGGCGTCTTCGGGATCGACGCAGTCCATATCGCCGTGGAGGACCAAGGCCAGCTCGTCAAGCGTGAGCTGCATCGGGTGTTCAGCAAGCAAGGTCACCAAAACGGCGGCCTGGGTCTTTTCGTCTTCAGTGGCGGGTGACGCGGGGTCGTTCCACGCGCGAGACGTAGGGTTCTGAGTAGCCATGAGGAGGTGTCTGCTCCTTGTGGTCAGGCGGCTCATCGCGTTCACGCGCGATGGGTCGCCGCTTCTTGAGGCCGGTAGCTCGCTACCGTTCCCGCTGCGTCCGGCCGAGTTCCACCTTTGCCGGATGCCACGGGGCCGGCGTTGACGCGCGCGGCCCCACTTATGTGATCGGGGAGGGTAGCGCAGCAAGTTCTAAAGCACAAGTTCCAAAGACTCACACGCGAAGTCGCCGCCCTATTTGAGAGCGTCTATTAAGTGAGCCAGTCAAGCAAACCGCAGCCAGCCCTAGGGGCGGCGATCCGCGCCCTTCGCGACAAGAAGCATGCGACCCAAGAAACCGTCTCCCAAGAGGCCGGCATCACGGTGGCCCATCTCTCCAAGATCGAACGCGGGTTGACCAACCCGACCTGGGGGACCGTGGTGGCAATCGCCGAGGCACTGGGCGTGTCGGTGGCGGATGTCGCGAAGGCGACCGAGCGGGCTGCGGGAACGACCAGAGCAAGCAGTGGGCCCAGCAAATGACACCCACGGTGGCAGATTTCAGCGACGTTCTGAGCAGTCCTGGCTGGAGCGTCGGAGCAACGCTTCTCGCAGGAATAGCCATCATCGTTGCCGTTGTCCTTGCTCGCCAGCAAAGGGCGCGCAAGATTCTTGGCTACGAAATCGGAATCACGTCGCTTGTCAGTGTCCACCGGGGAGCCCGCGACCTGATCAAGATCTATTACGAGGATGAGCAGATCCAGCACGCGCACTTGCTGCGGCTGCGACTAGTCAATGCTGGCAACGTTCCGATTCTTGAAGCCGACTTTGATAGGCCACTGAATCTCGATTTCGAAGGAAGTGGCTCTCCGCTCACCGTAGAGGCAAAGAGCAGCCCCTCCGAGCTGCACCCTGACGTCAAGATCGTGGATGGTGGGGTAGCTCTTTCTCCCCTTCTTCTGAATCCAGGGGACTCGATTTCAATTGAGGTCTTCGTGCGGGACTACAGGGGTGTCCATTTCGACTACCGGATCATTGGCGTACCGACTCTTACCGAAATGACCCCCCAAGTCACTCCGTCCATCACTCAGTTACTCGCCGAGTCGTTTGGGGCTGGCATGGGAGCGTTTACTGAGCCGCTCCGCCAGTCGTTAGACGCTCTCATCGGCCGTAGCCGCAAATAAGCCCTGCCGCCGCTGGCGGGATCAGAATGCCTCGGCATGGAAGCCTTGGTCACCTCGATTTCGGAGTTTCTTGCCGCCATCTTTGCCCGTTTCGGGTATGTCGGCAGACCTCGCCGCCGCACCAATATTCGTGACGATCTGAAGCTTCTTGATGAGATTCGTAGCTCTCAAGCCTTTGGCGTCGAAAGTGATTCTGCGCTCCATCTTTCCAGCCACATATCCAACGAGATAGCTCGCTACTCAGGAGTCGTTCGCAAGCGGAAGATTCCGTGGGGAACTGTGCTTATCTCGGCGGTTATTGGACTCCCGGCTCTCTACCTGACCTTCAAGCTAGTGCAGGATGGCTTTGTCTGGTATTCGATTTTCCCGGGTCTCCTAGCCGCCTTTTTTGTAATCGGCGGTTTGGGCGTTCTGTTTACCGGCGACGACTCCGAGCAGCCAGATTCATCCTCTTAGCGTCAGCAAGCTCCAAACTCTCGGCCGATCTGTCGTTGCCGAGCTCAACTCCGACGACCTTCTGAGCAGCAGCCAGGTACGCGGCTTTGTGGTCATCGAACTTCTGACTCAACTCCCATGCTTCCCGTGAGTCCTCCCTCGACTCGTTGGGGCTGCCACCTCCGAACTCGTCTCCCCTGGCGATCCAATAGACGCTGATGATCGAAGTGACCGCGCTGCAAGCCCTGTCGAACTCGTTGACCATTGCATCGCCATCGCGAAACCGGATGCGAATACCGGCCAGCGCCGATTCGACCGCTTCTTTCGCCGTCTCGAGCTTGGCGATGTGGTCGCCGAAATCAGATGGCCAATCCCCGCGACCGGCAAGAGGCCCGTCGAACGCAGCCAGAGCTTTCTTCATGACGGTTTTCATCCGGCCAAGCTCTAGGGCGCCCTGCGCCAGGGTGGACCGGGCGTCGGCTCGGTCGTCCAATTCCCGCTCGTGGGCGAATCGGCGGACGCCGAGCCAGTAAGAGACGGATGGGCCGATCACGACCGCGAGCGCCGCGACGATCAAGCTCAGGATCTCGGTACTCATCCACCCAATCGTGAGCGGACGAGCGGACGCTGTGATGCTCGATACTGGCGGCGTGAATGACGAGCTAGTACAGGGCGCGAAAGCGGCCGCCGAGCTTGAGCCAGCAATCGAGGCCTTCGCTGAGGCAACTGGCGCATTGGAGCCAGTACGGGAAGCGACGGGCTGGCTTGGGGACATGATCCGGTATCGCCGCGAAGCTCATCTAGCCAAGGTCTTGATGAAGGCTGCCGAGAAGGTCAAGGAGTCGGGGCTGCCCGCGCACGCTGTCCGCGACAAGCTGCTTCGCGCCGTGGTGGAGGACGGGTCAATGGAGGACGACGAGGGGATGCAGGAGCGCTGGGCCACTCTTCTCGCAAACGCTGCGACCGACAACGGGGACAAGATCAAGCTCGCGTATCCGAAGATTCTCGCCGACCTTGAACCGAAGGAAGCCTTGCTGCTGGAACGGCTGTGGGAGAAGACGCCGAATCCAGCCGAAGAACCTTTTGAGACCGTGGGCTATGAGACCACGAACGACCTCGTCGATATCCCAGAGCTTTACAACTTGGATCGCCTCGGCGTTCTTCGTTGGGTTCGCTCCATGCCAACGACTCTCGATTCAATTTCAGACGCCGGAGCCACGTTGCAAGGCGTGCAGCTAACCGAGCTTGGCTGGGAGTTCGTCAAGGCGTGCAATCCGCCCTCTTAAGGGTTGCGGATTCGCAGTCAAACTGCGCTGAGCAGCCTTCATAGACTTACCTGCGACACCGAGCTTCGCGTCGTCGGGCATGGATGGAGCCCCAGTTACGCATTACTAGATAACTACCCCGCTCTGCTCCACTCAGGTGAGGACAAACCGCCCACCGTCCCCGGCCTTGACCCGAAGCGACCGGCGGGGCTGGGACCATCGAGCCCATGCCGTCGCCAGACCCCACGTGCACCGATGTTCTCCAGACTGTTTTCATCGGGCTGCAACTCTTAGTGCTCGTTGCGGCAGCACTCTTCGCGAGATCCCAGGTCAAGGAGGCCCGTGAACTTCGCGAGGAGCAGAACCGCCCCTTTGTCGTTGTTGACCTCGATAGCCCCCAGAGGCCGTTCTTTGATCTCGTCGTAAAGAACATTGGCACTTCGATGGCATGCAATGTCCGATTTGACTTTGACTCAATGCCAGAAAGCACGATGAGCCACGCGTCGCTCGACCGTCTAAAAGTCTTTCGAGACGGAATCTCGAACTTCCCACCGGGGAAGGAATTTCGAACCTTGTTCGATTCTGCGATCAAGCGATTTCCGGCAGATCTACCTGACGTTTACAGCGTGCGTGTCTCTTACGAAGATCAAGAAGGCAAGAGGCGCTTTGAGGAGACGATGGATATCGATTTTGGCCTCTACTGGAATCGGATGAGCGCTACTCGATATGGCATCCACGACATCTATAAGCAGCTGGATTCAATTCACGGAGTGATCTCGAAATGGGGGGCGAATCCAGGCGGCGGCATTCTTCATGTAACTCCCGAGGACGTCGCACGGCGAAACAAAGAGATCGAAGAGGGACTTGCCAACGCATGGTGGAAGCCCGACCAGCCGATGATAATTCGGATCCGGCTAGCTCTTAGGCGTATCGTGACGCGGCGCGGTCGATCAGAGCGCTAACCGCCAAGACCATCCGATCAAGCTCCTCAAGCTGGACGCCCCTCTCTCCGAATCCAACAGCACACTCCGTCTCGTCAGCGGTGAGTTCGACACCGCGTTGACCAGACCATCCCGCCTCGACAAGGAGCTCGCCATCATTCATGGGTCCACGGGGGGTCATATTGGACAGCCGCATTTCCAGCTTCGGCGGTTTCCCTGGCTGCGGGTGCCTAGCACTCAATCCCCACTTGCTCACGCTGACGAATGCGGGCTGTAGCTCGACATGCTTGTCGCGATTGTTTAGCCACTGAAGCTGAGCGAATGGGTCTCGATGCATGCTCTTAGGCACTCGGCCAAAAGGCTGCACGGCATCGATCATCTTTTTGTCCCGACGTGCAATTCCCGAAAGGTGGCGATCCCGGGGCGATGCGCCACGCTGACCCTTATCTCTATAGGCATGCTGGTCAATGAAGATTGGAAACTGATTGCTGCGGTTTGGCTTGCCGTTGTTGGCCTTGACAAGCTCGGTCACGAGCTGGTTAAGCGCGGAGCGCAAGCCGTGAGCAATGTCCCCAACATCGACCCCCCAATCCAAAGGCGGATCGCGCAAGACCCGAATGCGAATGGCAAACATTCCGATCTCGGTCATAGGCTCGGCGTAGACCTCGTAGGGCTTCGATCCCGAAAGAAATTCCCGGCACTTCGCAGCAAGCTGAGCGTGTCGATCTTTAGCGCTAGCTACCCGTGCCTTTAGAGCCTCAGTTTCCATCCCGCCTAGAGCTTTTCAACCTCTGCTCGAGCTTCGCTCATCCATTGATCGCGCGCGATCTGAGCACCTCTGAGGCCCTCCATGATTTCGGGATCCGCTCGATGCGCTCCTCGTCTTGCGAGGAGCGCAGGTGTTCCTGCCACTTCACCTCTGCCTCAAAACAAGTGGAGCATGCCTCGGTGTATTTCTCGACCATCGGATGGTCATGGCCGAAGTGAATCTGCAAAAGGGATATGCCTTCGCTCATGTGAATGCCAATGGGTTCCAAGTCTCGATGAAGACCTGGATCTTGAGCCGCGATGCTTTCGGGATGTCGCTCCTTGGCTTCAAACTCCTCTCGGGTCAAACGCTCGTCGCGCGCGGGTTTGTACAAATGTTCCGCAGCTTCCACGATGACTTTGTTCAGCCGCTCCCGCTTTTCGTTTCGGCGGTCGCGCTTAGTGCTCAGTCCGTGGTTCAGGAACTGCGAAGCGAGGGCAGCACCGGCTCCGGCTCCGAGTAGAGCGGCAACTGCGGAATCCATTCCGATCCCCGCTAGGGACGCTGCCAGCTTGAAGTTCGAGCAACCACAGCGGCGCGGTGTGCTTCCTCTTGCGCTCGGTGGACGGCCTCGCCCTGGTCGGTGAGGCGATAGGTGTCGCCCTCGCCGGCAGTCAGCAGCCCTCGGTTGACCAGGTCATTGATCGCGACGTGAACCTCATTGAGGTCGTGAAGCAGCAGGCGCGCGAAGGTGGCCGGGTCAACCTGCCCCTGCGAGTGCGCCGTGTCGATGATCTCATTCTGAATCTGGGTGAACTGCACCCTTGAAACGGTAGACGCCGAGTCGGCGGCGTCAGAGGGAGTTGATCCCGATGTAGATGCCGTCGTTGACCCCGCCCCACAGCGTCGACGGCTTCGGGCTCCTCGGCCACCCTGTGACCGAGCGCCACCTGGAGCCCGATTGGTCTGCGCCTGGCGCGGATAATGTCCCAAGCCGAAGTGCGCCGCCAAGGAGGGGGATTGAACGTGAACCAGATAACGCATGAGGGTTCCGTCAGCTGCCCTGGCTGCCACGTCGCCATCCCTGCGTCGAAGGAGAATTTCGTCATCTACTTTGCCGCAGGGGACGAGCTTCAATGCCCCGGTTGTTCAGCGAGCCTGAATTGGTGGGACCTAATGTCAGAGGCCCTTTCAGAGGGATTTCTTGGACTTCAATACGCACCCATTGGGGCGCGAACGACCATCACCGAAGCGCGACTTAAGCAAGGTGAGGTCAGCGAAGTTGACTTCAAAGCCCTAGACATTCCACAAAGTGCCCGCATCTTGGATGTGGTCTACACGGCGAACGAGAAACGTCTCCCGGCCGATGCCGACGGCATGCTGAGCCCGCTAGAGATGCACTCGAACAGGCCCGATCGCCAGCTGTTGCCTGACCGTCCAATCATGCTGTACCCAATGCCCTTGCCGCTTGAAGGTGGAGCACCGCCACAAGAGCAAGGCGTAAACGTGCTGATCGTTTGGATCGACAAGGAAGCGCTTAGCCTCGGCGACAGCTCATTGCTTTCTGCGGTCGAAGCTCTCAATGAGGATCGCTATGCCGACGCGGTCGTGTCCGCGACGGCGGCGGTAGAGGTATCCGTGGATGCGGCTCTCACTACCTTTTTCGAGAGGACCGCCGCTATGAACGCCGTCTCGGACTTCATGCGGGGCAGAAGTGCCGGGAAGATCGAGGTTCTTGTCCCGAGTATGTGCGTAACGATCGGCATTCCTCCTCTCCCGACTGCGCCTTCAGCTGCTTTCCGATCCCTGCGAAGCCTCAGAAACAAGGCCGCCCATGTAGGGCACCTTCCAGCCAAGACCACGGACAAGCAGGTAGCGGAGGGGGTAGCCGGAGCGGTCTTCGCGGTTGCCCACGCTCAGCTAGCAAGCGAAACGCTGGCGGCAGAACCTAGCTAGAAGCAAGATCGAACTCGCAGATCAGCCAGATGAAGAGGTGCGCTCCTCAAGCCAACTAACGATTTCGTTGGGCGTGGCTTCTCCTGCGGCGATCTGCTCGACCATCGGTACGTCGGTGTCGAGGTCTTCGCCGGCGAACGGTCTTCCGTTGACTTCAAGAAACAGCCAAACGGAGAGAAAAGCGGCTCGCTTATTGCCGTCAGGCAACGGGTGGTTGCGGGCCAGGTGCTCCACGAGGACGGCCGCCTTTTCGATCAAGTTCGGATAGGCGTCTTGCTCGCCAAAGCCTGCGCTCGGCGTAGCGAGGGCAGAATCTGCCAAGGCAATCCTCGGCAGGCGAGCGATCTGCTCGGTGTTCGTCCCGAGCAATTTTGCGGCGATCTCGCAGTAATCGCCCAACTCCAAGTAAATCGTCAAGGTTTATTTCGCGAGTCGGCGGAGCGTCTCGCGATTGGCCTTGATTGCGGCCTCGATCCTCTCGCCGCGCTCCTTGGCATTGCCCGGCAAACCAAAGCGCAGTTTGCCTTTGTCGACGCGTGCGGTCGTGGGGGCTTGGGCCTTCATCGCCTAGACATTGTTGCAGGCAGCTATCGACGGAATGAAATCCAAGATCAATTGACGGTCGCCGCCGACCCCAATGGGCCAGTCGCGTCATAAGTAGCCGGCTGCAATTGGATTCAGCCGGATCGAGCGATCTCGCTGTAGAAGATGACCAACTGCGGGCGCCTAGCGGCGGATCGGGACCCCACGCCATCTTCCGTCGCCCTTAGAGCGCCCTGCAACCCGGCCGCCGCAAGATCCAAACGCTCCTGCCGCAAGCACGGCTAGCATTACCGTCTGGCAACCGGGTCAAGAAGCCCGACTTACACGTTGGCGAGTTGGTCGAAGCCGTCGGTCGCGCTAGAGAGTTACACGGGGGCCAACCGCAGAAGACTTCCCACAAGTTTCCCATGTCGTGCACGGATTCAGGGGGTCATCAGGGGTCATCCGGGGGCACTCAATCCGCTCTAGGGAGCCAAATGACCCACAGGGGCGGTGGTTCGACTCCATTCAGCCGCATCGGAAAGCCCCCGCAAGCCGGGGGCTTTTCTGTTTTCGACAGCCATAGGCTCGTCGCGTGGAGACACCGCCCGAGCATCGGCACTTCGCGGAACAGGTTGCCGCCGCCAAGCTGCAGGACCCGATGGGGACGTTTGCCAACTTGTCGGCCGCGACCGGAGTTCCGGTCGACGACTTAGTGCACTACGCACTCGTGCGGTGGGCGGCGGCGGGCTCCGAGATGCTGATGGCAACTCAGCCGCTGGCGCTGCGACAACTCGTCGAGGCACGGCAGCGCGAGGACTGGGATGCCGTCGCCGGACTAATCGATTGGCTGGCGGCTGGCAGTTGACCGCTAAGGAGCGAGGAGGCTGAGGCTCCAGCCCTTGTCCGCCCGCTCGAACAGCCGCCGCTCGTGGAGCCGATCGCGGGCTTCGCTCCAGAGCTCGATCGTCTCGGGCCGCACCCGCAGGGCGCCCCAGTCCTCTGGGCAGGCCGGCGCCGTCTCCTGGACCCGAGCCAGGTGAGCCAGCCGCTCGCGCAGCTCGTCGAGGTCCTCGATCGCCTCCCCCTGACGGGAGACGATCGTTTGCAGCTGGTGGGCCGGGTCGCGCTCGGCGAACAGCTCCTCGGCCAGAGCGCGCTCGGCGAAGGTCGCCGCGCCGGTGACGTGCGCCTGCCGGCCCAGCGCCGGCCAGTGGAAGAGCAGGGCGACCCGGGGGTTGGCCTCGATCTCCCGCGCCTTACGCGTCCACAGGGCCGAGGTGAAGAGGAGCGCGTCGTCCTCGATCCGCTTCAGCCTCACCGTCCGAGCCGAGGGACCGCCCCCCTCGCCCACGGTCACGAAGGCGGTCGAAGCCGGTTGCGGCACGCCCCGCTCGCGCGCCTCCTCGATCCAGCGCTCGAGCTCGCGGATCGGGTCGTGGTCGGGCATCGAGGCGAGAATAGTTCTGCGCATCCCGGAATGCGGAGTACGCTCTGGCTGAGCGAGCCGAGTGGGATCGGCCGAACCGAGGAGGAGGTCCGATGTACGACTACGTGATCGTCGGTGCGGGCTCCGCCGGATGCGTGCTGGCGGCGCGCCTCTCGGAGGACCCCGAGGTGAGCGTGCTGCTGCTGGAGGCGGGGCCGCCGGACGCGAAGGAGAACATCCACGTCCCGCTCGGCTACCTGCAGCTAGCCCGGACCGACGTCGACTGGGACTACTGCACGGCGCCGGAACCCAACTGCGACGGCCGCCGCCTCCCCCTCCCCCGTGGCAAGGTCCTCGGCGGCTCCTCCTCGATCAACGCGATGGTCTACATCCGCGGCAACCGCGCCGACTACGACGGCTGGAATGTCCCCGGCTGGGGCTGGGACGACCTCTTCCCCTACTTCCTCAAGTCCGAGGACAACGAGCGCGGCGCCTCCGAGTGGCACGGGGTCGGCGGGCCGCTGCCGGTCTCCGACCAACGCTCCGGCAACGCGATCACGCCTGCCTTCGTCGACGCGGGTGCCGAAGCCGGGCTGGCCCGCAACGAGGACTTCAACGCGGCCGGGCAGGACGGGGTCGGGATGTACCAGCTGACCCAGCGGGGCGGAATGCGTGCCAGCGCCGCCGTCGCCTACCTGCACCCGGCGATGGAGCGGCCCAACCTGACTGTGATGCCGTACATGCAGGTCACGCGCCTGCTCTTCGAGGGCAAGCGGGCGGTCGGGGTCGAGGCGACCCAGCTCGGGCAGGCCCAGGAGCTGCGGGCCGAGCGCGAGGTGATCCTCTGCGGCGGCGCCTACAACTCGCCGCAGCTGCTGATGCTGTCCGGCGTCGGACCGGCCGAGCACCTGGCGATGCGGGAGATCGAGGTGCTGCTCGACCAGCCGGCGGTCGGCGAAAACCTCAGCGACCACGCGGCCAGCTTCGCCGTCTGGACGACGCCCGAGCCGGAGAGCCTGCTGCAGGCGCTGGAGCCGGCGGCGCTGGAGGAGTTCGCCGCCTCCCAGACCGGACCGTTCGCCTCCAACCTGGCCGAGTCCGGCGGCTTCCTCCGGGTCGAGGCCGGCGCGACGGCGCCCGACACCCAGGTCCACGTCGCCCCGATCCACATCGTCGAAGAGGGCATGGGCGACCCGCAGGCGCACGGCGTCTGGGTCTCCCCCTGCCTACTGACGCCGAAGAGTCGCGGCAGCGTCCGGCTCGGCTCCAAGGACCCGAGCGCGAAGCCGATCGTCCGCAACGACTTCTACTCGGCCGAGGAGGACATGCCGCGGGCGATCGCCGCGGTGCGGGCGCTGGCGGAGATCTGCGCCCAGCCGGCGATGAGCCGCTACTGCGCCGAGCCCTTCACCGTCCCCGCCGGCGACTCCGACGAGGAGACCCGCGCCCACGTCGCCCGCACCACCTACCCGATCTACCACCCCGTCGGCACCTGCGCGATCGGCTCCGTCGTCGACGCCGAGCTGCGCGTCGAGGGACTGGAGGGAGTCCGCGTCGTCGACGCCGCGGTGATGCCGGTGGTCCCGCGCGGCAACACGAACGCGCCGACGATCGCGATCGCCGAGCGCGCCGCCGACCTGATCAAGGGCGCGGCGCCGCTGCGGGCGGCCGAGGCCGAAGCCGAAGCCGTCTAAGCGATCAGCATCCTCGCTTCGACACCGCAGGCGGCATAGGTCCGCTCGGCGCGACGATCGAGGCTGACCAGGGTGGCATCGGCGTCGCGGGCGGCGAGCGCGATCAGCGCGTCGTAGACGGCCCCGCCCGCGAGGTTGCGCGCACCGAGCAGGTCGAGGGCTTCTCGGTAGGACCCAGTCCGCGGCTGGATCGGATCCGAACGCTCGAGGAACTGATCGAGATACGCAACGACCGGCTCCGGCTCAAACCGGAAGGGGCCGCTGGGAGAGCACAGCACTGAATAGGCCTCCGCCATCGTGTGCGCGACCAGCCGCCCGCTCGCCTTGACGTCTACGAGGACCGGGACAGCCTCGACGTGGAAGTGGTGGTGAGGATCGAAGCCCGCGACGAGCACCGAGGTATCCGGCGTAGTCACGGCCGGGTGCGCTCGAGCTCTTCGCGAACCTCGTCCGGCCCGATCCCAACTCCGACGGCAGAGACGAGCAGGCCGCCGGGCCCTTTTTGCAAGTTCACCTTCCGCGGCACGGGGACGAGCTCGATCCGCTCGCCCTCGAGAGTGATCTCGACCTCGTCCCCGCCACTGAGACCCAATGCGGTCCGCAGGCTTTTTGGCACGACAACTCTCCCGGCACGATCGATGGTAGTTCTCATGCCATCAATTCTACCGATGAATGCGGGTGGAAGAACGGCAGCGGGCATACGTTTCGCCATAAGGCGCTGAGAGGCCGAAACTCTCCCCCTTGAACCGGGCGGCGCGCTAAGGAGCCGAGCCGAGCGCCCGGTCGATGAACGGGCCGAGCAGATGGGTGACCGAGGCGGCGGTCGTCTCCGGCGACTCGCTGGGGTTGGTGATGTAGCTGATCGCCAGCCGCACCAGCGATTCGGAGAGGATGCCGACGTCGCCTTTGGGCGCCTGCGGCCAGCCCTCCTCGATCGTCTGCGCGAGGCGGGCGGTGGCCCACTGCACGACCGGCATCCCCTGGGTGGTGACGAAGGGCAGCATGCCGCCGGTGCCGTCGTCGCTGAGCAGCATCCGGATCAACGGGTCGTCGCCGGCGGTGCGGAGGAACAGCTCCAGCGCGGCCCCGACCGCGGCGTGGGGATCGTCGAGGTGCTGCTTGAGGGCGGCGTCGACGTCGTCGAGGAAGCGCTCGCCCTCGTGAATCACGAAGGCGAGCCCGAACTCGTTGCGGTTGCCGAACTCCTTGTAGAGGGTCTGGCGGCTGACGCCGGCGGTGGCGGCGATGTCGGACATCGTGATCTCCGACCAGGCCTGCTGCTCGAGGCGGTCGCGGGCGGCGCCGAACAGGGTCTGCCGCAGCAGCTCTCTGGCTGCCTCGGGATAGGGGGTTCGCGCGCTCGCCACGGTCGCCCCCATCGTCGCAGCGGAAGCGGTCACTCGGCCTCGCCGTCGAGCTCGAAGTCGACCTTGTCGCGGACGCCGCAGTCGGGGCAGGCCCAGTCGTCGGGCACCTCGCTCCACGGCGTCCCCGCCGGGAAACCCTCGCGCGGGTGCCCCGCCGCCTCGTCGTAGACGTAGCCGCAGGAGGGGCAGCGCCAGCGGCTCACGAGGCGGCCCCGTAGCGGGCGAGGATCTGGCGGCGCCTGCGCGGCTGGATGTTGGCGCGGGTGACGTCGCCGTCGTAGTGCTCGAGCAGGCGCGGGTCCATCACCCGCCGCCACAGCGGCGGGAACCAGGCCAGCACGATCATCCCCGCGTAGCCGGTGGGCAGCTGCGGCGCCTCGTCGACGTGGCGCAGCGCCTGGTAGCGCCGGGTCGGGTTGGCGTGATGGTCGCTGTGGCGCTGCAGGTGGTAGAGCAGCACGTTGGAGGCGACGTTGTTGCTGTTCCAGCTGTGCTCGGGCAGGCAGCGCTCGTAGCGGCCGTCCTCGCGCTTGCTGCGGCGCAGCCCGTAGTGCTCGAGGTAGTTGACTACCTCCAGCAGCGAGAAGCCGAGCACCGCCTGGATCAGCAGGTAGGGCAGGACGACCGGGCCGAAGACGATCGCCAGCGCCGCGAAGAGGCCGATCGTCATCGCCCAGGCGCTGAGGATGTCGTTGTGGAGGCTCCAGTGCGGCTTGCCGAGGCGGTCGAGGCGGGCTGCCTCGATCCCCCAGGCGGAGGTGAGGCTGCCTTTCACCGTGCGCGGCAGGAAGGCCCAGAAGCTCTCCCCCAGCCGTGAGCTGGCCGGATCCTCGGGGGTGGCTACGCGGACGTGATGGCCGCGGTTGTGCTCGATGAAGAAGTGGCCGTAGCCCGTCTGCGCGAGGGCGACGCGGCTCAGCCACTTCTCCGAGCTGGCGCGCTTGTGGCCGAGCTCGTGGGCGGTGTTGATCGCGATCCCACCGACGACACCCATGGTCAGGGCCAGACCGAGGCTTTCGACGACCGCGAGGTCGCCGCTCGACCAGAGGTAGCAGGCGAGCACCAGGCCGGCGTACTGGACCGGGATGAAGACGTAGGTGCACCAGCGGTAGTAGCGATCCTGCTCGAGGTACTTGAGGATGCTGTCGGGCGGGTTGCTCGAGTCCAGGCCGACGACGGCATCGAGGATCGGGAAGGCGACGAAGACGAGCAGCGGGCCGAAGAAGTAGAAGCCGCCCCAGCCGGTCAGCGCGACCGAGCCCCAGGCGATGAACGGCGCCAGCGGGACGACGATCCCGAGCAGCCAGGCATAGCGCTTGCCATCGGTCCAGCTCGCCGGATTGACCTCAACCTCGTCGTGATGATGGTGGTGATGGTGATGCGAGTCCGCGGCGGTGGCCTCCATGGGCCTCCTCCTTGTCAGAAGTTGAAGGAACGTCTGCACGGTAGACAAGTGGGCCTATTTTGTCAACCAGCCAGACAGACGCGACGAATTTGCCTGGCGGTTCCGCGCAGGCGATCAGGCGCGACCCCCCAGACGGGACGCGGAGAAGCGGGAACCTGCCCTAGCTAGATCTTCAGCAGCAGGAAGGTGTTGAGGACCCAGACCACGGCGACGAAGATCGTGGCGCGGGTGAGGTTGCGCTCGACCATCGAGCCACCGCCGAGCGAGCTGCCGCCGCCGCCGACGCCGAAAGCGCCGGAGAGGCCCGCGTCTTTCCCGGAGTGCAGCAGGATCAGGAAGATCAGCACGCCGGACAAGAGGACCTGGAGGACGCCGAGGAACGTGTACATGGTCAGGAAGTCTAGCCCTGCGGGACCTTTTCGCGCGTCTCCCCCGCGCCCTGGTCCCGGTCCTCGTCGTCGCCGGACTTCGCCGCGCCGTTGCCGCCCTCGACCCGGTCGAGGATCTCGACCGCTTCCCGGCGCAGCTCGGAATCGAGCGCGGCGAAGTCCTCGTCGGAGAGCTTGCCGGCGGCATGGTCGAGCTCGGCGTCGCGGATCTCGCGGTACTTGGCTTCCTTGAGGGCGTCGCCCTCGGTGCGGACGAGGGCGCCGCGGCGGCGGCCGCGCGAGGGCCAGAGCGCGATCAGGGCACCGGCCAGCGCGATCAGCCCGCCGATCCACATCCAGGTGACGAGCGGGTCGACGATGATCCGGAAGGTCGAGGCGGAGCCGTCGGCCAGATAGCCGCGGGCGATGCGGTCGATGGTCACGCTCTGGATCCGGGCGATCTGGGCCGACGCCGTCGCCTGCAGGCTCGGATCGGCGGCGGCGGCACGCATCGTCAGGGCCAGTGCTTTGCACTGCTCCGGCGTGCCGGGGGCGCCGCTGAGGCAGGCCCGGAACCCCGCGTCGGCTGCCCGCACCTGCCGTTTCAGCGCCGTGATGTCGGGTTCGACCGCGGTCCAGAGATCGCTGAGCAGGCCCGCCTTCAAGCCCACCTCGCTGGTCGACTCGCCGGCGAAGAAGCTGCCGAGCATCCCCGCCTCTTCCCCGGTGGGGCGGTGGTAGCGGCGGCTCGGCCGCAGGGTGGCGACCCGCTTGCCGCCCTGCTCCACCCGGAGGACGCTGCCGACCTCGATGTAAGCCGGAGTGACGTCGACGGCCGGCTTCACGTAGGTGATCTCGCGGCCGTCGACCTCGACGCTCTCCCCCGGCTGCAGGGTGGCGTCGCGGTTGGTCTGGAAGCTGGAGGAGGCGGCGATGCCGATCAGCAGCACGGCGACGCCGACGTGGACGATGTAGCCGCCGTAGCGGCGGCGGTTGCGGGAGACGACGGCGGCCAGGGCCGCCGGCATCGAGCCGCCGGCCAGCGAGCGCCGGGCCGCGGCGCCGCGCCAGAACTCCTGCGCCAGCCCGGTCAGGGCGAAGGCGGCGAAGACGAACAGGGCCAGCGCCCAGGGCTCGGAGGCGGCGTCGGCGAGCACGACCAAGGCGACGAGGGCGCTCGCGGCGACGATCGCCGGCA
>Ga0190271_10000323_pt1 | contig 23531 bp, 22 predicted proteins | sample Popmic356T_FD_133747 | JGI IMG/M metagenome (GOLD analysis project Ga0190271, IMG submission 133747) | Populus adjacent soil microbial communities from riparian zone of Weber River, Utah, USA - 356 T | ecosystem: Environmental > Terrestrial > Soil > Riparian zone | place: USA: Utah | collected...
GCGGGCCAACCGCCCGATCTCGAGGCGGCGCGAGCGGCGATCCGCGCGCGCGACTTCGCGGCGCTCGCCGAGGTCGCCGAGCACAACTGCCTGAAAATGCACGCCGCGGCACTCGCGGCGCAGCCGCCGCTCGTCTACTGGAACGGCGCGACCGTCGAGTGCCTGCACGCCGTGCGCCGTCTGCGCGCCGGCGGCGTGCCTGTGTTCTTCACGATCGACGCGGGCCCGCAGGTCAAGGCCGTCTGCGCGCCGGGCGCTCGCGGACAGGTCGAGCGGACGCTGCACACGGTGCCGGGAGTGCTCGAGCTCATGACGAGCGCGCTCGGCCCGGGTGCGGAGCTCTGCTGAGTGTTCGTCGCGCGCGCTCCGGGCAAGCTCGTCGCGCTCGGCGAGTATGCCGTGCTCGACGGAGCGCCGGCCGTCGTCCTGGCGCTCGACCGCTACGTCGAAGCCGCGATCGAGCCGAGCCCCGACGGGCGATGCCGGTTGACGACACGTTCCGCCACCGTCGTCGAGCGGCAGTTTGCGCCGGGCGACAGCAGCGACGCGCCGCTCATCGATCTCGTGGCGGCCGCGGCGCCGCGGCTCGCGTGGACCGCGACCATCGACTCACGGGCGTTCTTCGAAGGCCGAGCCAAGCTCGGCTTGGGGTCGAGCGCGGCCGTGCTCTGCGCGTGGGCCGGCGCTTTCGCGGCGTTCGCGCGCAGCAGCCACGGTGAGGCTGTTGCCGAGCCGACGGTCGAAGCGCTGATCGAGCTGCACCGGCAGTTCCAGGGCGGCAAGGGCAGCGGTCTCGACGTCGCCGCGTCGTACACGGGCGGGGCCATCACGTTCCGCATACCCCGTCCCGATCTGCCCCAAATTGGTTCAGTCCGCCTGCCGAACAGTGTAGGATTCGCGGGTATTTTTACCGGCCGGTCCGCTTCGACGCCCGATTTGGTTGCGCACTACCGGGCCTGGCGCCGAGATCGGCCGCGGGAGGCGACGGCGCTGGTAGGCCGTCTGGCGGCGCTGGCAGAGGCCGGTTGTGCGGCGCTCGAGGGGACGAACGCCGCGGGATGGCTCGAAGCGTTTGCGGCCTATGGGCGCGGCTTGCAGGAGCTCGGGGAAGCGAGCGGCGTGGACCTGGTCACGGCTGAGCATCGCGAGATCGGCGCTGAAGCGCATCGCCATGGTGTCGCGTACAAGATCAGCGGCGCCGGCGGGGGCGATCTCGGGCTCGCGTGCGCGGCCGACTCGGAACGGCTCGAAGCATTCAAGAAATCGGTAGCGGATCGGGGTTTTCGAGTGATCAACGTCTCGCTGGCCGACCACGGCCTTCAGGTGGCACACAGCCGCGCGGGGTGGCAGCGATGAGCGGCGACCAAAGGCGCATTCCCGAGTTCTATAAACTTTCCGTCGAGGAACGCGTTCGCGCGGTCCACGAGCGCGGCCTCATCAATACAGCGGACTTCCGCGCGCTCGCGACGGGGCAGCACACCCTCGATCTCGATTCCGCCGACAAGATGATCGAGAACGTCGTCGGCGTCATGGGCATGCCGCTCGGGCTCGGCATGAACATGGTCGTCAACGATCGGCAGTACATCGTGCCGATGGTGGTCGAGGAGCCGTCGGTCGTCGCGGCTCTCGGCTCGGCGTGCAAGCTGATTCGAAGCTGCGGCGGGTTCAAGGCAGAAGCGACGGACCCGATCCTGATCGGCCAGATCCAGATCGTGAATTTGCCCGACATGGAGAAGGCGAAGCAGGCGCTGCGCGACCGCAAGCAGGACATCGTCAACCTCGCCAACAGCCTGCACCCGAACATGGTGGCGCGCGGCGGCGGCGCACGCGACATCGAGCTGTTCGTCCATCCTTTGCGGTCGAGCAACAAGCAGATGCTCGTCGTCCACTTGCTCGTCGACACGCGCGACGCGATGGGCGCGAACCTCGTGAACGGCATGTGCGAGGGCGTAGCGCCTCTCGTCGAATCGATCACGGGTGGCGAGGTGTTCCTGCGCATCCTCTCGAACCTCACCGATCGATCGCTGGTCCGCGCGCATTGCAAGATTCCCGTGGAGCAGCTTGCGGGCAGGGGCTACACGGGAATTCAGGCTCGTGACGGCATCATCGTCGCCGGCGAGTTCGCGGCCGTGGACCCGTACCGCGCTGCAACGCACAACAAGGGCATCATGAACGGCATCGACCCGATCGCGATCGCGACCGGGAACGACTGGCGCGCCATCGAAGCCGGCGCGCACGCCTACGCCGCGCGCGGCGGCCGTTATTCGTCGCTGACGGATTGGTGGGCCGACGAGGAAGGCAACCTTTGCGGCCGCATCGAGATGCCGATCAAAGTCGGCATCGTGGGCGCGCCGATCGAATCGAATCCGACGGTGGCCCTGAATCTGCGCCTGCTCGGCGTCACCTCGGCAGTGGAGCTGGCGCAGGTCATGGGAGCCGCCGGCCTTGCGCAGAACTTCGCGGCGATTCGCGCGCTCGCGACGGAAGGTATTCAGAAAGGCCACATGACGCTGCACGCGCGCAGCGTCGTCACGGCCGCCGGAGCGTCGAAGGAAATCTTCGACGAGGTGCTCGAGCGGCTGGTCCAGAGCGGCGAGATCAAAGTCTGGAAGGCGCAAGAGCTCGTCGCCGAGGTGCAGGACGAGCGGCAGCGAGCGGCCAAAGGGCCCAAAGCCAAGCGCGGCAAGGAAGCTGCGATGGGCGTGGGTTACGGCAAGGTCATTCTGCTCGGCGAGCACGCCGTCGTGTACGGCCGGCACGCGATCGCGGCGCCCATACCTCTCAAGATCAAGGCGCTCGTCGAGGATTGCGACGAAGGTATCCACCTGTTGATTCCGCGCTGGGGCGTCGAGTACAGGCTCGCGAGCAATCCGAGCGAGCGGCGCTCGTTCGAGCGGCCCGCGGGCGCCTTGCTCGATCATCTCGGCTTGAGCAAGCGCGCGATGAAGATCGAAGTGTTCCCCGAGGTGCCGCGCAGCATGGGGCTCGGCGGCTCGGCTGCGATGGCCGTCGCGATCGTGCGTGCGCTCGACAAGCACTTCCGCTTGAAGCTCAAGGACGAAGAGGTCAACCGCTTGGCCTTCGAGTCGGAAAAGCTGGCGCACGGCAACCCGAGCGGCCTCGACAATACGCTCGCCTGCTACGGCAAGGCGCTCGTGTTCCGGGCCGGCGATCCGCCGCTCGTCGAGCCGTTGAACATCCGCGAGCCGATCCCGGCCGTCATAGGCATGACGGGGTTCGAAGGCTTGACGGCCAAGACCGTCGGGCGGGTGCGCGAGGCCTGGCAACAGGACAATAAGTTATATGAGCGGATTTTCGACCAGATTGACGCCTTGACGCTGCGCGGCATACAGGCCATACAAGACAATGACTTGCCAACGCTCGGCCAGCTCATGAATATATGTCAGGGCATGCTGAATGCCCTCCAGGTATCGACGCCGGAGCTCGAGAAACTGTGCGCCATCGCGCGCGAGAACGGGGCACTCGGCGCGAAACTGACGGGTGGTGGCGGTGGCGGCTCGATCATCGCCATCTGCGACGGCGATACCGAGCCGGTCGTGAGCGCGATTCGCGCGGCCGGTTTCCAGGCGCTGCCGGTGCATCTCGGAGCGGATTTGAATGGCGCGTGAAGAGATCGTCTCGAACGCAAGCGAGCAGCTGATTCTCGTCGACGACCACGATCGCGAGATCGGCTTCAAGGGCAAGGCCGACTGCCATACCGGCAAGGGCGTGCTGCACCGTGCGTTCTCGATCTTCGTCTTCAATAGCGACAACGAGCTGCTGCTGCAGCAGCGCAGCCCGACCAAGATGCTCTGGCCGGGCTACTGGTCGAACACCTGCTGCTCGCATCCGCGCCGCGGCGAGGCGATGGCGACGGCCGTCGTGCGACGGCTCGAGCAGGAGCTCGGGTTCACGTGCCCGCTCGAGTATCTGTATAAGTTCAAGTACCAGGCGCAGTTCGGCGCCGTCGGCGCCGAGCACGAGCTATGCTCGGTGTACTTCGGCCGCTACGACGGCGGCGTGGACGTGAACGTCAATGAAATCGCCGCTTGGCGGTTCGTCGGAGTCGAAGCGCTAGAGCGCGAGCTCAGAGTCGCGCCCGAAACCTTCACGCCGTGGTTCAAGATGGAGTGGGTGCACATCAAGGCCAACTATCTCGACGGGATGTTGGCGAGCACTGGCACGGATGGCTAAGCAATGAGAGTTCAGGAGATTGAATGAGTATCCCGGTAGTACAGACGTATCGCATCGCGCGCTACATCCTCGAGCAGAAGCTCAAGGGCAATAAACGCTATCCGCTCGTGCTGATGCTCGAGCCATTGTTCCAGTGCAATCTGGCGTGCTCGGGCTGCGGCAAGATCGACTACCCCGACGAGATCCTGCGCAAGCGCATGTCCGTGGACGACGCCCTGCGCGCCGTCGACGAGTGCGGCGCGCCCGTCGTCTCGATTCCCGGCGGCGAGCCGCTGATCCACAAGGAGATGCCGCAGATCGTAGAGGGCATCATCGCGCGCAAGAAGTTCGTCTATCTCTGCACGAACGCGCTGCTGCTCGAGCAGAAGCTCGATCAGTACAAGCCGTCGCCGTACTTGACGTTCTCGGTCCACTTGGACGGCAACAAGGACCGCCACGATGCGTCCGTGTGCCGTGACGGCACGTTCGACCGAGCCGTGTCCGCGATCAAGGCGGCGCGCGCGAAAGGTTTCCGCGTGACCGCGAACTGCACGCTGTACGCCGGTGAGGATCCCGAGGACGTCGCGAACTTCTTCGACTTCACGAACACGCTCGGCGTCGAAGGCGTCATGATGTCGCCGGGTTACAGCTACCAGCACGCGCCGCGGCAGGACGTGTTCCTCGGCCGGCGCAAGTCGAAGGAGCTGTTCCGCGACATCTTCCGCATCGGCAAGAAGCGCGGCAGCAAGTGGCACTTCAATCAGTCGAGCCTGTTCGTCGATTTCTTGGCCGGCAATCAGAGCTATCAATGCACGCCGTGGGCGAATCCGACCTACAACGTCTTCGGCTGGCAGAAGCCGTGCTATTTGCTCGTCGACGAGGGCTACGCCACGAGCTTCAAGGAGCTCATGGAGACCACGGAGTGGGACAAGTACGGCGTCGGCCGCAATCCGAAGTGCGACAACTGCATGGCGCACTGCGGCTATGAAGGCACGGCCGTCGAGCACACGATCTCGAGCCCGCTGACGGCGCTCAACGTGTTCTTGTTCGGGCCGCGTCTCGACGGCGAGATGGCGCCCGAGTTGCCCGTGCTGCACAACGGCGCTCCGGGCATCGCGATCCCCGTCGACCAGATCGGGCGCATCGACCGAAGGTCGTAACGGCACCGGCCACGGCATGATCTTGGCTCTAGTCGGCAGCGCGGTCGCGCTGGCGGCGTGGCTCGGCGTTCTCGTGGCACCGCACCAACCGCATCGCGTGCGCGAGCGGCTCGACGCCGATGCCGACGCCGACGTTTCCGCCGACCTGTCCGGCGTAACCGTGCTGATCCCGGCGCGTGACGAAGCCGCATCGATCGGCCGCACGATCGCGGCGCTCGGCTTCCAAGGTCACGGGCTCGAGGCGGTCGTCGTCGACGACCAGTCGAGCGACGACACGTGCGGCGCCGCCGCGCGCGCGGCGCCGCCGGGTCTCGCGCTGCGCGTCATCGAGGGCCGGTCGCTGCCCGACGGCTGGGCCGGCAAGCTCTGGGCCCTCGAGCAAGGCCTCGCCGTCGTCGACCGCCCGCACCTGCTGCTGCTCGACGCCGACATCGAGCTCGCGCCGCGGCTCGTGCCGGCGTTGCTCGCGAAGATGCGCGAGCGCGACGCGACGCTCGTCTCGTTGATGGCCGAGCTCCACTGCGCGACGTTCTGGGAGCGGCTGCTCGCGCCGGCCTTCGTATTTTTTTTCAAGCTGCTCTATCCGTTCGCGTGGAGCAACGATGCGGCGAGGGCGACGGCGGCCGCGGCCGGCGGCTGCATGCTCGTCCGCACGGAAGCGTTGCGGCAGATCGGCGGCTTCGCCGCGATTCGCGGCGCGTTGATCGACGACTGCACGTTGGCGGCGGCGCTGAAGCGGCACCGCCCGCCGATCTGGCTCGGCATGACGCATTCCGTTCGCAGCCTGCGCGTCTACGCCTCCCTCGACGACTTCTGGAGCATGGTGGCTCGCAGCGCGTTCACGCAGCTGCGCTACTCCACGGTGTGGCTCGTCGTCGCGACGGCGCTGCTGATGCTGACGCTGCTCGCGCCTCCGGCCGGTCTCGCGGTGGGCCTCGCAGCAGCGGAGCCGCGCTTGGCGTTGACGGCCGCGGCGGCGTGGCTCGCGATTGCCGCGGCGTATTGGCCGATCGTCTCGTTCTATCGCCTGCCGGCGGCTTGGGCCGTGACGCTGCCGGTGGCTGCGGCGCTGTTCCTCGCGATGACCTGGAGCTCGGCGGTCGGCTATTGGCGCGGCACGCGTGCGAGCTGGAAAGCGCGGAACTATGGCCGCCTGGAGCGGACTCGCCGCTGAGGGCCTTCGTGCCCGCTCTGTCGGTTGAACCGCGCCGCCGCCTCTTGTACCGTCGATGGGAAGAGCGAAAGGGCCTGTCGCGATGGCACGCGGTCCCGCACAGCACTGCTTCACGGCCTGCCTGGCTATCGCCGCGGGCGTCGGTCTCGGCGCCGGCGCGGCCGAGACGGGCTCCGGCGCGGACGTCGACGCCCTCACCGAGCCGATGCTCGAGGGCATCGCGCAGGAAGAGACGCGGAATGGGCCGTTTTCGCGCAACCTCATCGACCTGCTGACGTCTCTCGGTCTCGCCTATCAGGAGCACGATCGGCACGAGCTCGCGCTCGCCATGTTCGATCGCGCGCTATTCGTGAAACGTTTCAACGACGGGCTCTTCAGCCTCGATCAGGCGGCGCTCGTGGAGCGGCTCATCGACAGCGAGCTCGCGATCGGCCAGGTCACGTCGGCGGCGTCGCTTCAGGACCGACTGGTCGAGCTCGCTAGGCGCAACCCCGCAGATCCGCGTGCCGCGTCGATCTTCCGCGACGCAGCCGAGCGGCAGATCGACCAGTACGAGCGCTACTTGCGCGGGGAGATCCCGCCTACATTGACGATCAACGGTGCCGGTCCGGATGGACGCGCGGCTGCGAGCATGTGGCAGGCTCGCCGGCACTACAACGCGGCGATCTTTGCGCTCCTGAGGAACGTCCCCGAGCACCAGGCCGAGCTCGCGGAGCTCGAGGAAGGGCTCGCGCGCACGTACTTTCTCGAGGCGAGCACCCGGCGGCGTCGCGCCTACCAGGGGCCTGGCGACCCACTGTACGGGCTCGGCCTCGTGAGCTACGTGCGGCGGGTCGAATACACGCGGGCGGGATCTCCGTCGCCCGTCGAATATGCGCAGGCGCTCATCGAGCTCGCGGACTGGTCGCTGCTCTTCTCGCGCAACGGAACGGCGGTGAAGCGCTATGCGGAGGCGCATGCGTTACTGGTCGCGAACGGCGTGCCGGCGGCATCGATCGAGCGGCTGTTTCCGGCCGACACGCCGGTATCCCTGCCGACGTTTGCGCCGACGCCATTCGATGCAGCCGCGGGCGCCGGCTCGACGGGCTATGTCGACATCGACTTCGAGGTCGGCAAATACGGCCAGCCGCGCGACGTGACGATCGTCGCCATGGCGGGCACCGCCGCCGCCGCGGCGTCCAAGGAGCTGACCACCGCGATCCACCGCGGCCGGTTCAGACCGAGCCCGCTGGCGCAGGAGAATTGGACGGGATATCGCCTGCGCTACTCGCTGGCCGACGGCAGCCTGACGCCGCGGCTTTGACGGTGTCGACCTGCTGAGCCCCTGGGCCACCGGCCTGCCGCGGTGCGGGCCGTGGCCCGAATGTCACCGCCGCGTAACCGCCTTAATACCAACTTTGTCACCCACGCGCCGGTAACATCCTAGGACTACCCGGTCGGGAGGTCGGACGCCGCCAGCCCATGTCTATCGCTCTCGAGCAAGTATCCAAGGACTTTCGCGGCGCCGCGGCCGTCAGCGACGTCACGGCGCAAATCGAGGAGGGCGAGCTGTTCGTGCTGCTCGGCCCTTCAGGCAGCGGCAAGAGCACGCTGCTGCGCGCGATCGCAGGCCTGACGACGATCGACCACGGCCGCATCGTTTTGCACGGGCGTGACGTGACGAACGTCGGAGCTCGCAAGCGCGAGGTCGGCTTCGTCTTTCAGAACTACGCGCTGTTCCGTCACATGACGGTGGCCGACAACATCGAGTTCGCGCTGCGCGCGCGGCGCGTGCGCCGCGCGGACCGGCGCCGCCGGCGTGCGGAGCTGCTCAGGCTCGTCGCGCTCGAGGGGTACGACCAACGGCTGCCGAGCGAGCTCTCGGGCGGCCAGCAGCAACGCGTCGCGCTTGCGCGCGCGCTGGCCCACGAGCCTCGCGTGCTGCTGCTCGACGAGCCGTTCGGTGCGCTCGACGCCAAGATCCGCGAGGAGCTGCGGCGCGCGATCCGCGAGATTCAGCGTGCCGTCGGAATCACGACCATGCTCGTGACGCACGACCAGGACGAAGCGTTCAGCATGGCGGACCGAATCGGCGTCATGGACCGCGGGCGTCTCCAGGAAGTCGGTGAGCCGCGCTCGCTGTATCAGCGGCCCGGCACGCGGTTCGTCGCGACGTTCCTCGGCGGCGCCAACCTTCTGCTCGGTCCTTACGGGTATCGCGACGTGCAGCTCGGCGAGTCGTACTTCGAGGTCGACCGCTGGTCGGAAGCGCTGCGCAGCGGTGACGAAGCGGCCGTCGTCGTGCGCCCCGAGGACGTCGTGATCGCGCCGATGCGCGATCTCTTGACGGTGCCCGTCGTCGGCATGGGCAAGATCGTCGAGCTCAAATTCGGCGGCTCGAGCGAGCGGCTGCGCCTCGAGATGAACGCCATGGAAACGCTCGCGAGCGCGCAGCGGCCCGGCGCTCCGGCGTTCACGATCGAGGCCATACGTGCGGCCAGCGACGTCGCCGCCATGCCGCTGACCGTCGGCCAGAAAGTCTACGTGGGCTTCAAGAAGATGCACGCGTTGCCGACTCCGATCAGTAGCCTCCGGCTCGTCGCGAGCGCCGGACGCACGGCAGACAACATCTCTCGCACGCCGCTCGTGCAGCAGCTCGCCGAGCGCATGCACATCGAGCCGCTGTATTACGACGACGTCGCGCGGTTGCCCGAGCACGTGCGCGGCTTGCCGATACTCGCGGCCGACGAGACGGCCAGCATTGCAACGGCGCTCGATCTGCTCGCGCGCGGCGCGCGCCAAGTGCTCCTGCTCTCGTCTCCGGAACCGCAGATCGAGCGCATGCTGATCTACGTCGAGCCGTCCTCGTTCGGGCAGGACAGCGTGCTCGCCGCGGCCGCGAGCTTGGCCCGGCACTTGCCGATCGACGTCGGCATGCTGGTTCGCGACGAAGAGGACGACGGCTATCGCGATCTGCTCGATCTGCGCAACGTCTCCCTGAATCAGCACGGGCTCGATATTCGCACCGAGACGTTCCGCGGCAGCGCGACCGAGGCCGTGCGAGAGCGCCTCGTGACGTCGGACGAGCAGACGTTGCTCGTGATCGGCTTGAGCGCGCCCGAGCGTTGCAGCGAGCTCGTCGAGGATCTGCAGAAGCTGCTGCGCGAGCAACCGCCGGCGGCCGTGCTGTTCGTCAGCGGGCGCGATAAGGACCAAGCGGAGTCGCGGCCGTACGCGGCGGCGTTCTCACTATGAGCGCGATGATGCGAGCGGCTCTGTTGCTGGCGGGTGCTGCGATTCTGTCGGCGTGCGGCTCGGGCGGTGAGGCTGGCGGCGCGACTGGCGCAGCGGGCGAGCTCCAGATCTTGAACGTGTCTTACGATCCGACGCGCGAGCTGTACCGCGAGCTCAACGAGCGGTTCGTCGCGAAATGGACGGCAGACACCGGCCAGGCCGTCGCGGTGCAGATGTCGCACGGCGGCTCGGGCAGCCAGGCGCGGGCCGTCATCGACGGGCTGAACGCCGACGTCGTGACGCTCGCTCTCGCGTGGGACATCGACAACATCCAAGCGATCAGCCGGCGCTTGCCGGCGTCGTGGCAAACGCGCTTGCCGAACAACAGCTCGCCGTACACGTCGACGATCGTGTTCCTCGTCCGCAAGGGGAATCCGAAGGGCATCCAGGATTGGCCCGACTTACTCGGTGACGACATTGAGATCATCACGCCGAATCCGAAGACGTCGGGCGGCGCGCGCTGGAACTACCTCGCCGCGTGGGGCTTTGCGCTCGAGCGCGCGCTCGGCGCCGATCTCGGCCAACTCGCGTCGCTGCCGGCGGATCGCGTTGCCGCGGCGCAAGCGGAAGCCGAGAAATTCGTCGGCGAGGTGTACCGCCGCGTTCCTGTGCAGGACACGGGCGCGCGCGCGGCCACGAACACGTTCGTGCAGCGCGGCATCGGCGACGTGCTGCTGGCCTGGGAGAACGAGGCGCTGCTCGCGCAGAAAGAGATGGGTGCGGACGTCTTCGACATCGTCCGCCCGTCGGTGAGCGTGCTCGCCGAGCCGCCCGTGGCGCTCATCGATTCCGTCGTGGACCGCAAGGGTACGCGCGCCGTCGCCGAGGCCTATCTCGACTATCTCTACTCGCCCGAGGGCCAGGACATCGTCGCTCGCAACTTCTTCCGGCCCAGCGACCCGACGGTCGCCGAGCGCTATGCCGAGCAGTTCCCGCCGATGAAGCTGTTCACGGTGGACGTGGCTTTCGGCGGCTGGGCGCGCGCACAGTCCGAGCACTTCGCCGACGGCGCCATCTACGACCGGCTGTTCATGGCTGCGTCGGGCGCGCCGCGGCGCCCATGAGCGCGCGTGCGGCCGATTTAGGCCTAGAGCCCTAGGCCATGGCGACCGCAAGAGGCTGGGTCAGCCCCAGCGTGCTGCCGGGGTTCGGATTGACTCTCGGCTTCGCCGGGTTGTTCCTGACGTTCATCGTGCTGATCCCGCTGGCCGCGCTGATCATCAGGGCCGGCAGCCTGCCGCTCGACGAGTTCTGGCGCATCGCCACCGAGCCGCGCGCGCTGGCGTCGTACCGGCTCACGTTCGGCGCCTCGTTCCTCGCCGCCTGCGTGAACGCCGTCTTCGGTTTCATCATCGCGTGGACGCTCGTCCGCTACGACTTTCCGGGCCGCCGGCTCGTCGACGCGATCATCGACTTGCCGTTCGCGCTGCCGACGGCCGTGTCGGGCATCGCGCTCGCGACCGTGTTCGCGCCGAACGGTTGGCTCGGCGTGCAGCTCGAGCGGATCGGGGTTCAAGTCGCGTACACGTGGGTCGGCGTCGTTGTCGCGCTGACGTTGATCGGCCTGCCGTTCGTCGTGCGGTCCGTGCAGCCTGCGCTCGAAGAGGTCGACGTGAGCATCGAAGAGGCGGCCGAATCGCTCGGCGCGAGCCGCTGGACGGTCTTCCGCCGTGTCATCTTGCCGACGGTGATGCCGGCGCTCGCGACGGGTTTCACGTTGGCGCTCGCGCGCGCGATCGGCGAGTACGGCTCCGTGATCTTCATCGCGGGCAACTTGCCGATGCTCACCGAGATCACCCCGCTCTTGATCGTCATCAAGCTCGAGCAGTACGACTATCTCGGGGCCGCGGCGCTCGGCTTGGTCATGCTCTTGGTGTCGTTCGTCATGCTGCTCTCGATCAACGCGATCAACGGTTGGCGGATTCGCCGCGTCGCGGGGAGGCGCTGATGGCCGCCTCCGATCACCTGGTTCGCAGGCAGCAGAATCCGGTCGCGCGCGTCATCTTGATCGCCTTATCGGTGCTGTTCCTCAGCGCGATCCTGATCATGCCCGTCGTGTCAGTGCTCGCGTACGCGTTCTCCGAGGGGCTTCCCGTCTACCTCGAGGCGCTGCGCGCGCCCGATACGCTGGCCGCGATCCGGCTCACGCTGACGACGGCCGCGATCGTCGTCCCGGTCAACACGATCTTCGGCGTCGCCGCGGCCTGGGCCATCGCGAAGTTCGACTTCCGCGGCAAGCAGATCCTGATCACGTTGATCGATCTGCCGTTCTCGGTGTCGCCCGTCATCGCGGGCCTCGTGTTCGTGTTGCTGTTCGGCGCGCAAGGCTGGTTCGGCCCCTGGCTCCGCGACGAGGGTATTCAAGTCGTGTACGCGCTGCCGGGCATCGTCCTCGCGACGATGCTCGTGACGTTCCCGTACGTCGCGCGCGAGCTGATTCCGGTCATGCAGATGCAGGGGCGTGAGGCCGAGGAGGCCGCGGTCAGTCTCGGCGCCGGCGGCTGGATGACGTTCTTCCGCGTGACGTTGCCGAGCATCCGCTGGGGCTTGCTGTACGGCATCATCCTCTGCAACGCGCGAGCGATGGGGGAGTTCGGTGCCGTGGCCGTCGTCTCGGGCCACATCCGCGGGCTCACGACGACGATGCCGCTGCAAGCGCAGGTGCTCTACGACGAGTATGATCTCGTAGGAGCGTTTGCCGTCGCCTCGCTATTGATGTTGCTCGCGTTGCTGACGTTGGTTCTCAAGTCCGTCATCGAGGCGCTGAGCGCACGGCGCCGCCGCGTATGACCACATTGCAGCGCCTCAAGAAGGCCTACGAGTCGTCGGCGGCCGTGGTCCAGCGGCGCGCGCGGCCCTATGCGCCCGGCTTGGCGGGCCGGCTCGCGCTCGCGACGGGTCTCCTCGTCGTGCTGGCTGTCGCCGCGATGTCCATGTTCGCGATCGGAGCGCTGCGCCGCCTCGCCGAAGCCGAGGGCCTCACGCGCGTTGAGCTCGCCGTGTCCTCCGCCCGCGAAGGGATACGCCTGAGCACCGAAGACTTGCTGACCGCTGCGCGCACTCTGGGCGAGCGGCCGGCGCTGCAACGCCAGCTACGCGGCCCCGTGCCAGAGACGTTGCAGCCATTTCTCGCGCGTTACTGCGAGAGCGTGGCGCTCGACGCCTGCGCGCTCGTTCGCGGCGAGGAGTTGATCGCGACGACGGTGGGCGAGATCGACTGGGATCTCGTGCTCGCGGCCGCCGAGGAACAAGGCGAGCGATTCCTGATCACGGGCGCGGCGCCGAAGCTTGCACTGTCCGGCGCACAGGCCGGCGTGGCCGAGCACCCCGGCATCGGGATCATCGTATTGCGCAACCTCGACGAGCGCCTCGCCGCGCGCCTCACCGAGCGAACCGGCGTGCCGATCGCGGTCGTCGATTACGCGTCGTTCGAGCCCGGGGAAGGCCCACTCGCGATCTTGAACACGGACGCTCTGTCGCGCGGCGGCACGGTCGCGGCCTACGTCGGCGCGATCGGCTCCTACGCCGCGAGCTTGCCCGTCGCTTCCACGAGCGGCGAGACGATCGCGTTGCTCGAAGCCCGCCTGCCCGTCGAGGAGGTCATGGCGCCGGCCGGTGACATGACGCGCAACATCTTGTTCGTCGCGGCGCTGATTGCCGCGCTCGCGCTGGCGACGAGCATCTTCATCGGCCACTACTGGATCAGCGCCGTCGAGAGCCTGACCGACGCGGCCGAGCGGCTCGGCTCCGGAGACTTGGCCGCGTCGATTCCCGTCGGCGGCGGCAAGGAGCTCACGCTGCTCGGCAGCACCATGGAGCGCATGCGGCGCAACCTCGTCGAGCTCACGGCCGACCTGCGCCGTAGCGAGCTCGAGGCGAAGGCCGTGCTCAGCGGTATCGTGGAAGGCGTCTACTCCGTCGACGAAGAGCGCCGGATCCGCTTCTTGAATCCGCAAGCCGAGCGGTTGCTGAAGGTCTCGGCCGAGGAGGCGATGGGCCGATTCTGCGGCGACGTGCTGAAGCCGTCGCTCGACGCCCACGGCCGCCGGCCGTGCGAGCACTCGTGCCCGATCATCGAAGCGCGCCGCGGCGGCTCGGGCCGCTCGCTCGAGAACGTCGCGCCGCGCGCCGACAGTCCGCGCCGCGTCGTCATCGCGAGCGCACCGCCGGCGGCCGACGGCATGCAGGTCCAAGTATTGCGCGACGAGACGGAGCTGGAAGCGGCTCGCCGCACGCGCGACACGGTGCTCGCGAACATCTCGCACGAATTCCGCACGCCTCTCGCGGCGCAGCTCGCGTCGATCGAGCTGCTGCAAGACGGCGTCGGCACGATGAGCGTCGAAGGCCAGCGCGAGCTCGTGTCGTCGCTGCATCGCGGCACGCAGCGGCTCGCGTGGCTCATCGACAACCTGCTCGAAAGCGTGCGCATCGAGTCGGGCCAGCTCGCGATTCGGCACCAGGACGTGGTCGTCGAGGACGTCATCGTCGCGGCGCGCGAGCTCATCGAGCCGCTGATCTCGCAGCGAGGGCAACGCATCGAGGTCGAGATCGCAGACGGAGTGCCTTCCGTGCGCGGCGACCAGCAGCGCTTGGCGCAGGTGCTCGTCAACCTGCTCGCGAACGCCAACAAGTTCGCCCCGCCGGACAGCACGATTCGCATCGGCGCGCACAGCAACGGCACGGGTGGGCTCACGTTCTTCGTCGAGGACGAGGGCGTCGCTTCGCCGGGCATCGAGGATGCGCGGCTGTTCGATGAGTTCCACCGCGCGAGCGGCGACGCCGACCGTGACGAGAGCGGCATCGGTCTCGGCCTCTACATCGTGAAGTCGATCGTCGAAAGACACGGCGGAACCGTGCGCCTCGAGCGCACGGAACAGGGCCGCACGCGCGCCACGGTCGAGCTGCCGCAGGAAGCGCCGGCATGAAGATTCTGCTCGTCGACGACGACCCGGATTTGCTGGCCGTGACGGGCTTTGCGTTGCAGCAGGCGGGGTTCCTCGTCGTGAAGGCCGAGGACGGATTGGCAGGGCTCGACGCCTTCGAGCGCGAGAAGCCGCACCTCGCGGTGCTCGACATCAACATGCCGCGCATGAACGGCTTCGATCTCGCGCAGAAGCTGCGCGAGCGCAGCCGGATTCCGCTGATCATGCTGACGGCGCGCAGCGAAGAGTCCGACGTCGTGCGGGCGCTCGCGCTCGGTGCGGACGACTATCTCAGCAAGCCGTTCAGCCCGAAGATCCTGATTGCGCGTGTCAAGGCGCTGCTGCGGCGTGCCGGCGCCGAGGCGAGCGACGCCGTCGCCGTCGGCTCGTTGTCGCTCGACGTGCCCGAGCTGATGCTGCTCGGGCTCGCGCGCGGGCCCGTTCGGCTGACGCCGCTCGAGGCGCGCTTCCTGCAGCTGCTGTTCGCGCATGCGGGGCGGACCGTGTCGACGGATCGCCTCTTGATCCACGTCTGGGGCAACCGCGCCGGCGGCAATCGCCAGCTCTTGAAGCAGCTCGTGCACCGCCTGCGCCAGAAAATCGAGGACGATCCGGCCGACCCGCGCCTCGTGCGCAACGTGCCGAACGCCGGCTATCTCTTGGATCCCGGTACCGCGCCGGCCGCGCGCGCCGGGACGCAAAACGCGCCGCTTTGATCAGCTTCCGCGATCCCGAATTTCGCCGCGGCTTCAGCGAGATGGTGGCGCCCTCGCTCGGCATGGCTGCGTGGGCGCTCGTCACGGGCGTCGCGATGGTCAAGAGCGGTCTGTCAGTGCCGGTCGCTACGGCGATGACGGTGCTCGTCTATGCCGGCAGCGCGCAGCTCGCGGCGCTGCCGCTGATCGCGGCGGGAGCGCCGCTTCCTGTTCTGCTCGCAGCGGCGTTCTGCGTCAACCTGCGTTTCGTCATCTACAGCGCACATTGGCGCCGGTACTTCGGTCGTCTGCCGCGCTGGCATCGCCTCTGGCTCATGTACTTCGCCGTGGATCTGAACTACGTGCTGTTCGTGCGCCGCTTCCCGGAGGCGCGCCCACAATCCGAGCAGCTGCCGTATTTCTGGGGTGGTGCGCTGTGGAATTGGGCGAGCTGGCAGGGCGCATCGTTGCTCGGCATCGCCATTGCGGACCGCGTGCCTACGGAGTGGGGCCTCGGCTTTGCCGGCGTGCTCGCGTTGCTTGGCGTCACGTACTCGCTGCTGTCGGACAAGAAGACCTGGATCTCCGCGGGCGTCGCTGCGTGCGCGGCCGTCGCGGCGTTCGGATTGCCGCTCAAGCTCAACATCGTCGTGGCGATTGCGGCCGGCGTCGCGATCGGGCTGCTGCTCGACCGCTCGGTTCGCAGCGCCAGGCCGGAGAGGGTCTGATGTCGCAGTGGTACACGATCGTCGCCATCGGGGGTCTCGCTGTCGTGACCGTGTTGGCGCGCGGCTTCTTCCTTCTCTCGGACCGCGAGCTCGCGCTGCCGCCGTGGGCGATGCAGGGGCTACGCTACGCACCGATCGCGGCGCTCGTCGCCGTCATCTCGCCCGAGATCCTCATGACCGACGGCGCGTTGCTGTCGACTTGGGCTGACGCGCGCATCTACGCCGTGCTCGTCGGCACGGCGTACTTCTGGTGGCGGCGCGGCATTCTCGGAACGATCGTCAGCGGCACGGCCGTCCTGCTGACGCTGAAGATCGGCCTCGGCTGGTGAGCGGCGCTGTCGCGCAGGGCATCGCGTTCTGAGGCCATGGCGTCCAGCTCTCGATCTCGGTCTCGATACCTTCGGGCGCGTCAATGGCGAGGTCGGGTCGCAGGGCGCGAAGCCGCACAGCGCCTTGGGGTCGTCACGCTTGAAACGGTTCTCAGAGAGAATCAGGCGGACGCGCCGGAGACGCCGAGCGAGACCGTCGTTTATGCTTGGAAGGAGAGCGGCGCGAAGTAGTGAGGGGGGGTATGGCGAACCGTAGAGACGTGTTGAAAGCCGGCGCGGTGCTGCCGGCGGTGTCGCTCGCCACAGCGCCGTTCGCGAGCGCGCTCGGCGGGGTTGCGCAGGCGCTGTCGCTCGAGCGGTTCGTGTTCGACGTACGCTTCGCCGAGTCCGGTGCGATCGCGGAGCATGTCGAGCACGCCGGTATTCAGCTCTCGCCGGTCGCCGACGATCTCATGACGCTGTGGTACGACGAGCTCGATCTTGCCTGGCGCAAGGCGCCGATGGCGCTCGCCGGCGTCACGCTCGCGGACGCGTTGTTCGTGCTCGAGACGTTCGCGCTGGATCGCGGCATGCACGTCGTTTATCGCGGCGAGCACGGGCTCGTCGAGGACGGCCGCATCGTGCATCGGCTGGCCGGTCCCGCGCGGCTCATCGAGCGGCTCTCGCCTCTGCCGGAGGCGTGGGAGAGCGCGGTCGCGACGGCTTTGACCGAATGCCCGCTCGGCTCGCCGCAGACCGCGCGGGCCGAGCTCGTCACCGGCGGCGCCGCGCTCTCGCTGCGCGACGCACCGCTATATTCGTGGATCATCGCGCCGCGTTCCGCGGTCGCGTCTCGTGTGAGTTGAGGGGGAGCCATGGCCATCCTGCCGCCCGGAGTCAGTGCCGAGTCGTTTCAATCCGGTATTCGCGAGTTCCAGGACGCCGTCGGCCGCGACTGGGTGTTCACGAGCGACGACGATCTGCATTCGTATCGCGACCATTTCTCGTACATCAAGGATCAGCCGAACGAGCTGATCCCGTCGGCCGCCGTCGGCCCCGATACGACGGAGCAGGTCCAGGCGATCGTGCGCACGGCGAACAAGTACAAGATTCCGCTGTACGCCATCTCGACCGGCAAGAACTTCGCGTACGGCGGCCCGTCGCCGAACGTCCGCGGCAGCGTCACCGTCGACTTGAAGCGCATGAACCGCATTCTCGTCTGCGACGACAAGCGCAATTTCGCGCTCGTCGAGCCGGGCGTCTCGTACATCGATCTCTATCGGCACATTCAGGCGAACAAGCTCAATGTCTGGGTCGACACGCCGGACCCCGGCTGGGGCAGCTTGATCGGCAACGCGATGGATCACGGCATTGGCTACACGATGGGCTATTACCGCGACCACTTCGGCGCGCACACCGGCATGGAGGTCGTGCTGCCGAACGGCGAGCTCCTGCGCACGGGCATGGGCGCGATGCCGGCGTCGCAGAGCTGGCAGGAGTACCGGCACGGCTACGGTCCCGATCCCGCCGGCCTGTTCGGCCAAGGCAACTTCGGCATCGTGACGAAGATGGGCTTTCGGCTGATGCCGGCGCCCGAGCATTGGCGCAACGGCTTGGTCACGGTCCCGAAGCGGCAGGATCTCGTTCCGTTGATCGAAGTCGCCAACTATCTCGGCGACCTCGCGATGTGCGGCGAGCCGTGGTACGGCAGCCCCTTGACGGAGCTCATGGGCAACACCGAGTTTCGCGACGCCGCGCTCGCGTTCAACGAAGGCGAAATGGATCGGCAAGCAGCAAGCGCGAATCTGCACTCGTGGCAGGTCGAGCTGCAGTTCTATGGGTCGGAGCGCACGACGCTCGCGAACTGGGAATACGCCAAGGAGCTCGTCGCACGCAAAGTGCCGGGCGCACGCTTCACCGACGGCGAGTCGCTGAAGACTCCGCTGACGCGTGAGCAGCTCGCGGCGACTACGGGACCGTACCCGACCAACATGCGCCGCAACATCACGCAAGGCGTCCCGGGGCTCGGCATCTGGTACATGACGGGCCGCACGGAGCGCAATCCGAACGCATGGAACGAGACCCACATCGGCCTGTTCTCGTTGATCGGCCGCAGCGGGGAGGCCGTGCTGAAAGCGCAGCAGGATTTCGCTGCGGTCGCGCGCAAGCTCGGGATGCCGAGCCTGTTTCCGAATGCGATCCAGACGCCGGTCAATTGGTATCAGTTCGCCTTCTTGATGGGCAACGGCTTCGGTCTTGGCGGTGGCGACGTGAGCCCGGCGGGCAAGCTCGCGGCGACGGCGAAGCTGCGCGAGGTGCTGCGCGAGAACGGTGCTCTCGGTTACGGCGACTACCGCGCGCCACCGATTCTGCAGGACGACGTCGCTGACCAGTACTCGTTCAACAACTTCGCGCTGCGGCGTTTCAACGAGACGTTGAAAGACGCCATCGACCCGAACGGCATCATCTCGCCGGGGCGCGCCGGCGTCTGGCCCGCGGTGTTCCGGTCGATGCGCGGGGGGATGCGGTCATGAGCGGCAGCCGCAAGACACTCGCTTTGGCGGCGCTCGTGCTCGGCTCGTGGGCGGCGTGCGCGGCGGCGCAGGATGCCGAGCGTGGCCAAGCCAAGTTCGAGCATAGCTGCGCACCGTGCCACGGCGACGGCGTCGGCGACGACGGCCGCGCGATGCTGCCGGGCACGGACGCGCTGCGCATCAAGTATCAGGGCTCGCTGCCCGCGCTGCTCGAGAAGCGCACGGATTTAAACGCAGAGGCCATTCGGACGTTCGTGCGCCGCGGCACCTGGTCGATGCCGCCGTTTCGGCCCACGGAGGTCACGGAGCGCGACATTCAGGACATCGCCGCCTACCTGCGGCAGTCGTCCAGCGGCGGGCGTTAGAATCGAGCTCATGCGCGTTCGATCGTTCCTGTTGGGGTGCGCCGTGGCCGGCGTTCTCGTCGCGCACGACGGCAGCGCCGCGGAGATCCGCACCGACTCGCCGGCGGCTACGATCGCCTCCCTGCAACAAGGGCTCGTCGAGCTCGCGCGCGACAAGGCCGCCGCAGCGATCGGCGAGCGTTATCGCGCGCTCGAGCCCCTGATTCTTGCGACGCACAACTTGCCGTACATCGCGGAGTTCGCACTGCGCCGCCAGTGGGGGTCGCTGGCGGAGGTCGACCGGCAGCGGTTCATCGACGCGTTCCAAAGCTTGAGTGTCACGACCTATGGCGCGCGCTTCGGCAACGTCGCCAGCGACGCATTCCGGCCGATCGAGGCAGGCGCGCCCGACGCCAACGGCCGCGTGCAGATCACGACGGCGATCAAGCGCGAGGGCCAGCCCGACGTTACGTTCGAGTACTTGCTGCAACAAGACGGCGAGCACTGGAAAATCATCAACATCGTCGCCGACGGCGTCAGCGATCTCGCGCTGAAGCGCGCCGAATACCAACGCGTGTTCGCGAGCGGCGGCATCGAAGGCCTCATCGCTGAGCTCGAGCAGCAAACGGATCGCCTCGAGGGCGACTGATCGACCGCGTGTGGCATGTGGATTGCATGCCCGTGGCGAGCATCGTTGCCCCAATGGGAGGATCACCATGCGCTCCATACTCGCCGCCATCACCTGTTGCCTCGCGCCACTCGCCGCCTTTGCCGGCCCTATCCAACAGTACGATTTCCTGACCGTCGACTACGAAGGAACGGTCAACTTCGTCGAGCGTTGGGGGGTGGCGCCTGCCCGACATGCGGCGCCGAGGTCGGCGACCGCGTATCGGGATCGCTACGTGTGAATTTGCACGCGGTGCCACGCGATAAGTTTCCCGGCGATCCCGCACGCGGCGAGTATTCCGGCACGGGCGCGGCCCGTTCGTTCGTGAGCGGCTATGCGGAATCGAGCGGGCTGCCGTCGGTCGACCGATTATTGGCCGAGGACAACATTTTCGGCGGCCGCGGTTCGAAATCACGGGCGCCCAGCTGGATGCCGACGAACCGAACCTCGGCGAGAGGGTTTACCGGTACCTCAAGACCGGGACGCAAGACTGGTTCGGCGCGATCGCTCGCTTTAAGGTCGACACGATGAAGGTGACGCCTGGCCGCTGCTCGGCTCCGTAGATCCTGGTACGTGTCTTGGCAACTCCCTACTCGGGGAGCGGCGGCAACCCGAGGCGTTGCCGGATAGCCGGCCGCACGGCGTCGACGTTTTGCACGATCAGCGCCTGCAGGCGCTTGATGCCTTCTGCGCGGTCGGTCACGGGCTCGTCGAGCCAGACGGCGCCCGCCGAGATCAGCGCCGGCTCGTCGCCGGCCAGCGTGTAGATCGCCAAATGCACGACCGCTATCAATTCGTCGCTGCCGGACCCGCTGACCCGGCGCGCGAACCGCTGCATGTCCTGGAACGTTTTGGTCGGCACCTCGTTGCGCACGGCCTCGAGCGAGGAGCCTTCTCCGACGGCCGCGGGGCGCACCATGAGAACCGCCTGGATTCCGCGCGCCGCGAGCGCCTCGAGAAACTCGTCCTGATCGAGGCTATCGACGTCGCTCGTGATGTCGTGGCTCGTGACGGCGTCGTAGTCGTGCGCGCGTGCGAGCGCTACGAGCTCCGTCTCGAAGCTCTGGCGCAGTGCGACGTCGTCCGTCAGGCCGACGACGGCCGCCTTCAGAACGGGGGGAGGAGGTTGCGCGGAGGCCGTGGCCGCCATCCACACGGACGCGAGGAGCAACGTGGATCGCTTCAGCATCCCCTGATCTCCTTACTTGCGCGCCGGAACGCGAAAGGCGCGCGGAAGGGCGGCGCGCGTCAACGCACGAAGCGGTAGTACTCGATGCCTTCGTCGCTGAACTTCGGATTCGCGCTGCTGCCGATCGACTCGATCACGAAGCCGTTCTCGGGATCGCTCAACCCCCGCGCGGTGCCGGTGTCGTGCAGGGTCTCGTATTGCGTTTGCGTCAGATCTTGATGCCCCTCGAGCGCAGCCTCGAAGCCGATCTTCGCGGCGGCGCTGCGCCACTGCGGGGCGACGGTCATCGGGATGGCCTCGGCGGCGTCGCCGCTGCCGTAGCCCACCGCGAGCACCTTCTTGCCGGCGAGGTCGTCGCCGCGCCGGTACGCATCCTCGAGCCCGGCGGCCATCCACGCGGGCAGCGCCGCGCAATAGACGTTGCCGATGTCCTTCATCGGCTCGGAGCCGAGCGACATCTTGGCGGCGACCAAGGCGCCGAATTCCTCGCTACCGCGAAACTCCTTGAGGAGCTGGATGCTGAGCGGGTAGGCGTCGGCGTCGATGTTGCCGTCCTTGACGAGCTGGAGGATGTTCGGCTGCGACCGCATCTCCTCGAGCACGCTCGCGACGGGCATCTTCGCGCGCTCGCAGAGCTCCGTGAGCTCGGCGCGGCCGCGGCTGCCGTCCTGCGCGAGCCCGAACAGATAGCTCATCGCGAACGACTGCTCGGGCATCCGGTGATACGGGCGGTGCATGAAGATCGCCGCGAGGTCGCGATAGTAAGACGACGGCTCGCGCCCCATGCGCCGCGCCATGTCGTTCAACGCATGCAGGGTTTCGTCGAGGTAGCAGGTCGTCGAGTACTTGCCGTTGAACACGGGCAAGTCCTGGAAATGGCAGTTGAGCTTGCCGCGGATGATGTTGCGCAGCACGGGCTTGCGGAAATCGACGGCGCGATACGACGAGGCGCTGCCGATGTGCTCGAGATGGACGGTCAGCAGCTTCGGGTCGCGCTCGACGAGCATCGCGACGGCGCCGGCGCCCTGCGTCGGCTCGCCGGAGCTGCCGCGCGCGTACTCGGCGATGTCGGCGCTGACGACGATCGCACAGCGGTCCTCGGTGTCGAGCGCCAAGTAGCGCAGCGCATGCTTCAGCGCGTAGATGCCGCCGAGGCAGGCGTGCTTGATCTCGGGGACCTCGCAGTGGCGCGACAACGGCGGCCGGCCGCTCGCCTGGAGGCCCTCGTCGAGCATGCCTTTGACGATGACCGCCCCGGCCGAGTTGTCCGTGCTCGACTCGGTGCCGAGCCCCAGGAACCCTACTCGGGTGGGGTCGATACCGTAGCGATCGATGAGCCGCATGACGGCCGTGGCCGCCATCGTGTAGACGCTTTGCGCCGGCCCGCGCATTCGAAAGCTGTGGCCGACGACGGCGCGGGTCTTGTCCCAGACGTTGTTGGTCCAGCGACACCATGACTCGAGGTCTACCCGGTAAGGCGGTACGTAGACACCAAAGCCGCTGATACCCACTTCGTCGGTCATAGAACTCCTAGCTCTGCCCCCGGTCGGCCCGTTGCTTGGGCGCCACCGGTCTCGCTCCGCGCGCGATTATATGACAAACGGATGGCCGTCACGCTGGCGTAACGCAAGGACCCGGCCCCGAAGCCGCAAACGGCCGCGAGCCCGCACCCGGGATTCGGCTGCTAGAATGCGCCCTCCTTGCAGGGCCGGGGCGGGATGAAACTCAGAATCCGTGGTAACTCCCTTACTTTGCGAGTCTCGAAGACCGAGCTCGCGAAGCTTGCCCAGACGGGCAAGGTCGAGGACGCCATGCGCTTCTCGTCGGAGCAGAGCCTGCGATATGCAATAGAGGTCCGTCCAACGGGGGCCGTAACGGCCGCGTTCTCCGGGGCCGAGATCCTCGTGACGTTGCCCAAGGCCCGCCTGGACCTGTGGCTGCGGCCTACCGAGGTCTCCGTCGAAGGCAGCCAGCCCATCGGCGGCGGCAAGGTGCTCCAGCTCGTGCTCGAGAAGGACGGCGCGCATGTGCGGCACGGCGGCGAGGACGATTCCGTTGCGTAGCTACAACGTTCGGCACGGCGGGTCACAGCGTGCTTCGTAGCCGCGTCGAGCGCTGTTACAACATCGCCGAGCTCCGCAAGCTCGCGAAGCGGAACATGCCGGCGCCGATGTTCCACTACATCGACGGCGCGGCCGACGACGAATGGACCTTGCGCCGCAACACGGCCGCGTTCGACGCCGTGGAGTTCCTGCCGCGCGCGCTCGTCGACGTATCCAAGATCGATATGTCGACGACGCTGTTCGGCCAGCGGATCGACTGGCCGTATTTCTGTGCGCCGACGGCGTTGCAGCGCTTGTTCCA
>Ga0190271_10000324_pt1 | contig 23528 bp, 21 predicted proteins | sample Popmic356T_FD_133747 | JGI IMG/M metagenome (GOLD analysis project Ga0190271, IMG submission 133747) | Populus adjacent soil microbial communities from riparian zone of Weber River, Utah, USA - 356 T | ecosystem: Environmental > Terrestrial > Soil > Riparian zone | place: USA: Utah | collected...
CTCGATCCCCTCACGCTGTGCATCGGCCTGCATGGCTTCCACCACGAGCACCGGGTTGACTGTCGACGTGCGCGGCGAGAATAGCGCTCGCTCGTGCGTCTTGACGCGCGGCTCGATTCTCTTCGCCTCGGCCTCGGTGAGCTCCTCGATCTCGATACCGTTCGCGCGCCCGCGGCGCACCAGCTCGGCGAGCGACGGAAGGTCCGCGGCGTCCTTCGCGACGACGAGCTTGCCGCAACGATTGAGCGGGATGCCTTTCTGCTCGCAGTACGCCGTGAGCCTCTCGTTGCCCAGGCGAGTGAACTTGGCTTTGAGGCTGTCGGGCGTGTAATAGAAGCCAGCGTGCAACACGCCGCTGTTGCGCCCGCTGCTGTGCGCGCCGCAGAAGGACTCCTTCTCGATCAGCACGACCCGAGCGGTGGGCTGGCGCCGGCGAAGCTCGCGAGCGATCGAGAGTCCGATGACGCCGCCGCCTATGACGAGAAAATCGCAGGTCTCCATCGCCGCCGTTCCACTGTCGAAGGAGCGGCATTCTCGACGATCGGTAGCCGGTACGTCGAGGATACACTCATCACGAGCCGGATCTAGCCCGGGCGATCTCCGTTTCCCTACAACACCTGCTTCGACGCGACGTTCGAAAAGGTACTCTCCACGCCGGCAGAATTCACCGCGGTCAGAGCAAAGAACCACGTCGCCGGGGTGAGCTGATCCACGACATAGCTCGACAAGCCAGGATTGTCGAGAATAGCCGAGCTCGTGTAGTCGTCCTGCGACGTCCCCCAGTAGACGCGGTAGCCCGCTAGGTTGCTCAACGGGCTGCCGTCGGTATTCTGGGTGGGGGGATTCCACGTGAGCGTCGCGGAGCCTGTCGCCATAGCAACGACGGAGACGCTGAACGCCGCAAGGTTGACCGTCGTCGTACCGTCACTGACGCTGATTCGTATATCCGCATAGGTACCGACCTGAGCGGGAGTCGGCGTACCCCGAAGCCGACCGGTCGAGGAGTTGAACGTCGCCCATGCAGGCATGTTCGTGATTGTGAAGAGTAAAGTATCGCCGTTCGGATCGTTCGCGGTCGGGGTAAAGCTGTACTGCTGCCCCTGCATGACCTGCGGGTTAGGTGTTCCGGCAATTGTCGGCGGTTGAGGGCCCGCCGGCGGGTTTCCACCGGGACCCGGCGCAGCCGCGGCCGCCGCCTCTTCATCGTCGCCGCCGCACGCAGCGAGCGCGGCCGTCAGACACATTGCGGTGACGACGAGGCCGGTCTTGCGCCACGTGGCCCGGACCCCTCCCCCGCTGCGTCGGACACTATTCATCAGCCGCTCCGAGAACTCGACTGGGCATGATTGTTCGCCGCCAACTCGCTGAGCCGCAACCTGTCGCCTCATCGAGACAGGAACGTTAAGTAACAAAGTCCAGCCCAGCTCGTGGCCTGCAGATCGTTTGTGAACTCGATCACAGGTCGATCCACGCAAACCGACGAGTCGTTAGCACAATCTTCGCGCGCCGGGCGATGGATGGGAGCAGAGCGTCCTGCTACGACGAATCAACGCGTAGACCCGCGCTTACCGACGAGCTCCGCGACGCGCTTCACAGTTTCGGCGTGCTCGCGCGCGACGACGAGGACGGCGTCCTCCGTCTCGACGATCACGACGCCCTCGAGCCCGATCGCAGCGACGAGCCGATGATTGGACGATACGTAGGTGTCGCGACAAGACTCGAGGATCACGTCGCCGCTCGCGACGTTCCCAAGACCGTCCTTCGGCAGCACATCGTGCAGCGACGACCAGGAGCCGACATCGCTCCAACCGGCTGACAGCGGCACGACGGCCGCGCGCGACGTCTTCTCCATCACGGCGTAGTCGATCGAGTCCGCCGGGCACGCGTTGAACGACGCAGGTAGGCGTACGAAACTGCCGGTCCTCGCGGCAGCTGCCAACGCACTCTCACAGGCCGCGAGCATGTCCGGGGCGTGCGTCTCGATTTCGCCGAGCCACGCGCTCGCTGCGAACACGAACATGCCGCTGTTCCACAAATACCGGCCGGCCTGGAGGTACGCGCGTGCCGTAGCAGCGTCAGGCTTCTCGACGAACTCGGCAACCTCGGCCCAGCCGGCTCGCTCCGCGCCGCGGCGGATGTAGCCATAGCCGGTCGCCGGCCCCGTCGGGACCACGCCGAAGGTCATCAGATGACCCGCGCGAGCCGGTTGAATAGCCGCTTTGATCGCCTCTGCGAACGCCGCCGGCGCGCCGATCACGTGATCGGCCGGCAGCACGAGCAGCAGGGGATCCTTTCCGGGCCCGACGACCTCGCCTGCGACGAGCGCCGCTATCGTCACCGCCGGGGCGCTGTTGCGCCCACTCGGCTCGAGCACCACGGCGCCCACGGCATCGCCGAGCGCGCTCGCTTGGGCAGCGACCAACGGACCGTACCGCTCATTGCAGACGATGATCGACGGGGCCACGTCGAGACCGCGCAAGCGCAGCAGCGTGTCCTGGAGCATCGTGTGCTCGCTCACCAGCCGCAGCAGCTGCTTCGGCTCGTCCGCGCTCGACACCGGCCACAGACGAGTGCCGGAGCCGCCGCACAGAATGACTGGCACTACGGGACGGTCCACAGGGGCTCCTCGATCAGCGAGCTAGCGACCAACGCTGAAGCACCGGAGAAGGGTCCTGGGCGCGACAGTCGCGGCGAGAATACTCGTCAGGCTGCCGCGACGCGAGCGTGGCGCTTCAAGCTCGCTACAACGCGCTCCGCCGTTCGGCCATCCCACAACGGAATTGCGCACGGCGACCGCGCCGGCCGCGCGAGCACGCGCCCGACGTCCTCGTCGAGCGAGCTCACCTTCACGAGGCGATTGGTTCCGAGCGTCACCGTGACGGGACGCTCCGTATTCTCGCGCAGCGTCAGGCACGGAATGCCGAGATAGCTCGTTTCTTCCTGCACACCGCCCGAGTCCGTCAACGCGAAGCGGCAATCCACGACCAAGCTCATGAACTCGATGTAGGAAAGCGGCTCGGTCAGCTTGACGGCTTGCTCCAGCATGGAAATCAACCCGAAGTCCTTGAGGCGTTGCCTCGTCCTCGGGTGCACGGGAAACACCACCGGAACCTTGCGGGCGATCTCCACGAGCTTCGTGGCGATCGCGCGCAGCTGAGCCGCATCGTCGACGTTCGATGGCCGGTGCAGTGTGACGACGCCGTACTCCCCTTTCGCGATGCCGAGCTTCGCCGGAATTCCGGCCGCGCGGATCTTCGGTGCCAAGAGCTCGAACGAATCGAGCATGATGTTGCCGACGCGCTCGATCTTGTCCGCCGGCACACCCTCGTGCGCGAGGTGCTCGTCTCCGTCGGGCGACGGCGTCCACAACAAGTCGCAGATCGCGTCGGTCGCCAGCCGGTTGATCTCCTCCGGCATACGGCGATCGCCGCTGCGCAGCCCCGCCTCGAGATGCGCGACCGGGATCAACAGCTTGGTGCCGACGAGCGCGCAGGCCAGCGTCGAGTTGACGTCGCCGACGACGACGATCCAATCGGGCCGCGACGCCATGCACGTCTTCTCGTACTCCATCATCACGCGCCCCGTCTGCTCGCCGTGGCCGCCGCTGCCGACGCCTAGGTGCACGTGCGGCTTCGGCAGCCCCAAGTCGACGAAGAAGGCATCCGACATGTTGGCGTCGTAGTGCTGGCCCGTATGCACGATGCGCGGCGTGCACCACGACGCGGCCGCCAGCGCGTGATAAAGCGGCGCGATCTTCATGAAGTTCGGACGTGCGGCAGCAATCAGATCGATCGAGAGTGGAGCTGTCACAAAGAGGCCTTGATTGCGAAGGGTCGGCTGAGCGGTTGTGCACATTCTGGCCCGGCCGGCGCCGGACGGCTATGCCGCACTTCACGACGCGACGTCACGGCGCCGCGCACGGAAAAACCGAGCTCAATGCGGCCGTTCGCCCTGCGGCACGGCCCGCCGCGGCTCGAGCGCTGTGACCTTGGCTCCGAGCGCCACGCGCGCGCCCGAATTGCGCTGCCGCCAGACGAGGTCCTCGACTTCCTTCGTCGGCGAGTAGCCCACCACGGTACGCAGGAGAACCTCACGCACCTTGGCGCAATCGAGCCGCTGGCACGCGGTCCAGAGCTGGTCGAGCAGCGGCCTGATCTCGTCCCACGGCAAGAACGCCTCCTCGGCGCGCATGACGCTGCGATGGTCCGTGCCGGAGACGTCGTTGCCGATCAACAGCTCCTCGTAGAGCTTCTCCGCCGGCCGCAGCCCCGTGTAGTGGACCTCGATGTCGCCGTCCGGATGATTTTCGTCGCGCACTGTGAGGCCCATGAGATGGATCATCTTCTCGGCGAGGTCGCGAATTCGCACGGGCTTGCCCATGTCGAGAACGAAAACGTCCCCGCCCGTCCCCATCGAACCGGCCTGGATGACGAGCGACGCGGCCTCGGGGATCGTCATGAAGTAACGATAGATCTCGGGGTGCGTGACGGTGACGGGACCGCCGTTGCGGATCTGCTCGCGGAACAGCGGCACGACCGACCCCGACGACGCCAGCACGTTGCCGAACCTGACCATCGAGAACGTCGTGCTCGAGCCGCGCTGATTGAGCCCCTGGAGGACGAGCTCCGCGAACCTCTTCGTAGCGCCCATGACGTTCGTCGGCAGCACGGCCTTGTCCGTCGACACGAGCACGAAGGACTTGACGCCGGCGGCGATGGCGGCTTCGGCCGTGTTCAGGGTGCCGAACACGTTGTTGTGAATGCCCTCGATCATGTTGTGCTCGACGAGCGGCACGTGCTTGTAAGCGGCGGCGTGATAGACGGTTTCGACGGCGTAGGTTTCGAGCACTTCGCGCATGCGGTCGCGGTGATGCACGGACCCGAGCAAGGCAACGATCTCGACGGTCAGCTCGTTGCGCAACGCAAGATCGTGCAACGCTTGATCGAGGGTGTAGAGGGCGACCTCCGAGACATCGAAGAGCACGAGCCGTTTCGGCCCGAGCCGCACGATCTGCAAGCAGAGCTCCGACCCGATCGAGCCGCCGGCGCCGGTCACCATGACCGACCGGCCGGCCACGCAGGCCTCGAGCAGCTTGGGATTCGGCGGTACCGCGTCGCGTCCGAGCAGGTCGGTGATGTCGACTTCCCGAATGTCTTCGACGCGTGCGTTACCGGCCGCGATATCCGCCATGTCGGGCATCGTTTGCACGTGCACCGGCAGCTGCTCGAGCCGATTGATGATCTCGAGCCGTTGGCGCCGCGAGACGGACGGCAGCGCGAGCAACACCCGCGTTACGCCGAACTCGTCGATGAGATCGACGAGGCTCTGCGGCGAACGTACCTCCAGCCCGTTGATGACGGCGCCGCGCAGCGCCGGGTTGTCGTCGACGAACGCGATCGGAACGAAGTCACCGCGTCCTTGTAGCGCCGAGACGAGATGCGCGCCGGCTTCGCCCGCGCCATAGATGATGACGCGATCACCCGCGGCGTTGCGGGACTGGAGGAACCAGCGCACCGTCAGCCGCCCGCCGACGACGTACACCATCGCAAGCAGCCAGAAGGTGGCACCGACGCGTAGCGAGTCAGACCAGGTATCGATGGAAGCGATGCCCAGCGCCAGCACGAGCGCGACGAGCGTCATCGTCTTGAACGCAGCGGCAACGAGCTCGAAGCCCATGAAGCGGACGACCGAACGGTAGAACCCCGCGAGACCCAAGCCCGCGACGCCGATGACGAGCGAAATGAACCAGATCCAGCGCGGCAGCGTCGTGATGATCTCGGGCCTCACGAGCCAAACGGCGGCGCCGGCGCTCGCTGGTAACGCCAGGCAGTCGGCCAACAGCATCACGAATCGCTTGGTGCTGCGTGGCAACGTGACGACGCGGCGAACGACCGTGGCAAACACCGGCTGTGCTTTGTTCTTGTCGCCCATGGACCGAGCCGCCCGCTAGCACTAAAGCTAACTATAGGAACAGTAGCGTAAAGAAAAATCAACCGCATCAGAGACTGATTGACAACGTAAACTGACTTGTTTAGGCGTTCGCTATTCCTGTGTTTCTTGCCGCAGTTCAAGCTCCACTGCAGCGGCGTGCCCTTCCGCACGTCGCGAATGACGCGCGCGCCGAGCACGGTGTCGTAGTATCGCGGATGCAAACCGAGACCGGGCCGCACGATGCGAAGGTCACGAGCCCGTGGACCGAGTCTCGATGGCTAGCGGCAGCCCGCGATTTTCTCAGCCATTAGGGCGCACCATTCCATTTCGCGCCGCTCGCCGGCCAGAAACTCGCTGCTCGAAAGGCTTGCCGCGAACACATCGATCATCGAACGAAGCCCGCTCGCCCTTCCCGAACGTAGCACAGTTGGTTCGCGCCCCCGTTGATCCGACACGAACACCGCGGAATCGTAGTCGTCTTCCTTCGTGAAAACGCGGTCGGCTACAAGGACCCCCTTGGAGCCCCATATCTCGAGCTTGTTCTGATAGGCGCGGCCCATACCCCATGCCGAATCGACGACGGTCTCGCCGCACTGGAGGATGGCCCAACCGTCGGTATCGAGGCGACTCGGCGTCGTTGCAGCCACATGCGCCAAGCAAAGCGCTGGTGGCGGATCTAGCAGCTGGTACGCGATTGACAACGGGTAGCAGGCGAGATCGAGCAATGCGCCGCCCCCGAGATCGGGGTCCTCGCGAAAAGTCGCGACGTCGAGGTTGGGCATGCCGAATCTGATAGACAGAACTTTCACGTCGCCGATCGTTTGCGCGGAGATCACTCGCTTGATCGCCGCGAACTGCGGGTGATACTTGTACATCAGCCCGCAGGCCACCATGAGCCCCGCCTTCTCGGCAATCTGGAACAGCTCGCAGGTAGTGGCATAGGAGTGAGTGAGAGGCTTCTCACACCAGAGATGTTTACCCGCCTCGAGCGCGAGGCGACCGTGTGCAAAATGCAGTCCCGTCGGCGTTGCCACATACACGACGTCAACGCGCGAATCGCCGAGCATGAGCGACGGCGACGCAAAGTACTCGCATTCGTACCGGCTTGCCGCGGCGCGCCCAGACTGTTCGTTGCGCGTGCAAACGCCGGCAATGCGAACGGATCGACATTCCGCCAGCGCCGGTAGAACACGACGCGTTGCATGCCTGCCGAGCCCCCAAACGGCGACGCCCAGCTCAGAGCTCATGCAGCGCGCCCTGAATCGCGCACAGCACAACGAGAGGCACGACCGCGACCGCGAACAGCCAAGGACCAAGCGTCGGCATTCGGTACGCTGCGATGGCGAGCGGCAACAACCAGCAGAGCTTCACCAGCAATACACCACCCGTGATTCGCGCGTGACTTCCGGTTCTGCGCGCGAGCGATTGGTACGCGTGGAAGCGATGCGTCCCGTAGAACTTCTTCACGTAGCGGATTCGCAGCAGCAACGTCGTCGTAGTGTCCGTGATGAAGTACCCCATCGTGATCAGCCACACCCACAACAAGACCGGCGACTCGCGCACAGTAGCGAGCATGAGGATCCCGAACACATAACCCAAGAAGCCGCTGCCGGCGTCCCCCATGAACAGTTTCGCGGGTGCCCAGTTGAACCAGACGAAGCCGCCGCATGCGGCTGCGAGCAGGAAACACAGCGCGCCGAACGCTGCCTCGCCTTCCAACGAAAGGAATACGCCCATGGTCAACGCAATGAACATGGCGCCCGAGCCCGCCATCCCATCGATGCCGTCCATGAAGTTGTACAGACTGATGCCCCAGAGGAGCGCTACGATGCCGAGCACCGTACCGACGGCGCCCAAGTCGACTACGCTGGTAGACAATGCAACGCTCGGCATTCCGCCGATCCACCAGAGCCCCCAGGCGACCGCAATCACCTGGACGACAAACTTAGTCCGCGCTCTGAGGTCGACGACGTCGTCTATCACGCCGAGCAACGCCATCGCGCCGCCGCCCACGAACAACGCCAAGAAATCACCGTTTTCGACACGGCCTTCGACAAAGTGGGCGAGCACGAACGCCAGCCAGATGATCGCCACGACGATGCCGCCGCCGCGCGGAACCGCGCCTGCGTGCAGGGTGCGCTCGTTCTGCACTGAGATGATCCCGTGCTTTAGCGCGACATTCCTCCACCACGCCGTACCAAGGAGAGTGACGCCGAACGCCACCGCAACGAGCCAAGTAAGACTGAATAGCACCGTAGCTACTTCCCGTCTTTGCGTTTCCAACCGTCGACGCGCGTCTGTCGCGCGCGCGCGAGCGTGAGCCCCCCGGGCGCCACGTCTTCCGTGATCGTAGAGCCCGCGCCAACGGTCGAGGCGCGTCCGACGACCAGCGGCGCGATCAACACGGTGCCGGATCCGACGTACGCGCCGGCCTCGATGCGAGTCGGCACGGACTTGGTGCCGTCGTGATTGCAGGTAATGACACCCGCGCCAATCGTGACATCCGGGTGCAGCGTGGCGTCGCCGAGGTACGCGAAGTGATTGATTCGGCCGCCCGACCCAATCTTGGCCGCCTTGAGCTCCACGAAATTGCCGATGCTGACGCCGTTGTCGATGATTGTTTGTCCGCGCACCCTAGCGTACGGCCCAATGCGACAGTTCGCGCCGACCTCGACGTCTTCGAGCGAGCTGAAGGCTTTCACTTCCGTTTCGGACCCAATGCGAACGTTACGCAGAAACGTGTAGGCACCGATCTTCGCGCCGCTGTCGATCTGCACACGGCCCTCGACAGCGACATGCGCGCCAATCGAGACGCCGGCGGCGCACTCGAGATCGCCATCGACTTCCAGGCTCGCCCAGTCCGCGAGATGGACACCCTTCAACAGCAAGTCCTCCGCCCGAGCACGGCGTTCGCCGCGGAGCAACGCAGCAAAGTCCTCCAGAGTCATGAGTACGGGTCGGTCGAGGTACGTGGCCGGCGCATCGTCTACCGCTTCCGGCGTTCCGGTGTCGAGCAGACTCGCCAGGTTCGAAACGGCGGTCACCCAACCGGCGGCAAAGGATGTGGCGGAGGTTGCTTGACCGACGGCCGCATAGATCGCGGTCAACGCCGGGCGCGACCCTCCCTCCGAATTAGCTCCATGCTCGGCGGAGAGCCGGCGGATTTCCCGACCGTCGAGGCCGAAAATCAGGCTTCGAAGCCACACGGCTGCCCCACCATTTTTGAACGATGCCGCGATCTCGCCACGCGTCCCCACCGAAGCGTCGGGCGCAACCGACGCAATTGCCGCGGCCACGTCGTCTCGATCCTGCGGCGTGGAAACGATCAGGCTTACGGACGAGCCGTCCGCGGCAAGGCGCTCGAGCGCTGCGAGCAACAATGGCCGCCCGCGGTAGCGCGCGTTGCTCAGAGCGCGCAGGCTCGCAGCACGCAGGTCGACGATCACCGCGCCGTCGCTGAGGGTGCGCGCCGCCACTTACGATCGCATCCTGATCACGTGAAACCCCTCGCCATAGGCGAACCCGGCTTGCGTGCCGCGAAACATCGCGAGTGCGCGCGCCGCCTCGACGGAGCGTGGATGAGGGAAAGCCGCGACTTGGCTCGAGAAGCATTCCAGCGCCGCGGCCTTCGCCTCTACTTGTGCCGAGATATCCACGACCCAAGTCGGAGTGAAGTTAGGCTCGATGTGCGGCGCGTTCCAGTGCGTTTCAGACAGCGTTTCGTACGCCGCTAGCATCTCGACGCAAACGCTCTGGCCCACCGGTCGCGTTGCAACGAGCACACTGTCGAACACCGCTCTGTGATCGATGTGCCGGTCGGGGTAGGGGCATAGCACCGTTTGCGGCCGATATTTCGCGACGGCCGCGCTGACCTGGCCGTTGAGCTCGTGCACCGGCGTCGTATGCACCTGGGTCGCCGGTATCGCGAGATACACGGACTCGGCAACGCCGAGAATCTCGTGCGCCTTTTTCGCCTCGGCGACAGTGGTTTCGTATGCGGCGATGGGATAAAGCGGCGGCAGATGCCCCGAAACCGTCAACACGATGACGCGGTCACCGGCACTGCTGCGTTTCTTGATAAACCCGCCAACGCCGAGCACCTCGTCGTCCGGATGCGGCGCAACAACGAGAACTGTCGCCATCTTTGTCTGCTCCGCCTGCGGCTAGACGATCTTCGCTTCCGGCATGGGTAGAACGAACTTGCCGCCGCCCTCGGCGAACGCCTTGCATTTTGCCATGATGGCAGGCGCGAAATTCCACGCCAGTATGAGCAAGTAGTCCGGAGGGTCGTCCCGCAAGACATCCGGGCCGACGACAGGAATGTGGATTAGCGGCGAAAACCGCCCCTGCTTCTTGGGATTGTCATCTACGATGTAGCGAATCTCGTCGCGCGTTATCTTGAAATGCGTCAGCAAGGTCGTCGACTTGGTCGGCGCACCGTAGGCCGCAATCGAGCGGTCCTGTTCCTTCAGGCTCGCGAGGAGGCTGCGAAGCTGGCCGCCGATCCCATCGATTCGGCTAGCGAAGCGCCGGAACGTCTCGGGATCGGAGAATTTTCGCCGGCTCTCCGCATCCAAGCAGGCACGCACGCGGTCGTGAACACGCGGATCGCCGAAGGCTTTCTTGCGTACAACTACGCGGATCGAGCCCCCTTGGACGTCGATGCGGTGCACGTCGACGACGACCATGCCCAGGCGATCGAAGAAGGCAACGAAGGGTCGCACCGTATGAAAATCGAGGTGCTCGTGGTAGATGGTGTCGAACCAGGCGTTGTCGTAGACGTCGACGGCGTAACCCACCTCGAAGATGAACACGCCGTCGTCAGCGAGCAATAGCTCGACGCCGCGCATCAGATCCTCGAGATCGTCCACGTGGGCACAGACGTTGTGCGACGTGATGAACGCGGCCGGGCCATGCTCCCCGCGCAAACGTCGCGCCAGCGTCGAGTCGAAAAACGCCGCGACCGTCGGAATCCCGTTGGCCGTAGCCTCGTTGGCAATCTCCGTCGCCGGATCGATGCCGAGCACCCGGTGTCCGAGATCCTTGAAGCAATGGAGCGCCGTGCCATCGTTCGACCCGACGTCGACGACTAACCCCCCCGCTTCGATGCCTTGCGTCTCGGCGACCCACTTCGCGTAGTTGCGAAAATGGTTCACGAAAACCGGCGACGTACCCGACACGTACTTGTAGTCGCGCTGGAAGAGAATTTTGGGATCCACGACCACACCGAGCTGCAAATGCGTGCAGTCTTGGCAGAGCATGACGTACAGCGGGAACGTCTGTTCTTCGTGCTGCGCTTCCTCGCTCGTCAAGAACTGATTGCCCGGCGGCGTTGGCGCGAGAGTGATCACTCGCACAAGATTCCGCCCGCGGCAGAGCCGGCAGTCCTGGCGTTCGTAGAAGTCAGGCATTGAACCGGTTTACACCGACGCGTCGGCCCTCGCGCGCATGGGTCTCGCGCGCGCTCATTACTTCTACCAGCATGGGTGTTCGGTCGCGGAACATAGAGATCGCGAGCCTACCGCACCCGACGCCGGATATCGCATGGCGGTGTCTGCCGTGTTCCGGTCGACAGATTAGGCGCCCAACTGAAGCGTTTTCGGATCGACGAGCACGATTCGAACGACGTCCGATTCGTAGGCTTCCTGATCGCGAGGCAGCAAGCTCAACGCAAGAATAACAGTGTCTTGCGTGAATACCGTCGTATGATCCTCCATCGGGGGCGTCCAAATCATGTCGCCCTCTTTGCACGCGAACTGTCGAACGTTGTCGCTGCTCCCGTGGCGCCGGAAATAGTAGTCGAACGCGCCCGAAATCACGTAGATGTAGTGCCAGTCGGTCTTGTGGTAGTGATTCGAACGAACCGTCCCTTTCTTCGACATAATCAGCGAGACGTTGTGAACGGGCACATTGACCAGGGCTTGAATGTAACCGCGAGCATCAGCATGCGCGGGCTCGAGAGCCACGCGCTTCGACGCCAAATACTCGCCGGTTTGCGCATCCCTCTCCCCGGTTAGCTGCACGATCAAGTCCTTGCTCTGCTGAATCGAGGCATTTTTTCACCGCTGAGAAACGCGGTCAAGCCAGGTGCGAGCGTCACCAAATACTCGCCACGACTCGCCGGACGACGTGCACAGCACGTAACCCATTTCCACACAGTTCCCAATGATGACGTGCCACGTACGAGTACTGATCGCCGTGCCTCGCTGTCTGCGCACACTGATCCCGAAGTCCGTAAAAGCCGCCGCGCGCACTGATCCTGATATCCGTAAGAGATACGCTCAGCGAAACCAGCTTGCAGAATTGCAGACGCCAGCCGACAATCACACCATTGCTCTGAGGCAGTGCTCAACGGAGCAGGGGGCTGGCTATCTTGACTCGCGCCATTTTGACCGCGCGCCGCGGTACCATAACAAAAAAGATCGTGATGCCCTCTTCGAGCACTGAACGCGACATCTCGTCGGTCACGACAGCCACAAGCCCTGCACGCGATATCTCTGCGGATACGCCGGCCACAAGTGTTGCGCGCGATACTTCGGGGACCACGAAAGCGATTGCTTACGAGAGGGTTTTGCGCAAACTGCAGTGCACTTTCTTGCCCTGGACAGTGTTGCGGCCTCTCGGGGGGCCTGCTACCCGCGCGTATTGGGAAGCTTACCCGACCTCTCATTTTCATGAGCCGGGTGAGACCTGTCACACATTGCTTGAAGAGGTAATGAACGTCGCGCCGGATCTCAACACGTCAATTCTGGACATGGGCTGCAACGTTGGCCGCCACTTGAATTACTTGCATGAGCGGGGTTATCGAAATCTGCGCGGCGTGGATTTCAGCTCAACCGCGATTGCCGAGATGACTACGCGTTATCCGCAGATGCGAGCCACGTCAACGATTTATGAGATGCCGTTTCAGAAATTCCTGAAATCGATCGATGACCCCGTCGATGTGGCTTACACGCGAGGCGCGACGTTCGAGCTCGTTCATCCGAGTTTTCCATTAATCGAGCGCTTGTGTGCAAGAGTACGTCGGCACGTGGTCCTCGCGCTGCAGGAATCGGGACACTACTATCCGCGCTGCTGGGAATACGAGTTTGCGCGTCAAGGGTTCGAGCTAACGAGACTATGGCGCCAAATTCCACAACACCGTCCCCGAGCCAAGATGATTACGCTGTTCTCCTTCGAGCGAATTAGGCCTTTGTGAGCATGTCCAGTGCTCGGAGGCCGTGACTAACGCTCACTTCAACAAGGGCGCCTCGGGTTGTGTTGCACTTTTTCCCCGGGTAACGTCACGCCGGTTGTGTCCGTGAGGCTCGCAGACCCACGTCCAGAATCTCCAATATCTGTCGATTGATCTCTCGAACATCGAACCGCTCCTTGGCCATGCGCCGACTCTCGCGACCCATCTGTTGAATCAGGTGCGGTGCCTCGACGAAGCGCATCATGCTCGCAGCGAGTGCATCAGGCCTTCGGACAGGGACTAGATATCCGTTGACTCCTTCAACAACTGTCTCCCGGCAACCGACGCAGTCAGTCGTAATCACCGGGCGCGCCATGGCCATGGCTTCCTGGCTGCTGCGCGGCAGGCCTTCTCTGTAGGAAGGCAACACGAACACGCTGGCGCGGGCAATCCAGGGCCGCACATCGGGAACCTGTCCCGCCCATTCGACTAGCCCCTCTCTTTCCCACGCTTCCAACGTGGCTCTGGCCACCGACCCAGGATTCAGATCGGTGCTGCCTACCAGCATGAAGCGCACGCTTGGGAAGCGTCCCTTTACGACTCTTGCTGCATCGACAAAGTCGTACACGCCCTTCTCGCGCAGCATTCGGGCGACCAAGAGGAAGGTCACCGGCTCGAACACAGGTGCCACAGGCGCATAGTGGTCCAGGTCGAGTCCAATCCCGTCGACCTGCGCTGTCTGCTCGGGCTTAACGATGTTGCTCGCAAGGAACTGGCCGCGATCGTCCGGATTGACAAACAGCACGCGCCGGTTTGTCTTCAGCGCACACTTGTAGAGGAGGGAGACCGCGTACCGCAACGCCCGACGGCGCAGCGAACGCCGACCGTCGGCTTCGATGAATACGTATCCGAGCCCTTCGATCATGGAATACCGCACCGGTACTCCCGCCGCCCACGCGGCGAGCGATCCATAAATGACAGGCTTGATGTAGTTGGCAAGCGACGCATCCGGAGCAAGGCGCCTCAACACGGCTCGAAGGCGAACTGCGTCCAGCAGGTCACGCACAGGATTGAGGCCGGCGCGCGAGAGCGAAAAATCTATCGGTCGCGCGCCAAGACCAGCGACCTTGCCCCGGATGTCATCGTCATAGTCCGGAGCCAGAGCGTATACCGCGACGCCACGGGCGACGAGATCACGGATCAACGGCCCACGAAAATTGACGATCGCGAACGCCTGGCTCGAAATGACGGCTATGCTGCGCACGGAACGTGCTTACCGCAACGACACGCTCGTGGCGCGACTCGATCTTTTCTGGTGCTTTCTCAATCAAGCCCCAAGCCAATCGCGGCGAGCCCGAGATACTCGTGAAAGGCGAGCTCGGTATTGCGCAGGCCAATTGAGCTCGGGATGAAATCATGCAAGCTGCGGGATTGCGAGGGAATCACCTTGTGGCCCGTGGGCGCGGGAATCGGCCGCGCCCCGGCGCGATTCATGAGGCGCATCGCCCGCGGCATGTGATAGGCGGAGGTTACGAGCATGAAGGCGGTGTCACCCTGCAGCGCGAAGACTTCCCGCGCTTCAGAAGCCGTGTCGAGTGGGCGGTCTATAGCGAGGATAGAGGTGTCGCTCACGTTCAGCTCGCGCGCGAGTATGGAGTAGCCGTACGCTGACGGTGTCTCGCCGACGGGAGCGCCGCCCGATACGATCAGGCGCGCACCCGCGAGTCGATGCGTCAGGCGAACACCTTCCACGATGCGGGCGAGACCGTCCCCACCAAGCGCGGCAGTGATAGGCAGGGATTCACCCGGCGCGTAGCTATAGCCGAGTACGACCACGTCCCGTATCTCTGCGGGCACGTCCTCGAGGCGTGCCGGCGGAAACTCGGACTCGAGCGGACGGAGGAGCGCGTCGGACACGAACGGAGTAGCGGAGAGATAGGCGGAAACGACCGCGAACCACGACAGCCACGCCGCCAAACGCCGACGACGGAAGACCCAAAGGACAAGGGCGAGCGCCGCGACGATCAACACGATCGTCATGGGCATCGACAAGAATCCGACGAGCGCTTTGACGGCTAACACTGTTCGGCGCATTCCGAAAACTATTCACCAGCGACTGAGGCATCGTGCCAGACCTTGCGATACCCGGCGACCATACGCAGCAAGCTGAACTGCTCGACGACGCGGGCGCGGCAAGCATCCTTGCGTTTACTCCAGTCGTCTGCGCAGGCCATCGACTCGATCGCCGTGACGATGGTCTCACCGAGCACCCGAGGCATGCGGACCGGAACCACCCAGCCCGTATCGCCGACGATCTCGGCACCCGCGCCGGCCGCAGTGACTATCGCAGGCACACCGCACGCCATAGCCTCGATGGAAACGTTGCCGAACGCTTCGCCGGAGCTCGACAAGATGTGCAAGTCCAGCGCGTTCATTACCGCCGGAACGTCCGCCCGCGCGCCGGCTAACGACACACGATGGTGCACACCTAACCGCGTCATCAGCGTCATCAGATCGGCGTTCGAGCAGTCCATTCCCGGTCCGACCAGCACCAAGCGGCAATCGTCCGGTAATCGCGAGCCGACGTGCGCGAGCGCCGCAAACAGCGTCCCATGATCCTTGATCGGGTCCCATCGCGCGACCATGCCGAGAAGCAACTGTCCTTCGCCGACGCCCCACTCCGCCCGTACTCGTGCACGTGCATCGGCGTCCGGCTTGAATCGCCGAACGTCTACTCCGTTGTTCACGACAACGGTCCGCCTGCGGCTGTAGCCGAGCCCTACATGCACGTCTGCCGCCTTGCGGGAACAATAGACAATGCGCGCCGGAACAAACGCCGAAAGCCACGCGCAGACGCGCGCCGCCAAGCGCGTGCTGAACGAGACTTTGGCGGCATCGAGATCACTGTGATGAATGCCCCAAATCACGCGCGCGCCAGCGAGCCGCGCGAGCACGCCACCGAGAATATTTGCGTGATACATCCAGGTCTGAACCCGATCTACCCGAGCTGCGCGAATGATCCGGTAGAGCTCGGCGATCGCACTCGGCGTGATCTTGCCTGGCGGCATATCGAGCGCGCGGACTGTAAGTCCTGCTCTTTGCAAGCGCTCACCGTAATAGCCCGCATCGGTTAGCGAGACGATCTGATGAACGTTCTCGGCAGAGTCCCCGGTAACTAGCCCGAAGAGGACCGCTTCGGCGCCGCCGTTTCCGAGGCCGGTGGTGATGTGCAGAACTCGCAAGGCTTATTGGCGCGCTATCAGCATCGAGGAGGTCGACGTCGATGGACGGTGAGTCTGCAGCGAAGACTTCCGTGCGGGGATGCGGTTGCGCCATAGGTGAGGAAATAACGGGAACAACGCAAGCCCCAGAAGTAGCTGAAACGACGCGGCGGCCGTGAAAGGAACGGCGAATTGCGTTGCCACGCACACGAACAGGAACGCCGCGTAACCCCACGAGTTGCCGAACCCCATTTGCCGCATCCGATACAGATAGAGCAATCCGGCGGCGCCGATGGCAAGGAGTGCCGGGATCGCCACATCGCTGCTGAGAAGCGCCGCCACGTCCGAATAGTTTTCATCTTCTCTGTATGCTCTGCCTATGAGTAGCGCCTGGTCGAAAAGAAACGCACCGACGCTCTCGACCCCGATCGCATTCAGCACACCAAGGAGCCGAAGCATGAAGCTCACCCGAAACACCTCTTCCGAAAGGTTCAGCTGCAGCAACCCAGGGAAAAGGAGGTAGTAGAGGCAGAATCCAATACCGAACACGAAGAACAGCTTCAGCGTCAGTACCTTCCGTTCCATCGGCGCAAATAGAAGCACGCCGACATAGAGCAGTGCCTGAAGTGCGAACACCATCTTGCTCATCGCGAGAACCGCCGCCGCCGTGATAATCAGGTCTCCCGCCCGCAGGCGACTACTTCTCGGGATCACGAGATTGAGCGCCACCGCGATCGACACGAAGATCGAAATGATGTTGTTAGCGTGCATTAAACCGCCCGGCCGGCCCTGGGCGAGCGAGAAAATCAGGTCTTCGCGCGCCACGAGCAAGGTGGGATACAGCGGTACGTCCCTGAACGTGCCTAGGTCACGCTCGCTGATGCGAACAGTCTGATCATCAAGGAACGCCGTGCTCCAGCCCAACACGAATGAGCTCACGCCCAGAATCTGCAGCAACATGATCGGCACACACAATCCGAGAAAGACGACCAGCTGCCGGTGAAGGAAATTCGGATCTCGTCCGTATATCCAGGCGCCCGCGATCGTGAATACGCCTGCGAGGGCGCCGAGACGGAGGACATTGGCAACAACGCCATCCCCTATCGCTTCCATCGGTCGCAAAGCGAACGCACACAGCAGCATCGCCGTCGCGATTTTTTGGTACGGCGACCGGAACGCCACGTACCACCCGAGTCCTATGATGATCCAGTAAAGCAACTGGCCGACCCCGAGCCCGAGGATGGCCCAATGGTTCTCACCCGCGGTGAGATTGACCCACATCAATGGCAGAAGCAGGTAGGCCGCAGCCTTGTATTCGGGCGATCCCCTCACTACGAGCCTCGCTTCGGGGCCGCCAGCGTTCGCGGCGCCAGGCGGATGATATTCAGGAACAGGAATGCATACAGACACACCGTGCTGCCACGGATTTCCTTCACCAGCCGGGTGAGCGCGCGGGCGTAATGTAGATACATCCTCGCAAAATGGAGGGGACTAGTTACGCCGCCCGATGAAAAATCCACGTCGCACCTGGCCGAGCCGCACCTGAATAGGCGGATACCTTTGCGCGTGAGTTCCACGGAATGAAACAGGTCCTCGGCGAAGGCCTTACCTCGAAACGGGTAGAAGTCCGAGAGCACCAGATTGGCGCGGCGATGTAGGACGCAGCCCCCGGGCAGCCACCCGATGTCGAACCATTCGGCGGGCTCCTCCGGCAAGCCCATGCAGATACCCGCACGGCCGATGCGGCCGGGCTTGTAACCTCCCTTGCCGTTGATGACCCAGAACATCAGCCGTTCGAAGTGGCGATTGCCATTGCTCGAAGGCATAAGAAACGATCTGTACTCGCCCGTTGCGAGATCATGCAGCTTTGGACCCGCCGCAACGTCACGGAATCGCGACACGCAGGCACGAAGTCGCTCCATGCAAGTGGAGTGCACCTGGATGTCATCGTCTAGTTGCAGGACGAACTCGTGCCGCGCTTGCCGAAATCCGCAAGCTCGCTGCGCCACCTGCCCTCTGCAGGGTGTGCTGACTACTCTGACGTTGCCGCCGGCCAGCCTGGCGGCGCGCGGGGCTTCGATCTCCGGAATACATATGAGTATCTCCGCAGGTACCACCGTGCCTGTGTTCAGCTTCTCGATCGTTCCCGCCAGACAATCGCCGCCGAGCGTCGCGATCACGACCGAGACGTCGCCGGCTTCGGGCAAGCTCGATGGTTGGGTCATCGCGCGCACCTTACCTGGTCTGCGGAACGCAAATGCACGCGCAAGTCGTCGACGTACCATAGGCAGAGCGCCTTGTCGCGAAACGCGCCGTTGCTCTCCGTGCACCCTTCGTCGACGATCCGCATGGGGGCGGGAAGCGCGATCGGCGCGACTTGGAGGTTCAGCGGCCGCCATTGGCCCGTGACGATATCCTCGTTCCTGCGGCGCCCCGGAAACGACGTCGTCAGCAGATACGTGGAGCCACTGTCGCAGATGTTGCGGAGCGCCCGGAAGACGTCCTCATACGAAAAATGCACCAGGCAGTCGCGGCAGAAGATCATGTCCACCTTCGGTAGGCTGTCCTCGACCAGGTTACGTTTCTCGAACCGCACGCGCTCGCTACCGTACCGCATCTCGTTCCGCTTGATGAGATCCGCGACGATGTCTGCCCCGACGTAGCTCGTGGCGCCAAGATCCACGTCGTTCATCCAATGGAAGTCTCCGCACGGCACATCGAGCAACGTGCGTATTCCGAGCTCACGCACTAGCCCGCCCAGCTCGCGCACGATGATACGCGTCTGCTCAGCGTCCGACCCCTGCCCCGACACCGACTCCCTACCTCCCCACGTGTTACGGGCGAAGTACGAGGTAAACACATCCTCCGCCGGACGGGACTTCAGAGTGAGCGCGACGTACTTCTGAAAAAGATACGGCACGCCGGGAATTCGCTTGGCCACGCCGCGAAGCAATTTCTTCACGACACCATCCCGTGGAGGCGCGTCGAAGGACCCGCGATCTCGGACGAGACGGCTGGAGAGATAGCCTCCAGCAAGACCTCCACGTTGAACGGAACGTACATGGCGGCGCAGTATGCCCGCGCCGCGTCCGCGGCGCCGCCGTCGTCACACTCCACGCGCTCGTGCGCGCTCCGCACGACGTGCATGAAGTCCGCTGCGGTTGTAACGCGCTCGCGGAAGCCTTCGAGCTCGTACAGCGGATCCACGGTCATCTCGCCCGGCACTTGCACGTAGACGGGCCGCACCTGCTCGGCAACAGCCTGGATGATGGCGGTAGAGCCCCTATACAGCGCCCAGCCCGCCACGGCGAGGTCGTCCGCGAACGCGCGCGTCGACAGCTTCACGTTGGGCGGACGATTACGCAGCTTCTCGTTTCGCTCGAGCAGCGACTCGAAGCTCACGATTGGGTGCAAGCGCCAGACGAAGCTCATGTCGGGACACGCGCGCGCACACTCCAGCGAGAACTCGAACAATAGATGGCATTCCGCGGGAATACCCTCGGGAAGTACGAGGCAGGTCGTAGCCTTGCCGGCGCACATGGCAGCAGCGGCAAGCGCGCTGCGCGACTCGGCGGCGCTCGCCTTGCGCGCGCGGCTCGAGCCGAGCACCGCGACGGGCGTGCCGGGAAGCCGCGGCGCGCCCGCGAGCTGCGCAGCGCCCACCTCGCCGGCCGCGACGATTCGGTCGGGATTGTAGACACCGAGCAGATTGCGGCGCACGGCGTGCTGCAGCTTGAACAACGCGGCATGTTGATAGCCGATGCAGCGAATGCCCGGCCGACTACGTCGCGCGGCCGCGAAGACCACGCGCTCCCACGCGTGGCCCTCGTGGGTGACCACGATGGCGGACGGGCGCAGCTTGGCGACCAGCGCCCCCACCTGCTCGGAAATGCGTAACGTCGCGAGCGCCGCGCCGGATAGGGCCTCCGCTGCTGCGCGTGACCACACGCTCCGCTCGAGCCCGCTCGCGGCGCCGCCTACGAGCTGCTCGAGGCGGCGGGACTCGTTGAGCAGCCGACGGCGCAGTGCGCGCTCCTGCGGCAGAGCGAGCGATGCCGACAGCACGGCGCGAGGCGCGACGTCCCCCAGCCACCGCGAAGCCAAGTCGTGGCTCGGCTGCCCGGAATGGTTGAGCAGCGCGAGTGCCGCGGGCCGGCCGCGATCGCAGAGCTCGTCGGCGAGCGTTCCGAAGTAGAAGTCTTCCGCCTGCCCAGCCTGTGCGGCATTCAGGAGATGGGAGACGAACAGCACCTCCACGCTCTCCGGCAGTCCGGCCGTATGCCACGGCAAACCGTCCGAGCGCGCAGCGCGCCAGAGCTGGCGCCATTTGCTCGCCTGCCTGCGTAAAGCACGCCCGGACCGCGCGACTGCGCGGCTGGAGCCGCGCGCTTCGTCCGCATAGCTCTGCAGGAACACGGGGTGCTCTCGAATCACGTGTAGCCACGGGATCGCGACGCGCTCGATGGTGGCGTCCGGGGCGAGCAGAACGCGATCGCACGTTTCACACAGCGCGAGGTACTGCCCCGCGTCCAACGTCACGCGCGGTCACCCAATATCCTCTTCAGCAGCTCGCGCTGCTCGGAGTTGTCTTGCAGGTATTTCAGCACGACGTCCGCTTCGTGAGGCTCGTTGATCGACGGCAGGCTCGGCTCGACCGGCACGGACCGCAGCCCGAAACCGTTCTCGAGGATGCGCATCTGCTCGATGAACTCAGCTTGCTCGATCGTGGCGGGCGGCAGCTTGGTGAGCTCGAGCAGGAAGTCGCGGCGGTAGGCGATGATGCCCAAGATCTTGCGGACGAACGTCTGCTGCGTTTCGAATGCGCTGTAGCCCGGGGAGCGCCGGAAACAGTAGAGGACGCGGCCGGTCTTCGACACCGCACACTTCACGAACGAGTGCCGATCGAGCTCGTCGGGTTGTTCGATCGGTCCGGTGGCATTCCATGCGTCCAGTGCCGGGTCAGCCGCAATGGCACGCGCGAGCACGTCCAGGTGCCGCGGCAATAGCAGCGGCTCGTCGCCCTGAAGCAGCATGACGTGCGAGCAGTCGATGCTCCGGATGGCCTCCGCCACCCGCGTCGTGCCGTTGGTGTGCGTGTCCGCAGTCATGACAACCTTGCCACCGAAGCCGCGCACTGTCCTGGCAATCTCGTCGTCGCACGTCGCCACGAAGAGCTCGGAGATGTCGTCCAATAGCAACGCGCGCCGGCGCACGTGCTCGATCATCGGCAGTCCGTGGATCGGGAACAGGATCTTGCGCGGAAATCGCACCGAGGCGAGATGCGCCGGAATGACGGCTACGATTTTCAACGTCGAACCCATACTTACGTCGGCAGCACGCCGCAATCTACGTTGATGCACTGCCCGGTAACCGCTGATGCAGCGGCCGACGCGAGCGTGACACACATTGCTCCGATTTCTGCGCTGGTCGGCAGCCGCTTCAGCGCCGACTGCTCCTGCGCGAACCGAGCGATGAAACCTTCCGGATCGTTCTTCGCAGGCGCGTACGGGCCTCGCAGCGCCTCGATGAGCCCATCGGTCGCGATGAGCACCGGGCACAATGCGTTCACGCGGATGCCGCGCGGTCCGAGCTCCTTCGCCAATGCCTGCGTGATGCCGTTCACTCCGAATTTCGAGGCGCAGTACGCCGAGTTGTTGGGCGTACCGCGCTTACCCGCGAGACTCGAGATGTTGATGATGCAGCCGCCGCCGTCCATGCCGGCGGCGGCAGCCTTGCAACCCCAGAACACGCCTTTGAGGTTGGTCCCCAGCACATCGTCGAGAAACGGCTCGTCGATCGCTTCGATCGGGCGCCACGCCGAGAACCCAGCATTGTTAACGTAGACGTCGAGCTTTCCGCCGGCACCCCGGGCGCGCTCAACGAGATCGTGGTGGTCCGCCTCGTTGCGCACGTCGCAATGCACGAAAGTCACGCGGCCCCCAAAGCGCTTACCGAGGCCCGCTTCCTGCCGTGCGCCTACGACGACTCGATAATCCGCGTCGACGAACGCTTCCGTGATGCCGAGCCCGATCCCGCGGTTACCGCCGGTGATGACGACCGATCTCTGCACCATGCTCAGATGCTCATGCACGAGAAGCCGCCGTCGACGGCGATCTCCGCGCCCGTAACGAAACCCGCGGCGTCGGACGCGAGCCACAGCGTGGCGCCGATGAGCTCGTCCGGCTCACCGAAACGCGCCATCGGCGTATGTCCAAGAATCGCCGCCTCGCGCGCGGGCGTGATGAAGTTCTTCCGATTCCACTCGGTGGGGAAGAACCCCGGACGCAGCGCATTCACGCGCACTCCCGACGTGCCCCATTCACGGCCGAGATTCTGTGTGAGGTTCTTTATTCCCGCCTTCGCCACCGAGTAAGTGAAAGCCTTCGACAGCGGGGGCCCGGCCGACGCCGACGAGATATTGATAATGGAGCCCTTGCCCTGCTTCAGCATTTGGGCGCCGAACACCTGGCATCCGAGGAACGTGCCGGTGATCTGCGAGTCGAGGATCGAGTGCCATTCCTCGAGGCTGATCTCCAGGAACGGCGAAGGACCGTTGATGCCGGCGCCGTTCACCAAGATGTCCACTCGACCGAACGCGTCCAAGACCTGCTGGAGCGCGTCGACGTGATCGGCTTTTTTCGCGACATCGATCGCAGCGGCCAGCACTCGGTCGAATCCCGCGGCGCGCAGCTCCGTTTCGATCGCTCGCGCTTTCTCCATACGCAGATCGAGCACGGCAACAGCACAGCCGGCGCGCGCGAAGCCACGGGCCATCTCGCTGCACAGGTGGCCGCCGCCGCCCGTGATCGCCGCGACTTTACCTTCGAGGCCGAAGAGTTGATTGAGATACGTGTTCATCGTCGTTTCCGTGATCGCGCTCAGCGCATGGACTTCATCAGCGATTGCATTTGCTCGGCCCACTTCCACAACACGAATAGATCCGAGCCAAGAATCGCGTAGGTATGGCCGAGGTCGAACAGGGCTTGGACGCTGGGGGGATTCGCGTCGGCCACTTGCGTGCCGCAGCTCTTGCCGAACCGTTCGCACGCCTCGATGACCTTGCGCGACGCCTCCAGCACTATGGGATGCGTCGTCTGCCCCGGCACGCCCAGAGACCCCGAGATGTCGTACGGCCCCACCATTACGCCGTCGATCTCGTCGAACGCGAGCAGCTTGTCGATGTTCTCGACGGCCTGCGCCGA
>Ga0190271_10000325_pt1 | contig 23520 bp, 22 predicted proteins | sample Popmic356T_FD_133747 | JGI IMG/M metagenome (GOLD analysis project Ga0190271, IMG submission 133747) | Populus adjacent soil microbial communities from riparian zone of Weber River, Utah, USA - 356 T | ecosystem: Environmental > Terrestrial > Soil > Riparian zone | place: USA: Utah | collected...
CCCCAGAAAAACGCCCACCCGGCCCTGCACGTCGACGACGTCGCCGCCGCCCGCGCCGAGCTGGAAGCCAAGGGCGTCGAGTTCAACGGCGACACCTTCGACACCGGCGTCTGCCACATGGCCCTGTTCTGCGACCCCGACGGCAACGACCTGATGCTGCACCACCGCTACGCGGACTAGACGGTGTAGCCGCCGGGCTTGTCGGTTGGCGCCGGGATCAATCGATCCGAGCCATCGGGGTAGACCACCAAAATCGGTTGCTCTTTCTTCAAAGCGCGCCGCATGACGATTCCGAAGTCCGGCAGATCGGCCGCCACGAAGACAACCTCGTTCGGATAGTCGAATTCGTCGAGTTCGATCGCCTTGGTCACACGGTCGAAGATGATTTCGGTCGCTCTGGTATTGCCCTTGGCTATGGCTCCCATCGTTCCACCATACCCTCCCATTTAGCTTTTATCTCCTCAATCGCCGCGGGCAGATCGAGGCGAGCCGAGCTTCGGGGCGACAACGCTTCTGCCTCCATCTTCACCCCGCGGCGATAGCGGTGCCTCTCCGGCGGACCATGGGCGTTGTCGTAGAGAAAGACGGCGCGCCGCTGACAACCAAACTCGACCGTAAGGACGGCCGCCCAGTCCCATTCCTTCTCGGGGTCCCTTGCATGCCGCACGTCAATCCACGCGCCCGCCCCGAGTTCGATCTCGAACCTCTGCTCCCTGTTGCCCACGCCCGACCAAGGAGCGGGACGCGGGAAGTTCGTCCCCTACCTGCGCATTAGCAGTCCGCTAAGCGCGGGTGGCGACCTCGTCGCGGATCTCCTTTGGGAGCATGAAGCGGACGTCCTCATGGACGGTGCGCAGCTCGGAGACGTCGTCGGCGCCGCGCTCGCGGAAGAAGCCGACCAGGCTCTCGACCAGCTCCTCGGGGGCGCTGGCGCCGGAGGTGATGCCGACGGTCTCGACGCCGGCCAGCCACTCCTCCTCGACCTGGGTGTGGTTGTCGATCAGGTGCGAGGCGGCGCCGTGTTCGCGCGCGACCTCGACCAGGCGGTTGGAGTTGGAGGAGTTGGTCGAGCCGATCACGAGGACCAGGTCGCACTCGCGGGCGAGTTGCTTGACCGCGATCTGGCGGTTGGTCGTCGCGTAACAGATGTCGTCCGACTTGGAGCTGACGATGGCCGGGAACTTGGCCCGCAGGGCGGCGATCACCTCCGCCGTCTCGTCGACCGAGAGGGTGGTCTGGGTGATGAAGGCGACCTTCTCGGGGTCGGGGACCGCGAGCGCCTCGACCTCGGCGACGGTTTCGATCAGGACGATGCTGTCGGGCGCCTCGCCGGTCGTGCCTTCGACCTCCTCGTGCCCGTCGTGGCCGATCATCACGATCGTGTAGCCCGCGGCGGCAAAGCGGCGGGCGGAGACGTGGACCTTGGTCACCAGCGGGCAGGTGGCGTCGATCGTGCGCAGGTTGCGGGCGGCGGCGTTGTCGTGGACGGCCGGGGAGACGCCGTGGGCGGAGAAGACGACCATCTCGCCCTCCGGCACTTCGGTCTCCTGCTCGACGAAGATCGCGCCGCGCTTGGCCAGCTCCTCGACCACGTGCTTGTTGTGGACGATCTCCTTGCGCACGTAGACGGGGGCCCCGTGGCGCTCCAGGGCCCGCTCGACCGTCTGCACGGCGCGGTCGACGCCGGCGCAGTAGCCGCGCGGAGCGGCCAGCAGAACGCGCTTGGGAGCGGCGGTGGCGGTGGCTGCCATGACTGCAGGGTAGCGGTGGCGAGGTTGCGGCAGCGATGGCGGGGTGGCCCCGATGGGCCGGCGAAGCTAGCCTTGCGTGATGAGCACCGACGGCCGCCATCTCGACCGCCTGACCGCGGTCGACGCCTCGTTCCTGACCAACGAGAGCTCGACCAGCCATATGCACGTCGGCGCGATCCTGATCTTCGAGGGGCCACCGCCGAAATACGTCGACCTGGTCGAGCACGTTCGCAGCCGCCTCAACCTGGTGCCGCGCTTCCGCCAGAAACTGGTGGTGCCGCCGCTGGAGGCCGGGCGACCGCTCTGGGCCGACGACGTCAACTTCAACCTGACCTACCACATCCGCCACACCGCGCTGCCCGAGCCGGGCGGCGAGGCGCAGCTGAAGCGGCTGGCCGGGCGCGTCTTCTCCCAGCAGCTCGATCGCTCGAAGCCGCTCTGGGAGCTGTGGCTGGCGCAGGGGCTGGAGCGCGACCGCTTCGCGATCCTGACCAAGACCCACCACGCGATGGTCGACGGCATCTCCGGCGTCGACATCGGCACCGTCCTCTTCGACCTCGAGCCGGTGCCGAAACCGACGCCGGTCGAAGACGACTGGGTGCCGCAGCCGGAACCGGGGACGACCGAGCTGGTCGCGCGCGGCGTCAGCGACCTCGTCGCCACCCCGGTCAAGCTCGCCGAGCGCGCGGTGGACGCGGTCCGCAACCCGGAGACAACCGCGCGCAAGGCGGTCGAGGCGCTGGAGGGGCTGAGCGAGATCGTCAGCGCCTTCGCCGACCCCGCCCCGGACGTGCCGCTGAACCAGCCGATCGGGCCGCACCGCCGCTACGTCTGGGCGCGCTCGGAGCTGGCCACCTTCAAACGGATCAAGGACGCGCTCGGCGGTACCGTCAACGACGTCGTCCTCGCCGTCGTCACCGGCTCCGTGCGCAGCTGGCTGCACCGGCGCGGCATCCGCACCGAGGGGCTGGAGCTGCGGGCGCTGGTCCCGGTCTCGATCCGCAGCGAGGACGAGCGCGGCGATCTCGGCAACCGGATCGCCCTGATGCGGGGGCCGCTGCCGGTCTACGTCGAGGACCCGGTCCGCCGCCTGCGCACGATCAGCGAGGAGATGGAGGGGCTGAAGCGCTCCAAACAGGCGCTCGGCGCCGAAGTGATCTCCCGCTTCAACGACTTCGCGCCGCCGACCCTGCTGGCCCAGGCCTCGCGGATCAACTTCTCGACCCGGCTCTTCAACCTGATCGTCACCAACGTGCCCGGGCCGCAGCTACCGCTCTACGTGCTGGGACGGGAGATGGAAGAGGTCTTCCCGGTCGCCTTCCTGCCGGAAAACCACGCGATGGCGGTGGCGATCATGAGCTACCACGGCAAAGTCGGCTTCGGCCTGCTGGCCGACTACGACTCGATGGAGGACGTCGAAGCGGTCGCCGACGGCATCAACGAGTCCCTGGCCGAGCTGGAGCTGGCGGCGGGCGCCGCGGCCGCCGCTGCCTGAGCACTACGGCTGGCGGATCCTCAGGGCTTTGAAAGTCCATTGACCGACTCCCGATCAGTTTGAAAGCAAAAGTGCTATAGCTTTCAAAGCGTGGAAGCACGCCAATTCACCAAACGCGCCTCCGGATCGATCGTCGATGCTCCGGACGGGTATCCAGCCTTCGTTCCCGACGCGGCACCGAGGGAGATCAGCCTGTCCGCTGCGTCGCTTGCGGCGCTCGACGAAGCATCGAACCGGCTGGGGGTTCTCCAGGGCATAGGCCGCCAGATCCGCAACCCCCATCTCCTGATCTCCCCCTATATGAGGAGGGAGGCCGTTCTCAGCTCCCGTATCGAGGGAACGCAGACGACGATGTCCGATGTCTATGCCGCTGACCTGCAGCAGGGAGACTTGGTCCAAGCAGCCGACGTGCAGGAGGTTCAGAACTACAGAGCCGCCCATCAGCTCGGACTGAGCTCGGAGCTCCCGCTGAGCCTGCGGCTGATCCGGAGTCTGCACAGTCGCCTGATGAAGGGGGTAAGAGGCCAGGAGCGTCACCCGGGCGACTTCCGCACCTACCAAAACTTCATCGGTGCCCCGAATGGCGCAGACGCGACCTACGTCCCGCCTCCGGTGCCCCAGATGAGAGAGCTTCTCAACGACCTCGAGGAGTTCTTGAATAACGACGTTCTTCGCCCTCTCGTGCAAGCCGCCGTCGTTCACTACCAGTTTGAGGCGATCCACCCCTTCGGCGACGGGAACGGCCGTGTCGGTCGATTGCTGATCCCGCTCTTCCTGCGGGACCGAGGACTCCTTCCCCAGCCACTGCTCTACCTCTCCGCCTATTTCGAGCGCAGTCGATCGGAGTACTACGAAAGGCTCTTGCGGGTAAGCACGCACGGCGACTGGGATGACTGGATCCACTACTTCCTCGTCGGCGTCGCCACCCAGGCGCAGGAGGCCGCAGACCTCGCCGACCGCCTCCTGGCGCTGCACAACCGATACAGGGAGGAGTTGCAGGCGAAACACGTGACCGCAAATGTCCTTGCCCTGATCGACGCCCTGTTCGAAAATCCGCTGGTCTACACGAGGCGAGCCGAGATCGTGCTCGGAGTCAGCGCCCCGACCGCGCGCGCGACGATAAAAGTCCTCGTAGACCATGGCGTCCTGCGCGAGATCACCAACCGCAACTGGAAAAAGATCTACGAGGCCGCCGAGATCTACTCCCTGCTGCGCGGCTCTTAGCTTCAGCCCGTATTCGACGGCCCCTAGGCTGTAGACGTGCCGCTCTTCCTGATCGTCCTCTTCATCGTCGTCCCGATCGCGGAGCTCTACGTGATCATCCAGGTGGGGCAGTTGATCGGCATCTGGCCGACCCTGGCGCTGCTGCTGGCCGACGCGCTGCTGGGCTCGTTCCTGCTCAAACACCAGGGCCGGGGCGCCTGGATGCGCTTCAACCAGGCCCTGGCGGAACGCCGCTTTCCCGGCAAGGAGGTGGTCGACGGCCTCCTGATCGTGGTCGGCGGCACCCTCTTGCTGACCCCCGGCTTCCTCACCGACATCGTCGGCCTTGTCCTGCTGATCCCGCCGACGCGCGCGATCGTCCGCGCCCTCCTGCGCCGCGTCACGATCGGCCGCTTCACGATCGTCGGTATGCCCGGGGGCTTCCCCGGGTCCGGGCCGGGGGGACCCTCACGCGACTACGACTTCGACGTTAGCGCCGAAGAGGTGCCGGTCGACGGGTCCGAGCGAGAGCTGCCGAAGACCGACGGCGACTGAGCCGAACCGCACGGACCTCGTTCAAAAGCTGGTTCTCCTCACCAGTCTGTCGTCGCTGAAGCTGATCTCCCATTGGGCGTACCGCAGAATCTTTTCCGGACTGGGGCTGGCTTCGAAGACTTCTTCGTAGACCCTGGGATCGCCGAGCCTGAATTTCACCGCCTTGATCGACATGCCGGGGCGAAGCTCCAGAACCTCGAGGTCGAGCCGCTCTCCCGCAGGGAGCGTTCGAGTTCGAGGCCAATGCTCCCTAGACCTCCTCTCCAGGCTCTCGCCAACGAAGGCCAGGCGCCACCCGCCGTAGAAGAGCACCGTCGCCTCCCCGTCGACCACCTTGGATGCCGGCGTTCCGAGCGTCGCTTCAACTGCGTCGACGGACGTGCCTTGCCCAAGGCTCAGCACCTTCCGATCCAATGCTCCGCCCGTCGCAGTCGACTGAGACTCCCCTTGCGAGCAACCAGAGATGCCTACCACGAGACACAGCAGGACGAGCGTCGATACGGGTAGAACCTTGCGCATGGCTAACCCTCTGCCGCCTGCGGTCGCAGGCGGCAGGAATTGGCCGCGAAGATCGCCCCCTGCACCGCGAGCGCTGCCGCCAGTGCGGCCGCGAAGGCTGCCGGGGCGCCCAGCGAGTCCAGACTGGAGGCGAGCACGAAGCAGAAGGCGGCGAAGCCATAGAAACCTATGAGGAAGTTCCGCAGCAGCACCCTGAGTTGATCGCGTCCGCCGTGGGCATAGGTGAAAACCGCCAGCACACTGGTGACGATCGGGAACGGGGCCAGCAGCCCGCTGAGGCTCGGCCCGAGCGCGCCCGACGCAGAGGTGAGCGCAACCACCAGCGCCAGGGCGGCGAACCCTCGGGCAGGCAGATCCCACCAAGGCGGGGCGGGGCTGGCGTCCGGCGTTGAGGTGGGCGCTGGGAGCGCAGCCAGACCCGCCGCGAAGCAGCCGGCGACGAAGAGCAGCGCGACCCCAGCGGAGACGTCGAGCACCTGCAGAGGCGCAACGACCAGCAGAAACGCCACCCAGCCGGCGAGCAAGCTCAGCGCGGGCCCGACCCGCTCCGACACCCTCCCGAAGACGACGACGAACAGCGTCAGCGCCGCCAGACCAAGCAACGTGCCGGCGGCCGCCTCCGCCCCAAACGCGCGACCGTGGACGTGCGTGAGCACAACGAGGATCGGCCCCGCGACCACCGGCAGCCCGCCAAGGATGCCGGCGACCGCGATACCCCATCGACGGCCGGCAAACGAAACCGCGACCACGCAGGCCGGCGCCAGCAACAGCTTCGCCAGGAGGACCGTCATCACCTAGCGAACTGACGGCGAGAAATCCGAACTGGAAACGTGCATGACCGCAATCCGCCTTGCCGCCTCAACAGACCGGGCCATGCTCTTCGGCCGAATCAGTGGGTTAAGTATGAGATCCATGGCGCTCCCTAAAACGATTAGCGCGCTGAGGATCAACCTCAACTGGTCTCCGTCGATCGCAGCAGAAGTCAGGAGGTATCCATTGCAGACGATGATGAACACCGGCACCCAGCAAATCAGTGCGATGTAGCCCCGACTCCTGCGCTGGTAACTCTCGCCGATCTCTACAGCGGCGGCGGCCATCCGTGGATCGCGAGGAGCCTCCCCCCGCGCGAGATATCTACTCAAGCGGAACTTGTCGCCGTAAGACAGCGCTTGAAATTCCTTCCCCTCCTGATTCAAGAACCACATACGGCAGATGTTAATCCCGCCTGACCCAATAGGCGAACGACAAAGGGGATGCTCCTGTACCTGACCGCGCAGCTAGGGACTGGGCATCGCCTCCGGCAAGGTAAAGCGGTCTTCCCCAACGAAGGCTCGCTGCCGTGTCGCCCACCCGCCCTGCTGGCTGATCAACACCGCCTGGCGGCGAACCCACGACCTCCTTGACTACCAGTCGCGCCGGCCCTAGCCGGTCTTGATCCGAGTCCGTGGCAGAGCTAGTCGATCGCTCAGACCCCAGTCCCAGCAACCCGATTCGACTCCGCTGGCGGTGGAGTTCGGGCTGGGTCCAGCGCCCGGGCTCTAGGAACTTCGGGGTCACGGTGCCTCGAAGAGATCCTGAATTCTTTTCAGTGCCCCTGGCCCCGCTGGACCGACTCTGAATCCCGGTCCCGCGAGCGAAATGCGATCCGCCCCGGCAGGGAGACTCCTAGCGTGCCAGCCCAGCGGTGAGATTCAGGGCCAGTTGGGTCAAACGTGGCGGTTCCGTAAAACGGCGTAGAAGGTTGAACCGTCACAGACCTCTGAGCTTCGTCGAGCCCGCTGCTGGGACCAATAGCGATTGCCCTACGCTCGACCGATACAGCTCCGCGACGCGCCGAGACTCCGACAAGGAACACCGGCAACCTGCGCTCCAAAACATTCCCCAATACAGCGAAAAAACGAGATCCGTCAGCGGATCGCGCAGCCAGGGCGGACACGCCCTTACGTAGCCCTCGCGGTTCTTCATCCCTCTGGCGCAGCACGCTGCAGTCCCAACGCGCTTCACGCACTACTCCGGGCGCGTGCGTCCTCTTTATGGAGAAGTACTGATCTTCCCCGGTGAAAGTCATCTGGCCAAAGAAAGATCCTCGGAGGAGAACGGCTGGCTTACCCTTGCAACCGTCCGGCGGAGCCGTACTGCTGGCCTTGCCGGTCGGCTTGAATTTAACATTCACCCGACCAAAGCGTCCCATCAGTACGGCCAACACATCGCCGTTCATCGACCCTGCTACGGAGTATGAGGTCGAACCAAGGAGGCCCTTTGAAGCCGTGAGCACGGTGTGGCGCGCGTAGGAGACCATATGGATATCCATACCCTTGTCCTGGCCGAGGTAAATGCTCGCATTGCGTGCCCTGCTAGCTCCAATGCACTTCCCTCAATGGGAACGACTTGCCAAGTCATCATCAATAGCGAACAGATCAGCGTTCTCATTCCCACTTGCATCACGCACTTCGCGACAGTTGTGATCGGAGAGGACTTCATCTAGCTAAACCCGGTACTCGCTAACTGCAGCATTCGTCAACTCAGGGAGCCGCACCGCACGCCAGCTCGGCAGAACTTCCAAGAACCGGTCAGATCGTAAACGCGATCATTTAACTCAAGCTCATCTTCGCCGAGACGAGCGAAGACGGGAGATTCGGCGACTCGCCATGAGGCCCTGACTGGAGTCAACCTAAGTTAGGACTTTGGTTCAGAAGAGACGTTAGGTGCTAGTTCAAGGTCACGGTAAACGGGGAGTAGATGCGAAGCCTTTTCGATCCCACCAAGACAACCTTGGAGATCCGATACCCCCCCGGCCCTAGGGCGCTGGGAAGAAGGAGGCGTTCACACGGCCCGACAGTACCTCCCGAGATGTCAAATGCATATGGAGCCCCGAAACCAGACCCTACAGGAACATGTTCCCAGCCATTGACAGCGCGTCGCTCAAGGCTCAGCGTCTGACCAATGGTGACCCCCACCGTCCCCTGATTCTGAACCCTGAGATGTAACGTCTCGCCGGCAACAGCAGTTGCTCGGGTGAGGCTCAAGGTGACTTTGACACGCGGTGGGACGACTCGGGCATACTCCGAATAGCGGCCGAGAAGCTCGCCCGAGACACTCCGAACGACAAGCGTCGACCGATAAAAACCGGACCTCGCGGGCACAGCGGTGGTCAATTCACGCGGTTTTCGACTAAGCATCTCGGCGTCCCCTAGCCAGAATCGCTTGACAGGTAAAGAGTTGACAGCGAGACCTTTCTGGTTCACCTGCGCAACGCTAAGCTCTGCCCACCAGTCCAGCGTGACTCGTTGGCCGTCGCCGACAGCGCTAATGCGGAAGCCAACAGGGCCTTTCCCTACTACTAGATCGGAGGTGGGCTCTAGTCTGAGGCTATGAGGAGCAAAGGGAATGATGCCTGAGGAGGGGACCCGCTTGATCGATGGCAGCGTGCGCAATGGCGCGAGATAATCCGGAGTGCCAGGTGCTGGGCATTGATACGAGGCGGGTTGAGCGGAAGCCGGCCCCGACAGAGACGCAGAGAGCAACACGATGGTCGCGAATGCGAGCGAGCACCTCAAGGCCCGGCCCCGCGCTCTGACGACCCCTGGATTGCCATTTCGGTGCGAAGGGCGTGTTTGCTTGTCATTTCGAGAACGTCAAGTTGAGGTTTCCCATTCCGGGTGCGTTTAGTATTCCCGGAGCCTGACCTGGTTTGAATGGTATTAGGTTGTAGCCCTCTGCGGGAGGAGCCGGCGTGTGAAACGTCGTGATCCCGGTGTAATCACCTCTTCCCGCTTCTGCGGTGCCAAGCCCTATTGCGTGTCCAGTTCCGCAACGCCATATCGGCTCTCCGCTGTCGCCTGGATCGATCCGGAGGTTGGCCATCGCCTGATAAAAGGGCCCATACCATTCGAGGACGCCGTCCGTGACGGGGTCAACTTTCTTTGGAATAGACACGAAACTGGTCTGACCGCGAAGTTCGCCGTGACGGATCGTTTCGCCGGTCGCGCCTGACGAGCAGACCGGCATACCCGCGACCTGTGGCGCAATGCTCGTGACCCTTATTGGCGGTTCACCAGCCCTCTCCGGAACGATCGTCCTCGGGGCTTCCAAGCTATTGAGACGCACCGCTGCTGCATCCGTGAAGAATCCCTCACTTTCAATTTCTATTGAGCGCCTCGCAACCGTGCCAATCTTGGTTGGGGGCGTGAAGTCGTCTTTATCATCCCATCGTCCTACCTCCTGCCCATTGTTAAAGCAGTGGCCGGCGGTGAGGGCAAAGCGGGCATAAACTGGCTGCTGATTTGGTTTAGGTTCCAGCTTTTCCGTCGCCCCAAACCCGGCAGTGCACTTTTTTCTGCCATCTTCGCCCCCAACCAATTCGTACTTTCCAAAGGCTTGTCCCGCAAACAGGGGACCCGTACGCCCCCAGTGGCCAGCGGTGAATGCCGGACCCGGGTCGCTATAGACCTGAATCGGTGCGCCGGCTCCAAACTGGCCAGCTATCCAACTTTCCGTCAGTGCGACGTTTCTCGCCCCAGCCCTGACCTTATTGTGCTGATGATCAATCGATACTTGACCAACAAATCCGGGACCGGGATTAATTGCAAGGCTTTGTGCGAGTTCGCCGAGACTCACAAGAGAGTGAGTCGGGGAAATCGGGGCAGCTTTGACGCGATCAGTGGCCGGAAGCACACTGCTGGCCTTCAGCGCCGATAATGAGGCTGCCGCATTCGACGTGAACTGTACATACACCGTTCCGCGAGCTCGATTGTCGACGTAGTATCCGGCATAAGTCGAGGGGGCATGCACGCTGGCCCACTGCGGGATGCCTAGAGCATCTTGCGTCAAATACCATTCACGGTATTCAAGCTCGGCTATGTCAACCGGTCGAAGCGGCACCCCCCACTTCGCCGTCGCAGCCCTCGCAACTTCACCCAATGGGGTATGAGGGTTGTTCCAGTGGCCAATGAGATCGAAGACCCGGTCATTGATCTCAAGCTCATCCTCAAAGGGATCGAGATCGTAGTCTAACCCGAATTCTTCACGGAAAGCCAGGATGTCTTTGAAGGGAGGTGCAGTGTGACTTTCTGGACTGGGCGGCGGCGTGTAAGGAATATTGACCCAGAATTTACGGCTCGCGATGCCTCCGAGTCGGTCCTCGATCAAAATTTCTAACTCTAGGATTCCCGGTGCCAGATCGCCGGTGTGCGTCACCCACTCGTTGTCGGGTTCTTTGCAGGCAGTCGCGGGATTTTCGTGCGGACATATCTTTTCATCAACGATGGTGTTGCCATTGGCGATGAACTGGATCGAGGTGATTCCCTCCTCCGAGTACGCTTTTACCAAGAGATTCTGGTCTCCCGTGTTGATCGGGGAGGCGGTTTCTTTATTTGAATACAGACTGCCTGAGATATCGGCGAATTCTGGTGGTTTGATGGTGTTCCACCATTTGAGGATCGATCCGTCTGCGCCGATGTCATAGGTGACGGCTGGTTGCGCTGCCGGGGTCACGACGGTCCGCCGCGGATCGTCGCTGTATTCGAAGAGGGTCGTTTTCGCCGGTTCCGCACCAGCCGGGTTGACGGTCACCGATACCACTCGACCGCTGAAGAGGCCGGTGCCGTAGGCGATCGAGGCCGTCGTTTCGTTTGGCAAGGTGACTTTGGTCATCTGACCGGCTCCGTCGTACTCGTATTTGAACTCGCCCTCGGGGCTCTCGTGGGAGACAAGGTCGTCGCCGGAGTGCTCGTAGCCATGAACGCCGGCCTCCTCCCCACCGACCGCGGTGACCAGGCCTCCGCTGGTGGCTACCTCGACCATCGGGTCGTCGTCGACCGGCACGGTTTCCTCAGGAGGAGCCGGGAGCGCCCAGCGCTGCACCCGGTGGTTGTCGGTGTCGGCGACCCAGATATTGCCTTCGGAGTCGACCGTGAGACCCATCGCGTAGGTGAATTTGAATTGGCCGGCTCCGGCGCCCCATGAGCCGAACTGGTCGACGTAGGCGCCCGTTTCGTCAAAGCGCTGCACGCGGGCGCCTTCCTCGGCGACCCAGACATTGCCGTCGGAGTCGACATCGATCCCATCGGGGTGATTGAACTGGCCATCGCCGGTACCCGCCGAGCCGAACTGGCGGACGAAGGTGCCAGCTTCGTCGAAGACGGAGACACGGTTGTTGCCCCAGTCGGCGATCCAGACATCGCCGTTTGGCGCCACGTCGAGGGCGCCGGGTTCTTTCAGCTGTCCCGAGCCCGAGCCTTTGCTTCCGACGACTTTGATGAAGGAACCCGCTTCGCTGAACTTCTGCACCCGGCCGTTGACCGTGTCGGAGACCCAGACATTGCCTTTGGCGTCGACGGCGATGCCTTCGGGGCTGTCGAAGGCGCCGTTGCCGGTGCCGAAGGAGCCGAATTTGCTCAGGTATTCGCCTTTGTCGTTGAACTTCTGGATGCGGTTGTTGCCGGCGTCGGCGATCCAGAGGTTGCCTTTGGTGTCGATCGCGACCGCGGTCGGGCGATCGAACTGCCCGTTGCCCGTTCCGGTGGAGCCGAATTTGGTGAGGTATTCGCCCGCGGCATTGAACTTTTGGACCCGGCGGTTGTTCTGATCTACGACCCAGAGATTGCCCGCAGCATCCCGAGCCACATCGGCCGGGTGGTTGAACTGGCCGTTTCCGCTGCCCGAGGAGCCGAAGGCACTCTGGTAGACGGGGGTCTCGGGTTCGGCCTCTGGCTCCTCCATCTCCCATCGCTGCACCCGGTGGTTGTTCGTGTCGGTGACCCAGACGTTGCCTTCGGAGTCGGCGGCCAGGCCCATCGCGTAGGTCAGGTTGAACTGGCCGGCTCCGCTGCCCGAGGAGCCGAACTGATCGACGTAGGTGCCGGTTTCGTCGAAGCGCTGGATGCGGTCGCCTTCCTCTCCGACCCACACGTAGCCGACGGCATCGACGTCGATCGAGTCCGGGTGGTCGAACTGCCCGTCGCCTGAACCCGCCGAGCCGAACTGACGGACGAAGGTGCCGGCTTCGTCGAAGACGGCGACCCGGTTGTTGCCCCAGTCGGCGATCCAGACATCGCCGTTTGGCGCCACGTCGAGCGCGCCGGGTTCTCCCAGCTGGCCCGACCCCGAGCCTTTGGTGCCGACGACTTTGATGAAGGCGCCGGCTTCGCTGAACTTCTGCACCCGGCTGTTGGAGGTGTCGGAGACCCATACGTCGCCATTGGCGTCGACGGCGATGCCTTCGGGGCTGTCGAAGGCGCCGTTGCCGGTGCCGAAGGAGCCGAACTTGCTGAGGTATTCGCCTTTGTCGTTGAACTTCTGGATGCGGTTGTTGCCGGCGTCGGCGATCCAGAGGTTGCCTTTGGTGTCGATCGCGATCGCGGTCGGCCGGTTGAACTGGCCGTTGCTCGAACCGGAGGCGCCGAACTTGCTGACGTATTCGCCCGCGGCGTTGAACTTCTGAATCCGTTTGTTGTTCTGGTCGACTACCCAGAGATTGCCGGCTGCGTCCCGAGCCACGTCGGCCGGATGGTTGAACTGGCCGTTTCCGCTGCCTGAGCTGCCGAATGAGGATTTGTAGGTGGGGGTCTCGAGGACCGGCTCTTCAAGAGGGGGCGGCAGTTCGTCGGTGCTCGCCGGATCGTCGATTGCGATCTCGGAGAGCTCGCCGCCGTCGTAGTCGTAGTCGACCGTCGCGTAATCGCCGGTGCGGAGTTCCTCGGTCCTGCCGTTCTGATTGAAGACGATGGCACCGTTGGTCTCGCCCGTCTCGTCGGTGAGCTCATAGCCGCCGTCGGCTTCCTTGGTAATGGATGCCTGGATCTCAGGGTTGAACTCGGTGCCACTCACGCTCGCGGGCAGCGCGATCTCCTCGTCGATGGCACCGCTGGAGTTGAGCAGTTCGGCTTCGTCGGGCGCCGGCGAGCCGCCGGTGTCGATCGGTTCGAGGTCGGGAGTCTGGGCCAGCGTCCAGCCGTCGCCCCATTCGGTGTTCTCGGCGGTCGGCAGCTGGGAGTTGTAGAAGCGTTCGACTTCGAGATCGGCGCTGTAGCCCTCGACCTCGATGTCCTTCTCGCGGTAGACGAGGTTGCCGTTCATCACGTTCACGGCGAGTTCGGGCCGGTTTGGATGCTCTTCCTCGGCTTCATTGCCTTGGCCGTCGTCGAGTGGGAAGTAATGCATGACGTACTCGTCTTTCATCCCGGTCGCCGGGATGTATTCGAACTCGATGTCACGGATGCGCGGCTGTTCGAGCTGGTCCTTGACGACGACTTTGAGCGTGTGTTTGCCCGCCGCCAGGCCGTTCAGCTTGAGCGAGTAGGTCCTTTCCATTTCGCAGCTGCTGAGAGGGCAGCCTTCCGGAGCCCAGGGGACCGACTGGGCAACCCCGTCGAGCCAGATGTCGATGCTCTTTACGCCAGAGCGCTTGTTCTCCGGTTTGTCTTTGCTGCCGTCTTTGGCTTTGACGTTGAGGTTGTAGACGGGGAGACGCAGTTTGTCCCAGTCTTTGGGGTCTGCTTCCTCCCCTTCGTCCTCGTCGGTCGCAAAGGCGAGCTGGCCCCCCAAAGTGACCACGGGGGGCGTCCGATCGACTCGCAGCGTCGTGGAATAGGTGTTGGAGACCTTGCCGGTGGGATCGGTAGCGGAGATCTGGATCGTCTTTTCACCCTCGTCGAAATCAGTCGATTTGAGATTGAACTGAGCCGCGGGCCAAGCCGGGCATGGATGGGTCTTCGTCCCGGGACAGACGTTGGCCGGAGAGGTGTGGTAGATGGTCGGCATTCCCGAGGGACTGATGGTCACGTTCTGAACGCCAAGGCCGGGATCGCTCGCGTTAACGGTGGCCGTGAAGGATTTCCCAGTCCCGATCCAGCCGGTGGGGAAGCCTGAGACGGAGCTGACCATAGGGTTCTCTGGATCGTCGAGCCGCACCGCAACGCCGCCGACCATCAGATTCCGCCAGCACGGGATGTTGACTCCAGAGCCGGAGCTGATCCCGAAAGCCACTCCCTTTGCTTTGGTGTAAAGGGAGTCATATCCGTAGTTCTGGGCGCGGTTGGTAGATATATAAGTCCAGTTTCCACCAGCGTCGAAGGCGCCGTCATAGTCGTAGGGATGCGGATACTGGGTCACGTTGCAGTTCGCCCCGTTGCTGCGCCAGAAGGGATTGAATGCGGCGCTAGGCTCGGGGTAGATCGACGGGATGAAGGTGGTCGAGCCCGGCACCGTGTAGTACCACTGCGTGTAAACGTTGGCGGGGATGTTGCCAGGCAGCGATGAGAGGAACAGTCCTCGGCCCGATGGCGAGCAGAGTTCGCCATGCAGACAAGAGGTGCTGCGCAGGATGTAGGCCTGGGTCGGGTCGGTGCCGGAGATCTGCCAGATGCCGGGGGAGTTATTGACCGCGTCTAGATTGGATCCCCAGAACCAGGTGGCTTCGTAATTTTCATGGATGGCCGGATCCACCAAGATTGGATACGCGAAATCGTGGTCCCGATGGGGAACGGAGAGGGTGATCGTGGCCCCCTCGGTCGTCAGCTCAACCGGGACGATGGCCCCCTGGGCATCGACCGCGGTGGGCGGAGAGACGAACGCCAGCATCTCGCCCGCTCGGGAGATCTCCGCTCCCCCGCTGGCGAGTTCGGTGAGCTTGGCGCCCTCGGGCAGATCGAGCCGGAAGTGCAGAGACTCGGGGCTCTGAGGTGACCGGAGCTGATCGAAGAGCTCCACGCCGGATGCGATCGGCGCGACCAGGAGGTCGGTGTCGGTTTGGGCCTCAGGGAAGTAGATGTCCTTGCTACCAAGGCGCTGGGCCTGGCCCTCCGCCCCAAGGGCGGTGATCGCCAGCCCATCGCTTCCGATCGAGATCGCTTGCTGTGCCGTCTCGGGGATGACGACGGGGGTCAGGGGATTCGCCAGTTCGAAGCCACCGTCGGTAGGAACGAGTTCCAGGTCAACCTTCTTGAGCTCCCCTGCCTCGTTCTCGGCACGGACTGGGATACCCGCTTCAAAGAGAGAACCGTCGCCCTCATCGCTTACGGTCGCCACCGATTCGCCGTAGGTATCGAGGACTTTGACGTCGCTGAGGTAGCGCGCTGGGTCGCCGTTCAGCATCAAGAGCTGATCGGCAAAGACACGGAGAATGAGCTCACGGATCTGTTCGCTCGTCAGGTCCGTGAAGGCATCGCGCGATTCCTCCCGAGCCTTGACCGCCGGCGGCTCCTGCAACTCGCGCTTGCGGGCTGCTTCGGCGCGTTCGATGCCCGCGATCGCCTCGGCGACCTGCTCTGGACCGGGTGGCTGGACCGGGCCGGATTCGAACGGAGTCTCACCGACCGCTTGCTCAGCGGGAGCTTCTACCGGCGCGCCCCCCGAAGCCTTGAGGGAGGGCTCGGCGAGGACCGGCGCGACCAAACTCGTAAAAAGTAGAACAGCGAACACTGCTATCCAGCGAACTCGAGATCCGCTTGCCATCGACGCACTCCCGTTTTGTCTCGGATCGCTGGCCTCGGGTCGACAGCCGCGTGCCCTGTTGAACGATTGGGCATCTTTAACACGATCTAAGATGCCACTAGTACTCAGTTTTCAAACTGAAAAAATTGGGAAGGTGAGCTAACTGGCTCCGGAGTAATCTCACCCAACCATGATCTTGGCTCCCGGACTGGGATTGATCCCAACTTCATGTGGACGGCAGGGGCAGTTTGCCTAAACGAAATCGGCGAGATTGTGGGCAATCCAGGGGGCTCACCGTTAACCAGCGGCACTTCGTGGGGGGTGCCCACCCAGATCGTGGGCGTCGTCTTTTAATGCGATGCGCATGACGATGGCGCGCCGCCCTCACGAGTTTCGTATCGGCACATCAGGCGGCAGCACCGTTTTCTATCCTTGACCCGCAAGACGACGACCTTTTCCTTGCAGGGGCCAGGAACCGGTCCCTCAAAAACCGCGGATTCCTTTGATACGGAACGTCGTCTCGGCGGTGATCTCACGCTGGTCGGGTCGATAGACCAAGGGCGAGGTTCCTAGAGGATCCTGCCCGACCGGGAGCTATAGCCGCCGTCCGGTCCGGTCACGGCCTGGCGCTCGCGTGACCACGGTGCTGTAGACGCAGATGGGGGCATTGGCGAGGCTGCCGGCGCCTCGCTGGCCCGTCAAGGGTGCGCCCTCGCCCCTCGAGGCATTAGATCGCGACTTAACTTCGGTTCGATTACTGCCGAGGATACGAGCTGGGTGAAGGAAGCCGGCACCTCCAATCCCGACAGGCGCTGTGGCGACGGATCGAGCCGCATACCTGGAGGTATTATACGGTTGGGTATGTGGCGGCGGAGAGGTTGACCCCTTTCAGGAGCTAGGCGGGATCGCGCACCATGAGAGTCTTTGTAGATGATTGCCAGATCATTCCAGTAAGCAGCTCATTGGGCGTTGTTTCAAGTGATCCCGCCAACTTGATGATCGTTGCCAAGCGCGGCTCTCGGCCTGCTCTCTCAAGCAGAGAGACCTCGGTCCTATGTAGCCCGCAACGCCGCTGCAGCTCGTCCTGAGAAATACCTATGTCAGACCGGGCCTTGCGGAGATTCGCAGCGAAGCGTTCTTTGGGAGACAAGGACAGCACTCCTTTCGGGGGGCAAAACCCACAGACAAAAGAATTCGATCCAATACCGAGTTTTGGCGCGTCGTAGGGACGCCCGCTTTGGGGGTGGTGCAAAGCGGAGCGCCCCTACGCCTGCGGCTCCGCCCGGATCACTCCGGGAAATCGGAGGTTGGGAGATCGAATTGGATTACCTCGATCACCGTCGCGGTGGTCTCGGTATTCGGTCTGATGCGGTTGGCGGCTCGTTCCTTTATCGCGAAAATCTCCTCTAGCGTGGTCTCCAGAAGCGTAAGCAGTTCCTCATAGGACTCCGCGTCGAGGAGGGCCGGCGTACGGCTGATGTGGTTGTGCCTTTCATCGAACGTCCCGCCCGCAACAGCTCGGCTTATGTCCTCATTGATGAGACCCATGATCGCGGCGGTAATCCCATTGGGGCCGACCGCACTTTTCCAGGTGTCTCGGTCGAACCAGGCGCGTTTCGTCGCGCAATAGAAGTGCTCGACTACGCGGCCATCTGCGGCCTCCCTGTCTTCGCGAACCAGCTCGACCATGCCCACGTCCTTGAGCTGCTGGAGGTGGTAACGAACATGGCGAATATCGCAATTCAATTCGTGTGCGAGTTCCTTGGGACTAGCCACGCGGTCCGTAAGCACCCCTATGCAATGAACTCGGGTCGGATGACGAAGGACGGCAAGCAGCTCCAGCTTGGTGAGTTCAGGCGCGCTCAATCGCGTAGACCCGATCATTTATCTAAAGCCTCTGAGTAGCACAGGGCCTTGAATTAAACCCTTCTCTGCTGCGCAATAGCCGCCAGATAGGGAAAATCGTTAGCACCGCGAGGGACTTTTTGAGCAATCCTCTTCTTGGGGCTGCGGCGATCGGTCGCGCATCGGCGGCCTCGAGTAATCCCAAGCGCGACTGCGCGGGGGGAGGTGAGGCCACGATGAGAATCGCCAAGAGCGAGGCGCTGACGCCTGTAATCAGCATTCGGAAGGCGTCGTAAATAGATGACGGGGCTCGGCCCATCGCACTTGGGCCGAGCCCGTCTTTTGCTCAGGAGTTCTCGTATCAAGGCACAAACTGCACTGAACATCTGACAAGGCTGCGTCAAGATCGCGGCGTGGCGAATGCCGACGACCGCCCAGTGAGTCGAAGTTAGGAAGGCACATGCCGGCTCGCGGCAGGCACATTCTGGAAGTGATCTGGCACGCCTCTGCGAAGCGCAGCGCAAGGTTGCAGTCAGGGGGAGCGTGTAGCTGCTCTAGCGTCATGTGGCCCCCTGATTACAGCTCTTACGCCGCGCCCGGCGCCGCCTTGAGGCCGAGAACATCAGCAACCCACGTTTGCCCGATGAACGAGGGGTTAGGTCGATAGAAGTGCTGCATCGACCCCCGAACGGGCTTCGTATCGACCAGCCTGATCGCTTCGCACTCGGCGAGCACCCGGACGTGGTAGCTGACATTGGACAGCGGTTGCCGCAGCGCTCCCGAGACCTCGCGGGGACTAAGCGGCTGGTCGGGGGATCTGCCCCACATCCGCATGATCTGGCGCCTCAGCTCATGCCGCAGCGCGACCAACTGTTCATCCACCTTCGGGTCTTCCTTTCTGTGTCCTGCCATTCGCGTCTCCTCGCTTTAGGTTCGCTCCGAACGAGTCTGTTTAGTTCGGAATCGATCGAATATTGGATCAGTATAGACTGGATTCTGGAAATACACCTCCTGGTTAACACGGTGGACGCCTTGTCTCTGAACCGAGACGATCCCGCCGTGAACGATCTGAGTAACCGCGTTGCCGATGCCTTCGGTGCAAATCTCCTAGCTGCGAGGGAGAAGGCGGGGCTGACGCAGGAAGAGCTGGGCAACCTCAGCACCGTTCACTCCTCGCAGATCAGCGAGCTTGAGCGTGGCAACTACACGCCTCGCCTCGACACGATTCTCAAGCTAGCCGGCGGTCTCAACATCGAGCCCTGTGAGCTAATCGGCGACATCCGATTTAAGCCTCGGGCGTTTGGGCCAGATCAAGGCAGTTGGATCGACGCCTAGCCCAGGTGCTTGAGCGCGATACACCAGCGGCTGCATCGGCCACCGGTGCCCAGCCCGAAACCAATCGCTACGGCTCTACTCGCTGAGGCGACGCACGCGAGACACCGGGCTCGTATGGGTAGCCGCTCTGCCAGCCGACTCTAGGCGGAAGACATAGGTCGTAGGCGTCGTCGTCTTTTTTGAAGCGGTAGCGCATGAGGACGATGCCGCCCGCGCGGGTCTCGTAGCGGCGCATCACGCGCCAGCCCCTCTTTCCATCCTTGACCCGCAAAACGACGATGACCTTCTCGTTGTAAGGGCCGGGAACCGAGCCCTTGAACACCGCCGCCCTCCCGTTGCGACAACCGGCTTGCCCAGCGCGAAGCTCGGACGGACCCGGGTTCGCAGCGTCGCTTCGGCGGTGATCTCACGCTGATCGGGTCGATAGACCAAAGCGAGGTTCCGAGAGGGTCCCGCCCCGACCGGGAATTGGTAGCCGCCGTCGGGTCCGGTCACGGCCATGCCGAAGAACTGGCACTCCCGATCGGTGACCACGGTGCTGTAGACGCAGATGGGGGCGTTGGCGAGGCTGCCGGCGCTCTTGAGCTGGCCGGTCAGGGTCGCGCCCTCGCCCTGGCGCACGACGATCGCGCTCTCGGCCTTGGCGCCTAACCCGCTCAGGGTCGTGCCACCAGCATCAGAGCGAACGCAGCTATAGGACAGCGGCGCCTGCACCGGAGCGCCGACGTTGCCCTCTGCGTGCCGTCACAACATCTAAGAATCCTCTTTGACCCGCAGCGCCGATTGCACAATTGCGTCGATCTCCCGATGCGCCGACCGCTCCAAGACCGATGGCGAACGCGGGGGCTCGGGGTACCCGATCGCCATCGCCTGGGTATTACAGCGCGCCATGAAACGCTCTTGGGGCTCAGAATTCCCGAAGAGCAAGATCGCGAGATCCTTGTCGTCGGCCTGTTCATGCCCCAATTCTCGGCGGGCCTCCTGAACGGCGTCAATTAGGCGTTCTCGTCCATCCGCAGTAGTCGTCGTCGCGTCATCTTGAAAGTCTCGGAACTTCGAAATCACGCCGGGAGACGCATGTAGCGCGATCCTCGACATGGCCGAGGCGTAGCGATTTTGTGCCCCCTTTCCCTCGCCGCCCGCTACCTCAGCTATCGCAGTGGCAGCATCGTTCAAGGCTTCCACCAGCAGGCGCTCGCCATACGCCTTCTTCTCGTTGCGACGCGATACGAGCCCACCGAGAATGACGCCCGTAAGACCGGCCGCAAACGTGATCATGGCGATGGGCAAATCCATCACAAATAAAGCTACCGAGTACTCCTATCGAGCCAAGTCCGAGCACGTGTCCATGGGGACGCCGTGGGGACGGCATGGGGTCAAAACTGACCCCTCATGACCCCCTATGACCTCGCAATCCGTGCCTAGAAGCCGAGCGCGAACTTGGCGTCGTCGGTCATCATTTCCGGTGACCAGGCGGGGTCGAAGACCATCTTCGGGTGGACGCCGGAGACGCCGGGGAGGTCGCCGACGAACTCCTTCATCTGTTCGGAGACCTGGGGGCCGATCGGGCAGGCCGGGGTGGTCAGGGTGAAGGTGACGTAGACGTCTTCCTGCTCGATGTTGACGTCGTAGACGAGGCCGAGGGAGACGAAGTCGAGGCCGAGCTCGGGGTCGATGACCTCTTCGAGCGCCTCGTAGACGTCCTCCTCGGTGAGAACTTCGGTTTGCGAGTCGGGTGCGACTGCTTTCTCCTCGGGCATCGCTCAATGGTACCCGGGTGGCGGCAGGGGCTCGGGCGGGGGCGCGGCGGTGGCGGGAACCAGGCGCAGCTGCCACAAGCCGACGTCGTGCCAGGCGCCGGCCTTCCAGCCGATCTGGCGGCTGACGCCGGTGGCGGCGAAGCCGAGCCGCTCGTGCAGGGCGACGCTGGCTTCGTTGGGCAGGGTGATGCCGGCGCAGGCGAGCTGGAAGCGCTGCTCGCGGAGCCGCTCGAAGAGCGCTTCGTAGAGGTGCCGGCCCAGGCCCTTGCCGCGATGGCCGTCGGCGACGTAGACGGACACCGAGGCCGCCCAGCGGTAGGCGTCGCGCTCCATGTAGCGGCAGGCGTAGGCGTAGCCGACCGCCTCTCCCCCGGCCGCGGCGACGAGCCAGGGATGGGTGCGCGAGGTCCGGGCGATCCGGGCCGCCATCTCCTCGCTGCTCGGGGCCCGCTGCTCGAACGAGGTCGGGCCGGTCTCCACGTGAGGCGCGTAGATCGCCGCGCAGGCGGCCGCGTCGAGGGCGGGGTCGGCGTCGCGGACGGTGACCGTGCTCATCGCGGCAATCTAGCCGCCTCACCGCATGACCTTTTTGACGCCAATAGGCTGCCGGGCCGATGAGCGACTCGGGCCTGATCCTGCGGCGGTCGATCGGCATCGTCTTCTCCGACGGCGGGCTGCTGGCGCTTACCTCGGCCCTGCCCGCCGGCGCCAGCGAGCACGGCGAGGAGGAGGTCGCGGCGGTGCTCTGCGATCCCGACGCCGGCCCCCTCACCTTCGACGAAGCCCTGCTCTCGACCGAGTACGGCGAGGACGGGGTGCAGCGGCGCGCCACGCTGGAGCTGTGGCCCGACGCCGACGGCCGGCCGCTGCGCGGGGCGGGGACGCTGATCAGCTCGACCGCCGTGCGGCGCCCCGGCCTCAACGCCGAGATCGCCTTCTTCCGCTGGTCGGTCGAGGGGCGCGAGGGCCTCGGCACCTACGAGGTGGCGCGGCCGAGTGAGTGAGATCGAGGCAGTCGTCTCCGACTTCGGCGGCGTCCTCACGACGCCGCTGCTGACCTCCTTCATGGCGGTCCAGGACGAGATCGGGATCTCGCCCGAGAACCTCGGCGAGGCGATGCGGACGATCACCGAGGAGGACGGCGAGAACCCGCTCTACGCGCTGGAGCGGGGCGAGATGGCCGAGGTCGACTTCCTGGCGCGACTGAGCGAGGGCCTGGAACCTCTGCTCGGGCACCCACCGCAGCTGCATCGCTTCCGCGAGACCTACTTCGAGGCGCTGCACCCGAACGAGCCGATGATCGAGCTGATGCGGGAGCTGAAGGCCGAGGGCAAGCGGATGGCGATGCTGACCAACAACGTGCGCGAGTGGGAGCCGGTATGGCGCTCGATGCTGCCGGTCGACGAGATCTTCGAGACCGTGGTCGACTCCGGCTTCGTCGGCTGCCGCAAGCCGGAAGCGCGGATCTACGAGCTGACGCTGGAGCGGCTGGGCCTGCCGGCCGCGGCCTGCCTCTTCGTCGACGATCTCGCCCACAACTGCGAGGGCGCCCGCGCGGCGGGGATGAACGCGGTCCACTTCCGCGACAACGAGCAGGCGATCGCCGAGATCCGCGGCCACCTCGGCCAGTAGGCCCTCCTAGCGCTATCTTCGAGCGATGAGCGCGACCGGGGCACCAGGCACGAGCAGGCTGCCCGGCGGCGGGCGCCTGTTCATCGGCGACGGCGGCCTCGAGACCACCCTGATCTTCGAGGGGGGATTCGACCTGCCCTGCTTCGCCTCCTATCCCCTGCTGCGGGACAACGATGGGATCGAGGCGCTGCGCCGCTACTACCTCTCCTACCTGGAGATCGCCCAGGACCAGGGCGTCGGCTTCACCTTCGACACGCCGACCTGGCGGGCGAACGCCGACTGGGGCCGGCAGCTCGGGGACTCGCCGGCGTCGCTGGCGGCGGTGAACCGCGAAGCGGTCGCGTTCGCCGCGGAGATCCGCGAGGGCGAGGAGAGGGCGGAGACGCCAATCGCGATCTGCGGCACGATCGGTCCCCAGGGCGACGCCTACGACCCGGCGGAGACGATGTCGGCGGAGGCGGCCGAGCGCTATCACGCGCCCCAGGTCGAGACCTTCGCCGAAACCGCCGCCGACATGGTCAGCGCCTACACCCTCTGCTACGCCGAGGAGGCGATCGGCATCGTCCGGGCCGCGGTCGCGAGCACGACGCCGGTGATGATCTCCTTCACCCTCGAGACCGACGGCAAGTTGCCCAGCGGGCAGGCGCTTGGCGAGGCGATCGAACAGGTCGACACGGAGACCGACGGAGCCGCCGCCTACTTCATGGTCAACTGCGCCCACCCCACCCACTTCGCCGGCGTGATCGAGCGCGACGAGCCCTGGTTGGGGCGGCTCGGCGGCATCCGCGCCAACGCCTCGCGCATGAGCCACGCCGAGCTTGATGAAAGCGAAACGCTGGACGCTGGCGATCCGCAGGAGTTCGGAGAGCTGTTCGTTGATGTCCGCCGGGCGGCGCCTACGATCTCGATCCTCGGCGGGTGCTGCGGCACCGACTCGAGGCATATCGCGCAGATCGCGGAAGCGGCGTCCGCTTCGGGGCAGCTCTAGCGCGAG